>WNFI01092760.1_pt1 | contig 21679 bp, 24 predicted proteins | sample 5400471 | NCBI WGS metagenome assembly WNFI01 (sample SAMN13153348, study PRJNA577476) | soil metagenome | isolation source: 100 cm saprolite on Douglas fir-dominated hillslope | place: USA:California | collected 2013-09-17
GTTCCCCTACACTCCTATCGAATCCATGAAGGCTCTCAAACATTATTATCGAGATCTTGGAGAACAACTGTGGGGAACTTACGGCTTTCGGGACGGCTTTAATCTCTCAGAAGACTGGTTTGAAGATGTTTACATGGGACTCAATCAGGCGCCTATTGTCGTGATGATCGAGAATTACCGGTCTGGCCTCACTTGGAACCTCTTCATGTCGAATCCAGAAGTCAAGCCGGCGCTGGATCGAATCGGCTTCCAACCTGATTTAGAGAACAGATCCTCCGCCAATCAATAAGGCATCGAAGCTTGCGAGAAGCCTGGGTACGAGTGAGCAGATTTCACAATGTTCTAGCATGCAATGCTTTGATGCTAGTTTCGAAGTCAACTGCTTCAAATCTACGTATTTTGCCTCGATTTTTCTGAGTCGTCGTCCGCCTAACCTTGGCGCAAACAATTTCCCGCAGACAGGAAAAATTAAACTACTGAAAACACGATGGTTCCTCGTTTCTGGGCCAGGTAGTTTGCTGGTTGCAGTGGCATATTTTTTCCTAGTGAGCCTATTTGGCACGGCCTTGCGCATTACGAGGTGAGGTGAAAGGAAGAGGTGATGACAAACGCTGCTGGAGATTTTCAGCGTGAGCACAGGCGGAGCTGTTACCGGGGAAATTCAGGTGGCTACGCCCGGCGACACTGCAACCAGCAGCACAGCTTTGACTGTGAATTCAAAAGCCGAAAGAAATACAGGCTTGGTGGCCGAACAGAACGGTTCGCCACTAGCTGCGCTGTGAAATGCAATCGCGCATAAGCGCACAACATACAGAAGGAGAAACTCATGTCTCGCTCACTTGCAATAAAGTACGTCCTCGGGGTTGCCCTGCTCACGCTCTGTCTGGTCACCGCGAACGCGGCCTACGCACAGGCCAGTCTCGCCATTGGAATCCAAGTCACGCCCACTTCGGAAACGGATGCTCAGGGCCGTATCACCTATGCGGCAACCGTCACCAACTCGGGAGTAGGTGCGGCCAACAATCTGGTTGTGACTTTCACCATGCCGTACATCGAGTTGCCAATTTCTTCCAATCCCGGTTCTTGCGTGTTCACCTACAGCGGGCCACTCTACGCTACTTGCCCGTTGGGAAATGTTGCCTCCGGCGGAACCGCCACGGCCAGCGTTGTGGTCTATCCCACGAACGTGGGGAATCTGTTCGTTACTGCCGATGCAGCAGAGAGTGGAGGCGCTACGGCGACCATACAAGGTGGCAGCACCTTGACAGGGTAGGCATTGCCGATGTAGAGGTCTTCCTTACGGCGACACCAAATCCGGCGCAAGTGGGTGCCGCGCTCACCTATAGTATGACTGCCTACAATATCAAACTGACGATGACGCCCAGGACGTCGTCGTCAGTTTGATATTGCCTCCCAAGGTGACGGTTGTTTCAGTGTCCAGAGGATGCAGCCGCACCAACCCACTGGTGAACTGCAATATCGGTCACATGGTCGTGAGCGGCAGCGCAACCGTAAACATCAAAGTGATACCTACGGTGTCGGGCTGGACCAACGCCACCGCGGGAATCCGAGGAAGCATAGCCGATCCGAGCACGACGAACAACAGTGCTGCCTCGCGAATCTGGGTTAACCCGTAATCGCAAGAACGCGGGCGCGGCATCCGAAGGAAAGGCGATGTGCCGCTAGTTTCCATGCGAAATACACAGTTCACAGTATGGGCATGAATCCTCAGCTCGATTAATTTGAAGTCCTACTCGACAACAACCCCCATCGAGCAGGTGCCAGTTCACTGGGAGAACAGGCACCTGCTCCCCTCTCTTGATTTGCCATGACATTTCCCCGGCACGAGGCCTTCGCTATTTTGCTAGGCAGCAACTCACATCACCTACCTACGTGTTCGTAGCATACGCATTCATCTTCCGAAGACCATATGCGACTGGGGCACGTGGATTGTCGACAAGCGCGAGAAAAACTGGTCGCCTTATCAGACAAAGGATCAACGCAATCTGCGCTACGAAATGGAAACAAGTTTCGACGTAACTTAATGTATTGAAATGACATTGCAATTGATTCCTATACTTCGAATCACATCCCTCTCCCAACCTTTGCAATCTTTTGCAGCAACTAACTTTACAGATTGCGACAAATTCCACAGGCGTGGGAAGTCCACGCTATCTCAAGGAGGAATTTTCATGGCAGACGATATGGATAAGAAAAATCGGCAGGGCAACCAGTACGGAAAAGACCAACAGACCGGCCAATCCGGGCAGACAGGCCAGACCGGCCAGAACCAAAACCAGCCCAAGAAGGGTAATCAAGGGCAGAACGAGAATGAAGAAAACGACCAGAACCGCGACCGTCAACGACGCGCTTCCTAGTTTTCTTTTGACGCAATAATTACCAGGAAGTCCCGGCATCGTGACCGGGACTTCTTTTTTTAGCGGTTATTGCGCCGACGGCTGAAATGTAACGCATCAAATCCAAACTGCAAGATAGAGAATCGAGGGTCCCATGGCCGTGAAAAGGGAAAATGCAAAACAAGAACCGCTCTTGAATAGCGTTGCCCGCAAGTTGGGACGCACAGTAGGTGCCTTGGCAAACATGACGCAGGGGCTTACCGGAACCGTCTTGGCAATTCCTGAGTTGGTTGGTGCAAAGGTTAGTGGGCTCGCGGAGATCACGCCGGCCACACCACCTCAAACAAATAGTGGACATCCGAAGAAACGCCGTGTCACTCGAGCACGGAATCAACGAACAAAGGTCGCCGCTACAAAGTCGAAATCGCAGAAGAGTCACCCACAGAAAGCTCGTCGAGGCAAATCCAAGATCGAACGGTAGAACTCGCCCCGGCGCTCAACACGACACGGGCGTTGCCAGGGGCGGCTCACGCGCAGCCTCCCGATTCAGAGTCTACATGTACAGAATTCGGGATATTGTTCGGCCCGGCGTCGGCAAACTGCTTTCCAAGAAGCGGTTCCGAGTAAATGCAGCAATCAATAGCAGTGGCATCCGCACGGCGGAAACTACGGAGTTTCCTGTATTGCATTTTAGTGGCGAACCTCTATCTTACGTTGCAGTTTAGTTCTTGTATGGTTCTCGCTCCGTCAGGAGGTATGAATGACGAACGTAGCGCCCAACCAAGCTCTGGCCACTTGGCGTGAACTCTATACGGTGGCACTGTTCGAGACGGATAAGAATCGAATCCCCGCACGAATTGCCGACGCAGAGAAGGCTATCGTGGTCCGGGCGCGAGAACTTTTTTCCTCAGGTGTCGACACGATAGAAGAAGACCAAGCGTTGGATGATGCCCTTTACGCCCTGCGTGCGCTCCAGAATTGCCTGGAGTTCCGAGCGGCAGCGTAGAGTCCAACTTCTGAGCTCTGCATCATGCGCTAATTCTTGACGGATCTGATGACAAACTCCTCATATCCTGAGCGACTATGTCGTAGTCCTCGGGTTCGCAACCCTTAAGTACCCCTTACATTTCAGAGGCATGACTCATAAAGGAAACTACGGCCAGCGAACCGGGCTGCACCGTATTGCCGACACCAGACTCTCACTTTACATTGCGGAGAGTGCAGAAAGTTGAGTTCTCTCCCATGGCATACAGGATTACGGGGCAACAGATTGAAGCCCAGCGTTCCTCGTCCCCGGAAGATTTGCGACGAGCATTTGAAACCGCAGTGTGTGAGATTCACAGAGCGGACTTGGCCGCAAAAGCGCAATATCGAATTCCTATCGTTTCACGAGCGAAGAGCCTGGGACTCTCCCAAGCCGGAGCTGAAAAGCGTGCTTTGTCTGATGCCGCGCGGGCTCTAGCTCAATTGTGGAAAATCTGAACTCGCCTGCCGTTCCAGTAGGAAAGACCGTTCAGCTGAGCCGAGATGTCACGCAGTATGATTTTATCCCCAAGTGCTGCCTTAAAAAAGAAGGGGCGCTGCCTCAGCAGCGTCCCTTGAATTTTGCTACTATTCTTGAATTCGGACTAACCAGCCTTGCGTCGCAGCCGAGCTTCCTCTTCTTCTGTTTCTTCTGTTTCGACAGACTTGTTGCGAGCCTCATTTGTCCGATCAGCCTCGTTCTTTTCCGCTGCCTTCTTGCTCGCATCCTTCACGTCGCCCCAAGCCTGCTGGACTTTGCCTTCAACTTGTTTCATGGCTCCGTCCGCCTGGGTCTTCGAGTTTCCGGTCCACTCGCCGGCCTGACGCTCGATGCGACCGGTAACGTCTTTGACTTTACCTTCCACTTGATCTTTATTCATGAATTTCCTCCTGGATTAATGGTGGAACGGTTGTGGGACATAGTCCCCTTCTCTTAAAGATCTGCTCCGACAGGAGCACCACTTGCATAGGAATTTTGCGGCCTTACTGAATGCTGACCTGTAAGTTGGCCCGGTTAAACTACAGGGCTCCGACCCTGGATCAGGCGCACCAACACTGCGATCACTGCCAGGATAAGCAAAATATGGATGAAACCGCCCAGCGTGTACGAACTGACCATGCCCAAAAGCCAAAGAATCAACAACAAAACGGCTATAGTCCAGAGCATTGGGTGATCCTTTCTAACGATGCTTAGTCTCTATTCCGATCAACTGGAGTGAAGTCTATCTGTAACCCCAGTTGCCCAGGTATCCGGCAAAGTCCCTACGCGACGCTCATTCGTGCACTACGACGCGCGGTAAGAAGGAAGGTAGAAGCGTCTAAAGATCAGTAGATCTGAACGATTCCGTTGCGGACCGCGTAGAGGGTAAGATCCGCAACCGAGTGCAGGTCGAGCTTGCGCATTAGATTTGTCCTGTGAGTTTCCGCCGTCTTGACGCTAAGACTGAGGGCGGTGGCAACCTCTTTCGTGGTTTTACCTTCGGCAACGAGCTGAATCACTTCCCGTTCGCGGGGCGTCAGAACGCATTGGGTGGACGTGTCATTCTGATCTTGTGGCCGGAGATAACCATCGAGCATCATCTGTGCGATTTTTGTGGTGAAAAATGTCCGCCGTTGCTGCAATGCCTCCACGGCGGCCACAAGCTCCAAACCGGCATCGGACTTAAGCAAGAAACCGCGGGCACCGGCGGCGAGCACTTCCCGAACGACCTGCTCAGAATCGTGGATAGTAAGAATCAGAATACGAGCCTCAGGCTCTAAGGCAAGAATTTGCCGAGCCGCATCCAGTCCGTTCAAATTCGGCATGCCGATATCAAGTAGAAAAACATCGGGCTTCAGTTTGCTGGCTGCCTCGACGGCTTCGCGACCGTCCTTAGCCTCTCCGCAAATCTCCCACCCTGGATGGTCTTCTAACACCGAGCGAATGCCCTGCCTCGCGACCTCGTGATCATCTGCGATCAAGATGCGAAGCACGCTAACGCCTCCACTCTTGGAAGAATGACAGTGTAAGTTGCTCCCGGCGAGAGGGAGACTTCCTGTACACAGAAATAGGTGCGCTCACAGATAGCGCGGTTGCAACGAAAGTGTGAATTTTGAATTGCGGCGTACCTCGTTTGTTCAGCACGAAAAGTACCAAGTCTCAAATCTGTGAAATTTCTGGAGTTGTAGTTCTCGCCTCCAGCACTCGGGTGTAAAGTTTTCTCCGATTCGTATTGCAGATCGCCTGCTGGCATTTATCATTTAGCTCATATCAGCGACTTTCCACCTGATTGCAAGATCTTAGGGTTTTTACCCCATGCCAGCGCCGATTGTTGGCTTCCTTGGTTTGGGGTTCAGGCATCTAACTGTCGATGGAGAACAATTGATGCGCCTGGCCATTTCTCATTGGATATTTCCGCTGTTCCTGGCAGCCGTTACGGTGACTTTGGTCCCGGTTCTGCACCCAATCGCCCATGGACAATCGCCCGACCTTCCTCCCAGATCGCCATCGACCCTTCCCCCGGGTGTGAAGCAGGAGAACCCTCCACCTTCTGAACGAACCTCCCCAAACAGTGGCGAAACGCCGCAATCGACCGATTCAGGCCAGCAACCAGCCGCCGAACCAACCGCGAACGACGGCAGTATGTTCGTGTTTAAGAAGCAGGTGCAAGAAGTGGTATTGCACGCTTCAGTAGTAGACGATCAGTTTCACCTGGTACCAACACTCGACCAAAGTGCCTTCACGGTTTTTGAAAATGGCACTCCACAGATGGTCACATCATTCCGCCGCGAGGATGTGCCCGTAGCGATGGGCATTGTGGTGGATAACTCCGGCTCCATGCGCGATAAACGGGAGGCGGTGAACCAGGCTGTTCTAAATCTCATCCACGCCAGCAATCCGCAAGATGAAATCTTCGTGGTGAATTTTGGCCAGAACTATTACCTGGATCAGGATTTCACTTCCGATGCAAACCTATTGCAGGCGGCGTTGCACCAGGTTTCTTCCGCTGGAAGTACCGCGCTGTACGACGCAATTGTCGCTTCGGCGGTTCATCTCAAAAACAACCCACATCTCGACAAAAAGGTTTTATTAGTGATTACTGATGGCCAGGACAACATGAGTCAGGAGACTCTGCAGGAGGCATCACGTAAACTGCAACAGGCGAACGGTCCCACCCTTTATGCCATCGGCTTAACCGGAGGGGGATTGCAGACCGCTGGCCGCGACGCCTTGCAGCATCTGGCTCAGGGAACGGGCGGGGTGGCTTACTTTCCGGCAACCCTGGATCAGGTGGAAAACATTACGCGAACCGTCGCGCACGACATTCGGTCGCAATACCTGATCGCATACAAGCCAAAGAATCAGAATGTGAAACCGGAATATCAATCAGTGCGAGTCGAAGCCCACGCACCTGGATATGTGAAGCTTACGGTCCGTACAAAGAGTGGGTATTATCCGCCGGCAGTTGCTCGCTGACCAGCCTCGTGGCTTGCTTGCGATACAGCTAAGCTACCGTGGTCTCCGACGGCGTATGAAGTTGCGGCGGCATCTGGATCTGAATGATGTTGTTCTTGATGGCATACACAACCAGATCGCGGATGGAGTGAAGGCTGAGCTTCCGCATAATGTTGCTGCGATGCGTTTCGACGGTCTTCGTGCTTAAATTCAAGAGCGAAGCTACTTCCTTCGAACTTTTCCCCTCCGCCAGAAGCTGAGTGACCTCCCGCTCCCGAACCGTGAGCGTCGGCAAACTTGGAGGCTCATTCCGCGAAATGGCGTGGCCTTTGTCGAGAAATCCTGCCAACACCAGATCATTCACGCGGGGTGTGAAGAACATACGCTTGCTCTGCAGTGCCTCCACCGCGGATACAAGATCACGAGCTGCGTCGGACTTCAGCACAAAGCCGCGCGCACCGGCATCAAGAGCCTCGCGGATCACCTGATCGGAGTCTGTAATGGTCAAGACAATGATCTTAAAGTTGGGATCGTGTTGCAGCAGTTGGCGAGTCGTGTCGAGGCCATTGAGATAAGGCATGCCAATGTCGACGATCACAACATCTGGCTTGAGCTGTTTAGCCATTTCGACAGCTTCGCGGCCATCGGAGGCTTCGCCGCAAACTTCCCACCCCTCACGTTTCTGAAGAAGTGCACACAGTCCTCGACGTACAATTTCGTGATCATCGGCTAACAAGATACGCAATTTCATGGCAGATCCTCCCTCTGAGACACCACTTCTGAAAAACCCCTAGACTTGAAGTCAGTTCGCGCCCTGGCTTTCAATCTCATGCTCATGCCTGTGGGCTTCGTGCAAGCGCGGTAAAAACCCGGTGCTGACTTACCGCCTCAACAGCATCAAGCAGATCTCGAGCTGCATTCGATTTCACGACATAGCCTCTGGCTCCAGCATCCAACGCCTCACGCATCATCTGCGGCGAGTCATGCTGGGTAACGAATAAAACCTCAAGACCCGAGGTCTTCTGCTGAATCAGGCGGCAAGCCTCAAGACCATTCATCTTAGGCATGGTCACATCGAGGACGACGACATCCGGTTGCAAAATCTCAACCTTATCCAGGGCCTCGACTCCGTCCGAAGCCTCCCCAACTACTTCCCAGCCAGTTCGTCCCTCTAAAAGAGTCCGCAAGCCTTGTCTTACGATGGGATGATCATCCACCAGCAGGATGCGGACAGCCATAAAGTTGTTATCTCTCTGAGACAGCCCCGAACGGGCCATTTGCTCGGTTCCGGCTCTTATTGTCATGTTTTGTCCCGTCCTGCCGCAAAAATTCGACCCGCCCGAGCGGAGGGACAACTCCGAGGTGAATGACCTCGAAACTAGCATGGTAATACCATCGCCCGAATACAGGGAATCCTGTATTTTAGGCTGTTACCCACCGCTAGTTACCCACCGAACTCATAGCAGGGAAATAAGTTCCCGCATGCAACAACGTTTCCACTGCCTCGACAATGGAGCCGACATCTGATTTAGCGCAAGCTCCACGCACCCCCGCCCTCCGGGCTTCCTCCGTCAACTGCTTGGACAAATGAATCGTTACCATTAGTATGGGAATCTCGGGGAAAAGCTCCGAGATTTGACGGGCGACGTCAAGTCCATTCAAATCAGGCATCTGGAAGTCGAGCAAGATCATATCGGGAGGATTCTTTTTCACCCGTTGGATCGCCTCTCCCCCGGTTCGGGCCTCATCGCAGACTTGCCAGGTACTTTGCTGCTCTAGCAGAGCGCGGAGATAGTGACGTACCGCCGGGTTGTCGTCTACCACTAAAATTCGGACCAAGCGGGTTCCTCCTTGCACTTTGCGCAGTTTCCGCCTTCTGACCTTACGAAGACTGTCTGAGAGCCACAATACCCTGAACTCCTTACACTCCCGTCTTAAATAATCACGACTTACCAGATTCCCTTATCGCTTCCGGTGATCTTCATTTCCAGTGCCGCCGCAGTGGCTAGTCCCGGCAGCAGACTTAGCCGTAGGGTGTTCCGAAATTCGCCGTTCAGCAAGAGTCTCTTCCACTCCGAAGCATAGAACCAGGCCGACTGGGGGAATATTGGAATTCGCAGGAAATTCCGCCGGAAGTGAACCAGTTCACTTCCGAAGTGGGCAGCATTAGTGACCAGCGGAGGCAGCGGCAATCCCTCGCCGCGATAAGACTTCACATATCCCGAAATGATGACCAGATACGTGGCCAATCCGTCCCAGAGTCCCGCCGACTGCGCCAGCGCTTTCAAATAAGGATAGTCAACCGCGCCCGAATCGATCAGCCTGGCGTTATCGACGATGTCACACAGCCGAACGTAAAAATGCCGATACATGCGTTGGAGGGTGCTGATAATCATTCGGTCTTCGGGTGCGGGGCTGTTGAAGGCGGACGCACCAAACTGAGTTCTCGTCGCATGCTTCACTAACGACTGGGTGATTGCGATTTGTTCACCCGTCTGGCCAAGGCGCGACACATGCACCTCTACTAGTTCGGGCAATCCAGGGACGATGAAATTGAATTTGTTCGCCAATCGATCACCCCAGCTTCGCTTATCCAGTTGCGCCTTAAAGAGATCCGCCATGATACCGATGACATCCGCGCTACTCGCGTTGGTGTAAAGATCGATGTCGCTTCCAAGGTCGGGCCAGTGATCCAGAGACTTGATTACAACCACGTCTCCGGCCTCTTCCAATTCCTCACAAATCGGAGAAAGAAAAGAGATTGCGTGGTCAATACGCGCCCGCTCTTTCGCTAATTGCTGCTCCACCCAATCGGCTCTGGCATCGCCAGCGGCTTTGAGCGCGGCCTGCAATCTGGGAAAGGCGCGCACAATTACGTGGTGAGAAGTCGCAAGACGCAAGAGTTCGGCCAGATTGAGCGATTCATAGGCAGCGGCGTCCGAGCCGTCATTGGCACTGGTTCTCAATAAAATCTGGGAGAGCAAATTGAGGCCTGTCGTTGAGTCCTTAGTGCCATTCATAGGGTTCATCGCTTAGTGGGATCCGGAGGCCCTGCTGTTGCCGCAATGCTCGCCGGTCTGCTTCTCGATCGCGGTTCCCTCTTCGTAATCATTCCAGGTTTCGATCAACAAGAATGGAATCGGGTTTGAACTGTCGTAGTAGTGTTTGTAAAGATTCAAGGTTTCTTCCAGCGTTTTACCGCACGCGCGCGCCATGTGGCGGTTCAGCCCCCACTTCGCCGCTGAATCGTCGAATCCGGGCCAAGCGCCGCCGATTGCGATCTTGTCGGGATGCTTATTTTTCATGGTCTTGTAAAAATATTCGAGATACTGACGACCCCAATTGCTGCCATCGGGGGTCCACCCAGGGCCTCCCGGTTGAACCCAGGCATACGATCCCGCGAAGTCATTCGCCTGATTGTTGGGCGGCTCATCCTTATAGATCAGCAGAGGTGGCGACTCCCAACTGCTGCAATGCTCGCGAACGCGGTTCCAATCCACGTGTCCGCGCTTGGGAAAGATGAAGAACAACGGACGGCCGTTGTAGGTGAGATACGCCTGCCGGTAAGGCGCCGTGGGACCGAAGTAAGACCTGTAGGCTTCGTCGAGCGCAGCAATTGCGTCGTCGGTGGCTTGCACGTCTTCGTCTTCTGCCTCGTTATAGAGCAAGGCAACTTGAAAATGCGCTTCGCTGGCGGCTTGCTGCAGAAGGCCAAAATTGTGATCGGAGTAAGGCTTGCTCTCCCCATACCAGTCCACAACGAAACCAGAGATTCCCATGTGACGAGCCTGCTGAACCTGCTTGCGCAGAACGGCGGGGTCCTGGCTGGAGTAACCCACGTCGATGTGGCTGTGGTCGCCGAACCACGGCATATAAACTGCCAACAGCTTAGGGAACGGTGCCGGAGCCTGAGGATCTTGCTGCACAGCACGATGCATGCCCGGAGTAGTGCATCCACTTGCGATCAGGAAGCACGCCGTAATCAGGCACAACACCGCTTTCGGCAAATAAGAACTCCAGTTCTTTCGGGCTTGCTGCGAGTCATTAAGATGCTATTTGGGTCGTGAGTGGTTGGTGCTGAAGACGCTGCTACCGGGGTACTCGGGGGGAAGGGTTAACGGGATACGGGAATTTATCCGTCTCAAAAGCTGGGTACAGCTTGTAGTTGGCGGATCACCCAGCGATCGGCACCGGGCGTCATAAGCACCACGTAATGCATCGTAACTCGCTCATCATGAATGAGTTTTCCGCCATCCGACACCTGTAGCTGATATTGGGCGGTGTCGTGCAACTCCATTACGTCGCCCTCGGGAGCATAAAAAACTGCTTCGACTTGGTGACTCTGATCGATGTAACGAGTGCTCAGGCCGGAATGCTGCTGGCTCAGAACTGTTTGTCGCAGTATTCGCTTGGCCTCTCCAGCAAATGGGCCCTCCAACGGATCAAGGACATTGATCTCGAGAGCTTGTGTGAGGCTTCTCCACGCGAGACGGTAGTCTCGTAGAACTCCTCGCTCGGTCAGATCTTCCACCTGCCGCGGCGTCGCTTTGCTTATATCCAAGCGCACTTGCATGCCCGACTCGTCGGAATCAGCACCATACAACGAGAGCGCAGAACCAAGCAATCCGGCTAGGAACAAAGTCGCGCAACGCCGCCTGACGTTCATCGTTGCGCCTCCAGATGGAGTTCATTCCCCATCACTACACCGGAAGCCGCAGAAACCACAGTCTCGCCCGACGCCGACATTTGGGCCCGGGCGACGCCCTGCTTGATGGGTGCGTCGACAGTGCTTTTTCCATGAGCCGCAGTAGCCGTAAACGTAACGATAGTGCCGTCGGGCAGAGAATTTCCCGCGCAGTCATGAACCGGGGAGGTCTCAACAAAGACTCCGCCGGGTGATGGATGGCCCTGAATGCGAAGATTACAAGCCTCCGCTGCAACTTGCTGCACGACCCGCCGCGCGGAGACATCATCCATCGTAGCCGCGACTTGCAGCGCCCCTGCCGACTTCCCTGACGTCGTGCGGAACCACGCCGCGCCGTTTTGAGTGCGGACCTGGCGCGACAACAACGACGCATTTCCCGCTGTCAACTGAAAGTTGACCGTCGCTGGCGTGAGGACGAAATTATGGAACTGATCGAAAGGGAATGCCACGCCGCTCACCGCGTCTCCCAAGGCGACGGGAACACGAGAGGGATGCACCAGAAACGACAGGCTTTCCGCCTTCGCGGGAGTTACGAAGAAAGCGCCGCTGCGGCAGGAGTCGGAGCACACAATCGCCAGGTAGCTGCCTGCGTTTTGCAATTCTTTGGTGGAGAGAGAAATTGCCTCCCCTAAGTTGATCTCACTTCTGCGCGACATTCCCGGACCCTGTAGATAGAAGGTCGCCTTGCCGCTACCGGTGGTCGACACGGTCGCGTCCTGGCCGGCCTCCACCGTTTCAGGCACGCGAACTTCCTGTGCGAAGCTTGCTCCAGCGCAGCACACGATAGCGCAAATCAGAGCGCAAATTTGTGAGAGTCGACGCATCACTTTTAGGACCTGCCCAAGCTGTATTGATTGACAACGACATGAAAATTCTGCACTTTGCTTGACACTGACTTGGGAAGCTCGACCGCAAAAGGCTCCGAAGATTGTGCCAGCAACGCTTTATCGACGTATCCGTCCGCAACCCATACAACTTTCCCGTTGCTATCGTAGAAACTCACGATAACGTGCGGAATATTGACCGTCTGTCCGCTCTGATTCAGCAGATCTCCATGCAGAACGCTCTTTCCTTGTGCGTCAGCCTCGATTCTTTGATTCATAACGCCGATAACTGGGTCAGCAGACGCCGGAACCAGGGTCGCTTTCGCGTCCATGCGAACGTTTTTCACGTCTTTCAGGCTGAGCTTCGGAAAGTCGATGCGATACGGGGATACTTGCTTAGGCAGCAGGACATGGGCAATCTTGTCGAAACTGTTTTCGTCGTCGATGGCATTGCCTGCGGCATCGACCAGGACCGCGTTCACGTTCACGAATGCGGGGACTGTGTCTTCGTTTACGACTTCGCCCATGACCACGGCGCCTTCGGCGGAATCAACCGCATTCATCGAGATAATGCGCACGCGCGGAGCATCAAGATTCCGGGATCCCCATTCATCTTCCGTGCCGCCGCTTACGAGATCCCATCGCAAGTAGGTCACGGGGACAATTTGGGCCGGCACGCTCGCCAATTGCACCTTCGGCCAGACGGCCTTCCAAACATCACCTTCCCGAATCAGACGAAAATCGCGGATGTCTTCGAGGGGGCCGACCGGGGTCGTCCAGTGGAGACGTACGCGCATCTCCGCCTCGTCGTTGGTGGCATGCAACGGCCGCGAGTCGAAACCTTCGAGGCTCGAAAACGCTCGCAAGCTTCCATTGGATCCAGTCCAATCTTGAATGAACGATTGCTGGTCGGCTGCGCTTGTTTTCGAGACAGCAGAAAATGCGCGATCCCAGTTGCGGCGTTGCACGTCCAAGAGAAGATTTGCCATAGCTTGCTCAGGGGTGGCAGGCTTAGGAGTGAATCCGCTCAAAGCGGAGCCTTTGGCAATACCCACATTTTCAGCGGACTGGCCTACGCCAGTGAGGGCGAGAGCCATGAGGCCAGCGGTAACGACAACGAGCGTGATGGGAATAATTAGTTTCATTCCGATACCTCAGGCAACATAATGGCGTTCCGCGGGCTCGGCACGCAGCGACAATCCGAGCTCCAGATATGCGGATCGTTTCGCGGGCAAAAGGAGTTCCAAAAGAATGGCGAGGAAACTTACGCCAATGGGCAGAGTTCCCCAGAGCAAACCTTGCCAAGGCTCCGGCATGGCACCCGACTCAATCTTATGCGCGGGAGGCACATCCTCTTTCGACCAAGCCGTAATGTCGCCATTGTTAAAGGTCTCAATCTTCCGCCACCCGACGAATGTCAACAGGGGCTCATAGTAAGAATCATGGACAAAAACGTACTTTAGTCCGTATCGATTCGCGTGTTCGAGCATGATTCGCAACGAGGCCATTCCGGCAGAACCATAGAATTTTGCATTGGTGAGCTGTGCCGACCCGTAATGCGTCATTTCGGGCAGGAGACGAGCCGAGTTGTAGTCGCCGTCTACGCTGCTGGCAGTCGTATCGGTCGAGACCTTGGACAATGCGCTTCCAAAACCCAACGTTATGTACCGATAAGAATCATGTCCGTCGCGGTTAAGAAAAGTCACTACCGGATCGACATTCAGTGCTGTTGCGGCCCGATACGGATTCACTGCCAGCCATGCCAGAGCTGTTCCGAACGTTGCGATAGCGGCCAAAGACAATCCCACAGCCGCCTTCACCTCGAATCGGTCGAGCAAGTCCTTGGCTAGAATCCCGACAATCGGCATGGCCATCAAAGTGGCCCAGAATGTGAACCGTTCGAAGGTCAAAATCTCGAAGGCACGGCCCAGCAGCCATCTTGGTAGGGCCGTCGTGCCGCCCAGCCCGAAGATGAGTGTGAGCCAGAATCCACACAAAAGCGGCAGCAAGCGCCGCGAAGAAGCCCCGCGAATCAGGATGAAAGGCAATGCCAGGATCAATACTCCGTACGGGATGACGAAATAATTCAGCGCAGTAATCGAGTTCAGCAGAAAATTGGCACGGCTATCGTGTGGAATGGGAATCTGATGGATGGGATGCCGAATTAGTGCTAGCCAATATGGCAAGAGGACCACACCGACGCCGGCCCCCACCAACACCCCGAATACCACAGCCCGCGATAACACGCCTCCAACTGACCCTGAAACTCGCTCATCCCGCGCATCCAAATATGCGGTCCAGAGCACCGGCCCCGCAAACAGCACGACCCCGAAAATCAAGGTCACATGATGTGCAGCCGCCGCAGCGAGACTGATCGCGACGCCCTTGATCAAAGATCGGCCGGAGGATTCAGTCATCCATTCATAAAAATAGGGCAACGCATTCAAATAAAGCGCGGCTGAAGAGACGGTTGCGAGCTGTCCAGCTTGGTACACCAGAAAAGCCAACGCTCCCAGAAAGATGCTGCCGAGCGCGGCATAGCTAGCGGCGCGATCATCGGCCCAAATCCGGGCAAAACGGAACACTCCCACTGGCAGCAGCATAACCGCTATCAACTGAACCAGCATGTAGCCCATTTTCAAACCAATCACATTAGACAGCAGCGCGATCCACTGATGGGTCAAGGGAGGATACGTCGTCTGGGAAAAGCCGCCAAACCACTTCTCGTTCCACGGGTTGAACCAGTGGTGAGCATAGTGCGAGGCGAAAAACATGTGAAAATTCGCGTCGTACGAGCCAGCAGGAAGCTGCATCAACAATAAGGGCCCATGAACCGCCAAAGCCACCAAAACAATGGCAAGGAGAGGAATCGGACGAGAGTAAGGCGGGTCAGAATTCACAGTCGGGCGCTCCATAGTATCTGCCAGCGGCTACGTTTGATTCCGAACCAAGCTCAGGGGTTTACTCCATATTTTACTCGGCTGCTGCCCGCGCGGCTCGATTGCATATCCCACTGTAAAAGCAGCCATAAGCGGGGTAATTGCATCTGATTGACACCGCAATAAAGTACATGATGCGGGAGGTACGCTAAAGACTTGTGTACAACGTGGTGACTCTGTGAAAAGCCGATTTCCGCTCGCGACCTTTTGCACCGTCTTTCTTGTCAGTTACGCCCTGGGTCAAACGTACGAAGTCAACGCCCCGCCCAGCAACTCAAAGCAGAACGCGCCAGCCGCCGGTGCCCAACAGACTTCGCGGGATAAAAGCGGCTCGAACTTGGGTTGGGGATCGAGCATCGAGGTGTCCCGCCAGGCGCGAGCCGCTGAAGATGCGCTAAAAAGAAACGACTACGCCGCAGCGATCTCCTTCGCGGAGCGCGCCGTCAAATCTGCACCTCAAAATGCGGATCTTTGGTTTCTGCTGGGCTATTGCTCGCGCATGGGCGATCGTTTTCAGGCGTCGGTCGACGCATATAACCAGGGGCTCCGCCTTCAGCCCGGTTCGGTCAATGGAATGGCTGGACTGGCGCAAACATTCGCTAAAATGGGCCATACCGCCGAAGCGGAGCAGTTGCTGCAAAAGGTAGTGGACGCGAACCCAAAGGATTCCAACAGCCTACAACTGGCGGGTGAGCTGCTTCTAAACTCCAATCCGACTCGAGCACTGGAACTGCTGCAGCGTGCAGATGGCTTGCGTCCTTCCGCCCACACCGATCTATTGATCGCTCACGGCTACGCACATTTATCTCAGCCTGAGGAAGCAGCGCGCTATCTGAATCGAGCGAAGAACCGCGCCCCGAACGATCCCGAGGTACTGCGAGCTGTTGCTGGTCAGTATCGTGAACAGGGCCAATATGACCAGGCAATCGCAGCGCTACAGGCGATCCCGGGAAAGAATATCGACGTTCAAGCCGAATTGGCGTACACCTACCAGGTCGCCGGAAAGCCGCAAGAGGCGGCCAACTTGTACACGAAGCTGGCGAAGGCAGCGAAAGGCAATATCAATCTTGATCTCAGCGCCGCACAGGCTTGGGTCGGATTAGGACAACCGGATGCTGCCCGCGCCTTCGTGGAAGATGCAAAGAGAATCGACGGCAACAATTACAGGTTACATGCGATTCTAGGCTCGATTGCCGAGGGCGAAAACCGCTATGCGGACGCGAGCGCTGAGTACAACGTCGCATTAAAAAACCTCCCGCAGCCTGCTCCAGAAGGACCTCTTTACCCCATCGAACTACGGCTCAATCTTTATGAACTTGCGCTTCGCCAGGAGGATGACGCGCAGGCCAAGCAGCAACTTGATGTGGCATTCTCCGCAATCAGTCAAGTGAATGTTCCGGCCTCTTCTCGGCCAGAGATGCTCAGGTTGCGGGCCGCAATCGAGGCGGGATCGGGAAATACGGACGCGGCGAGCAAAGATCTTCAGGAAGCATTAGCGCTCGCGCCCACGAACATTAACTCATTGTTGAACTACGGCAGCTTGCAATGGAAGATCGGCCAGAAGGACGCGGCGCAAGCAACTTTCGAAAAAGCCCTTACGATGGATCCTCGCAACCGGACGGCGCTCTCGTCGCTTGGGTATCTGGCACGCGACAGATCCGACACGCAGGCCGCCGAGGGCTACTTCACGCGCGCGGTCAGTGCGCATCCGAAGGCGTATGCCCAGCAATCCTCTGATCGTGGCCGGAGGAGCCAATGCGGCGTTGGAATCGCACAATCAGGACCTGGCGAAGCGTTGGCTGGATCGCGCCCAAGGCCGCATGAATGACAGTCCGCAAGTTAACCGCGAGCGGGAGCGTTATCTCACTCTAAAGGGCGACTACGCAGAATCTGCCAAACTCGGCTATGCGGTCCTGGAAAAGCTTCCCCATGATCGCGAAGGCGTCGATTATCTCGCTTACGATCTTTACTACCTTGGCCGCTATGATCAAGCGATGGCATTGGTTACGAAGTTCGAACCGATCCTCACCAATGACAAGGATCTTCCATTGGTTGCGGGCAACATTCATGCTCACAATGGCCAATCACGCGAAGCGGTCGCGGATTTTACCCGCGCTCTCGATCGCGATCCGCAAATGGCCACAGGTTACGTGAACCGCGGATTCGTGTTGAACGACCTGCACGAGGCGGGCAAATCAATCAAAGATTTCCAGACCGGGATCAAGCTTCAGCCAGATTATGGCGAGGCGCATCTCGGCTTGGCCTTTGCTTATTTGCAACTGCATCGGCCAAAGTCCGCTCTGGCACAGCTGGATACAGCTCAGAAAACCTTGGGTAAATCCCACTCCTGGCACCTGGCAAGAGCCGAAGGCTTCCGGCAAGAGCAGGATTTCACTCACGCCGAAGCGGAGTACCGCATCGCGCTACAGGAAACTCCGAACGATCTCACTACTCAAGTAGCGTATGCAGACGTCCTATATCGCCTGCGACGATATCAGCAAGCGATCGCGGCGCTCGATGTAGCTCAGAAACTGTCTCCTGAAGATCCTACGGTTTATGCTTTGAAAGCTCAGATACACGCTAAACAAGGCTCGCGGGATGAAGCCATGCGCGACATTCAGTTGGCCGAACAGTATGGTAAGGACAAGATTGAGATCTTGATGGCCACAGGCGGAGCCTTGCTGGTTATGGGCGACCGCGATGCCGCCATGCAGCGATTTTCTCGGGCCCTGGACATTCCGAACGGAGACCGCATCGGAGTGCGCTTGGCGGTTGCTCAGGTTTTTCTGCGAGAAGGCCACTACGATGATGCCCGCCGGCAGATTGCGCTCGGTTTCGCCGAGGCGCGAACGGATTCATCCGCGGTCACACCCGACGACATCGTGGAAGCGGCTGGAATTTTTCTCGCCATGCACGACTTCGATCTCGCTGAAACTTATTTCGATAAAGGTCGCCTTGCAGGAGGAAATCAACGGACCATTGCAATAGGACTGGCCAACACATATCTCGCGGAGGGCGAAACTCATAAAGCGGAGGGAGCATTAACCAGCCTGGGACCGGTTCACGATTTCGAGGATGACTACGATTACATGATGGCCGCAGCCAATCTCTATCGGCAGCGCCAGGATACGGTTCACGCTCTTTCAGCTTTCGCCCAGGCCACCAGCGTCGCAGCCCAGGAAGATCAGGACATCGCTACAACTGCACAGTATGAGTTGGCCAGCCAAGAAGGTCATCAGATCACCCAGAATGTGAGTCTGGCGCCCGAAGTGTCGTTTTCTCCAGATCTTGAGGATATTAATGTCTACACTCTGGATGCGAAGATCCTGCGGGTTACGAACCCGGCATTACTTCCTCCGCCGCGTCATTCTTTCGAGAGTCGAGCTGAGTCTCACTACCGCATTCACCTCGGAGGAAAGTGGCCGGCGATTACGGGCTTCGTTGGGGAGAGCATGACCACTGGCCGATTCCTGTTTCCAAGCGTAAATGTGATTCAGGATCGCAATACTTACGACACAATCTTAAACGGTGGAATTACGCCAGTTCTGCATTTCGGGTCCAATTCTATTGCTTTCAACGGCGGCCTCCAGTTCACGCTACGGCGCGACACAACTTCGCCGATCTACATGAATCAAAATCTCTTTCGACAATTTCTGTACATCTCGACCAGTTCGTTCTTTAACTGGGTTTCGATCAACGCCAGCGGCATACACGAGGCGGGGCCGTTCACCGATCAGAGCCTGCACTCGCGGGATGCGGCAGGCACCGTAGAATTTACTGTCGGACGCCCATGGGGACACACTGCGCTGCTCACTGGATATTCCGTCCGTGACCTTCTCTTTCACCCGACAGTCCAGGAGTATTTCAATACCACCAGCTACGTGGGTCTCCAGCACAAGTTCGGCTCCAGAATCACCGCCGCAGTCCTCGCTGAGGACTTACGATCATGGAGAGTGCAGGGCACGAACTATGCAATCGCTCAGGCCTTCCTGCCCGGCGCCAGGTTCGAGTTTCGCGCGAATTCACGATGGAACGTGCAGGGCTCTTTTCTGCTCTCGCGAGGGTCGGGTTATCACGAATATGACAACGCGCAGAGCCAGTTCCTGGTCTCGTATACGCGCCCGATTCGAACCCTCATGAGGGATAGCGCTGTGGGCGGCGTGCCCGTGGCACATCCGTTCCGCCTTTCGTTTGGATTGCAACAACAGACCTTTTACAGCTTTGCCGGATCGACCAAGACAACCCTTCTGCCGGTTGTGCACTTCAATCTATTCTGAGTCCTCTTGACTGGCCGTCGATGACCGAAACGATAAAAAGCGCTGTGGACATTCCACCTTTAATTTGCTCGGGAACAGCAACGCCTGATTCAGCAATAAAGACGTTGAAATCCCAGCTATTGGGCGGAAGCCTCATGCTGCTCGCCGGCTCCGGACTCGTCGGAGTTACGAACCTCGTTTATAACGTGGTTACCGCCCGGCTGCTCGGTCCCACGGGCTTTGCGCATGCAACCGCGGTTTATACGATTCTGATGCTGTTGTCGTGCATTACCCTGTCGTTCCAGGTTGTGTGTGCAAAATATGTCCATATCTAAACCTTCCCGATCCCGCCCTTATGTCTTTGCTCGCTCTGGGAACGGCTTTCTATATTCCTCTCGGAGTACGACGCGGATACATTCAGGGTATTCACGCCTTTGGTCCTCTCGCCATCAACTTCATGCTGGAAGGTCTGGTTCGGCTAGCCGGAGTATTCGTGCTGATCGAAATCGGGTTGGGAGTCAAAGGAGCTGTTCTGGCCAGCGTTTTGGCCGTGATTGTCGCCTACTTTGTGGCGCTTCCCAGTCCCGGCTTGAGCTTGCTTGCTTTTCGCGGAATTTCTGTCTCTTTCCGGGAGGGATTGCAGGCCATCGTCTTCTTCTCCGGGCAAACCATCATCAACAACTTCGACATCGTCCTCGTGAAGCATTTCTTCCCTCCAGCTGAGGCGGGATTTTACGCTGCTGTGGCACTGGTCGGTCGACTCGTCAACATGTGCGCATGGTCCGTGGTCAATACCATGTTTCCGGTTTCTGCGGGTGCTGGCAGCGAAGAGCAAGAAGGCAGCCCCGTGCTGTTCACTTCCCTGTCGTTGGTCCTTCTAATCCTATCCGTCCTGATCTTCGGACTGTGGATGGTTCCGAGCTTCTTGTGGAAGACGCTCTTCGGAGCTCAATTTGATGTCGGCAACTATGGAGCGCTGGCTCCTCTCCTCATTCTTTATGCCGTCACCACAGGCATTTATTCACTCAGTTCCGTAATCATCACCTATGAGATGTCCCGAAAGATCGCCAATACAAGTTGGCTTCAGCTGGCTTTTAGCGGCGCTCTCGCCCTGGGCGTTTACATGCTTCATCAAACGCTGCGGCAGGTAATTTTGGTCCAGTTAGTTCTCATGATTGCTTTGCTTTGCCTTCTGATCGTGCCCCTGGTTCCGAATATCGGAGCGAATTCGATTATCTGGTGAGGCACCCAGATCTCAACAGCTCCAGAGAAAACGCGGTACGGCAGGCTTTGCTATTTCTCCGGCGCGGTGCCATGTGGCGTGAACTCCCGGCAGATACCAAATGGTTTGAAGTGGAACTGAGTGTCGAGGATCTTGCCCGTATCCGCTTTTTTCCGAGAGCACAGTGGCGGCGCGTGGCGCAAGGAAGCTTTTACTTGACCGATGTCGTGGAGCGCATCCGTTTGAAGCTGGAATCTTCGTCCCAGGACGATTTCTTCGACAAGTTGCGCCGGTTGAGTAGCTCGGTGCACGAAAACCTTGTCAACCCGACGGTTCTCGTCATTGGGGTCGACGACGCCGGCCCGTTGACCATTCTGGATGGCAATCACCGCATGGCTGCCGCCATGCTTGGAGGTTCGACATCTGCCCTGAATCGCTTTCGGTTTATTTGCGGATTGTCGCCCGAGATGACGCGATGCTGCTGGTATGCGACCAATGTGAACACGCTGCTGCGCTACTTTAAGAATCTGGTCCGCTACCTGTCCTACGATCCCGAGTCTGATATCGACCGCTACCAGGAGCGCGGATTCTAGACCGGGTGTGACGGAAATTCCTAACGTCAAAACCTACCGTCACTGCGGGCCACGCGCGGAGGGAGCGGTCGTTGGAAGCGTGGCCGGCTCTTTCACTGGTGTATTGTCACGGTGGCGCAACACAATGGGTTGACGTTGCTGACGGTAAGCATCCCGTTCTTGTTGAACCTTGGCTTGTACCTTTGTATCGTTTTCTGAGGCCACCTGGAATAACTTGCTTCCTTCCGCAGAGCGACGGGTCGCCAATCCAACGATCGAATTCGCTCCACCAACCGCTTGCGCCTTGTCGTAGAAAAACTGGGCAGTCTCACGGTCGCCGTCAAT
>WNFI01086107.1_pt1 | contig 21678 bp, 31 predicted proteins | sample 5400471 | NCBI WGS metagenome assembly WNFI01 (sample SAMN13153348, study PRJNA577476) | soil metagenome | isolation source: 100 cm saprolite on Douglas fir-dominated hillslope | place: USA:California | collected 2013-09-17
GTCTTTTCCTGCATCTTCAGCCTCCACTGCCTCATCTCGAGGGGCTATCGACCGCCTTAGCCGATGGCTTCGCCTTCTTTCATTCTTCACCTCTGGGGGAAAAGAGGCAGGTTTCTTGGGTTCGTCAACAACTCGCATCCCAACCCTTGCCGCTTCTACCCAGATATCCCGGCAGAACCAAGCCTGTGTCGAATCCATGCATTCATCTTCTGGCCTCCGAAAGGGTGGTTGAACCTGATCAAGCGAAGTATTGAAGAACTTGTGGCTGAATCGATACTTGAGGCCACGGTAGTAAGTTTGTGAAGGATCAACGACATGGGTACCTGATTCGCAGCAGAACACTTGGAACGGCAAATGTTTTGCATATCGTTCTGCAGCAGTCTCCTCTCGGGGAGGCGGACTTACGGCACTCGATCGGGACGCACGGAATTGGTCGCCGTCCATGTCCCTTGTTCTCCAACTTGAGGTAGATTGGCCTGAACGATCTATGTTCGCTTAGAGATAGTAAAACCTACTTACCGGTCCGAATAGATGAAGGCCCCGCTGCTCTCCGCCCAGTCCATCCCACAAGTCATAGCAGCACCGTTTACTTCACTGACCTTTAGGTTCTCCAGGATATCATTTGGACATGTGAAACCCTTCAACCAGATGACTCTATCGAACTTGATATTTCGCCGGCTCTTGAGTTCATGAAGCGGCTCCAAAGCAAGGTTACGGGTATACGCTTCTTCACTTGGGTAATACCCCGCCATCTCTGTCGCAGTCATGGGAGGCACCCGTCGAATACGAAACGGGACGCTGAGGAGCAACATGACGGCCTCAGCTAAGTCTGTGAGAGTCTCCGTAGAGTCCTGGGAATCGTAATCGAGTATAGACACGAAGAGATTCCGTGTGCCTAAACGACGCGCAAGCTGGACGATCGTTGCCATTTGGTCAACGAGGAAATGATCGGCGGAATGGACAACTATGGCGATGTAGTAGAGGTGTGAAGCACCAGCAAGCTCTTCAAAGGCTCCATCACGCCTATTTTGACCAAATGGACGGCTCAGAGTCGGACAACTGGCTGCGACCCAGCCATTCAGCCCTAGAAGGTCCTCAACGGCGCTGCGAACAGCCTGGGCATCGATGTGAGAAGTCTCAGGGTCTTTCATACTGAAGTGGTGTGAGGATAAGGATCAGTGCTAGCGACTTCGGATGGAATATGTCGCTTACTGACAATGGGTGTTGAAAGCGGTTCCAAAAGTCATTGGTACCATCATCCACGAAATCATCTAAAATATCTCGCCGTTCATCTCTACCTATCCGCGACTGTAACCACGGATGCTTTTGTACATCCAAGATCCTCTCCGTGCCTCGTGTAACGCGCTCTATCACGTTATGATGCGCGATTTCATTTTCGCTTGCGGGTGGAAAGAGAAGCCAACGAAGAAAAAATAGACCCAGAGCCGCATATAAGACGCGAAGCCATGAACGAGGACGGAATGAGATGGTGATGGACATGGACGCTACGACGTAAAAATTGAAATCGAAGGGTAATTTCCATTAATGAGCGTCGATTCAAACAACTGACAATTCGATTCACTAGTACCAGTAAACGATGCCGCCACCACATCTGATGACCCTTGCAGACTTGTCTGTTGGGCAAATAAAATTTCTGATGTCCCATTCGAAGAAGCTAAAGTCGGCAGCCATACCCAATCTCTTGCCTCGAAGGATACCCTTCCCTCCTCCAGCACCACTTGCTACGCGCAGTCTCGAATCGAAAACCATTGCTTTGCTCTTCTCCAAGAGAAGCACTCGTACTCGAGTGTCAGCGGAGACTGCCACTACTTTGCTTGGTGGTCGGGCTTTATTTCTTGGCAGGGAAGATATTCAGCTGGGTGTAAATGAAACCACTGAAGATACTTCGAAGGTGCTTTCTAGTATGGTGCAGGGCATCTTTGCTAGAGTGGGGGAGCACTCTGAGATCGAGGTGAGGGAATTATTGCACTTCCAGAGGCCTAACGTGACTCGTGTATTATCGAACGATATCAGGAAATGGCGAAGCATTCTGCTGTACCAGTCATCAATGCTCTATCTTCACTTTGGCACCCAACTCAGATCCTTGCTGATTTCCTCACTTTACATGAGCATGGTCACCTTTTTAAACCACGGGGTTCTGAACAGAGTACTTATGAGGGAGTCTTTCCTCCATTGAAGCCCCTCACAATCACCTGGCTTGGAGATAGCTCCAACGTACTGCACGACATGCTCGTTACCTTCCCTCGCTTCGGACATAAGATGCGTGTAGGCGTGCCACCACAGAAGGCTTATCAATGCCCCGAGCCCGTTTGGAATCGCGTCACGGAGCTTGGATGCGATAAAAATATACATTGGTGTCATGACCCACGGGAAGCAGTCCACGGCGCTGATATAATCATCACCGATACTTGGTACGTGGTCCGAATTATTCAGACATATCCCGATCTGACCCCATATTAGGATCTCCATGGGTCAGGAAGCTGAGAAGGAACAGCGTCTGCGTGATTTCCAAGGCTATCAAGTTACTGAAGCTCTCTGTCGCGAGGGAGGGGCTAATCCTGCATGGAAATTCCTCCATTGCTTACCACGAAAACAGCATGAGGTGGATGACAAAGTGAGCATTGTTTCTTGACGGAATAGTCCAACCATCCTCATCGAATAAGGTATTCTATGGGCCTCGTTCCCTTGTTTTTCCTGAGGCGGAGAACCGAAAATGGACCATTATGGCACTCTTCGAGTAAGCGGGGGAGCATCTCATTCATTACGTCGTTCTCACAGACTTTCTCCTTTAGTGCCTTGTACGGTGCTTGGTATGTCCCAGAAATGAAGTAGATCATAGGTGTAGTATAGGACATCTCAGATCAATCTCTGGACGCTTAGCCCGCCAAAGACAATGGCGGTGATTGTTGCGGAGATGAAGTTCACCTAGGGAGAAATCGATGGCTTTTGACTTGATGTGTAAAAATCGTGCGGATGAATGACGCATACCTGGTTGTTGCTCAGAACGTGTAGGCCACTGATAGCGATCACATCTGGCCCCGTAGTCTTAGACTCGTCAAGCAGAACTTGCTTCTTTTCCTTATGGTACCTCGTCCTCTGAACAGTCGCTCCCAGCAATGAATCAATCTGAAAAGTGAAAACATGACTCGGAGTCGCTGAACTCCCAGTCATGAGCAGTGAGGCAAGTCCCTCCTTCGAGAAATAATTCAAATCCGAGAGCAGCACCGATCAACGCTCCGCCACAGGCACTAGCAAGCGTTCCCAAGAGAGTCATTCCTCCATTCGTGCCTGGAGGAACCTTCCTCCAAGTGGTAACCAGACGAGGTGTCGATTTTGAAAGAATACCTATCTCAGACGCAAAGGTGTCCCCCAAGCAACATGCCATGTGCCTATGTATTCCAGCAATGTCAGCTTTATACATTAAACGGTACGGATATGGGGGACGTACCCTAAGAACGCAAGTATGAGCCCGCGACTCCGCTGAATCTCTTTCTGAGACGCTAGTGGGCACCATGTAATTTGAGTATGAAGCGAAGGTGACCCGATATATTGTTCCGTAAATGGCGCCATCAACCGCGTGTGGATAGAGCCAGAGACAAACAAGTTGGTCCAAAAGCAGACTATCACCATTGCAGTGAAGGAGTTACTAAGCACCTGAAGGGTTGATGTAACGATCAACCGTGTCTAAACCCCTGACAGAAAGGAAACACTCACTTGCCACGCAGTACGATCTCCACCCTTTTGATGACCCTCTTCAACAAGCTTCTTACGCTCATACCCGAATTTGGTCGCCTGCACGGATGTTGACACGCGTTCTGAGTATTTGTCGCAACATCTTCAACATCTTCAATTCACCTTAGATCCAGCGAAGTAAAACACGACCAACGTAACACCGAAAACTCTCAGAGGCGCACTCATGGTAACGAAGCCTACTATCAATGCAGCAAGTGCGCCAGACAACGAAAGAGAGCCCTTTCTGTATCCATTAACTGCAATCACCCCCAGCACCAGTACGGGCGAAAGTGAGTATAGCTCAAAGGTTGTGTAGAAAACGCTCAACCTGATAGGTACGCGGCCACGAGCAGTGGTATGGCCAAGGTACGTAAGGGAAACGGATTCATCTCCATCGTGATGTTACAAAAGTTGTTGATAATGGCATCCAATCAATTACGTAAGTCGCGATACAAGCTCCTACTAACGCGCGGATGCCAAAGCAAAAGTGAAGGAAGGGAACAAAATATGTAAGAAGCAGTGCATACAAGCACATTTTACAGCTTCGTCGCAGATTTGGCTGCCTCGGCATAGAGGGCATCCAACTCCTTTCTAAACTTGATTGCAGTCTCCTTCCGCTTGATTTTGAAGGTGGGAGTGATAGTACCACTTTCTGGTGTGAACGTTTCGTTCGTGATATAGACATTTTTGACAGTCTCGAAACTAATAACGTTTCAACGAAAATATGTCTGAACAGTTCCAAATCCTTGATGATTTGAACGTACCTATGAAGACCAGCCTTCTTCGCCGCGGCATTCATACTGTCCATGATCTCTTGCTTGATCTGTGGCAGCGCAATCAACTCATCTAAGCCCTCTCGGTTGGTGGGGTCTTTCTTGCCAAGACCAAGGCGACCGGCGAGGTCGGTCAGTGCAATGGGATCCGGAACAACAACAGCGACAAGGTGATCACGGAGCGAATCACCATAAACAAAGGTAGTTTGTAGAATCGGCACAGTACTATAGATGTTCTCGATCTTCTCAAGAGCGACATATTCTCCCTGAGAAAGCTTCATAATATTCTGTATATGCAAATCGAATTGAGTATGAGGTTGTACCCACGCACACAAGTACGACCTCACCTTGACACGGTCAATGATAGCAACGCGCCCAGATTCATCGATGGAAGCAATATCACCCGTGTGGATCCACCCTTCAGAATCAACCGTCTTTCTCGTGTTCTCGGGGTCTATACCAATCACAAAGGTTAATAGCGGTCCACCAGCTTTGTTAACTGGATCCTCTCACCCTTATAATATCCTAGGAAATTGTTCCATCCCCGGGTGCAGAGCTCGCCCCTAGGAAATGGCTTATCCTGGGAAGTATATCCCATCTCCGGCACATCAATAAGTTTGACTTCGTTGCAAGGTTGAGGAGGACCACAAGTGCCCACACCGCTGTGATCCCAGGGTGCGCCGCGCAGACATGTACCACAATTCTCAGTCATGCCGTAACCTTCAACGATGTCTCCACCAAAGGCAACCTTAAGGAATGTGAGCACTTCAGGGCTGATAGGAGCCGAGCCACTGGTAATCATTTCAACATTGCCGCCGAGAAGAGCACGAATCTATTACACACGTCTGAGCACCAGCAATGAAGTTTAAAACAGATGTACCCGCCTTTCGGAACACGAGCTTGTCCCAGATGAGGTGATCTCTACCACCAGTGGTACGCAAATTGTGTTCCTTAGCATCAAGAGCTTTCCGCAACAAATATGCCTTTAAACCGCCATTTGCAAGAGTGGCTGAGGCACCCGCGTAGACCTTATTAAGTACACGAGGCACGGATGGGAAGTAAACGGGCTTGAGGGCTTGAGCATCCTCAAGAAGGCGAGTGATGTCACCAGTGAAGTAACCAATAGGACATCCCATCGCGATAGCTAAAAGCTCGGCGAAACGCTTACAAAAGTATCAGTGCAGGAATCATAGTGGGAAAGAATAATGGAGACACGAACAGCATAGATGTGAGCCAGAGGGAGGTAGCTGAAAAGGGGACCACCAGGGTGGTGATGCCCCCCATAAAGATTGGCTACGACGGATACAGCCAAGGCACCGTGCGTTAATAGAGCCCCTAGACTTAGTGTAAGATACGACTGGAGGTTTCCTTTGACGTGTGAAGGAGGACTTGCCCTTAGGATTACCCGTAGTCCCCTGAAAGCAAGAGTTAAGGGGATGTAACAATGCAAAGCAAAAACCCTCGTTCATACCGAAGTGTAGCAAATCGTTGTAACGGTATTTGCTGTTACGGGTATCAGGGGCAGAGTACGGGCCTTGCCAATCTCCTCGACTGTTATTGGGTGTTACCATGGAAGCCTTCCCCGACACGAGGTACTCACCTTCCTCCAGCTCCAAAACCTCCACCCCTCGGTCCTTTCCCCAGGCTTTCAACAAGGTCTTAGCCTCCTCACTAAGGCTATCGAAAGAGACAAATGTAACGGACAGAGTCAGGCCCAAGGGTGTCATACAGGCTGACGCTGACTTTCCCGTATGCTTGACAAGCCAGGTCAACTAACTGCCACTCTACAGAATGACCCGATCAGATTACTCCCTAGGAGCAGCATATTAACTATATGTTCTCACCTGGACGATTAGGGCTCCAAATGCCAACGCATTCATAGCCCTGGTCTGCTTTCACGAGCCTTCCATCAAGGAACCATTGGGTAACCGCTGATCCAATGTATCGTCTGCGTTGGTCAACCTCAGCGAAAGTGATCCAAGAGTACGAAGGTGAAAACTTCAAGGGATTCTTGGAGATAACTTGGCGTCTCCCGAGACAAGGGTTTTCAGCCCCGTGTAACATGCCGGAGTTGAACACATCCTGAAGTGTCTGAACCGGTTGGTTTTCGGGAGTGATGAGCTCTGGCCACGCAGCTAGTAGAAAGTATGAAGATAGGCATCTCTGAAGAACTATACAAGATGTAGGTCATACCATTTCTCCAAACGCCTGTGCGAACAAATTCTGGTGAGATGTAGAGCAATGACGTACGACTACAATGCACACGCACCGGACTGCCCTTGCTTACGGGTGTTGGGCACCTCAACGCTAAGCCTGTTGTGGTCGGTCCCCTCAGGGTACGGGACGGGAGCACACTTAAGTACCATTGCGCCTCGCAGTGTGAGAGGTGTTGGGGCTCCCTTGGGATAATATCCTAATAAGGGCTTGCGGCAGCGTCCGATTTACCCAACTCTTTTAGGATTTCGGCCCATGGGATCCCCCCTTAATTTACAGCCGTTTTTTGTCGTTGGTGCGTGACCCAAACTTGGATGCCGACGTCAAGAAAGATTCCTAAATTTCGGAGATAAAATCTGTTTACCTCTCTACTGCTTTGGTACTCAGGTGTAATTTTCACTTTTTTTTATCACGTGTCCCCCATATCTGCCATCGGCAACTTGGTGTGCCGGGGGCCCCATTCAATCGGGAAGCCGATATTCACATGAGTGCCGACCAGTAATATGTAGTGGTGCCGATGTACATACGGGGAAACCCCTTAGTTAATTTACAGCCGCTTAATTTTTGTCATGTTGACGCGTGACTCAAAACTTGCAATTGGATCGCTGATGTCAAGAAAGATTCCCAACAGCTATGCAACTCGAATAGAATGTAGCAGCATGCAAATCATGCAATACAAAGGCAAGCTGAAGGTAAAGTGAGAAAGCAATTTTGAAAACAGGGAACAGGAAACAATAATGAAAACAGTAAAAAAAATACAACTTGAAAAAAAAGCCAGTAGGAATCAGTGAGAGGAAAAATGGCAGAAAAAGCATATGGTGTGTGGAGGGGATGATGGAGGTAGAGATGGAAACTGCTTGATCGCTAATTGTATGGTGTATGCAGAGGGCAAAACCCTGGAAATTGTACAAGTCAAAGATGTCAGAGATCCCAGCTGACCGGGAGCGGGTGATCGACCTTCAGGGAGGTAGTGACAGAGGGAATGACCTCACTGAGGGAGTCGTTGATGTCACCATAAGGGGGCCGAGACGTAAGGGAGAACAGGCTACATGACCCGGACAGCTTGCAGGAAGAGGACTTGAGAGAAGAAGAATGAGTCTCTAGTCTTATCTGCGAGGTCTGTTATATACACACAGGCGGTAATATAAACAAGAAGGGACAAAGAGTGAGCAGGAAAAGGGGAGGTAGCCCGTCACCTGTCACGCACGAAGTGCGGTGGTGAGAAGCCCATTGGTGAGATGGATCGAGGAGGTTAGTTGGGGTACGAGGGAGAAGGGTTAGTGCGGGGTAGGTAGCGTCAGGGGCACGATGCCATGACAAAAGAGATTGAACACACTAGTTCTCACTTACCAGTTCGAAAAAGCGGGAAGCGCACACAAGAAAGCCTATAGCATTCACATGCAGGTTCGGTTCGGAATTCTCCGAATGGCCACCTCGGTATCTCACATCCCGGATCTGTACGCACTCCAGAGAAATCCATTTGCATGCTCAAAGCTATCTTCTTCGACATTGGGGGAGTTGTAATATCCTCGCCTCTCATAGCTATTCATGCGTATGAAAAGAAATTGTCACTGCCACCTGTACGTCCACCTTGATACCAAAATATTATCATAAAAGCCCACTCATGTCGTACTTAAGGATTATCTCAACGTTCAAATGTGAGGCTTGGACCTCGGAGACTCTCTGCAACACATCCACCAATAGTTGTTACCATTCAGTACTTCTCGAGGACAAAACGGTGCATGGCAGAAATTCGAGCGCGGAGAACTCCCCATTCTAGAGTTCTACGAAGCCTTTGGACAAGAACTCTCAGACACCAAAAATGGGAATAATAGCTACATTCGGTACCTCAAAAAGAAAGGCATCAACCCAGGTACTAATGCTTTTCGTTTCATGATTTTGAAGTGGTGTTTCAAATGGATTTATATATAGAAGCTCTTAAACTCCCTGGATCTTTAGCCGTGAATGGGCGAGAGGTGAGCTCTCCTATCCAAATATTGAATGAAACGCGCAGTAGTTATTAAGAATTGGACCAGCTGTTTGGTATGATGATGCGAGGTGGTAAGTACGACTTATATATGACAGAAGCCATTCGAAATCTTCGTGGTAAGGGCATCAAAGAGCCTCTGTACCTCAATTATAGTCATATTCTAATCTTCCTCTTCTCTCTTCAATCCAAAAGCCAGTAGGAAATACCTCATAATCGCTCTGACAAATAACTTCATCACTCCGTATAATTCCATCCTGACCACACCCCCCAACCCAACATTCACGCCAGAAAAGGAACTTGAATTTCTAGGCTGGACAGAAGGGGCTGTTCCAAACACGCTCAGGGATTTATTCGATGATTTTATAGATTCAAGCCAAGTTGGGATGCGTAAACCTGAACCCGGATTCTTCTTACATGCGTGTATGAAGCATAATCTGAAGCCAGAGGAAGTAGTCATGCTCGACGACCTTGGCCTGTGAGCATCATATCCTTTCTAGGCCCGTACAATGTGGCGGTATCTGATCGGAAACTGGTTACCTTTTGTAGGAACCTAAAGACGGCTCAGTCATTGGGTATGAAGACCATTCGTTCGTGTGCTTGCTTTCACTTCATTTATCATTTGTGTTTACGACCTTGACGCTTCAGTTGTGCCCATTGGCGGCACGAAACAAGCCGTGTTGGAACTGGGGAAAGTTCTAGGCACGCCCCTTTTGGACGACGCCAAAAGGGCCTCGAGGCTATGACGTTGACCGCCCTAGCGGGATTTGGTAGATGCCCCGCTCCCCAACCGCCACATACGAGGAACTCGCATAGTTTAGAACTGTATCATCAATGGGAATCAGAAACCATCACATGCATGATTCCTTGGATACGCAATTACCCCACTCCTATTTAGATACATCAGAAACCCCACAATTTGAAGCCTCGACACCTTCGAAGAGGTCATCAATGACTTCTCCACATCGAATGCTGAGGACGCTAAGAAGCGTATCACTCAAACCATGCGTCTCCTCTGCAATCCCTTGTATATAAACCCTCGGAAGGAACTTCTTGTTTTGAGGAGAACTCTCCCGAACCCGAGCACTCTCCTCAACAGGCAACAAGCGGTATGCACGACTAACTCGAATCTTGTCTGACCGCGAGTCGACACGTGTTATAACGTCGACATCCTCAGCTAACTGGTGAAGGAATGTATAAGGGGTCGTTGATGATTCTCTACCAACCGCCTCAGGGAGGGAATCGAGCGCGATCTGATCCTTTATCGGCGGATGGACGTCCTCTCCTAAATCCAGCTGTACCTCCCCTTCTTCATCCAGCGAACCTCCCAGCCCAATGGCACAAATTGTGTCTCCTGCATCCGGTTTCCTACCATATGTAGAAGATGACACGGATTCCCAAGGAGACCTTGGACTTGAAGAAGACTCGGACGGTGACTCCGTGGAAGTCCATGGTGGAGTCACTGGTACGCATCCAGGCGTTCTCATCCTCTCATCCTCAAGTTCTTGCTGTTCAGTTTGAAGCGTCCCCACGTCACTATTGCCAATTGATTTTGGCAGACCAAATACATCCCCGAAATCCTTGTAGTCAAGCATATCGATCCATGAACACCTCCTATACCCCGTCGCGACGATGATCGCGTCGTAAAGCCGTGTCTCAACTAGTGGGCTAGAGCCTAGGACGTGTTGAAGTGTGAGTGTGAACGTGTAATCATGAGCCTGAGGCCCTGAGGCTTTATCCTGCACCGCCGATGCATCGAATAAAGAACCAGATACCGAGTTGTTGTTCTGGATGGTCGCATCGATAACGGTACGATACTTTAAGACATTGATCCTTGAGAGTTTCAGAGCATCAGAGGGTGCACCACGAGCATAAGCTCCATCTTCTACTTTCTGATCGTATATCTGTTCATATACCTAGAATGCAAAACACAAAATCATCTTGAGCAACGACGTTGGGTTTAATTTAAAACAATCTGCTTAGCTTTACCTTTACTAACGTATCAGGATTGACAACACCATAATTAGTATTCTCATACTCCCGCTTGACTTCCATTCGTGCCTTGCTACTTAGATCAAAGAAGAAATCCGTTGCGTCCGGATCAAAAATTTCGTTCGTAAATGGTGAGCTATCCGATGGTTTAAGTCCTCCTCGGCGAATAATCAGATCTACTGTATGGTTCGCCGTAGTAGAGGGATATCGTAAAGATGTGGATGGAGGTAAGTTGCTGAGACGATTTTGGATATCGAGAAGAACTTCGGCCGCACTCTGACCACCCCCAATAATGGCAATACGGACAGGTCGGGGAACACAATCCTTCCCTTCAGTGGCCGTTGAAGCACGATTAAGTAGGCCACTAAGGATATCGTTCATGATCCCGTCGATTCGCTGGGCATATACGGAGGTATGGATAATCCGACTTGGAGCTTTGGTAGTGAGTGCAGATAGTGACGGGGGTAGTCTGGGTGTTCCTCCCGGAGCAATGACGAGGTGCCTGCCTTTTCTAACGCGTGTGATATTTTCGTCTAGGGAAACTGAAGTGACAGATATGATGGAGCCATTGCTATTGATGCTCGCAGCTTGCTCGCCGTAATGTATTGCCACACCAGGCTCCTGTGCGACCTTATTCGCGGCCCATGTGAGATAATCGGAGTATTCACGCCGGGTGGGAGTGAAGGAACTTCGGTTGATATATGTGACGAGTCGATCATGCTCATGGAGATAAGAGAGAAAGGTATACGGCGAAGTCGGAGATCGGAGAGTCGCGAGATCTTTCAGGAAGCTATGGAAGGAGGAAAAGTGAACGACAAGCCCGAACAAAGCCGTAACGTTCCTTCTTCTCACCTGATTTGCATGCTCGCGCCCGGTAGGAGCATACCTGGATGCCATTGAAATGACGAATACTTTTCAATGAATGCTATCGTGTTCAGGGGCGGCACCTTTCCCTTTGCCTAATCTCAGGCTTAAGAATGACCATGATGAGCCAGAGCACTTCGCGTACGATATATGCATTTTTCTTGTCAAGAAAGGCGATCGCAAGCGCTAAAGCGGTCGGTCCGAATCCTATGCAGATTAAATCGCAAATATTCTCTCCGAAATGAGACCTGTCAGCCATCACCTAGACGGAATGATGGGGAAAGATCGATATAGGAACGAGAAAGGTATGAGCTCCATGTCGGCCGAAGCCTTGTTGAATGATCAGATAAGATTATTCGTGGGAAAACAAAGATGAGGTGGGTCTTGACGCAACCCGAACCATAGAAAACCGTATATTACTATAATTAAGATCCGCAACCTGTCTACCAAGGCGAAGGCTCGCGTCAAGTTGGGAGTGGGGATCTTCCGTCCGTTCATTGGGATGATGGTGCTCGAGGACGGCATGGTGTGTAGTGCTGCAGCATGCGTAATATAGCATGCGCCATCATCAGGAGGGTCCATATGGGGAGTGCCTTCGCTCTGGCCTTTTATCCTGGGATGAATGAAGGGCCACAATTAAGGTGAAATGCGTGAACCACGGAATACGATAAAAAAACGCACGCGCATCATCACGCTTATCCGTTGTGTTCCGCCCACCGCTTCCCCAAAGGCTGTGGAGAGTTTTGGGATACTGTGCTCATATTGGTATCTGACAAGATCGCTACGCAGATTTTTTGTGAATTGATGCTGAAGGTGCGTCCCACGGGCTCACCTCTGAATATATACGCTCCCAGGAGATAGAAGAACCTCGAAAGCGTCAGGAACATGCTCCCCATTCATTATCTCGACATGGGCTGGGGTGGAACCATGCCCCTTCCGCCGAGTGAGTTTCATCACCCGACTCCCACCCAAGCTTACCCCCATAATAATCCTCCCGCTTGCTTCCACGTTATCCACATGTGGTAAGATCTCGCCTTGAGAAGCAAGGTGAAGCAAGTGTGTTTGGATGTCACTCGGGTGGGGTTTAGAGGCGTGTTGGGATGACGCATGCAAGTAGAAGAGCGAGTAAAGTCGTTCTATTACATTTGAGAGGGGAAGCTGGGAGTGGATTGGTGATGCATGAGAACCACTAGGAAACGTGATGGGATGATTATCTGGAGGCCACGAGGATACGTGAATTTCCCGATAATGGTGTATGACACCGTCATAATGGTCCTAATAAACGACACAGAACAGAGGATGACGGACCAAATCAATTGGTCATGAAGCTCATAGACAGGTACCCTACGGACCTCCCAGAAATCATATAACTCATCAGACAAGAAGAGGCTGGAAGGGAGAGGATTCAAGGCTGTGCCTTCTGGCTGACTCCGCTTCTTCCTTCTTGTTCTTACTTCTCTTGAAGGAGTTAGTGTCGTGTCAAGTTTATGTAGTGATGCGAGGAGCAATGTACATTGTTCTTCGAGAGAAAGGTATCCAGGATAGAGAATGAAGTGTCTTGAGAGCGAAGGGGGAACATCGGAAGACTTGGAGATGAGAAGAGGTCCCGAGGAACTTGGATGACGATTTCTTTCACAAGTAGAGTATCGGGGTCGGAAATCGGGCAGAAGGTAGAAACATCGGCCCTTATTCAAGCCAGCCACATGCAGTCTTTTACACAAAAACAATACGTTCCTTGTGTACGCGTTTGCCACAGTCATCGACAGTTAATGGTGAACTCGGTATCCATATCTTCCCACGGTTCGGGAGTCGGGCATTATTTCCCGTCATTTGCGAGCTCAATATCTCTGACACAAAGGAATGGATTTCATAGGAAAGAAACACCAAGTCAATGTCCCCGATGAAACGTCTAACTATCACTCAGAGCGCTCAGCAACAAAACAATTCCGTCGTACAGTGCATAGTACTCCTGGTATCCCTCCTCGCGCCCACGCTCTTCATGCTTGTCCTAATTACTTAGGCTGAGAATGTACCAATATTTTGGCTAATGGAGTCTATTCCCAATAGAGGTTGGTCACCTGCCTACTAATGGAGTCAACCTGGGCCTTGAGTGCTAGACACTGCAATCTAATCATTGTCAATGACTGTAATTATAATTAATGATTGATTTCCAAAGATCCGAGCACTACTCTCGCTCATGCGAACCAGGCCACTCTCCTGTCTCAATGATTGGAACGCAGTTTGATGGAGCATTCGCGTTAGCGGACCGAGTGACACACGGAAAAAATTATATTCTACGATTGGAGTCTATCCTCCCAGAAGCCTATCGAACTCTAAGGCCTTTACTCTAGATTTGTCAATGGGTAGATATGCAGATGGGGGAGAGAAGCAATGTGCGAAACCAACGTCAACTAATGGGAGAAGCTACCACATTATTGGAGAGGATCCATATCAGGCCTTCACACGTTTCGGGGCCAGGCTACTAGGCTCGATAATCATACTGTCGGCATCTCTCTTCTTCTCAGCAGCGCCGAAGTATTCAAGGGAGTCCTTGGGGTTGGCCTTGATGGAAGCACCACCCTCTTGCCAGTCGCTGGGGCAAACCTCACCATACTTATCCTAGATATACGTCAGCGACACCTTCGATAGACAGGTCGTTTCTCATGGAAGGAAAGAAGCTTATCTCACCGTGAACTGGAATGCTTTGACAAGTCGGACGGTCTCCTCCACGGAGCGACCAACTGGCAAGTCATTGACAGTGATTTGGCTTTTATAGCCCATGAGTAACGAACGGATGAAAGATATTCCAGCACTTACCGAAGGACGCCGGTCGGATCAATGATGAAGAGTCCACGCAGTGCAATACCCTTCTCCTCGATTAAAACACCATAGTCGCGAGATATCTTCATGTTCCGATCAGCACTATCAGCGTGTACGCAAGGAGCCCAATTCTCAGATCGGAACTACGGCAAAATTCGGAAGTGCTCACATCAGGGTGAGCTGAAGGTTGGGTCCGAGACCTCCTTCCTTACGATTCAGCTCTGTCCACTTCAAGTGCGAGAACTCAGAATCCGTCGACACACCTAAACCCAAAGTGTAATTCTTGAGTGGCGGACAATACCGTTGAATGACGGCTACAGCTCACCGACAACGGCAGTATCAATTTTGGCAAACTCGGGAAGTGCCTTGTCGAAAGCGATAATCTCCGTAGGGCAACTAACGGTATGTGATGGATATTAATGGAAGAAAAAACCTCGAGGCTGATGCAGCTTACACGAAAGTGAAATCCCTAATTAGGCGAAGTCTCGTGAGCAGGCAGTGTAAATATGACAGCCTTCACCCACATAGGATAGAAGAACAAGACTAGCCTAAGGTCGTTTCAGTTGATGCCAATACACTATGATCAAATGGAAGATCGTACCATCTTCCCAAATAATCCTTGAGGGAGACTTCTTTGAATTGACCAGCCTCCACAGACATGACATTGTTGAAGGCTGGAGCAGGATGCTGGATGAGAGGGGCCATACTTCTGATTGATCGTCGAGGGAGAGTGTGCACGCACGTAAGCGGAAGAAGTTTATGAACTGTCAATACGGATTCTGCCGGAATATCCGGCACTCAGATTCATTCTCAATGTCGCTCACGGTTCATAGATCCATTGATCTACCCATCCACAAATGCCGAGGGTGCTCTCGAGTATGTCATTCGACTCGATGAGATAGAGCTGGCTCGTGGAAGGATCGGCCGCGTTTTCTGCGGTCAAGTATAGGATTCTTCCACCACCCTTCATGTTATTGTCAGGCTTATGGCACCAATATGCTCCGTGGTCAAGAGTCCTCACGGTCCTCTCTGTTTGATGTATCAAAACGTGCAACGACAACTGGACGTCGCTGCTTCTCTTCTTTCGGATGTTGCTCACGAAGCGTGTACCTATGCATCATCTTCTCCAGGTCTTCGTTCACTACAGAGACCAATAATTCTGCTATGTGTAGGATATGCTGTGAATGAGCACGCGACCTCCGCTTGCTTGGTATTTGAGGAAGCTGGAAAGACTCTCTACAAGCGATTGCCATTCGCTAAACGGTTAGTCTTATTGTTTTATTGATACCCTCGGCTGATATTCACATTTTCCGCGAATGCAGGAAAACCCTTTACGTGCTTCAGGACCCGAAGTTCAGGTGAAGATACGTGAAGCCGGCGTGTCACACGGGGAGGTCGCCCGTTGAAACTTTGTGAGGGCTCCGAAGGGAATTAGGCTCATTGACTTCGACGGAGCTTTTCGCCACGAATGTCCCCCAGTTCAGCATGTTCCACGCGATGCTGTGAGCGCCGAGCGGACAGGAGCGGGTTGAGTTGGCGAAATTGCACCACTTGTACTTAACGGAAACTATGAATAGGAGAGCGCTCGAGCGCTCATGCTTTGGGGTGGAAAACCATGGACCAAGATAGATTTCTTCCGTTTATAGAGAGTGAATACCTCCTTATAAACGCGCGCTTATTCTTCCACACGTGATTCCTATGTGCTTCTGTATCCCACGTCCATTATTAGGTCTTGCAGGTGCACATACACCAAGATCTGGAGAGGACAACATGACAACGAGGTATTCCTCTTCAGCTAAGAGAGTAACCCGATTCCTATCTAAATCGATGCAGGGAGGCCACACACGCTGGTTCTTGGTACTCATCGCACGGTTAGCCATCGTGATCGGATTCTGAATGATGAGTTGAGAATGCCCGTCGATATCTAGGGTCTTCGTTGAACAATGAGCTTGAGACATGGATATCAAGGGTCACACCCGAAGGGAATGACCACAGTCCGTCATTTGATTTTCCTATCAGGGGCTGCAAGGCTATCATCGCTCCGTACGATACTATCCTACACACGGATGGTATAAGGGTGCTGCTGAGGTAACAACTACAGACACGCTGGTTATGCTTATTCTGGTCCCACTGCGGCATGGGCATATAAGAGCATCGATACAACAGACATGTAAGTGAATCTGACAACTAATTTTGGTTTCACCTGGTTTCAACCCTATCGCAGTAAACGTGTATTCATACTGGGGCCTTCCCATCATGTGTATCTTGGTGAATGTGCGTTGTCTCGATGCCATACCTATCAGACTCCCATCGGAGATCTACCATTGGACCTTGAAAGTGAGTTATCCTACGTGACTGCGCCTATCATTTCTGACTTCCCAAAGCCGCTGGCGAGCTCGAGAAGACGGGGAAGTTTACTTTCATGAACCTGTCTACCGACGAAGATGAACATAGCATTGAAATGCATTTGCCATATATTCGCAAGATTTTTGAGGGGTAGGTGTGAGATACGAAAACGCCAATATTGTCTCGCTGAACTATTATTGATGTCTTCTAGGAAAGACATCAAGATTGTCCCCATCCTCGTGGGCGCGATCAACACCCAAGATGAGAAAGCGTACGGAGAGATCTTAGCACCATATTTAGATTCCACGGACAATCTCTTCGTCATCTCATCTGACTTCTGCCATTGGTAAGCCCTCTCTCTCAAACGCATAGCAGGATGAAGAAGGTCTGAACTATGAGAAGGGGAGTGCGGTTCTCGTATACGTTCTATTACCCGACACCTCTCCCTTGTCCCGGACCTTTGAAGCTCTCGAAATCCGAAAGACCTACCTCTCATCCTATCCATGCTTCCATCCGTGAATTAGATCATGAAGGCATGGATACCCTTACACTCGATAGATCCACAGGTAGAGTATCAAAGAGTGCTGACGATGCCCATAATGCATTTGCACAATACCTTGCTCGTACGAAGAATACAATTTGCGGTAGGCACCCCATTGGCATTTTAATGGGTGCAATAGCGACGCTCGAAAAAAAAGAAGAGGAGAAACGAGAGGCGAGGTTGCGGTGGGTACGGTATGCGCAAAGCAGTGCGTGCGAGAGCATCAGAGACTCAAGCGTGAGCTATGCCAGCGCATACGTGGTGTTCAATCCAAATGATGTGCAATAGTAAACCTTTGTAAAGTATAGCATCTTTCCAAAGCAATTGGCACTCCGTAGGCAGGCTGTCAGCTGATGAAGGTACCTGCCTGCTTCGAGTCGATGCATCATTCCGAACACTTAATCCTTCTCAATCAAAGTCTCTCTGACGACACTTCCAACAGTAAGACCGGCACTTTCGTCGTCATCCAGAGTTCCATTAATAAGATGTCCATTTGGTCCATTGGTCATATTCCTCCATCTTTCCTCGAGTCGGGAAAATACATCGACAGATGTTGGATCAATTCCTTCGATCGGTGGGCCGTGGTATGCAGCATTTCGCACTGCGAAAACCAATGCCTGTTTCCACCACGGGTCGACCTAAGAGAAACCTTGAATTCCATAGCGTGCGACACACTGAGCAGAACTGAACCTTCAAGACACCTCCGTTGCCAACAATGATGTTCAGCTCTCTTGCTCTAGTCAGCGCCACGTTGAATCGCTTGGCTTCACGGATTATGCCACGATTCAAACGATGATCATCTGGTAAGAATCTCCAAGAGGAGCGCACGGTCGATATTATCACAACGCGGCTAGAACAGAGAAGCAACGCGCCATTCAGTGCGACTCCCCTGTACCTAAGGATCGGTTTACTTTTCTGCCCCTTGCAAACTTTCAACATCCCCAACGTCCACCGCGCCCAGCCCAACAGAACGCAAGGCTTGACGAATCCGCGTGACTTGTTCGCGAAAGGGGCTAATGATACTGATGTCAGGCGCTGATAATTGGAGGCGATATTGAGCAGGTAGGTGGAAGGCGCTGTTCGGACCATCCAGTCCGAGGAGGCCTGTGACGATTTGTGTCACCATGCTCACTTCCCCTGGATTATAAAATGATAAATGTTCATCTGTCCATTTTTCTTGTGATGTTACCCCAATAAATATAAACGGAAAATTTTTTGTCTTAAGAAATGGCCACTTTGATAGGAATGTATTTTGCGTAGATTGAGGTGCAAAGGCTTCGAGAGTATCGTTATAAAACTAGTTGGAATGGTGATGAGGATTCTTCGTATGATGACTAGTGTGTGTGAAACCATGTTACTGACTAAAGTAGATGGTAGCATAAGGATAGCAGGATGGGATCGGTAATTTTTGACGAGGTTGCAGAATGGTGTGGAGGCTGGCTGCGATACATGCACTGGATACTCGCGTGAGAAGGGACTGTCTTTATAAAGTTTGCGACCGAAAAGCCGTTCAAGCAGACTGACGTCCATGTCGTTATTTCTGCATAGCTCGCTTTCTATGCGGGGCCCCAACTGTTTCCAGTCACCACAGATGGTAACATGAGGTCGAGACATAGACGCCACTCTTGGATACGATATATGCGGGAGCACTGCCGAAAGCGGTATGCAAATCTCTGCCTCAGACGACTGGGCGGCTTCGTCAACGAGCAAGTAGCTAAAGTGAAGGCGCTCCGGAAATGGAGGTACGTGTGGTGCTTGAAGGTGAGCCTGAATATGGTCTTCTAGTACACCGAGGGCAGCATTAGAGCATCGCGCAGAGGACAGTAACGATGCATCAAGGCACGAAGTAACGATGACACGCTTAGAAAGAAGGTCCCTACGGATGCTTCAGTATCCCATATTCAACATGGTGATAAAAACAACTACCTAATTGGAGGAAGAGCCCAGTAACCATTCTCACTGTGACACCATCTATGTAAGACCACGCGGACTTCATCCATTGGTCTGCCAATCAAGCATTGCCGTGAGTAAAGCATACAAAAGTCGCAATGATTACTCGCCTGCTGGGATCATTCAACCGAAAGAGAGTATTTGGCGCCAGCCTCTGACCCAAACGGTCAGTTAACGTGTCTGCTGCCGAGTTAGATGCCCCGCAAACTAGTATGTGCACGTCAGGATGATGCTCGAGGATCTGAAATACAGCTTCTACAATGGTCTTCGTTTTCCCAGTCCCTTGACGCATGTAAGCATCATGATGATGAGATCAAAGGGGAAAGAATATCACCTGGTGGGCCAGAGATAAGATACGGGGCGCCATGCCCCCCAGTGACTATTGCCTGCACAGCGAGCTATCCCCAACGTGCAATCAGTTAAAAATCATACTGCTCATCATTATCGGACTGACTTTCTGTTCCTCGTTCAGTTCACTGTCAATCCAATGAAGTATAGGAGCTGCAGGTATAGGTAGTTTGCTTGAATGATCTGCCTCGTTTGGAAATAGTAATCTATGGGCGATCCCATCTTCGTTTTCCCTACATATTCTAGAATGGAGATATTCTAGAGCCTCTCGGCAAGCCGAGAACTGACGCTCTTGTGGTACCCATTGCAGATTGAAGATGCCACTCTCCCACATGTATGGCTGAGATAATGCGTCACATCGAATAATTATTATACCGCTGTTACGCTGCAGAGCGTGAACCCTTGCTTCAAATGCAATGCCTTGAAAGCTTTGGTCCCATGGTCGCAATTGTCGCAACCAGACAGTGTCGTTTAGAGATAATGGAGGATAATTTTCGCGGATATGCGGTGCAGAGATTGAGAACAGGGCCCCAGGATGGTTGGGGGGCGTTTGCATTGGTGTTAATGATACACTGTACATCGTAGAGCTGGCCAAAGCATCTAAGCGCGCGGTATATTCCATGGACAGCAATCTTAGCCATCTCGTAGCGTATGTGTGTGGAAGAAGAGGTGGAAGTTCGGTGGAAGACCTTGACAATGAGCCCGGGCTTAGTGATTGTGACACATTCCAGTCCTTCGCGGATAGCTCCCGATGCTCGCGGTCGAGGCCATCCATATAGTCAAGAAGTGGCACAGGATAGATAGACGATGCATAGAGACGGAAATCAATAGGTGGTGGTGGCTTGAAGGGAATGATCCGTTCGCTGAAGGGGCCTGCAGGCCTGCATAAAATGTGAAACAACAACCTAGGCGCTGAGTGCCCCACCGAGTCTTACCTCTGCCATACTGGCACATAGGTAGGTGCGAGATGATCCAGAACATGTGGGTCAGCCATGGCAGTACCAGCACGCTAGGTGCGTCAGCCGCGCGGATGCTCTTGCGTCGGTCGTTTGGAGAAGGTGCGTCGGGGCGGCGGTTTCCGTTCTATTCAAAGCTAACCCAAAACGCTCTAATAGTATCTCTATGCTGGTCGTACCAATACACCTCGTTTCTGACAAGTAGTCTTCACCTCCCTTATCTCAACTTCGCACCGATGGAAAATTCCTGCAGCCAATGCCGCCTCAACACCGGTCCGCTCAAATACGTCCACAAAGTGTCGGGGCGAACCCGCGCCGCTGCTGGCTACCACTGGTATCCGCACAGACGAACGAACGAGGTTTACCAAATCAAGATCGTACCCTGCATTTGTTCCGTCTCTGTCGATGCTGTTGACTAGAATTTCGCCTGCACCAAGGGTCTCTGTACCCTGCACGAGCTGTTTGACAGAGATGGGTCGGTCTTCTCGACCACCTTTGATTGTGCACTGGTACCACCACGCCTTCTCGGATTCGTCGCGTCTTGCGCTCAGGGATTTAGAGCCTTGAATGACCTCATCCGCATAGGGGCCAGAATAATCTGGACTAACGTAAACTCGTCGCGGATCGACAGAGACAACCACAGCCTGGCGCCCGTACACCCTTGCAATAGTCTCGATGGGGCTTGTCCCATCACCTTTCTGGGCAGGCGAAGCAAGCAACTTCTCCACGGCCAAGACCGCCTCGCTTCCAATACTTACTTTATCGGCACCGGCTCGAAAGTAGGCGCCAGCGACCTCAACCGCGGATCGAAGGGACCCGTCTGCTTCGACTGTATCCTTGATCCCTCCTCCAATCGTAAGTGGGACGAATACGTGGGAGGCTGCTTGTCGTACTACATCCAGCATCGGCTGGTCATGAAGTGGGGAGTTACGGAATGAGGTGATGTTGAGAAGACATATTTCGTCAGCTCCCGCTTCGTAGTACCTCTCAGCGAGAGCAACTGGCTTGCCGAGATTGCGAATTTGGCGTACAGCTGACTCCGCCACCGATGATCTGATGTTGTCTCCTTTCTCGCGAACGTCGTATTGGTCTCCCTTAGTTACTACTAGATCCCCTTCATCGTTGGTTCGCACG
>WNFI01322513.1_pt1 | contig 21675 bp, 15 predicted proteins | sample 5400471 | NCBI WGS metagenome assembly WNFI01 (sample SAMN13153348, study PRJNA577476) | soil metagenome | isolation source: 100 cm saprolite on Douglas fir-dominated hillslope | place: USA:California | collected 2013-09-17
CGCTATTGGCGGATCAGAAATATCGCCACCACACATAGAGATGACAGATCGCCACCGATACCACCATCATCGGGAAGGCATAGAGCGTGTAGGTCATGAAGCGGAACGGTACTCCATTTCGATCGCCGATGCCGGCAACAGTCAAATTGGCCGAGGCCCCGATGAGCGTGCCGTTGCCGCCGAGACAGGCACCGAGAGACAGGCACCACCACAACGGCTCAATTTTATCGGCTCCGCCAAAAGCGGGTGCCATGCTCTTGATCAGCGGGATCATTGTGGCGACGAAGGGGATGTTGTCGACAATGGCAGAGAGAACCGCCGACGCCCACAGGATCGCGTAACCGGCGTGGGCCATGTTGCCGCCGGTCGCTGCGACCAACTTATTGGCAAGGAGGGCGAGCAAACCGCCGACATCGACGCCATGCACCACCACGAATAGACCAACAAAGAAAAAGATGGTGATCCATTCCACATCGCCGAATGTTTGATGGATATTCTTTGCAGCCTTCTCGGAATGATGCGCCCAGTTGTCGAGTAGCATCAGCACGGCCGCGCCAAACATGGCAATGGTTGCGGGCTCGAGATGAAGGGGTCTCGCTAGTACGAATGCTACCATCACGGTCGCGAGCACCACGAGCGACTGCTTGAGCAACAGCCAGTCCTCGATCGAATCAACCGGCTTCATTTTCATGACGCGCGCTTCGGCGGCGGCGGACGTTTTGAGGTCCTTGCCCCACAGAAAGTGAATAATAATGGCCTGTACGATCATCACGACGACGATCACGGGAGTGAGGTGATAGACAAAATCGTTGAATGAAAGCCCAGCCTGCGAGCCGATAAGAATATTGGGAGGATCACCGATGAGCGTAGCGGTGCCGCCGATATTGGAGGCAAAGATTTCAGAGAACAAATAAGGATAGGCTGGCACTTTCAGTGTGCCGCAGATCGCCAGCGTCACCGGGACGATCAGGAGCACGGTAGTGACGTTGTCTAGGAAAGCGGAAAGCACCGCGGTGGTGATCTGCAAAATGAACAATATGCCGGAGGGGTGCGCTTTTGCCGCCTGCGCAGACCAAATTGCAAGATACTGGAACATACCGGAGCGGCGCGAGATCGACACCAGGATCATCATCCCCGTCAAAAGGCCGATCGTGTTCCAGTCTATGCCTTTGAACGCTTCTTCTTGATCCAGCACGCCGACAAGAATCATGACACCGGCGCCAACGAGCGCGATGACTGCGCGGTTGACCTGCTCGGACATTATGATGGCGTAGGTGACGGCGAGGACGCAGGTCGATACCCACATAGCGTTCATGCCGAAATAGACGTGAGACGCCGCGTCGGCAGTCATGGCTTAATTCCCCCTGATCGCGGGGCGACTGCCGCGACCGTTCGAATTTTTAGTTACATCCCAAAATCCGGCACGGACCGCGATGAGTCAAGTTGCGTCCTTGTACTCCGTCGTGTTGGGGGCATACTCGGACGCCCCAACTTGTCGGGGACGACACAATAAGGAGGATACCGTGGCTGCCAATGTGCGCTTTTCCAATCCAAAAACGCTCGCGAAGCCGCCGGGCTATAGCTATGTGGTCGAGGCGACGGGCCCCAACCGGCTGATCTACATCGCCGGCCAGCTCGGCCTCGATATGGAAAACAAACTGGTTGGCATGGCGGGCGATTTTCGCGCGCAAGCAAACCAGGCGATCGAGAATCTTAAGCTGGCGCTTGCCGACGCCGGCGCCACCATCAAGGACGTGGTGAAGATCAATAATTATCTCGTCGACATGACGCACATCTCGATCTTCCGCGAGGTGCGCGATGCGCACTTCAACATGTCGGCGCCGCCGGCGAGCACGACAGTGGCGATTTCGCAGCTGGCGCGTCCCGGCGCGCTGTTTGAGATCGAGGCCATTGCGGTCCTGCCGGCGAAAGCGGCGGCGAAGGCATCGAGCGCCAAGCGTGGTGCGAAGAAAAAAAGCAAGGCGTCGAGAAAGAAGCGCCGGTAGGCGTTCCGCCCACTCGCTCCTGCAAAAGCGCTAGTCCCGTTGAGGGGACGAGGCTTAGTGAGCCTCGTCCCAGTTGACGGCCGCGCGGGCATCGACCTGAAGTGGCACATGCAGCGCGACGGCCGGGTGGGGCGCATCCTGCATCACGCTTTTGACGATGGTGATGGTGTCTTTCACTTCCGCCTCGGGCACCTCGAAGATCAGCTCGTCGTGCACCTGAAGCAGCATCTGGGCCTTGAGCTTGGCCTGTTCGAGCTCAGGTTCGATGCGGATCATGGCCCGCCGGATGATATCGGCGGCCGTACCTTGCAGCCGTGCGTTGATCGCCGCGCGCTCATTGAATGAGCGGATCGACGGATTGCTGTTTTTGATGTCCGGGTAATGGCACTTGCGGCCGAACAGCGTCAGCACGTAGCCGTGATCGCGGCAGAACTCGCGGGTCTCATCCATGTAGTCGCGGATGCCGGGGAAACGCTCGAAATATTTCCTGATGTAGGCGCCGGCCTCGTTCTTGTCGATGCTGAGCTGGGCAGCGAGACCGTAGGCCGAAATACCGTAGATGATGCCGAAATTGATGGCCTTGGCGCGCCGGCGCACTTCGGGCGGCATGTCCTTCACGGGCACGCCGAACATTTCCGAAGCGGTCATCGCGTGAATGTCGACGCCATCCTGGAATGCCTTGCGCAGCGCTGGCACCTCGGCGACTTCGGACAACAGCCGCAGCTCAATTTGCGAATAGTCGGCAGAGACGAGCTTCATGCCGGGTGAGGCAACGAAGGCGCGGCGGATCTTCCGGCCATCTTCGGTACGGATCGGGATATTCTGCAAGTTCGGATCGGACGCCGACAACCGGCCGGTGCTGGTCGACGCCAGTGCGTAGCTGGTGTGCACGCGTTTTGTGTCCGGATTGACGTAATTGGGCAGTGCCTCCGTATAAGTCGAGCGGAGCTTCGACACTTGCCGCCAATCGAGAATTTTGCGCGGCAACGCGTGGCCCTGTTCGGCCAGATCTTCCAGTTCGCGCGCGCCGGTCGACCATTGCCCGGTCTTGGTCTTGGTGCCGCCCGGCAAGTTCATTTTGCCGAATAGAATATCGCCGAGCTGTTTGGGTGAACCCGGATTGAGCGGCTCGCCGGCCAAGGTCTTGATCTCATCTTCGAGGCGCGCCTGTTCCTGGGCGAATTCGCCTGACAGGCGCGACAGCACCTGACGGTCGATGGAGATGCCGCGCCGCTCCATACGCGCCAGCACCGCCGGCATCGCGCGCTCCAGTGTTTCATAGACGGATGTGACGCGATCGGCGGCCAATCGCGGCTTCAACGCGTACCAGAGCCGCAACGTGACATCCGCATCTTCGGCGGCGTATTCGGATGCCTTCTCGATCGAAACGCAATCGAAGGCGACCTGCGCTTTTCCCGAGCCTGCGACGTGATGGAAATGGATCGTGTCGTGGTTGAGCCAGCGCTTGGCGAGATCGTCCATGCCGTGGCCGCCTTTGCCGGCGTCCAGCACATAAGAGATCAGCATGGTGTCGTCGTAGCCGGCAATCTGGATGCCGCGCTGCGCGAACACCAGCCAGTCGTATTTCATGTTTTGAGCGACTTTGAGGATGGCCTTATCCTCGAGCAGCGGCTTGAGGACAGCCAGCGCGTCGCGCTCCGGAATTTGCCCGTCGCACAGCTTGGCCTCGGGCGAGAACAAATCGCCATTGCCTTCGCCGCCGCCCTCGCGATGGCCGATGGGCACGTAGCAGGCTTCGTTGGGCGCTAGCGCCAGCGAGAAGCCGCAGAGATGCGCGCGCATGGCGTCGAGGCTTGTGGTTTCCGTGTCGACCGCGACCACACCCATTTCGTGCGCGCGTGCGATCCATTCTTTCAGGCGCGCAAGCGTGCGGACCGTTTCATATTTGCTGCGGTCGATCTTGGCTGTGCGCGCGGCTTCGCTGCGCGCGGTTGCAAGCGCGATCGGGGTGAGGTCGCCGTTGGATCGTTTGCTTCCACCCGAAAGTGGCAGAGCCGGTGCGGTCTTTGCGGTGGTTGTCGGTCGCGGCAATGCCGCCGTATCGGCAGAGGGCGGCGAACTGGCCGCCGATTTTGTATCTGCGCTGACCTGACTTACGTTAACCTGGCTTGCATTAACCTGGCTTGCGTCGATGCCGCTTTTATCGGCGACGCGTTGCGTCAGCGTCTTGAATCCCATCGATTTAAGGAAGGCGATCAGGGTCGTATAGTCCGGCTCGCGCACGCCGAGCTGGTCGACCGGCACGTCCAGCGGAACCCGGTCGTCAAGCGTCACGAGCTTCTTTGAAAGCCGGGCAGCGTCAGCGTTGTCGACGAGAGCCTGGCGACGCTTCTCCTGCTTGATCTCGCCGGTGCGCTTGAGCAGCGTTTCGAGATTGCCGAACTCGCCGATGAGCTGCGCCGCGGTCTTCACGCCAATACCCGGCACGCCCGGCACATTGTCGGATGTATCGCCGATTAGCGCCTGCACCTCGATGACCTTCTCCGGCGGCACGCCGAATTTCTCGACCACTTCCGGAATGCCGATGCGGACATCCTTCATGGTGTCGTACATGACCACGCAGTCGTTCACGAGCTGCATGAGATCCTTGTCCGACGACACGAGGGTGGCGGTTGCGCCGGCCTCGCAAGCGATACGCGCGTAAGTCGCAATCAGGTCATCGGCTTCATAGCCGGCTTGCTCGAGGCACGGGATCTCGAAGGCGCGCACCGCGTCGCGGATGAGCGGAAACTGCGGAATGAGGTCGTCGGGGGGCGGCGGCCGATGCGCCTTGTATTCCTTGTACATCTCGGAACGGAAGGTCTTCTCCGACTTGTCGAAGATCACCGCCAGATGCGTCGGCCGCTCGTCCGGCTTCATTTCCTTGAGGAGCTTCCAGAGCATGCTGCAGAAGCCGTAGACGGCATTCACATGCGTACCGTCCGGTGTGCGCGGCTCGAACCGAATTGCGTGGTAAGCGCGGAAGATGTAGCCGGAACCGTCCACCAGGAACACGTGATCGCCCTTCTTGAGGGGGCGCGGGGCCTGTGCTGGAGCGGGCGTCGACGTAGCGGTTTTCGTCTTGGATTTGGCAGAATTGGATTTAGCGGGGGCTGGCATGGTTCCGAATGTGGCCCCGGACGCTGCGTTAATCAATCGGCCAGAATGTGTGGCCACAGAAAATGCATAATGTCCTGTCCCTCTCGCCACTGTGGATTGTGTCTGCTATGCAGACGCATTCGGCTTTGACCGGAAACGGTTTGTCACCATCACGATGGATATTCCATGCGCGTTGCCATGATCGGCACCGGCTATGTCGGCCTTGTTTCCGGAGCCTGCTTCGCCGACTTCGGCCATGAGGTGATCTGCGTCGACAAGGACAAGTCGAAGATTGCGGCGCTCTTACGCGGCGAAATGCCGATCTACGAGCCCGGGCTTAACGACATGGTTGCGGCTAATACCCGGGCCGGCCGGCTCAAATTCGCGACAGAACTTGCAGGCGCGGTTGCCACCGCCGATGCGGTTTTCATCGCCGTGGGCACGCCCTCACGCCGCGGCGACGGCTTCGCCGACCTCAGCTTCGTCCATGAAGCGGCACGCGAGATCGCGCGAGCGCTGGACGGCTTTACCGTCGTGATCACCAAATCGACCGTACCGGTTGGCACCGGCGATGAGGTCGAGCGCATCATTCGTGAGACGCGGCCCGATGCCGATTGCGCGGTGGTGTCGAATCCCGAGTTTCTGCGTGAAGGCGCCGCCATCCAGGATTTCAAGCATCCCGACCGCATCGTGATCGGGAGCGCTGACACCCGCGCACGCGAAGTCATGAGCGAATTATACCGGCCGCTCTATCTCAACCGCTCGCCGATTTTGTTCACCGACCGGCGCACGGCCGAGCTGATCAAGTACGCGGCCAACGCGTTCCTCGCCACCAAGATCACTTTTATCAATGAGATTGCCGATCTCGCCGAAAAGGTCGGTGCTGACGTCCAGGAAATCGCTCGCGGCATCGGCCTCGACAATCGAATCGGCTCAAAATTCCTGCATGCAGGCCCCGGCTATGGCGGCTCATGCTTTCCCAAGGACACGGTGGCGCTAATTAAGACCGCGCAGGATCATGCCGCGCCACTGCGCATCGTCGAGGCGGTAGCGGCGGTCAACGACGCACGCAAGCGCGCGATGGCGCGCAAGGTGTCTTCGGTGCTTGGTGGTGAATTACGCGGAAAAACAGTCGCGATCCTCGGACTCACCTTCAAGCCGAACACCGACGATATGCGCGAAGCGCCGTCGATCCCGCTCATCACCGCCTTGCAGGATATGGGCGCGAAGGTGCGCGCCTATGATCCGATCGGCATGGAGCAAGCCAAGGGCAACCTCGTCAACGTCACATTTTGTAACGACGCATATTCCTGTGCGGAGGGCGCCTCTGCGCTGGTGATTGTCACGGAATGGGAGCAATTTCGCGCGCTGGATTTCAAGCGGCTGAAGATCATCATGGCGCAGCCGGTGCTGGTCGACTTGCGCAACGTTTATCGGCCGGACGAAATCGCCAGACACGGCTTCATCTATGAGAGCATCGGGCGGCCACCAGCGGTGAAGGCGAAGTAGGCTCGTCATTCCGGGGCGCGGCCGAAAGCCGCGAGCCCGGAATCCATACTCCCGGCCTGTGATTATGGATTCCGTGCTCGCGGCTTCGCGGCGCCGGAATGACGGGGTCTCTTGCAGACGGGGTGCATGCGCGAATTTTCCGAGCCGCTTCCGATCGACGCCGTGCTGCCGGACTTAACGGCTGCGCTCGTCGCTAACAATGCCGCCGTGCTGGTTGCGCCGCCCGGCGCGGGCAAGACCACGCGTGTGCCGCTGGTTCTGCTCGACGAGCCGTGGGCGAAAGACAAGAAAATTCTGGTGCTGGAGCCGCGCCGGCTCGCCGCTCGCGCGGCCGCAGCGCGCATGGCGTCGACGCTGGGCGAACAGGTTGGCGATACCGTGGGCTTGCGCGTGCGCTTTGGGTCAAAGGTTACAAAGCGCACGCGAATTGAGGTCGTGACCGAAGGCGTCTTCACGCGGCTTGTGCTCGACGATCCATCTCTCGCTGGCGTTGCCGCCGTGCTATTCGACGAATTCCATGAGCGTTCGCTGGATGCCGATCTCGGGTTGGCGCTGGCGTGCGATGTGCAACGAGGCTTGCGCCAGGACTTGAAGCTGTTGGTGATGTCCGCAACGCTCGATGGAGCCCGCGTTGCGGCGTTGCTCGAGAATGCGCCGGTGATCGAAAGTGAAGGCCGCGCGTATGCGGTGGAAACACGTTATCTCAGCCGCGACGCTCGCGCGCCGATAGAGCGGCAGGTGGCGGAGGCGGCCATACGCGCCCTGCGCGCCGAGACCGGCTCGCTGCTGGTATTTCTGCCGGGCGCCGGCGAAATCCGCCGCACTGAAACCTTCCTCAAGGAACGCGTGGCCGATGCGAATACCGATGTCGTCGCGCTTTTTGGCGCGCTCGATGCCCGCGAACAAGACCGTGCCATTTCCCCGTCGCCGGCCGGCCGGCGCAAGGTGGTGCTGGCAACGTCGATCGCCGAAACGTCTCTCACCATCGAAGGCGTGCGCGTCGTGATCGACAGCGGCCTGTCGCGGGTGCCGCGCTATGAACCGGATGTCGGCTTGACCCGCCTGGAAACCGTGCGCGTTTCGCGCGCGGCCGCCGACCAGCGTCGCGGCCGCGCGGGGCGCACCGAACCGGGCGTTTGTTATCGCCTGTGGGACGAGCCGCAGACGGGCTCGCTGGAGCCCTATACGCGGCCCGAAATCCTCTCTGCCGATTTGTCGTCCTTCGTGCTCGACCTGGCGCAATGGGGTGCGAACGACCCCTTAAAGCTTGCGTTTCTCGATCTGCCTCCGCCGGGCGCGCTCAGCGAAGCCCGGGCGTTGCTCGTTGAGCTTGGCGCCATCGACGCAGAAGGCCGCATCACTGACGAGGGCCGGAAATTGCGCGCGCTTCCATTGCCGCCGCGGCTTGCGCGCATGGTGGTCGATGCCGCCGCCGAAGGTGCCGGCGCGCTCGCCGCAAATATCGCCGCCGTTCTCACCGAACGCGGCCTTGGTGGTGACGACGTTGATTTACGGCACCGGCTCGATCAATTCCACCATGACCACTCGCGCCGCGCCGAAGACGCGCGCGCGATGGTGAAACGGTGGGCAGAGACAGCCCGCGGCACGAACGAAAGCGGCGAACATTCTCCAGGCTCGCTTCTCGCGCTCGCCTATCCGGACCGCATCGCCAGGAATCGCGGCGGTGGCGGCGGCGCGTTTCTGTTGGCCAATGGCCGCGGCGGCGTGGTCGATCCCGCATCGGCGCTCGCGCGCGAGCCGGTTCTGGTGGTGGCCGAGCTGACCGGCGCTGCTGCGGCGAGCCGCATCGTGCTGGCGGCGCCGATTACGCTCGCCGAAATCGAGGCGCGTTTCTCCAGCCAGATCGAGGATCGTGAAGCAGTGACCTTCGATGCCGCTTCCGCATCATTGCGTGCCCGGCGCAGTCGGCGTCTCGGCGCCGTGGTGCTGGCCGAGCAGACGAAACAGGTTGCGCCGGATGCCGACAGCGCCAGACTATTGGCCGAGGGCGTCACCACGCTCGGCATTGGCAAGCTGCCGTGGAGCAGGACGCAGCTTCAGCTGCGCAACCGCGTCATGTTTCTGCGCCGGGCCGAGGGCGATGCGTGGCCCGACCTGTCCGACGCGGTGTTGACGTCTACGTCTTCCGAATGGCTCTCACCCTTTCTTATTGGCAAGACCGCGCTCGTGCAGATCGGCGCGGATGATCTCGCCGCGGCGGTCGATGCCTTGCTGCCGTGGAACATACGTCATCGTCTCGATGTCGAGGCACCCACTCATTTTACGGCGCCATCCGGCTCGCAAGTCCCTATCGACTATGAGGCAGAAGAAGGGCCGAAACTGTCGATCCGCGTGCAGGAAATGTTCGGCCTGGCGGTCCACCCAACAATTGCCGGCGGCCGCGTACCGCTTCTGATCGAGCTTTTGTCCCCGGCGCAGCGGCCGGTACAGGTGACACGCGATCTGCCCGGATTCTGGCGCGGCAGCTACAAGGACGTACGGACCGACCTGCGCGGCCGCTATCCGCGGCATCCCTGGCCGGACGATCCGCTGACGGCGCCGGCGACCCGCCGGGCCAAGCCGCGCGGCCAATAGTTTCAGCAGGCCCGGCGGCGAATAAGTTCAATTGTCGCGAATGCGCTTACCGCCGGCTCACCATACCCAAAAGCGCACGAAGTCCCATTGGCGCGTTAAGCCACCCTTGATCCCCACATGTCAGAATTGGCTTGGATCAACGGGCTTTACCATGCGTCCGCTCCTGTTTTTTGCTGCTGCCTTGGTTCTGATCGGTGGGTATGTCGCGCGTTACGCCGACAACGCCATCGAACATCGTGCCGACGCCCAAGCAGCGGTCGTGCAGCCGTCTTTCGAACCACGTGAACCGAGCAGCTCGGGCCGTAGTCTGATGCTCGAAGCGGACCGTCAGGGTCATTTCGAGGTCGAAGCGAGGGTCGAGGGACGGTTTATCGATTTCATCGTCGACACCGGCGCGTCACTTGTCGTGCTGCGCGAGTCTGCGGCCGCGCAGGCCGGGATACGCCCGCAGCTCCGCGATTACACCGCCACCGCCGTCACAGCCAACGGAAAGATCAAAGCTGCGCCGGCCAGGATCGAGCGCATCGAGGTTGGCGGGATTACCGTGTATGACGTGCCTGCCATCGTATTGCCCGATGAGGCGCTGGCCAAAAACCTGCTCGGTGTCTCGTTTCTGTCACGCCTCAAGCGCTACGAATATGCCAACGGCCGTCTGGTGCTTGAACAGTAGGCGCACGCTTCCGAATATCTACGAAATGACATGGACGGAGCGCTTTGCGGCTCTCCGGCGTTAGGGTATTGGATTCGTGCCGCCATTTGTTCGAGGATCTGATGTTTCCAACGCCGAAACCCGCGCTGTCACCAAATACCTACGCCTACGAATCATCGCCGCTGGTAAAGCCGACAGGCTTTCGCGAATACGATGCACGTTGGCTTCTGGAAAAAGAAATCAACCTGATGGGCGTGCAGGCCCTTGGGCTCGGTCTCGGCACGCTTATTCGCGAATTGAACGTGAAACCGGAGATCGTCACCGGCCACGATTTCCGCAGCTATTCATCGGCGGTGAAAATGGCGTTGATTTCCGGCCTGATGGCGTCAGGCTGCAAGGTGCATGACATAGGCCTCGTGATCACGCCGATGGCCTATTTTGCACAGTTCGAGCTCAACGTGCCTTGCGTCGCGATGGTCACCGCCTCGCACAACGACAACGGCTGGACCGGGGTGAAGATGGGGGCCAATCGTCCGCTCACCTTCGGGCCGGTGGAAATGAAGCGGCTCAAGGAAATTGTTTTAGGCGCGAAATTCGATTTTAAAGAAGGCGGCAGTTACGTGTTCGTGGAGAATTTCCCCGAACGCTACATTGCCGATCTCACCAAGCGGCCGAAGCTCAAGCGCAAGCTCAAGGTGGTCGCCGCTTGTGGCAATGGCACCGCGGGTGCGTTTGCGCCAAAAATATTACAGGCAGTCGGCTGTGAGGTGGTGCCGCTCGACTGCAACCTCGATCACACATTTCCGCGATACAATCCCAACACTGAAGACATGAAAATGCTGCACGCCATGCGCGATGCCGTGCTCATGAACAAGGCCGATGTTGCGCTTGGCTTCGACGGGGACGGCGACCGCTGCGGCGTTGTGGACAACGAGGGCGAGGAAATTTTCGCCGATAAAGTGGGTGTGATGCTCGCGCGCGACATGTCGACGCTCCACCGGAACGCGACCTTCGTGGTGGACGTAAAGTCGACCGGGCTGTTCCTCACAGATCCAGTGCTGAAGGCGAATGGCGTCAAAGTCGATTATTGGAAGACCGGCCACTCCTACATTAAGCGGCGCGTCAACGAGCTTGGGGCTATCGCCGGCTTCCCGACGATGTCGCCGCATTGTGACGATGAGAAGAAGTACGCAATCGCGGACGCGGTGGTGAAGGAGTTCGAGTTGGCAAAAGCGAATGGCGCGAAAGTCGCCGGCCAGCCGATCCGTGAGCTGGTCACCGTGAACGGCGTGCGTGTCACTGTTGAAGACGGCACCTGGGGCCTAGTGCGCGCTTCCTCCAACAAGCCGGAGCTGGTTGTGGTGGTCGAAAGCCCGGTGTCCGAGCAGCGCATGCGGGACATGTTTAAGGCCATCGATGGCGTGCTACGCACTCATCCGGAAGTGGGGGCCTATAATCAGACGATTTGATTTTCTGTCTCAATCGGCCTCAGGATGAGGTGGATTGAGTTCGGATTGGAATTTAATGCGTATCGTCATCCTCGGCGCCGGCCCCGCGGGGCTTTATCTCGCCTATTTGATCAAACGCCGCCGCCGCGACGCGGACGTAACCGTCATCGAGCAGAATCCGGCTGATGCCACCTTCGGGTTCGGCGTGGTGTTCTCCGACCGGGCGCTGGAAGTTTTGCGTGACGATGACGAGCCAACCTTTTCGGCGATCGCACCGCATATGGAATCATGGCGTGACGTCGCCATCGTTCATCGCGGCGAGCGGGTGACAATCGATGGTGTCGGTTTTGCCGCAATTGGCCGCCTCAAGCTGCTGAATTTGTTGCAGCAGCGTGCGCACTCAGTCGGGGTGCAGCCAGATTATCGACGCGTCGTGAAGAGTCTCGATGAATTTGCCGGCGCCGACCTCATCGTCGGCGCTGACGGCGTCAATTCACTGGTGCGACGTAGCCTTGAAAAAGAGTTTGGTGCCAGCATCAGCCTCCTTACAAATCGTTTTGCGTGGTTCGGCACCACCAAGCGTTTTGAGACGCTGACGCAGACCTTCATCGAAACCGAGCTAGGGTCGTTCAATGCACACCACTATCGCTACGCGCCCGATCTAAGCACCTTCATCGTCGAAATCGACCAAGCCACGTTTTCCCGCGCGGGCTTCGCGCAGATGGGCGAGGCGGAGGCGCGCAGCGTTTGCGAATCGGTGTTTGCGCCGGTACTCGATGGCCACCACCTGGTTTCGAACAATTCGATCTGGCGCCAGTTTCCGATCGTGCACAACAAGCGATGGTCGACGAACCGCAATGTCCTCATCGGCGACGCCTTGCACACCGCGCATTTTTCGATCGGTTCCGGCACGCGGTTGGCCGTGGAAGATGCGATTGCGCTCGACAAAGCGCTTGCCACGCATCCAGATAATATCGACGCGGCGCTCTCAACCTACGAAGCGGCGCGACGCCCGATCCTGGAGAAACTCGTTGCGGGCGCCAATGGCAGCGCAAACTGGTACGAGCACTTCGCCCAACACATGCAATTGCGGCCTGTCGAATTCGCCATGAGTTACATTACGCGCTCGGGCCGGGTCGATATGGGTCGCCTTCGGAAGCACTCACCGCGCTTCGTCGCGCATTTCGAGCAGGCTCGCCAGCGGCACGCGTGAAGGGCCGCACCGGTTAACAATTAATAAAATCTTACAGCGCTATAAAGCGGCGATCGGACGGGTGGGGCTGTCTTGACCAAATTCTTGGACCCGAACTGGCAGATCTACGCCATCGCCATCCTTGCTGGATTGGCAGTGGTCGCGTTTGCGCTCCGCAAACGGCGCCGTGCCACAGATCACCGCCACGGCGATGGCGAGCTGCTGTCCATGGTTCTCAACAATATGACTCAAGGAGTCGTCTTGTTCGATGTGCACGAACAGGTCCTCGTTTGCAACGATCGCTATGTTGAAATGTACGGGCTGTCGCCCAGCGTTGTGAGAGCGGGCTGCACGCTGATGGACCTAATCCAAAATCGGATAACGACCGGCAGCCTGAATATCGATCCACAGAAATACCGCGCCGAGATTTTGACGGCCGTTCGCCGGGGCGAGTCCATGAACCGGATCGTTGAAACACCCGACGGCCGCTCGGTGCTCGTCGTCAACAGGCCGATCAAAGGCGGCCAATATTGGATCGGCACTCATGACGACATCACTGAACGCATTCATGCCGAACGAAAAAGTGCGGCGCTGACCGAACAAGAGCGCCGTCGCGTGGAGATCGAAACAGAAATCCGGGCGTTCCGCGAAAGCGTTGCGGCTGTTCTGCGCACCGTTACGGAAAGCACGGCGGCGTTGAAGTCGATCGCCGTCACATTGTCGGATTCGTCCGGCTGCACCTCCGAGCGCGCCGCCGGCGCCGTGCAGACCTCAAACGAAGCCGCCGCCAATATGACCGCCGCAGCAAGTGCTGCTGAAGAACTCATCGCCTCGATTGGGGAAATCGGCCGCCAGATCAGCCAGGCCGCGGAAGTTGCATCGCATTCGGCCGTGGAAGCGCATACGACCAACGAGCAGATGACACGCCTCACCGATACGGTTCAAGAGATCGGCGACGTCGTCAATCTGATCCGCAACATTGCCGGGCAAACCAATCTGCTTGCGCTCAATGCCACGATTGAAGCGGCGCGTGCCGGTGAGGCCGGCCGCGGATTCGCGGTCGTCGCATCGGAAGTCAAATCACTCGCCGTGCAGACTGCGAAAGCAACCGAGCAGATCGCTGGCCAGATCGAAGCGGTGCAAAGCTCGACCCGCGTTGCGGTCGACGCGATTCGCCGCAATACCGAACGCATGCGTGAAATCGACGGCTATACCTCGGCGGTGGCGCTTTCGCTGCAACAGCAAGACAGCGCGACCGACGAGATTTCGCACAACGTGGCGAGCGCGGCGCTGGGCGCAAAGGGTATGGTCGGCGTTCTCGACGACGTCACCCGGGCGGTCGGCGATACACGCAGCGCCGCCAGCAAGGTGCTCGAAGCATCGGATACGGTCGAGGCCGCCGCCACGAGCCTGCAACGCGGCATCGAGGGCTTCCTCGGCCGCGTCGCAGTGTGACGCCAGGCGGCGTCAGTCTTTTTCTTCCTTGAAAGTGTCGCGGAACGGGTGCGCAGGGTAAACGCCCAGCACCGTCAATTCCTTGGAGAAGAACGCAAGCTCTTCCAACGCGAACACCAGCGCGCGGTCGTCGGGGTGACCCTCGACATCGGCATAAAACTGGGTTGCGAAGAAATTGCCGCCGACCATGTAACTTTCGAGCTTGGTCATGTTCACGCTGTTGGTCGCGAACCCGCCGAGCGCCTTGTAGAGCGCAGCGGGCACGTTTCGCACCCTGAACACGAACGTGGTGATGATCTTGCCCTTGCCGGGCTGCGCCCATTTCTTCTCGCGCGATAGAACGACGAAGCGCGTGGTTGAATGCGTCTCGTCCTCGACATTTTCCCTCAGGATATCGAGGCCGTAAATTTCTGCCGCCAATCGCGAAGCGATTGCCGCGCGCGTTGGGTCCTTGGCTTCCGCAACTTCCCGCGCCGAACCGGCGGTGTCGGCGGCTACCACAGGCTTGAGCTTCAATTCACGAATGATGTTGCGGCACTGGCCGAGCGCCATCACGTGGCTCTGCACGGTCTTGATCGTTTTCAGGGTCGCGCCTCTTGGCGCCATCAGCTGATTGCGGATCGGCAAAAACCATTCGGCGATGATGTGCAGGCCGGCGGTCGGCATCAGGTGGTGGATGTCGGCGACGCGCCCCGCGACCGAATTCTCGATCGGGATCATGCCAAGGTCGACGTCGCCGGCGACAAGCGCGGTAAAGCAATCTTCGAAGGTGGGGCAGGGTATCGGCTCGTGCTCGGGATAGGCTTCGCGACAGGCAAGATGCGAATTCGCCCCCGGTTCTCCCTGATAGATGATCTTCTTTTTTGCCATGCCCGTTCCTTTAGACGCGATCCGTACGCAGACCTTCAGGTATGAGTCAACCGGCAAGCAAGGCGCGCGCCTTGGCCAGGTCCTCGGGCGTGTCGACGCCGAGCGGTACGCTTTTCACGACCATGGCATCAATGCGCATGCCGGCGTCGAGCGCGCGCAATTGCTCCAATTTCTCACGCTGCTCGTTGACGGATGGTGGCAATTTGACAAACCGTTCGAGCGCCGCGCGGCGATAAGCATAGAGGCCGATATGGTGATGGTGCGGGCCGGCGCCGGCGGCATTTTCACGCGTGAATGTTTTCGCGTGAAGGCGGCGAGGCGCGACCTGCGGTCCCGAAACCTTCACAACGTTGGGATTCGTCCGCTCGCGTGGATCACTGATGACGGCAGCAAGGGTAGCGATGTCGACTTGCTTGTCGTCAAGCGGCGTGAGCGCGGCCCGGATGTCGGCGGGCTCGATTGTCGGTAGATCACCCTGAACATTGACGACGATCCCGATGCGCTGCTCCGGGTCGAGCGCTTCCAGCGCTTCATAGATCCGGTCCGAACCGGACACATGGTCGCTGCGCGTCATAACTGCGCGGCCACCGGCTTTTTCCACTGCCGCTGCGACAGCTTCGGAGTCGGTCGCAACCACGGCCTCACCGATTCCGGCGGCTTCAGCCCGCCGCAGGACGTGAACGATCATTGGCAGGCCATGCAGGTCTGCAAGAGGTTTGCCGGGTAAACGCGTGGACGCGAGGCGTGCCGGGATGAGGATGATTGTGTCGGCCATCGGGGTTGCCGGATTGCCCGGCCGCACGTGACGGGTGGCGAAATTGCCGCAGGCGCTTATACGGGTTGCCAGAGCCTGGGCAAACCGGTATCTCATCGCCGCCGCCCGGACCCTGGCGGTGAACGCTCCGCACCATCACGTCCCGCTCCGGGAGCCGTATTCGATGAATTCCTTCGAACTCAACAAGATCCTCGGCGCCATCCTCGGCACCTGCCTGATCACGCTTGCGCTCAACATTGGTGCCAACGCGATTTTTGCGCCTGAGAAGCCGGCTAAGCCCGGCTTCGATATTGCGGTCAAGGAGCAGGGCGAAGGCGAAAAAGCAGGCGCAGCCAAGGAGCCGGATCCGCCGGTCGAAACGCTGCTGGCCAAGGCCTCGATCGAAAAAGGCCAGGGCACTGCCAAGCAGTGCCAGGCCTGTCACACATTCGAGAAAGGCGGCCCCAACCGGGTTGGCCCCAATCTGTGGAACATCGTGAACCGCCCGCGCGCATCCGAGGCCGGCTTCAATTATTCGGCGGCGATGAAGAGCAAAGGCGGAAACTGGAGCTTTGACGAACTCTACAAGTTCCTCTCCAACCCGCGTGGCTACGTTCCAGGGACGGCCATGACATTCGCAGGCGTGTCGAGTCCGGAAAGGCGCGCCGACGTGATCGATTTCCTGCATACGCTAGCCGACAATCCCGTTCCTCTGCCGAAGGCCGCCGAAAACGCACCGGGCGGCGGAGAGCCGGCCAAGAAGTAGGCCGGGATTACAGCATCGTAACCAAACGGCCGGGCCATTGCCCGGCCGTTCGTTTGAGCGTCTAGTGCGGCGTTGGGGCCACGACAATTTGACGATAGAGCTATCTGTCGCACCAGGCCACGGCTGGCAGGATATCGAAAAACCGACATAATCCCCGGCGATTGCATCACGAAGAGTATTTGGTGCGCGGAGCTACTGTATGAAATTCAGCCGTCGGTCTGTCCTGCGGGCCACCGCAGCGACATTCGTTGCGCCCGCCTTCGGTGCCATTGGCGCATCATCATTTATCGGGCGCGCCGCGGCCCAATCGCAGAATTGGAAACACGCGCTGTCGCTGTTCGGCGACGTTAAATACCCGGATGGCTTCAAACATTTTGACTATGTCAATCCGAATGCCCCGCAAGGCGGCGCGGTGCGTCAGATCGCATTCGGTGCCTTCGACAATTTCAATACGGTTGTGTCGGGTGTGAAGGGTAGCATCGCTCTTGGGACCGAGCTGTTCATCGAAACGCTCATGACGGCGGCACTCGATGAGGTTTCGACCGAATACGGACTCCTAGCCGAAGCCGCCAGCCATCCGGACGACCATTCGTCGGTCACCTACCGTTTGAATGCGAAAGCACGCTGGCACGACGGCAAGCCGGTGACGGCGGACGATGTTGTTTATTCATTCGACGTTTTCAGGACGAACAGTCCGTTTTACGGCGCGTACTATCGCCACGTCACCAAGGTGGAAAAGACCGGAGAACGCGAGATTACCTTCACCTTCGATGGGCCGGGTAATCGCGAGCTACCGCAGATCGTCGGCCAGCTGCCGGTGTTGCCGAAGCATTATTGGGAAGGCACCGACAAGTCTGGACGCAAGCGAGACGTCACGCAGACCACGCTCGAGCCGCCGCTCGGTTCCGGGCCTTACCGGCTCAAGGATTTTGCGCCCGGCCGTTCCCTGGTTTACGAAAAGGTCGAGGGTTATTGGGGCAGGGATCTCCCCGTGATCATCGGCACCCGTAATTTCCAGACGATCCGTTACGAATATTTCCGCGATTCCACCGTCGCCCTCGAGGCTTTCAAGGGCGATCAGGTCGACTGGCGCACCGAGAACAGCGCCAAAAGCTGGGCGACGTCCTATGATTTTCCGGCTGTCCGCGACAAGCGCGTGGTGCTGGAAGAATTCCCGGTCCGCAATTCCGGCATCATGCAGGCCTTCGCCTTCAATACCCGGCGCGACAAGTTCAAGGACCCGCGGGTGCGCCGTGCCTTCAACTTCGCCTTTGATTTCGAGGAAATGAACAAGCAGGTTTTTTTCGGCCAGTACAAACGCATTTCCAGCTATTTCGACGGGACCGAGCTTGCGTCATCGGGTGTCCCGGAGGGCAAGGAACTGGCAATTCTGGACACCGTGCGTGAGAAAATTCCCGCAGATCTGTTCAGCAAGCCTTACACCAATCCGGTCGGCGGCAATCAGGAGGCAAATCGCAACAACTTGCGCGAGGCGCTCGCGTTGCTTCGCGACGCCGGTTACGAGATTCGGAACACCAAGCTGGTGAACACCAAGACCGGCGAAACGTTTCGTTTTGAATTCCTGGTGGACGATCCGGCGACCGAGCGTTTCGTGCTGTTCTACAAGCCTTCGCTCGAACGCCTCGGAATGACCGTGGACGTGCGCGTGGTCGATTCCGCGCAGTACGAAAACCGGCTGCGGCAGTGGGATTTCGACATCATTATCGCATCCTGGGGCCAATCATTGTCGCCGGGCAACGAACAACGCGACTTCTGGAGTTCGCAAGCGGCCGACCGGCCCGGCTCGCGTAACCTCGTCGGAATCAAGAATCCGGCGATCGATACGCTGATCGAGCGCGTAATTTTCGCCAAGGATCGCGACGATCTCGTCGCCGCAACGAAGGCGCTCGACCGCGTGCTGTTGCGGAATTTCTACGTTGTACCGCAATGGACCTACGGCAAGCAGCGCACTGCGCGCTGGGATCGTTTCGGCCGCCCGGAGACAATGCCGAAATACGGGGCGGCGGCATTTCCAACCGTGTGGTGGTGGGACGCGGATAAGGCGGCGAAGGTGCCGCAGCGGTCAGGAAGCGATGAAACTGAGCCGCCGCCGCGCGTTGACGGTTCTCGCCGGTGCGACAGGTGCGAGCGTCGGCGGCCGTCTTTGCGCTCCCGCCGCGGCGCAAGACGCCGACCGGCACGGTATGTCGGCCTTCGGCGATCTCAAATACCCCGCGGATTTCCCACACTTTAGCTACGTGAATCCGGATGCGCCGAAAGGTGGCGTGTTTTCCCAGATTGGACCGAACAGACAATTCAATCAGTCCTTCCAGACTTTCAATTCGCTCAACAGTTACCTCCTCAAAGGCGATGCCGCTCAGGGCATGGAGCTCACCTTCGCGAGCCTGATGGCGCGTTCAGGCGACGAGCCCGACGCGATGTATGGGTTTGCCGCGCGCAGTGTCGGCATTTCGGACGACGGTCTTACTTATCGCTTCACGTTGCGCGTGGAAGCGAAATTCCATGACGGCACGCCGCTCACCGCGCATGACGTCGTCTGGTCGCTGACGACGCTGAAGGAAAAAGGCCATCCGATCATCACGCAACAGCTGCGCGATTTCAACGGAGCGGAGGTGATAGACGATCGCACGCTCGTCGTACGCTTCGCCGAAAAGCGCGCGCGTGACGTGCCTTTGTTCGTCGCCTCGCTGCCGATCTTTTCGCGTGCCTATTATTCGAAGAAATCATTCGATGAATCGACGCTCGATATTCCGCTCGGAAGCGGTGTCTACAAAGTCGGGCGCTTTCAGGCAGGCCATTTCATAGAGTTCGAGCGCGTAAAAGACTGGTGGGGGGCGAACCTTCCTGTTGCGCGCGGGCAGAACAATTTCGATGTCGTGCGCTTCGAATACTACCGCGACCGTGAAGTCGGTTTCGAAGGGTTCACCGCCAAAAATTATCTGTTTCGGGAAGAATTCACGTCGCGCACCTGGGCGACGCGTTACGACTTCCCGGCTTTCAAGGACGGGCGCGTTAAGCGCACAGTGCTGCCGGATGACACGCCGTCCGGCGCGCAGGGCTGGTTCATCAACACGAGGCGCAACAAATTCAAGGATCGGCGTGTGCGCGAAGCGCTGATCGATGCCTTCGATTTCGAATGGACCAACAAGAACATTATGTATGGGTCGTACGATCGCACCCACTCGGTGTTCCAGAATTCTCCGATGATGGCGAAGGGCAAGCCAGATGCCGCTGAGCTCGCGCTGCTTGAGCCATTTCGCGGGAAGGTCCCGGACGAGGTGTTCGGTGAAGCGTATGTGCCACCTGTTTTACTCTCAAGGGCGGCAAGCGCGTGCAGATGGATGGGGCGCCAATCGCAATCGAGTTCCTGCTCGACGAGCCGTCGTTCACACCGCATCATCTGCCTTACATCAAGAACCTCGGCACGCTCGGTATCGACGCGACATTGCGCATCGTCGACCCGGTGCAATTCCGCAAGCGCGTCGACGATTTCGACTTCGACATCACGATCGATCGCTTCAGCTTTTCGGCGACTCCCGGCGATTCATTGCGCACATTTTTCACCTCGCAGTCGGCAGCAATATTGGGCTCGCAAAACCACGCCGGCATCGCCGATCCGGCAGTGGACACGCTCGTCGATATCATTATTGCTGCAAAGACCCGCGACGAGCTTACCACTGCTTGCAAGGCGCTCGACCGCGTCATCCGTGCCGGACGGTACTGGATACCGCATTGGTACAAGGCGTCGCACTGGATCGCCTATTGGGATGTGTTCGGGCATCCAGTTAACAAACCCCGCTATTTTCGGGGCATTCCGGAGACCTGGTGGTTCGACCGCGACAAGGCAGCGAAGTTGGGACAAAAAGGTTAGGCTGACTATCTTGTTTCGGGCCGCGCCCTTGTTTTCAGGTCGCGGCTTTCGTGCCGGGCTGGAATGACATACTGAGGGCTTATGAGCGCCTATATCATCCGACGCCTGCTGTTCATTGTGCCGACAATGTTCGGGATCATGCTGGTGGCATTCGTCGTGGTGCAATTTGCGCCAGGCGGTCCGGTGGAGCAGGTCATCGCCAAATTGACCGGCGCCGACACCGGCGCCACCTCGCGAATCTCCGGTTCGCCCGGCGGCGATTTCGGAAGCCGCGGCCTGGCCCAGGGCGCTTCGCAAGTCGATGCCTCCGCCTCGAAATATCGCGGCGCGCAAGGGCTCGATCCGGAATTCATCAAAAAGCTTGAAAAGCAATTCGGCTTCGACAAGCCCGCTTATGAGCGATTTGGGCTGATGCTGTGGAATTACGCGCGCTTCGATTTCGGCAAAAGTTATTTCCGTGACGTCAGCGTGTTGCAGCTGGTCAAAGAGAAATTGCCGGTATCGATGTCGCTCGGAATCTGGATGACACTTCTCACGTATCTGATTTCGATCCCGCTCGGCATCCGCAAGGCAATGGATGATGGTTCGCGCTTCGATATGTGGACCTCGACGATAATCGTGATCGGCTATGCTATTCCGGGTTTTCTGTTCGCCATCTTGTTGATCATCCTGTTCGCCGGCGGCTCATTCTTCGATTGGTTTCCGTTGCGTGGTCTTGTTTCAGAAAACTGGTCGCAATTGCCATGGTGGCAAAAACTTCCGGACTATTTCTGGCATCTGGCGCTGCCGATCATTTCGATGGCGTTGTCGGCCTTCGCGACGATGACCTTGTTGACGAAGAACTCGTTCCTCGAGGAAATCCGCAAGCAATATGTGCTGACCGCACGCGCCAAAGGCTGCACCAATAATCAGGTGCTGTACGGCCACGTGTTTCGCAACGCGATGTTAATCGTGATCGCGGGTTTTCCGTCGGCTTTCGTGCACGCGTTCTTTACGGGATCGTTATTGATCGAAACCATCTTTTCACTCGACGGCCTCGGCCTGCTCGGTTTCGAGAGCGTCCTCAACCGCGATTACCCTGTGGTGTTTGCCACGCTTTTTATTTTCTCGATCATCGGCGTGGTCCTGAACCTGATATCCGACCTCACTTACACGTGGATCGATCCGCGCATCCACTTCGAGACGCGGGAGGGCTGAGGTGGACGTGCGCGCCGGCATCAAGCCGCCTGAAACGGCCGTCTCCCCGATGGGCCTTGCCGCGCCGCCGACGCGGCGCGCGATCGCAATTTCACCACTCAACAAGCGGCGCTGGGAGAATTTCAAAGCCAACCGACGCGGTTATTGCGCACTGTGGCTTTTTATGACGATGTTCATTGTATCGCTGTTTGCCGAATTCATTTGCAATGACAAGCCGATTTTCATCCACGTGAACGGGAAATT
>WNFI01686177.1_pt2 | contig 21660 bp, 19 predicted proteins | sample 5400471 | NCBI WGS metagenome assembly WNFI01 (sample SAMN13153348, study PRJNA577476) | soil metagenome | isolation source: 100 cm saprolite on Douglas fir-dominated hillslope | place: USA:California | collected 2013-09-17
CCCCGCGGGCGGCTACGGTAGCGACATGCCGCCGGCAAGCTCCGCCAGTGCGAAGCGCCTGACGCTGATCGCCTGCATCCTCGGGTCGGGCATCGTGCTGCTCGACGGCACCGTCGTGACCGTCGCGCTGCCCAGCATCCAGCGCTCTCTCGGCGGCGGCCTGGCGGCCCAGCAATGGGTCGCCAACGGCTACCTGCTGACGCTCGGCTCGTTGATCCTCGTGGGGGGCTCGCTGGGAGATCTCTACGGAGAGCGCAACGTCTTCGCGATCGGCGTGGGCGCCTTCGGCGTCGCCTCGGCGATCTGCGCCGTGGCGCCGAGCATCGGCGTGCTCGTCGCCGCCCGGGCTCTACAGGGCGTCGCCGGGGCGCTGCTCGTGCCGAGCTCGCTGGCCGTGATCGTCAACACCTTCCCCGAGGAGGAACGCGGGCCGGCGATCGGCAGCTGGACGGCATGGGGGGGAATCGCGGGCGTGCTGGGCCCGCTCGCCGGCGGCGAGCTGCTGGCGATCGCCTCGTGGCGGTGGATCTTCGTGATCAACCTGCCGCTGGTGGTGATCTGCGTGACCTTGATCCTCACCGCGATTCCCCCGAGCGCGCCGCGCGAGCGAGGGGCACGCCACGTCGACGCCGTCGGCGGGCTGCTCTGCGCGCTCGGCCTCGCCGGCCCGGTGTTCGCCCTGATCGAGCAGCCACGCCTCGGCTGGTCGAGCCCCGCGGTGTACGGGCCGCTGATCGCGGGCGTGGCGCTGCTCGCGATCTTCATCCTCTACGAGTCCCGCACGAGCGACCCGATGCTCCCGCTGCGGCTGTTTCGCCGGCGCAACTTCTGGGCGGGCAACGTGGAGACGTTCTCGATGTACGCGGGCCTGGCGATCCTGTTCTTCTTCCTGATCATCTTCATGCAGCAGATCGGCGGCTACTCGCCGCTGAAGAGCGGCCTCGCCGTGCTGCCCGTGACGGTCGTGATGTTCCTCACCTCGCGTCGCTTCGGCGGGCTGGCCGACCGCTACGGGCCTCGCTTCTTCATGAGCGCCGGGCCGCTGCTTGCGGCAGCCGGGCTGCTGCTGTTCCAGAACACCGGCCTGAAGCTCGATTACGTCTCCGAAGTGCTGCCTCCCCTGCTGATCTTCTCGCTTGGCCTGTCGATGACCGTGGCGCCGCTGACTGCGGCGGTGCTCGCCGGCTCCGAGCAGGAGGCGGGAATCGCCTCGGGGGTCAACAACGCCGTCGCCCGCATCGCGGGACTGCTCGGCACCGCGGCCGTGGGGGCGGCGATCGCCGCCTCGTTTGTCTCCTCCTTGAAGTCTCGGCTCGCGGGCGTCTCGCTCGGCCCCGCCGCCGAGGGAGCCGTGCGCGAAGCGCGGCGCCTGCCGCTCGGCCGGCCCGACGTACACGCCCTGAGCCCCCACGTCGCCCGGCTCGTCACCTCGGCCGCGAACGGCGCCTCACTGCACGCCTTCCACCTCGGCATGATGATCGCCGCCGTGCTCGTCGCGCTCGGCGGCCTCGTCGGCACGATCTGGATCCGCAATCCGCGCAAGGCCGAGGTCAAGGCCGCGGAATGCGCCGGCGGTCAGCTCGTCGGCGTCAGCTCACCGGAGGTGGCCGGCGCCGCGGGAACCTAGACGGCTCCCGCAGCGTAGTCCCGCATCGCTTCGATCAGCGGCCCCAACCGCCGGCCGCGCTCGGTGAGGCGGTACTCGACGGTGGGGGGGCTGGAGGGGATCACCTTGCGCTGCACGAGCCCCGCGGCCTCGAGGTCGCGGAGGCGCTCGGAGAGCATCCGCGGGGAGATCCCGGCGACGGCCTCCGCGAATTCGTTGAAGCGCAGGGCACCCGAGAGGGCGGCGTAGAGAATCGAGAGCTGCCAGCGCCGCTCGAGCAGGGAGGCAGTCTCCCTGATCTCGAGCGGCACGGGCTCACATCTACGCGTGCGCGACATCGCGGGCCGGCTCCAGAGCGCGGTCGATGACCTCTTGGACAGTCATCACCGGGTGGAAGCTCATCTGCTTGGCCACCTCCTCCGGGATGTCGTCCAGATCACCCCTGTTGCGCTCGGGCAGGATCACGTCCGTCAGGCCGGCGGCGTGGGCCGCGAGGATCTTCTGCTTGAGGCCGCCGATCGGCAGCACCTTCCCTTGCAGGGTCACCTCGCCGGTCATGCCGACGGTGTGCTTGACGGGCCGTCCGGTCAGCAGCGAGGCGAGCGATGTGACCATCGTCACGCCGGCGCTGGGGCCGTCCTTGGGGATCGCCCCGGCGGGCACGTGGACGTGGAACTCACGACCCTCGAACTCGTGCTCGTCGATACCGAGCTCATCGGCGTGTCCGCGGACGTAGGAGAGGGCGATCCGCCCGGACTCCTTCATCACGTCACCCAGCTGGCCGGTCAGGACGAGGCTGCCGTTGGACGAGCCGCCCTTCATCGCGGTCGACTCGATGAACAGCACATCGCCGCCCACACCGGTCACGGCCAGGCCCGTAGCCACCCCCGGCGTTGCCGTGCGGGTCGCGGACTCCTGGAAGAACTTCTGGCGTCCGAGCGCGTCGCGCACGGCCTCCACGTCGATCTTCACAAGGGTCACGCCGGCACTGGGAGCGGCCGTCCCGGCATTGGCCGGAGACGTTCCGTTCTCCACGGGCGCCTGCGTCTGCTCGTCGGGCTTGGCCTGGGCCGTGACCTGCGCTGAGGCGATCTTCGTCGCCGTCTTGCGCAGGATCGTGCCGAGGTTGCGCTCGAGGTTACGGACGCCTGCCTCGCGGGTGTACTCGGTGATGACTGTCTTCAGGACCTCGTCGGAGACCTCGACCTCATCCTCGCGCAGGCCGTTGCGGTCGCGCTGGCGCGGCCACAGGTAGCCCTTGGCGATTGCGAGCTTCTCGTCGGTCGTGTAGCCGTCGAAGCTGATCACCTCCATACGGTCCAGCAACGGGCCGGGGATCGTGTCGGCGACGTTGGCCGTGGCCAGGAACATCACCTGGCTGAGGTCCAACTCGACGTCGAGGTAGTGGTCGCGGAATGAGTGGTTCTGTGCAGGGTCGAGCACCTCGAGCAGAGCCGCCGAGGGGTCGCCCCGCCAGTCCGCGCCGACCTTGTCGACCTCGTCCAGCAGGATCACGGGGTTCATCGTTCCGGCGTCTCGCAGGGCACGGACGAGCCGTCCCGGCAGTGCGCCGATGTAGGTGCGGCGGTGACCACGGATCTCGGCCTCGTCGCGAACGCCACCAAGGGACATGCGGACGAACTCACGCCCGGTGGCCTTGGCGATCGACTCGCCGATCGAGGTCTTGCCGGTGCCCGGAGGCCCGATCAGGGTCAGGATCGCGCCCGACTTGGGGTCGGCCTCGATACCGCGCTCCTCGCGCAGCTTGCGCACGGCGAGGTACTCGGTGACCCGGTCCTTGACGTCTTCCAGGCCCGCATGGTCGGCATCCAGCACTGCACGCGCCGCGACGGGGTCCAGGCGCTCATCCGAGCGCTTGCCCCACGGCACGGCGATCAGCCAATCCAGGTAGGTGCGAATCATGCTCGACTCGCCTGTCTGCTCGCCCATCCGCTCGAGCCGCGAGAGCTCCTTGTTGGCCTGCTCGCGAACCTCGTCGGGCATCGCCGACTCGTCGATCTTGGTCCGGTACTCCTCCGCGACGGAAGCGTCGTCCTCGTTCAGCTCCTTGCGGATCGAATCCATCTGCTTGCGCAGGAAGTACTCGCGCTGCTGCTTCTCAGCGCCCTCCTGCACGTCCTCGCGGATGCGCTTGCGGACCTGCAGCTCGGCGAGGCTCTCGCGCTGCAGCCTCACGGCCAGCTCGAGCCGGTCGGTCACGTCGGTCGTGCGCAGCAGCTCGACCTTCTGCTCGTAGGTCAGGTTGGGGGAGTAGCCGGCCGAGTCGGCCAGCGCTCCCGGCTCGGCGATCGCCCGCAGGAACGCGGAGATGCGACCGTCGTCGCCGCGCAGCTCGAGGATCTCCTCGACCGTGGCGCGGTACTCGCGCTCGAGCTCACGCGTACGGCCGTCGACGGGCACTTCGTCGGGACGCTCGTCGACCTGCACGCGCAGCTCGCCGTTCGGGCCCGTCTCGGCGGCGCCGATCAGCGCACGGTGCTCGCCCGTCAGGGCGACGGCGCGGCCGCCACCGGGCAGGCGGATCTGCTCTGAGACCTCTGCGATCGTGCCGACCTCGAGGAACTCGTTCTCATGACGCGGCACGAGCACCACGCGCTCGTCGTCGCCGACGTCGATCGTCAGCGTGATGCCCATGTTCGGGAACACCACTGTGTCATCCAGCGGGATCAGCCTGAGCCGCGGTGCACTCGAGTTGATCGGGTTGATTTTGTCTGGGGGAGAGGCAGGTGTCATAAGGGTTCTCGCTCCATATGAGCTTACGAAAGTTTACTTAGTATAGCGCGATTGGTTGCGGATGCAAGTACCTTGGGGCGATGCCGAAAAGGCGCATTCCAGAGCCGTTTTGGGGCGTCGGACGGCGTTGGGAGGTCGTCGCTCTTGGGCTCGGAGCGCCGGGTCCGAGGGCCTGGGGCTGATCGCGGTCGGCGAGCCGGGGAGGGGGAGGGGAAGAAGGAAGAAACGGGTGGGCTTGATCGAGGCTGGCGGCGGGCGGAAGGAGGAGAAGGAAGAGCGGGCCGAAGGAGGAGAAGGAAGAGCGGGCCAAAGGAGGAGGAGGAGGAGAAGAAGGAAGAAGAAGAACGGTGGGCTGATCGCGATCGGCGCCCCCGGCGAGATGACGAGCCGGGCTTCCCACGCCCAGGGCTTTCGCCGACGACGCCGGGACCAGCCCGGGGCGCGCCTCCGCCGAGGAGGCCAATTTGCGACCTCTTCGGGGGGCGCCTCACGACGAGGCCGGCGTCAGGGCAGCGGCGCGGCGACGAAGGTCCGCACCTTGGTCCCCTTCGGCCCGCCCGTGCTGCTGAGTTTGAATTCGTACTGGACGGTTTCGAGCGGTTTGCCTTCAAACCGGTTGAAGAAGCGTCCGTCGAGGCCGCTCAGGGTGATCGTTTCGGCGCTGGCTTTCCGTCGTTCGCCTTCGGCTTTGACGACTTCGGTCGGTTCCGAGGCCGCGATGCCGCGAGCTTCGCTTTCATGGCGTGCCGCGACCTGTGCCTCCATCTGGAAGCCTGCGTCTTCTTCGGTCAGGTGCAGTTGTTCGCCTTTCTCGGCCCCGCCGAGGACCCAGCCGGTGACGGGCGAGCACCTCCCGCCGTCGCAGCGCAGCCAGCGGTATTCGTAGGTGAGCGGAGGCGTGCCGCTCCAGTTCCCGGGGAAGGCTTCGAGGTACTGGCCGACGTAGATGCCGCCCCTGGCCTTTATCCGTTCCCCTTCGACGTATTCGTAGGCGCGCACGAGCGGCTGGGTTTCGTTGACGGGCGGCGTGCCGGCTTCTTCGATGACTTCTTCTTCTTCTTCAGCGCCTTCGGAGAGTTCTGTGGTCACGGAGTGTTCCCAAACCCTGACCGCCACTTTGGTCGACTGTTCGCCGGGCAGCTGCCATTGCAGCTTGGCCGATCGCGAACCCGGTTCGACATTCACCACCGGCAGAGGCGGTGTGCCCCGGCCGCCGACGATCACGGACATGCCCTTCTGGTTGGCCGAGACCGCTCGCACGTCTTCGAGCCCCGGGACGGCGTGCCAGACGCGGCCGTAGCACGGGCCTGCGAAGCCCATTTCGCCGCCTTCGTTTTCGCAGATGGGGCCGATGCCGAGCGTGCCGTAGCTGTTGCTCCCCACCGTGTAGACGCGCCCGTCGCTGCCGAGCACACCCGTGAAGCCGACACCCGCGGCGACTTCTACTGCGGAGATCCCAGTGGGCAGGGCGATCGGCGTCGCGTAGCGATCACAGGGCCACGTGCCGCCGCCTTTCGGGTCTTCTTTGCCGCACGTCCCGGTCAGCGGTCCGAGCTGGCCGGTGGTGTTGTTGCCCCAGCCCACCAGGGTCCCGTCTTCGAGCACGGCCAGTCCGAAGTTGTAACCCGCCGCGACGCGGACGACATGCTTGAGCGATTCCGTGGCGCTGACCATCACCCGGCCCGGCCGGGTCCATGTTGTATGCGGTCCAGGTTCTAGCGTCTGCCCGAGCTGGCCTTTGCTGTCGTTGCCCCACGTGAGGACTTCGCCGCCGTCAAGCCGCGCCAGCGTCATCTGGTAGCCGGTGCTGATCTGCGCGACTTCTTTGAGCGGCCGTTCGGTCGTGCCTTCCAGTTCCATCACGGTGGTCGGCGTCTTCGCGCAGGCGATCCAGCCGATTTCGGTGGAGCACATGTGGGCGACTTCGCGTTTCCCGGATTCTTCGGCAGCTTTGCGGGCTTCGACTTCGCAGGTCGTCCGTGTCATGCATTCTTCCGGCCAGGGGATGCTGAGCTGGCCGACGTCATTGCGCCCCCAGCCCTCGACCTGGCCGCCCGGGAGCAGGGCGTATTGCGCACCGCCGCCGGAGGAGACCGCGACGGCGCCCGCTCCGTCGAGCGCTTTCACGTCTTTCGGAACGAGCTGGTTTTCGCCCGTGTACTTTTCGAAGCCGCCGTGGCCGTTGCCGAGGATGGCGAAGGCGTTGTTGCCCCAGGCTTTGACGGTGCCGTTGTTCATCAATGCCGACGAGTACTCGCCGCCGCTGGACGTTGCTTTGACGCCGCTCAGGCCGCTGACCGAGACATGGGTCTTGCCCTGTTCCCACGTCGCCTGGCGCCCGCCGTAGCCGAGCTGACCGTTGGCGCCGGCGCCGGCTGCCGTGAGCGTCCCGTCTTCATGCAGCCACAGCGTGAAGCCGTTGCCCTGCGAGAGCGCCACGAGATGGTTCTCGCCTTCGGCCGTGACCGGGCGTTCTTCCCAGAGGGCCCGGTACTGGGTGCCGAGCGCGCCGCGCCAGTCTTCGCCCCAGCCCGCTGCGAAGTTTGCAGCTTTCCCACTTGTATTCGTATTCGATCGGTTCGAGTCCCTTCCAGGTGCCGGTGCTCGCGTGCAGCGTCCCGCCCAGGCGCAACGCGCCGGTGATCGCGGGGAAGTCGAGGGCGACGGGCGGCCCCGGGGTGACCGTCGCAGTGGGCAGGGAGCGTGCGGTCCCGGTACCCGCGGGGTTCGTGTCGGAGACGGCGGCCCTCAGGGTGTCGCCGACGTCAGCAGGCGCGACGACGTATTCCGCGTTGGTCGCGCCGCTGATCGCGCTGCAGCGTCCCGCGGGTGTGCAGCGTTCCCACTTGTAGCCGTACGCGGTGGCCGGCGTGCCGCTCCACGTGCCCGTGCTGACGCTCAGCAGCTGCCCTTCGACGGCGCGGCCGGAGATCACGGGCAGAGCCGTGTTTTTCGGCGGCGCGGCGGCCACGGGCACGGTCTTTTCGGAGGTCGCTTCGGTCGAGCCGGCGGAGTTGCTGGCGGTGACGATGACACGGATCTGGGAGCCGATGTCGATGAAGCGGAGCTTGTATTCCGAGGTGGTCGCGGAAACGATGTTGGCGCATTCGGTTTCCGGTTCGCAGCGCTGCCATTGGTAGGTCCAGACCAGCGAGCCCCCGGTCCAGGAGCCCTTTTTCGCTTTCAGGGTGACGCCTTCCTTCGGCGTCCCCGCGATCGTCGGGAGCACGGTGTTGACCGGCTTTTCGACCGCAAGTGCGGTCTGTGCAGTCGCCAGGAGGACGAACGTGAGCGTGACCAGCACGGCACCCGCCGAGAGCCGCGTGCGCATTGCCTGCGGTTTCGCTCCCCGTGACTCCCTGAGCCTCATGATCAGCCGCCTTCCTCGCCGTGCACCTTGCGGGGAAGGCCGAGGCGGGCCAGTCTTGACCAGGCTGGCCATCGCCCTTGGCGGACCTCGCAACTGTCTGTCTCATGTCAACTAACGTGCGCGAGGCGCGTTAGTTGGCAGTCGAGCGATGATTCTTGATTCGAGCCTCCTGTCGCCATGCATGTTGCGCGGAAGGCCGGGTCGGGACAGTCGGAATCGGACGTCGGTCTCAGGCTGTCCGCCGCCCCCGGCGGACCTCGCACCTGTCTCGTCTCACTGTAACGGGCGAGCGTGGGAAGTCAACATCGAGTGACGTCAGCGTTCGGACGGATTCCTACCTCTTGAACCCCGGGTAACGGGGAGAGAGTTTGGGTCAACCCCGAGCGACGATTCATGGTTCGAGCCGATTCCCACCCGCTGAACGCCGGCTTTGGCATGCTCCTGTGTCGAGGGTGCCCTCCTCACGTAGCTCTGCCACGAACCGATCCCGGGGGCCGCCCGACGCTGTCAACCGGACTGGCCGGAAGGACCCGCCGGGGTATCCGCAGAGGTCTCGTCGAAGCTCACCTGGACGTCCTCGGCGGGGATCCGCTCCTCGCTCTCGGCGGAGTGTGTGAGCGCACGGCGGTCGGCCTCCAGCAGCGGGTCGTTGAAGAAGCTGCGAGGCCACAGCCGACGCGTTTTGACGACGTTGACCTCGGCGGCGATCACCGTCATCTGGGCACCCAGATAGAGCCAGGCGAGCAACCCGAGCACCACAGCGAAGACGCCGTACAGCGGTTGGGTGCGCTTGAGCACGTGGTCGACGTAGTAGCCGCCGAGGTGCTGCAGCAACTGCCAGAAGAGGGCAGCCGTGATCGCACCCGGTACGAGGTCGCGCCACTCGACTTCGGCGGCCGTCAGCACCTTGAAGGCGAGCATGAACAGGACGAAGTTGCCGATGAAGGCGAGCACCACGCTCAGCACCAATTCGAGCGTCGAGTAGCTCCCGGTGCCCACGAAGCCGCCGATCACTGTCGAGACGATCGACAGCGTGCCGAGCAGTGCGAGCATCGCGAGGCTGCGAAGGCGCGCGAAGATGAAGTTCGGACGGTGCTTGAAGGGCACCGCCCAGATGCGATCGAAGGCGGTCTGAGTGGCGCTCATGATGCCCAGCCCGGCGAGCAACGCGCCGATCAGCCCGATCGCAAGCGCCGTCGGGCTGCCTTTGAGCGATTGCGGTTTGAGCGTGGAGCTGACGATCGGGAACTGGCCGAGCGCGCCGTTGAGGATCTTCTGCTGCTCGGCATGGTCGCCCTGGAGGATGAAGCCGAGGATCGTGACGAACACAAGGAGCAGCGGGAACAGCGACACGAAGCCGTAATACGCGATCAGCGCAGCGAGCTGGGTGCCCTGATCGTCGCTGAACTTCTTGATGACTGCGGCGACGAAGCGCAGGCCGCGCGTCTTCTGCTGGCTGCTGTCGAGCTCGTGTAGCCGGTCGCCGATGCTCATCGGCACGGGGCCGTGACTCCCGTCGGTCGCGGGGCGAACGCGGCCGGACGAAATTGGGAGGGGGGTCTGATTGGGCCGCCGCTCGACATCCTTGTGTGTCTACCCGATTTCGAGGACGGGAGGGGTCGCCGGAAACTGCGACTCCGCGGTTCGCGAAGCCGCACGACCCCGCCGAGCCGGTGGCACTCGTCGCTTCGGCAAAGCGCGAGGTGCTGCTTCGAGTGCACCGCCATCGGCTACGCCGCGAGGACCTCGAGGACTGCTACGGGCAGGCGACGCTCGAGCTGATCGTGCTCGCCCGCAGCGGCCGCGCGTTCGCGAGCCGCCTGCACATCGCACACGCCCTCGAGCAGCGCTTTCTCGCGCGGGTGCTGGACCGCCGCCGGGCAATCGCAGGACGCAGCCCGATCGCCGCTGCGATCGAGGGCGCCGTTCCCTTCGCTGCCGAGGGGGAGCGGCTCGAGCTGCCGGATACCCGCCAGGAGCCCGAGCGGCTCACGATCGCCCGTGAGGACCTCGCACGCGTGCTCGGCCACATGGCCTCCCTCACCCCGGATCAGAGGATCGTGCTCGCGACCCAGATCGCACTCGCGATGCGATGCGAGGAGTTCTGCCGGCGCCATGGTTGGACGCCCGAGAAGTACCGCAAGGTGGCTCAGCGGGCGCGGGCGAAGCTGCGCGATCTGCTTGCCGCGGAGGACGCGCCGAAAGGCTCTGTCCCGCTGCCCGCCGACGAGTCGGAACAGACGCCAGGGACCACCTATGACAAGCACTCCCCCCACCCATAGGAACGGTCCCCGGGCCGTCGGCGATCGGTTTCTCGCACGATCGAACGGCGCTGCCCAGTCACGCGAGCGCGGCCGGCATCCGGAGCTCTGCCCACTCCGGGTGTCGGCCCGCCGCGGTCCGGAGAACGTCCGCTGCGAGCTCTCGGAACGATCGACGTGAGCATCGCGAGAGGCCAGCCGCGGCAGGTCTACCGCGTATATGACGAGGAGGACTTCCTCGACGGCGCGCAGCGGCCCGAAGGCGCGCCCGACCGACCCGAGACGCAGCCCCCGCCCGGCTTCCCGGACGACCCCCCGCCCGGCTTCCCGGACGACCCCCCGCCCGGCTTCCCGGACGACCCCCCGCCCGGCTTCCCGGACGGCTTCCCGAGTGGCGACGCCGAGATGGAGCTCGCTATAACGCCGCCGCTTTCAGGCGCACGACGACACAGCGCGCGACCGCGAGTGATCCTCGCCGCGGGCGTCGCGCTGGTGGTGTTCGCCGCGATCGAGATGCACGCCTCCGTCGGACGCGTCACGCGGCCGGTGCCTGCTCGGAGACCGGGACTGCCCGCGGCGCGACGATCGCGGCGAGCCGCTCGCCGCCTTGCGACCGCTACGCGGAGCTCCTCCCGACGCCCCGATCAGGCGGGGGCGGCGACCACCCGAGGGCACGAGCTTCGGCTCCCCACTCCAGCCGAGCCGCAACCGCATGCGAGTGACGGCGAGGGCCCCGCGGCGACCGCGGCTGCCACCACGAGCGAGTTCGGGTTCGAGCAGTGACGGCCACCGGCAGCCCCCGCGCGAGGGTCTCGATCCAGACGCTGCCGATCTGGCGTTTGCGAGCGGCACGGGAAGCACCGCGCTATGTCCTCGGCGCGCTGGCCGCGTTCGGACTCTTCGCCAGCGCCCGCTTTGCGATCGCCCCACCACGGCCGGTTGCCCCTCCGGCCGTGCGCGCGACGGCGACTCCTGACCTCGGTGCCGAGGGTTACGCGGTGGAGTTCGCGCGCCGCTACCTCACCTGGACTGCAGCCGAACCGCTGGCGAGCGTGCGCTCGCTCGAATCGTTCGCGGGGCCGCAGATGGAATCGGCCGCCGGCCTCCAGCTCCCCGCCACCGGGGAAGAGCAGGTCCGGTGGGCGGAAGTGGTGCAGTCCCGAGAGCCGGTCGCGGGTGTGCACGTCTACACGGTCAGCGCGGAGACGAGCACCGAGGGGTTGCGCTACCTGACCGTCTCGGTTGAGAGGACCTCGTCCGGATCACTCGCGCTCGCGGGCTACCCGGCGTTCGTGGGGGCCCCGGCGAGCTCCCCCGCGGTCTCCTTCCCGCCACTCAGGCCGGTCGAAGACGGCGCGCTCGAGGCGGTGGTCCGACGGGCGCTCTCGAACTACCTCTCGGATTCCCCGGCAGAGCTCGCGGCCGATCTGACGGAAGGCGCGCGGGTCGTGCCGCCGGCGCCGGGGTTGCGGTTGCTGTCGATCGAACGCCAGCAGTGGGCCCCGGGGGGCGGCGCGGTGCTGGCGGTGCTGCAGGCCGTGGACCGCTCGGGGGCGCGCTACACGCTCGCCTACGAAGTCGACGCGGCGCTGACTCAGGGACGCTGGGAGATCTCGGCGATCCAGACGGAACCGGATGCCTGAGGTGCGGGAAAAACGTTCCCGGCGGCCGTTCGGTCAGCCATGCGCATGGCTGGTTTGCCTCTGTGTCTCCTTGTCGTTCTCGTTCGATGCGCTCCCGGCAGCGGCGGCCGTCAAGAGCCCCGAACAGGTCACCGCGCGCGCCGGGGCGAGCGAACACGGCGGCAGCTCGCTCGAAACCGCGGCGGCCAAGGCAGGAAGCACCGGCCGCGCGGTCGCGATGAGCCTGATCGGCTTGGCGTTGGCGGTGGCAGCGACCGTGCTCGCGTTCCGGCGCGACTTCAAGGAGGCCGTGGGCGTGTTTGCGGTCGGCATCGTGGCGGTACTGCTGGCTACCCCGAGCGGAGTAACGCTGCTTCGCGACACCGTCGCCTCGCTGTTCGGCGGGCCGTGACAGAGATCCGCTCGTTTCGCCGGGTGTTCGATCTCGAGCGGCGCATCTACACGATCGACAAGCTGCGTCTGAACCCGGCCGGCGTGCCGGTGCGCGGAGTCGCCTATGCCCTGGCCCTGCTCGCCGCGACTCTCCTCGTCTCGCGGGCCCCGGTGATCGGCTCAGTGCTGAGAGTCCTGCCTTGGTACCTGCGAGAGCTCGCGTTCCCGGCGGGAGCAGCAACCGTCCTCGCGACGATCCGGGTCGACGGCCGTACCTTCCACCTGGCCGCGAGGGCGCATCTAAGGCTGCTGACGTCGCCCCGCTCCGTGTCGGGGCTGCGCAGGCCCTCCGCGGCCGGGCTCCGCTGGGGCCCTCCCGACCTGCTGTTGCTCCCCGACGGATCCGACGGGCGTTTTCGGGCGCTCCGCTACCACGGTCCCGGCGCGGTGCTCGTCAGGGCCCCGCACGAGCGGGCGGGTGCGCTCGAGCGGCGCGGGGTGGGCGTGGCGGCGAGGCCGCTGCTGCGCCTGCGCCCGGCGCCGGCGAGCGATCGACAGCAGTGCGGGCGCGTGATCTCACTCGAGCCCGGCGCGACCCTCCTCGTGGCGCCAGGGCCCGCCGATCCATCCCGACCGGCATGAGAGCGCCGATCGCCTTCGTCTACGGGAACTGCGTCTTCGGCGAGGACCTGTCGGATGCCTGGGCTGCATTTGCCGTGCCGCTCGAATCCTACGAATGGCTCGCGATCGAGGAGAAGCGAGCGCGCTTCGTGGCGCTCGTCGGTGCGCTCGAGTCGGCGGAGGCCGACGTCCAGATCCTGCGCGTCAGCGACCACTGCAATCACAGCCACTGCTCGCTCGAGGAGAGCAGTCAACCTGCCTCCGAGGGCACGCGCCGGATCGAGGAGCAGCGGCGCTACGTGTCTTCGCAGCTGGCGGAGCTCGAGTCCCGCGAAGCAACGACCTCGGCGCTCTACCTGCTGGTCAGCCTCCGCGAGCCCGAGCTCGACGTAGCCTCCTTTGTCTCCCGCGCCGCAGCACAGCGGCCGAGCGAATGGCTGGCTGCAGTGCGCCGCAACCTCTTGGGCCAGGGCCGCAAGATGATCAGCGCAGGCGAGCTCGAGCGGGCACGCGTCGGCGCCGACCGGGCGCATGCCCGGCTCGCCGACTTTCTTCCGGTGAGGCCGGCACGAGGTGTCGAGCTCCAATGGCTCATCAGGCGCGCGTTCTGCCGCGGCCTGGGGTCAGCTGCCAGGCGCTCCTGACGCTCGGTGCCGTACCGGAAATCGCCGGGTTCCCGGGGCACCGCGCCGAGCTGATGTTCGCGCCGCCGGAAGCGCTGCCGTTCGCGGTGGACATCAGCGTGACCGCGCGGTTTCTTCCCAACGAACTCGCCCTGCGACTGGCTCGTCGCAAGATCCAGGATGCCGACCAGATCCTGCGCGCGGAGGCCGGAGGGGAGCAGGGCGCAAGCGACCTCGGTTATGAGCGCACCAGGGAGGCGCGAGATCTGCTCGCTCACCTGCAGGCATCGCGCCGGCCGCCCCTCTTGCGCGCGACGATCGGCATCGCCGTCGGTGCACCGTCGGAGCGCGAGCTCGAGTCGCGAATCGAGCTCGCCCGCAGGGCATATGGGGAGGTGCGGCTCCACCGGCCGCTCGGTGAACAGCTCCAGCTGTTCATTCAGCATCTCCCCGGTCAGCGAACACGCGTGCCCGGCTACGACGACACGTTCACGGCGGAACAGCTTGCGGCGATGATGCCCACGGCCACCCATCTCGCCGGTTCGCGTCGCGGCTACCACCTCGGGCACACCCTCTCGGGGTCTCGCCGGCCGGTGCTCTTCAACCTTCGTGAGGGCTCCGACCAAGACACGAACACCACGATCCTCAGCGTCGGGGCGCTGGGGTCGGGCAAGACGACACTCGCACAGAAGCTCCAATACGAGGGCTTCCTCCAGGGCGCGCGGGTAATCGACTGCGACCCAAAGGGCGATCATCGTTTCCATCTCCTCGAGGATGTAGCGCCCCATGTCGAGGCACTGGCGCTCCGGCCCGACCCGGGCCTGCGCGGCGTGCTCGACCCGCTACGGGTGGCGCCCGCGCACATGCGACAGGAGGCTGCGATCTCGTTCCTGCGCGACCTGTTGCCCGGTCGCGCCGAGCCGTTGTGGGAGACGGCGATCGTCTCCGCGGTTGACCGGGTCCTTACCCGAGCCTCCTCTCCGAGCTGCCTGGAGGTCGTTCGCGCTCTTGCCTCGGGCGATGAGCTCGAGGGTCAGGTCGCGAGGGCGCTCGAGGTGTACTCGCGCTCCGGGCTCACACAACTGGGCTTCGCAGACCCCGCGGTCGACCTGCCCGAGCTCGGCGCCCGGCAGGTCACCTACCTGCCGATCCGCGATCTCCCCGGCCCGCCGGCTGGGGTCGATCGCTCCGATTACTCACAGGCCGAGCGCGTCGGGGAGCAGATCGTTCGCCTGATCGCGATGTTCGCCCTTCATCTGATGAGCGCCGAGCGCCGGCGACTGAAGCTGTTCGCATTCGACGAGGGCTGGCGGCTGCTGTCCGATCCAGTGGGGCGCACGCTGCTTGCATCGTTGCAGCGCATGGGGCGCTCGGAGCTGGCCGTCCCGATCATCAGCACCCAGCTCGTCGGCGATGCCCTGATCGGGGAGCGGGAGTCGCTTGAGAACCTGATCGGCGCCACCTTCGTGTTCGGTGTGCGTTCGCACGCCGAGGCTTCCCGGGCGCTGACGCTGCTCGGCCTCGACCCGGACGACGCGGCGATGCGCAGGCTGCTGCTCGAACTGGACGCTGGACGGTGCATGTTCCGCGACCATCGCGGGCGCATCGAGGCGATCCAGGTCGAGCTTCTCGTCCCGTGGCTCGAGCAGGCGTTCTCGACCACCCCCGCGAGATGACCCGGGCCGGTCCCTCGATCCCGCCCCTGCTCAGCACCTCGACCGCGGTCGCTTTGTGCGTTCTGTCGGTGCCCTGCGCGAGTCGCGCAGACCTCGTCGCGCCGCGCCACGCTCGCCCCCGCGCCGACGCGTCTCGCGTTGCCCGCACCCCGGCCGGCGGGAGCCGTTCTCCGGCCACGGGAACGCTGCTCTCGCCGACACCGGCCGCAGGCGACGAAGCGGCAGGAGAGGCATCCGGGCCGGAAGCGGATCCGCTCGTCACCAACGGGCTCGGCAGCCCGAGCTGCCGCTCGAGCATCGACCCCGAACTCTCCTCCGCGAGCAGGCGCAACTGCGAAACCTCGGGCTTCATGGCGGCCGGGGCTCCAACGGGTGACTACGGGCTCGACGTTCACATCGACACCGGCCTGCTGCCGTTCAGCGGCGGGAACCTGCTGAGCACCGTCCAGGGCCTGCTCGTGACGCCGGAGTGGCTCGGCCTCGTCTGGATGGTCCACTCGCTGGTGGTGATGCTCGAGTGGTGCTTTGCCCTCGACCTGATCGACTCCGCGTCTGCGGGCGGGCTCACTGCGGGGCTGGCCGGCGCACAAGCGTCCTTCACGATGCCGCTGCTGGCCGCGACGCTCGCCGTTGCAGCGACGCTGGCCGCATACCACGGGCTCGTCCGCCGCCGCGTCGCCCAGACGCTGGGCGAGACCGCGATGACGGTCGCGATGCTCGTCGGCGGGCTGTGGCTGATGGTCGACCCCACGGGCACCGTCGGCGCACTGAGCAGCTGGGGCGAGCGCGCCGCGCTCGGGACGCTGGCGGTCGGCGCCGAGGGCTCCCCCGCGACGCCAGGCCGGGCACTGGGCTCGAACCTCTCCGGCATCTTCACGGCCGCCGTCGAAGCCCCCTGGTGCTACCTCGAGTTCGGAGACGTCGGCTGGTGTCGCGAAGCCGGCGCGCTCGACTCGAAGGTGCGCGCCGCCGGCATGCGGATCGCTGCCCGGGAGCGCTCCGAAGCGGGCTGCACGGGTTCCGCGACGAGCTGCGGCCGAGGCAAGGACGCACAGGGCCTGCTCGCAAGCGCCCGGCTGCTTCGCGAAGCCCGTACGAACGGCGCGCTGTTCCTTGCCTTGCCTCCGAACGGCGCAGATCGGAACTCGATCAACGACAGCGGCTCGCTGCTGCGCGCCCTCTGCGGGACGAGCCAAGCCACGAGCTGCACGGGTCCCGGCGCGAGTCAGGCTGAGTTCCGCACCAATGCGGGAACCTGGGCACGCGTCACCGGCCTGCTGCTGATCGCCATCGGGCTCGTAGGGATGCTGCTGCTGTTCGGCTACGTGGCGTTGCGCCTGCTGACGGCGGCCGCGATGAGCCTCGTCTACCTGCTGTTGGTGCCGGGAATCGTCCTCGTTCCGGCCCTCGGCGAGCGGGGCCGCGCGCTGTTTCGCGCCTGGATCGCACGTCTCTTCGGCGCAGTGCTCTCGAAGCTGCTGTTCGCGTTCCTGCTCGGCGTGCTGCTGGCGGTCACGTCAGTTGTCGAGCGCCTCAACGGCCTCGGTTGGTGGGCGCAGTGGCTCCTGCTGTCGGCCTTCTGGTGGGCGACGTTCCTGCGGCGTCACCAGCTCCTCGCGATGCCGCCGCAGGTGCTCGGCGAGGCGCGGCGAGTGTCACACCGGGGGGGCCTCAGGGGGCTGAGGGAGACGCTCGAGACGGGCCGCCACGGCCTCGAATGGCACGAAAGACGCAAGGAGCGCCAGCACCGCATGGCGAGCCTCGATGCTGAGCGCGCGGCGGGCCCGGCATCGCGGACAGCCGCGAAGCCGACGGATGCCTCGCACACCGTTGCATCTGCCGCCGAGACGCGGCACGACGAACAGGCGCTGCAAACACTTCGCGTCGAGGCCGATGCGTCGCCCCGCGAAATGGCCAGAGCGAGCGCCCGGATCGTCGCGAGCGCGGTGCAGGCGGGGCAGGCGGCCGACGGCCCGGCTGGTCGCGAACGGCTTGACGGTCGCGTTCGCTTCCTCGAGCAGCAAGCCGATCTTCCTCCCGCGGCGGCTCGTACGACGCTGGGACGCCGCGACTACGTGGCACTCGCTGCGCTCGTGCAACGGTCACGCAGCGAATACGAACAGCTGCCCCCCGGCCCGCAACGGCTCGCTCGCCTCGAGATCGACCGTGAGCTCGCCGCCCGACGCAGCCACGGCCCTCCGGCGCAGGCGCCGGACCGCGCGCGGCCTGATGGCACCCGCGGCGATCGGGCCGAGGGCGCCCGTGGCTCTGGCACCGCTGCGCAGGCCCCGCGACGAAGGTCACACCCTCCCGCAGCTGGGGAGCGGCGGCCGCTCCCGCGCCAAGCAGCTGCCGAGGAGTCACCCGTGATGCGCGACGCGCGCGCCGTCGCAGAAGGGCGGAAACGACAGCTCGGAATCGGCCGTCCCTGAGATGGCGCATCGTTTTGCCCACAGAGGCCCACGATGACCTCGCATTCCCTGCCCGCGGCGTCGCCGAGCAGCACCGTGACCGCGGGCGTCTCACTCGGAGTCACGGCGGCGGGCGGACTCGCCGTGGCACTCGTCGCGATCGCGCTGATCGCCGACGTCGGCGGTGGCGCGACGGTCCGGCCCACCGGTGAAGGGGACGCCGCGGGCACCCTCCCATCGGCTCAGGCAACGGCCGACATTCCTGCGGCGTACCTGAGCTTGTACCGCGAAGCCTCACGGCGCTATGGGATCGACTGGAGGGTCCTTGCCGCGATCGGAAAGGTCGAGTGTGACCACGGCCGGGACCCCGACCCGTCGTGCTCCCGGGAGGGGTCGGTCAATCCGGCCGGCGCAGGTGGCCCGATGCAGTTCCTGTCAGCAACATGGCAACGCTACGGCGTCGATGGGGACGGCGACGGCCGTCGCGATCGCTGGGACCCGGCCGACGCGATATACGGCGCGGCGAGCTACCTGCGTCACTCCGGTGCCCCCCGCGAGTACGGAAGGGCGATCTGGGCCTACAACCACGCGGCCTGGTACGTGCGCGAGGTAGAAGCATGGGCGCGGCGCTACGGAACGCCGGACGCAACCCCGTCGACACGCGGATCGGAAGCGCCGGCGGAAGGCACCCAAGGCGGGCTGTCCGGCATGCAGGCGCGAACCGCGACACCGATACGGCTTATCGCGGGAGACCGGGCGCGGCTGGCCCCGGACGACGGGCACCTCGCGCTGATCCCCGTCGGCGTTCCGCTCGTCGTGCAGGCGCTGCTCGTGGCAGGCAACGAGCTCCAAGGTCTGCCATACGGTCCCGGTGGGCACCCGGATCCCGTCGGCGCCTACGAAGAGGATTGTTCGAGCACCATCAACTACCTGCTCTACCGGGCCGGTATTCGCTCCCTCGCCGAGATACTGCGGGACAACCCGCTCGCCCAGGATTACGTTCGCTGGGGAGCTCCGGGTCCGGGCCGCTGGATGACGATCTACTCGACCGACGTTCCCACGCCGCACGTGTTCGCGACGATCGCCGGCCTGCGGATCGACACCAGTCACAACGGCACCGATGTCGGTCCGAACCGCTACCAGGACGGCCCCCGCTGGCGGATCTTCGCCACGATCCCCGCCTGGGCCCACTGGTCGATCCGTCATCCGCCCGGCCTGTAGTGTCCCGGCCATGCCCGACCGCGAGGTCGACTACCTGCTGATCGGCGGCGGCCTCGCTTCCGCCAACTGCGCGCGCTGGCTGCGGGAGGAAGGCGCCGACGGCTCGATTCTCATCGTCGGCCGCGAGCCCGACCCGCCCTACAACCGGCCCGACTGCTCGAAGGGCTATCTCCGCGGCGAAGAGAGTCGCGACGAGCCGCTGTTTCGCCCGGAGGCATTCTGGAGCGCGGAGAACATCGAGCTGTTGACACGCACCACCGTCACCGGCCTCGACCTGGAGGCGCGCACGGCGAAGCTCTCCACCAAGCAGGAGGTCGCGTTCGACCAGGCCCTGATCGCCACCGGTGCGAACGTCAGGCGCTTGAATGTCGAGGGCTGCGACCTCGAGCAGATCCACTACCTGCGCACCCTCGGCAACGCCGACGCGATCCGCGAGGGCGTCGCCGATGCCGAGCGGGTGGTCATGATCGGCGGCTCCTACATCGGGTGTGAGGTTGCCGCCTCGCTGACGATGCTCGGCAAGCAATGCACGATCTTGATGCAGGAGGAGGTCGTGCTGGAGCGCGGCTTCGGCCAGGCTGCCGGGCGCTTCTTCCAGGGCTTGCTCGAGGCGCACGGCGTGACGATCCACGGGGGCGATGAGCTCGAGCGCTTCGAGGGCGAGGATCGCGTCAGCCGCGTGATCACCCGCGGCGGATTGGCTCTCGACGCTGATGCGGTCGTGGTCGGCGCGGGTGTCAACCCCGACGTGTCACTCGCGAGCAAAGCGGGCCTGGAGATCGGCGAGCGCGGCGGCGTCCGCTGTAGCTCTCGCCTCCAGACTGCCGTCGCCGGCATCTTCGCCGCGGGCGACATCTGTGAGTACGACTCGCCCCTCTACGGCGGCCGGCCCGTCCGGATCGAGCACTGGGACGTGGCGCTCAACCACGGCAAGACCGCCGCGTTGAACATGCTGGGTCGCGACGTGCCTCACGAGGTCATCCCCTACTTCTTCTCGGACCTCGGCGACTGGGGGGGCCTCGAGTACGTCGGCCCCGCCTACGGCTGGGACGAGGAGATCCTGCGCGGCTCACACGACGACGGCTCCTTCACCACCTTCTACCTGCAGGACGGCGTCGTGCAGGCCGCCCTGGCGGTGGGACGCTCGGACGATCTCGACCACGCTCGGCGCCTGATGGCGTCTCGGGAGCGGCTCAGCGACGACCATCGCGCTGCCCTCGCGGACGAGGGCAGCGACCTGCAGACGGTCGGCGCTTAGCTACGCCGCGCGGCGCTTCTCGATATCGGCCACGAGGCCGCCGGGGAACTGGATGACCTCGACGTGCTCGGCAGCCGGCTGGTGCGGCTCGAGGTGACGGGGGCGGGACATGAACCACGCGAGGCCCGCCAGCAGACCGGCGTCGAGGGCCACGTTCAGGGCTATGACGAGCGAGAGCGACATTGTCTTTTCCTTCCGTTGCCTTGTCATTGGAGACTCAGCTTCGGCGGCGGGGCTCAGGGCAACCTTGCCCGTTCCTTGGAGGTACCTGAGAACCCGCGCTCGCGGCCTTCTTCTCCTTCCTCTTCCTCCCGCGCACCGAAGCCGGTCCGAATGCGCGTCAGCTCGTGGGAGCTGATGACCCCGTCGATCAGCCCGTACTCTCTGGCCTGCTCGGCCGTGAAGTAGCGGTCGCGGTCCATGTCATCGTGTACCCGCGAGACCGCCTGGCCGGTGTGCTCGGCGTAGATCTCGTCGATTCGCCTGCGCAGCTCGAGCGTCTCCTGGGCGTGGATCTCGATGTCGGCGGCCTGGCCCTGGAAGCCGCCGGAGGGCTGGTGAATGAGGATGCGGCTGTTCGGCAGCGCCATCCTCTTTCCCGACGCCCCGCCGGCCAGCAGCAGCGAGCCCATGCTCATCGCCACGCCGAAGCAGATCGTCTGCACGTCCGGCTTGATGAACTGCATCGTGTCGTAGATCGCAAGGCCTGAGTAGACGACCCCGCCGGGCGAGTTGATGTACAGCGAGATGTCCTTCTCGTCGTCCTCGCTCTCCAGGTGAAGCATCTGTGCGACGACGAGGTTGGCCACCTCGTCGTCAACGGGAGTGCCGATGAAGACGATCCGCTCGTTCAGCAGACGTGAGTAGATGTCGAAGGAGCGCTCCCCGCGCGGGCTCTGCTCGACGACCATCGGGATCAGTGGCATGGTGGGCTATCCTTTCGACAACTGTATGGTTGTCATGCACCATAGCAACCAACTGGTTGTCAAAAGAGGAGGGCGCGATGAGCGAGCGAGCACAGCAGCCGAGTGAGGTGCGCAGGGAAGTCGACGTGGACGCCTCGCCCGAGGAGGTCTTCGAGGCGCTCGTCACCGACGACGGGCGCGAGTCCTGGCTCGGGGAGCCGGAGCGCCAGATCCACATCGAGTCCTGCGATCCCCCCAACCAGTTGGTCTGGTGGTGGTCCTCGGAGGAGCAGCCCGCTACGCGCGTGGAGTTCCAGATCGTCGAGTTGCCGCGAGGCGCCCGCGTCGTCGTCACGGAGAGCATCCCGACCTTCCCCCTCGCCTCGCTTGCCGCGAGCCTGCAACTGGTGGCCGCTTGAGCGACCCGGTGGGGAACGTGTTCTCGGCGCTCGCCGACCCCACTCGTCGCGGCGTGGTGGAACTGCTGCTACGCGATGGCTCGACGAGCGTGCCGAGCCTGAGCGCGGATCTGCCGATCAGCCGCCAGGCGGTCGCCAAGCACGTGGCCGCCCTCGAGGAAGCGGGCCTGCTCGAGCGGCTCCCCGGAGGCGGTCGCGAGGTCCGCTACGGGCTGAGGGGGGAGGCGCTCACGCCGGCCGCCGCCTGGCTGACGCAGGCCGAGGCGAGCTGGGACCGCCGGTTGGCGCGGCTGAAGGGCTCCGTGGAGGGGAGAGCTCAAGCCTGAAGGAGGGGGAGGACCGCGATGCTGGGCCATCCGTCGCGTCGCGCTCGGGTAGACTCCGGCAGTCCAAAGGTCGGTGGTCGAGGGAAGCCGGTGAGAGTCCGGCGCGGACCCGCCACTGTGACCGGGGGTGTCCGCCGCAGCGCGCACAGCGCGAGCCACTGGACCGCGACAGCGGAATGGGAAGGCGCGGGGGG
>WNFI01269672.1_pt1 | contig 21658 bp, 26 predicted proteins | sample 5400471 | NCBI WGS metagenome assembly WNFI01 (sample SAMN13153348, study PRJNA577476) | soil metagenome | isolation source: 100 cm saprolite on Douglas fir-dominated hillslope | place: USA:California | collected 2013-09-17
GAACTCCACAACGCTGATCCTCATCTCCGCCGCCGCGATAATCTTTATCGCTGTCGCAGCCACCTTCTTCTTCACGCGAAAACATTATGCTCCGCCAGTAGCGAAGACCCCATCAGCCGCTCCCATCGTTACAGCTCCCACTGTGTCAGCGCCTGCGGTCTCCACCGCGGCCGTCCCCGCGACGGCACCAACAACTCCCGAACCATCTCCGCCTTCTCCGCGCACTTCTTCCGACACTACCGCCGGAAAAGTCACGCTCGATGATCGACCAGTCAATGATCAGCCGCCCACGGAGTCCGGTCACAACCTGGGCACACTCCTTGTCGTTGCTGGTCAAGACGACGCAAGAGTTTTTCTCAACGGAAAACTTCAACGGCAACTCACTCAATCCGGCCAGTTGCGCCTGCCGAATCTCGAGCTCAAGGACTACGTTGTACAAGTTTCCAAGAGCGGTTTTCAGGACCCTCCGCAGCAAAAGATCCGCATTCGCAAGGGCGAACCGGCCAGACTTATCTTTAACCTGCAACCGCAGCCTCGTCTCGCCTCGCTGGCTATCCAGGGCGGCGCTCCCGGGACTACGGTTCTCGTCGATCAGGCCCCCGTCGGTACCATTCAACCCGATGGCACGCTCTCCGTCTCCACCGTCAATCCCGGAGACCATACCGTCGAACTGCGCAAAGAGAAATTCAAGCCCCGGCAGCTCAAGAAACACTTTGTTGCGGGTGGAACCATATCTCTCGCTGCTGCGGATGCCGCGCTGGAAGCCGCGCCGGTCTCCGCGCTGGGTGAATTGAAAATTACCTTCGCGCCCGCCGACGCCACTGTCGCAATCGTAAAAGGTGATCTTCTGAAAATGGTAAGCAGCCGTGTCCCGCTCGATCTTGCCGCCGGTACCTACACTCTTACTGCGCGAACCGCCGAAAGGTTCACGCGCTCGTCCACGCTCGAAGTCATAGCCGGTCAATCCAAGACTTTGGATTTGTCACTCGCCCCGAGCGGCATGTCGAAGTGGGACGACCCCGGTGCCTGGAAGCATGAGGGAGATTCATTCACTCGTAAAGGCGGGGACTTCGTCCTCTACGGAGTCGTTCCCGCCTCGGGTACATTTGTTTTTTCCGCGATGCCTGCCAAGGGGCATCTCTTGCAATGGGTGCTCAACTACAGCGACCCGAAGAACTACGTCCTCTTCCAAATGGACGACAATAACTTCTACCGCACTGTCATTCGCAACGGCGAGAAAACGGACCAGATCATAGTTCCCGATAAAGGCGACAAGAAAAGCTTCCGCACGCTCCAAATCCGGGTCGGCCCCACGGAGCTAGTCCACCAGATCAAGCATGGTGACCGTTGGACCGTCCTCGATCGCTGGACGCAGCCCGGTACCAATCTCAGTCTGGGCAAGTTTGGCTTCTACATACCTGGCAATGAACAAGTAGCGCTCTCCAGCTTCTCCCACTACGCTGACCTGAACATCCGCTAGCAGCCTGCGGCTAGGCCTTCCACTACTGTGCCGCATTGCACCGGGGCACGGGCAACCGGAAACCTGCCCTCACAACGTGTAGTACGGAAACTCCGGCGCGCCGACCTTGCCCACGTTCTTCTCGGCGAATTCGCGCACGCGATCCAGCGACGCCTGCAACTCTGTCGTGTAGCGTTCGAGGTCTGCATCAGTAGCATCGGCTGGAACCGGAATCAATTTTCCAAAACGCATCAGCACCCGCGAAAACGGCTTGGGGATAATCAATCGATCCCACGTATTCAGCACCCAGGCGCGATCGACCGCCATGTGAAATATTGTCAGTGGAACTCCCGACGAACGCGCCAGCGCCACTGGGCCAGGCTTCACTTTGTAGCGCGGGCCGCGGGGACCATCTAGCGTGAACGCTACCGACCATCCATCTCCGAGTGCGCGGCGCAGGCCGAGCAGAGCGCGGACGGCGTTGCGGCTGCTTGATCCCTTCACCGCGACAAATCCGAACTTGCGAATGATGCGGCCCATGTATTCGCCGTCATAACTGTTGCTGCTCATCACGCGCACGCCGAGATTGCGGCACATGTAGGTGGCGGGAATAATACAGGCGTGCCAGAACGATCCGATGAGTGGGCGTTGGCCGATGGTTTCCTGCGCGCCCTCTTCGCGCGAAATACACACGCGCATCGTCGGCCCAATGATGCGGATGACCCAGTATCCCAGCCCAATGATGATGCGCAGAACTATGCGCTGGCGAAGAGTGAAGCGGCGCAGTCCAGCCTCAGTTGGCGTGGAAGAAGGTGGCGCTTCGCGAGTGGTTACTTCGCTCACGCCACTATTGTAACGGCAGCGACGAGCGACTTTAATCTTTCAACGACTCAAATTCGTGCGTCGGCGGTGCTCAATTTTCCAGGTACGAATCGATCCAGGTTTTGACTTTGTGGCGGCGCTCGTCGGCGGGATCGAAACGGATGCCCACTGACTTCGGTTTGCGCCAGCTCACAACTCCGCGCACGTTGACCCGCGGCAGCGTCATCAGCGCGAACGAAACTTCCACGTTCGATCCGATGGAAAACTCTTCTGCCGTCTTCACCGACATGCCGCCGGAGCTCATCTCGATGCTGCTGACGCTCAGCCGCCGCGCGTCGCCAACCACCGAAACTTCGGTGATGACTGGCACGCGCACGTAGCGGCGAAATTCGTGCAGCACCAACATGCGCGTCGCCTTCACCAATTTAAGCGCCGCCGGCCGCTCCAGCGGATGGCTGAACATGGCGTTGATGCCGTACTTCGAGTAGCTCATCGCCTCCTGCGCGTTGCCTCCGACGGCGTAAATGATGCACCGGCTGTTCGAGGGCGAACTGCGCGCAGCTTCCATCACCGCGTCGGCGCCCTCGCCCAGGTTCACCACGCAGGCCTCAAACTTTTCTTTGCTGAGGCGTTCGGCGGCGTTATCGGCCATGGGCACGGTTTCAATCCCAAACTGACGGAAGCACTCGGTCAGCAGGACGCGGGACGAATCATTCAAAGCCACCAGCGCGGTGCGGGCTGCGGCTTTGCGAACGATGGGGGAGGGTGCGAGAGCGGTTGCGAAAGCTTTATCCATGTCGAGGGGCCGACTCCACTTTCAAATTCATTCTGCAAGCGGCGGCTCAGAATGGAAAGGCACCAAGGACCATGTGGCAGGCTGCAAATCGGCCACTCATTTCGCTTTGGATGCGGACCTTTGAGGTGGACTTTCGAGAGGTGCGACGGCGGGTATATATACATCAGAAAAAAAAGAACAAAATCAGCTTAATTTCTTGGAATCAACGACTTGCGCAATTTTGATCTGGGTACCATCACGCTAGATTATTGGATCGAAAGGAGTTACCCGCAAAATCTTGGGAGCAAAAGACTTAGGCGGTTTCGGCTGCGCTAAGTGGTTTGGAATCAGTGGCCAGCTCGTAAAATATTACATTTGTTGGAGTTATCTCGCTGCTATTCAGATTTCAAAGATCGACTGCGTATAGAGGGTTAGATGCGGAATTTGGGGCGAGGCCGAGGAAATTTTGCGGCTTCCTTTCTGGGCGGATCCTCCAAGTCCATGGCATCCCACTTTTAAAAAAATGCAAAGGTGCAAGCACGGTCAGCAGCAACGAAGTCGTCAAGGGTAAGTAAACCGTCGTGTTCTTGCCGCGATATACAATATTCCCGGGCAGACGGCCGAGCGGCACGTGCACACGCGCCAGCAGAAGTACCACAATTCCTGCCACCAGCAGCAGCGCTCCACCAATGATAAGTAATTTGCCTAAATCCATACGTCTTACCAAAGGGGGCAGGCTTTCCACTTCGCTTGGGCTCGAACTCTTCGGGAACGATAGCGAGATGCACCACTGAGTTTTTCGCACACCGTTAATTCTGTAACACTGAGTACGTAGAACGTTTCGCTGCGCTGGTTGACCGCTTCGTCTGCAACTAAACCGCCGGAGCTGACATCAAAGTCGAGCTCAAACTTCATGTCCCGTCCGATCTCAGGAGGTGCAGTCATGCAGTCTGCCACGTTCGTGAGCAACCGCTTGCTTACCCAGAGTTTAACAGCACTTTTTCTGATATGTATCGTATGGGGCGGCGCCCCCGCGGCCGCACAGGATGTCCTGACCTTTCACAACAATAATGCCCGTACAGGTGCCGACCTTAAGGAAACCACACTCACCCTGGCCAATGTGAACGTGAGCACATTTGGCAGACTCTTTACGCTGAGCGTCGACGGCAAGGTAGATGCCCAACCGCTGTACCTTTCTGCGGTGAGCGTTTCCGGCGTCACCCGGAATGTCCTGATTGTCGCCACTGAGCACGGCAGCGTCTATGCCTTCGACGCCGATTCAGGCGCATCGATTTGGCACATCACTACCCTCCAGTCCGGAGAGACTACCTCCGATGCTCGCGGCTGCGATCAGGTCGTCCCGGAGATTGGGATTTCGGCCACTCCAGTCATTTCCCGCCCGGCTGGCAGTAACGGCGTCATTTACCTGGTGGGAATGTCGAAGGATGGCTCGGGAAACTATCACCAGCGCCTGCACGCTCTGGATGCCGCCACGGGCGGTGAACTCAACAATGGTCCCGTGGAAATTTCGGCGAAATATCCCGGCATCGGCGACAACAGTTCCGGCGGCTATGTGATCTTCGATCCCGGTCAATTCAAGGAGCGCTCCGGTCTGCTTCTGCTCGGCGGAACGGTCTATCTGGCGTGGGCGTCCCATTGCGACATCCGGCCGTACACGGGATGGATCACGGGCTACAACGCAAAGACACTTGCGCAGACAAGCGTTTTGAATGTAACGCCGAACGGCAACGAAGGCGCATTCTGGGGGTCGGGTGCGGGACTCGCCACCGACGGCGCCAGTCTTTATGTCCTCGATGCCAACGGTTATTTCGATACGACCCTGAACTCCAGCGGATTCCCTACGAACGGAGACTTTGGCAATTCCTCCTGAAAATCACGATTAGTGGCGGCCTCAAGGTCGCCGACTACTTTGAAATGTTCAACCAGCAGCAGGAAAATGATGGCGATGTCGATCTCGGCTCGGGCGGTGCTCTCGTTCTCCCCGCGATGAAGGATTCTTCCAATACGACCTGGCAATTGCTGGCCAGCGCGGGTAAAGACGGCAATCTTTATCTTGTAGATCGTAACAACATGGGCAAGTTCAGCACCACGACCAATAATATTTATCAGGAAATCGATGGAGTCTTGCCGGGCGGAATGTGGGCCATGCCGGCCTACTTTGGCGGCAAACTTTTCTATGGTCCAGTGGGACAGCCGCTACTTGCATTTCAATTTAAGAGCGCCAGGTTGTCGACGACTCCCGTGGCTAAGACCGTGACCAATTTTGTTTTTCCCGGAACGACCCCCAGCATCTCATCGAACAATGGAACGAATGGAATCGTGTGGGCCGCTGAGAATACGGACCCAGCCGTGCTCCATGCCTACCGGGCGTCCAATCTCCAGGAGTTGTACAACAGCAATCAAGCTGCGAACAACCGCGACCACTTTGGTACGGGCAACAAATTCATTGTCCCTACGATTGCCAATGGAAAGGTCTACGTGGGAACCACGAATGGTGTAGGAGTGTTTGGGCTGCTTCCGCCGAAGGTTGCGCAGAACGAGACCGGCGGCTCTAAGTAAATTTAGCCGACACTCGCGGCCTAAGGCAGAACTTCGCTTATCTGTCTTAGTCTAACTTTTCATTACAAAGTACTTGACGGGCGGAGCTGGATCGCATTATTCTGCCTACATGCACGACCCGCAGCCGCACCGACTTCGCCGATTCCATCGTTCCGCCCGGCCTCTACCGGCGCGTGCCGCCGATGATCTCCGCTTCATTCGCGATACCATGGAGCGCTCCGCGGCTTTCACGGCGATCTCCGGCTGGGGACAAGTCGCTCTTGGATTCACAGCTTTGGGAGCGGCAGGGCTGGCGGCGCGACAGGCATCCTCATTTGCATGGCTGCGCGTATGGCTGGCGGAGGGGTTGCTGGCCGTTACCGTAGGACTGATCTCGAACACATGGAAGGCGAACCGCCGGGGCCTGCCTCTATTTTCCGGCCCCGCCCGTAAAGTGGCACTGGGACTGGCGCCTCCGCTGGTTGCCGGAGCTTTCCTCACTTTCTTACTATTGCGCATGGAGTTGCAATCGGCGCTTCCTGCAACTTGGCTGCTGCTTTACGGCGCGGGCGTCATGACTGGCGGAGCATTTTCCGTTGCCATTGTCCCAGTTATGGGACTTTGTTTCATGGTTCTGGGAGGACTAGCCGTTCTAGGCCCGGCGGCGTGGGGGGATTATTTTCTCGCCGCAGGTTTCGGCGGACTGCACATTATTTTCGGATTGCTAATCGCGAGGAGGCACGGTGGCTAGAGCTATTGATCACCACAAACACGCGAAGGCGGCGCCTGCGGCTCGTCGTCCTGGCGCTGCCCGCACTCCGGCTCGTACGCCCGAACTGCCCGAACTTGATCGTTTGATCCACGAACGCATTCGCCTTGGCATTGTAAGTGCACTTGCCACGAACGAATCGCTCAGCTTTAACGATCTGAAGCGTGTGCTGAAGACCACTGACGGAAATCTCAGCGTGCATGCGCGCAAACTGGAAGAAGCGCAGTACATTTCCTGCGTGAAATTTTTCGAAGGACGGGTACCGCGCACCGAATATCGACTGACCGCGACTGGTCGTCGCGCCCTCGCCAAGTATCTCGATCAGATGGAAGAGTGGATTCGCGTGACGCGCGAAGAGTAGGCCACTCTTTTTTGTATATTAACTTTGCAATACAAAGAACATTGTAACTGGAACTTTTATGGGAACTCTGCCCTCCGCTAACCCGAACCCCGGCGTCCCGATCTCCGCTCCCCGTTTCTGGGAACGACACCGGCTCCTTTACAACCTTATCCTCGGTACGGTCGTCCTCCTGTGGCTGGTTCTCACCTGGCCCCATTTCCGACCGGCGCTCACTCTGCCCGCATTCGCCGCGATGACAATCCTGGCCCTGCTGGCCAATGTTTGCTACTGCGCGGCCTACCTGGCGGAAATTCCCATCCAACAGTTGTTGCCCACCGAATATTGGAACCGCTTCCGCTGGGTGGTTTGGGTCTTTGGGACTTTCCTCGCCCTCGTCCTAGAGAACTACTGGATTGCCGACGAAATTTATCCCGACGTCACTCAGGGCCCACCCCATCCTTTCGGAGGAATGAATCCTATGTCATCTGCAATTGCCAGCAACATGAATTTTCCTGCACCTCTCGCCGTCATGGGATTCCTGGCCTTGAGCGGAGGACTCTTTCTCGCTCTGGCCTCGGCACTCATCTTCTGGTTCGCGCGTAAGCCCAAATTCGCCCGCATGTCGGCCGCAGCCATCGCAGCAGTCGCCGTCGTGTATCTTGCACTCCTCTTCGGATTCTCGGCCAGCAGTCACGGCACCACTCTGGCCCGCGGACAAGAGAAGTATTTCTGCGAGATCGATTGCCATCTTGCCTATTCGGTAGTCGACGTTAAGACGCAAGCCGACCCGGTTTCGACCCGCTATATCGTTACCTTGCGCACGCGCTTCGACGAAACGACGACTTCGCCCTCACGCCCGAAAGATGCGCCGCTCACGCCGTCACCCCGTTTGGTGCGGCTGATCGATGCTTCTGGTCACGAATACGCGCCTGCGGCCGCGACAGGCGTGCCGCTTCTTACTCCGCTCAAGCCAGCGGACTCCTATAACACGCAGCTTGAGTTTGCCGTCCCGAAAGACACCAGCGGCCTATCGCTTCTTGTGACAACCGCTCCTCAATGGCCCGACTACGTCGTCATCGGAGACGAAAATAGCTGGGGTCACAAGAAGACTTACCTGGGGCTTTAAGGAAAATCGAAGTAGGAAGGCGCAAGGCAAAGAAGACGAAAAGCACCAGCATAGGACAGAGAGGTTTCCGCCATGCCTTAGCCACACACACTTTACTGGTGCAGGGAGACGGTCTGGGGCTGGAGGACCGCGTCCGTTGTGCTGCCGATGGCGTCGCCGGATAGGACCAACTCCACGCGGCGGTTTTGCTGGCGGCCGTCAGGCGTGTCGTTCCAGGCGATAGGCTCCGACTTGCCAAAACCGCGGGCTTCGCGCACGGACTGGGCGCGATGCTCGGAGAGATCCTGATTGTATTGATCGCCGCCAACGCTGTCGGTGTGTCCCTCGACGGCGAGGTGCAGGCTGGGATAAGCGAGCACAATACCGGAAACTTTGGCGAGGCGCTCACGGGCGGCGGGAAGTAACTCGAAGCTGCCGCTGCGGAAAAGAACGTCGGAAATGTTGGCGATAAGCCCCCGGGCGGAATCGCGAGTGGCAAGAATTGAGTTGAGCTGCTGCAAGAGCCGAGCACGGAGTTCCTGCTTTTCTTTCTCGGCCTGCTGACGAAGATTGTCGGATTGAGCGGCGGCAGCGCGAGCCTTATCGGTTTCGGCGGCCAGAACCTGCTGCTGAGCGATGGCTTCCGCCTTCGCCTTCTCAGCTTCGTCTTTCTGGCGTGCGGCTTCCTGCGCGGCCGCGAGGGCTTCCTGCTTCATCTTTTCGGCTTCAGCCTTGGCTTGTTCAGCTTGAACGCGGGCGGCTTCGGCCTGGGCGCGCGCGGTTTCTGCTTCAGCACGGCGCTTGGCTTCGGCTTCCGCATCGGCTCGAGCTTTGGCTTCGCGCGCGGCTGCGGCAGCCTGGGCTTCGTCTTCAGCTTTTTGTTTCGGCGATGTGCGCGATGCGAACCGCATTGCGAGCTTCGAAAAGTTCCAGCGGAGTCTTAGAGTCGATACCGAAGATGGCATCCTGAATATGAGTGTTGGTTGACGAATAAGTGCCGCGAGTAACGAGTTCGTACTTCGCGTCGATGTTTTCGCCGGCTGCGCCGGTAGCGGAAGCACTTTCCATCACGACCATGTTGCCGGGCTGAGTGACGGCGAAGTAGGGCTCGGCGGTGACGATCATGCCGAAAGTCTGAAGATCGGTGAAGGCTTTGACGTGGGCGTTGCCGCTGTGATCGAGCGAGAGTTCGCCGAGGTTGACGGGGCGTCCCTCAGTGGAAACAGCCCAGAGAACATAGGTCAGATATTCCAGGCCGAACTTTGTGGCGTCCTCGAGCCCCTGAAATTTGACTTCGATTTCAAAGTTGGTCTTCTTGCCCTCGACTTTGGCTTCGCCGGTGGCGCGCTGAAGGAGATCGCTGCCGCGGAAGTCGACCTTGGCGGTGCCTCCCTGTAGGCGATAGTGCATGGCCTTGGTGGTCCGGGAGACAGTGGTCGTGGCTGCGGTTGCGGCCGCAGGAATGGGCTGAGTTTGCGCGGACGCAAGCGTCGCGGCGAGAAGGGCGATGGCCAGAGACAAGTTTTTCACAAGGTCCCGATCTGGGGAATTTAAGAGCTGATTAATCTTCTTTATCTTCGTTGATCAGGATGGGAAGGGAAAGAACTGGAAGGGATTGGACTTTGGTCACGTAGGCCGGCAGTCTTAATTGAGGTCATAGGCAAGAGCGTACCCCACTATCCCGTTCATTCTTTGGCACTCTTTTCCGGCATCCCGGTACCGTAAACCTCATCTAACTAGGCAATCCTGATAAGTCTTATGTGCTGCGGCAGAAGCTCGCCGGGCGCAAGCAGTATCCGCTCGTGCTGATGCTTGAGCCTTTGTTTCGCTGCAACCTGGCTTGCGCGGGATGCGGCAAAATTCAGTATCCCGCTCACATTCTTAAGACGGATCTGACGCCGGAGGAATGCTTCCGCGCGGTCGACGAGTGCGGCGCGCCCATGGTCTCGATCCCGGGCGGCGAGCCGCTGATGCATGCGCAGATCGGCGAGATCATCGAGGGCCTGGTGGCGCGGAAGAAATATATTTACCTCTGCACCAACGCGCTCCTCCTGAAGGAAAAGATTCATCTCTTCAAGCCCAGCAAGTACCTCACATTCAGCGTGCACCTAGACGGTCAGCGCGAAGAGCACGACTTGGCAGTCTGCCGCGAAGGTGGATACGACATTGCAGTCGACGCCGTGAAAGAAGCCCTGGCGCGCGGCTTCCGTGTGACTACGAATACAACGCTGTTCGATGGGGCTGAGCCGAAGTCGGTGCGCGCGTTCTTCGACGAAATGATGGACCTGGGTGTAGAGGGCATGATGCTCTCGCCGGGATATTCCTACGACAAGGCTCCCGATCAGAAGCACTTTTTGGGACGGGCGCGCACGCGGCGCATGTTCCGCGCGATCCTGTCGAATCGCAAGAAGAACTGGCGTTTCAACTTGTCGCCGCTGTTTTTGGAATTTTTGATGGGGAAGCGTACGTATCCGTGTACACCGTGGGGCATGCCGACTTACAACATTTTCGGATGGCAGAAGCCCTGCTATTTACTGCAGGACGGCTATGCCGAGACTTTCGCCGAACTGCTCGCCACGACTGAGTGGAGCAAGTATGGGACCGAGTCGGGCAATCCGGCGTGCGCGAATTGCATGGTGCACAGTGGATATGAAGCGTCAGCGGTGAACGCAACATTCAGTTCGCTGAGCGGATTCCTTGCCACCGTCAAGGGAACGCTGTTCTCCGGTTATCGCGACGACGAAGCACTGCGGTTGCTGGATGAACCTGCCGCGCCGGTGCACCCGCTGGTGCAGATCTCAGCGCCGAGCGATCAGTCGCTGCACGAGACTCGGGCGTAAGAATCACTCGCACAAGAAATCCTTCAAGAGATCCGCAATGACAGGCAAAGAAGCCGGCCACATCGACCACGCCTCGCCGCAAGAAACTCCGCCCCACGCCAACACGGTAAATCCTGATGCTCTGGAAGTTGCTCCGGGGACGGCGCACGAAAAGCTTGAAGGCTGGATCCCAGCGCTCGCCAGCGAGGAAGAAATTCGCAGCGCTCTGGAAAAGGCCTTCGACTACCGCGGGGATGTGACCATCACGCGGAAAGATGGATCGACAGTGGAAGGCTACCTGTTTGATAGGCGATCGGGGCAAACGCTGGCCGATTCAGTGGTGCGCTTATTTCCCAAAACCTCAAGCGAAAAAGTTTCGATCTCGTACGCCGATATCGCGGCCTTGGCATTTACGGGACGTGATACCGCCGCCGGCAAGAGTTGGGAAGCTTGGATGAAAAAGTATGCCGAGAAAAAAGCCGCGGGCGAGAAGAATATTGGGCTCGAGCCCGAGCCGCTAGATTAGCCTCTCCGACCGGCTTTCCTTTCCCGCGAATTCACGCAAACCTTCGATTTATCAACAGCATCCAACTGGGCGTCTGTGGGTAAATCCGCTCATTGGAGGCCGTGGATGAAAGCAGTCAGAAAGTTGTTTTTCGTCGTTACCGCACTTGCATTCTCGTTTTGCGCTGCTACTCCTCTCGTGCGTGCCGAAAGCCAGGAACACTGCCAGCGCAGGATTGTCCACGCCGAGCACGACCTTCACGAAGCGATTGAGAGATATGGACGCCACAGTGCCCGCGCCGATCATGAGCGCCGCGAACTGCACGCCGCCCGCGAGCGTTGCTGGCGGGAGCGCCACCAGTGGTGGGACGAGCATGAGCACCGCTGGCATACCGAGCGCGATTGGGACGAGCACGATCACGACCGCGATTAAATGTACCAATGAGCCAGCCGGAAGAGTCTGATCACAGCTTGGGCTGGCTCAATCTATTTGTGACTAGGCGAGGGCTGCGCGGTGAAAGTCAGGCTATCGATGAGTTCATCCACTTCTGCGTCAGTTCCGCCGATCACAGTGAACGACACTGCGTAGCCATGAGCAATCATGACCAGCGTGGACTGACGCAGCACGCGGGATCCCACGTCTTTTTGAAAATCACTCCGGACCAGAGTCTTCAACCCCACGGCGATTTCGTAAGGTTCATTGGTTACGGTTAACCCTTGCGCGCGAGCAACTTCCGTGACCGGGCCGAAATATTGCGCTGCATCTTTCAGCCCGGGATATAAGGCTGCGCTTTCCGCCGCGATCAGAATCGACGAGTTCACATCCTCGGCACGGGCTTCGGGAGGGCGCGAGAAGGCAGCTAACAGCACTTGACCGCTGGCGCCGGAGGCTGGAGTCTTCGCAGCGCCTTCGCTTGCCGGCGCATCTTCATGCTGATTCATTTCCTCAGTGCGTAAAATCCATCCTGGCGGAATCGGACAGGAAAATCCTAGAGTCTTGTTGCGGTAAACCCCGCCGCTAATCGCTCCCGGATCCAGGGCCGGCTCGCTTCGCGCAGCGGGTTTCTTCAGGTGCTTGGACGAAGACGAGGAGGAAGACGAATCTGTCGCCGGTTGAGTCTGCGAAAGAACAAACGGAGCCAATAGCACAAAAATGAGACCGGGCCACAGCCGGCCGCAAGAAAATACCATCCTCTTATCTTACCGGACCTTCACCCACTGCTCCGTTGCAGTTCCAGCGAGATAGCTCAGCTCGGCTTACGCCGCTCTCCCCATCACCGGCTGCGAACAGTGGGCGCAACGGCGCGCGTCGATCGGAATCTCGCTCAGGCATTCGGGGCATTTCTTCGTCGTGGGATCGGCAGGCGCTGGATCTTTGTGCATACGCGCGACCAGGGCATTCACCGGTGTAACCACGAAGAAATAAATCGCCCCTGCGATTAGCAGGAACGAAACGCAGGCATTGATGAAGTGTCCGAGGGGAAAAAGCGAACCGTGAACGGTGAACTGGATGCTGGAAAAATCCGGCTTGCCCACAATCGCCGCGATGAGCGGCGTCAACAGATCAGTGGTGAGAGCGGTAACCACGCCGCCAAAGGCCGCGCCAATCACGACGCCGACGGCCATATCCACAACATTTCCGCGCAGGATGAACTTCTTGAATCCGCTCAGCATAGCGAGAGCCTCCAAAGGTGAAGTTGGGACAATGTATGACAGCGAGGGCAGGAGGTCAAGCTCATCCACTAAGTGTGCACAGCTCCCATTGCCTCTATCCAGCTCGTCTGACCGTCAACTTGAGCAAGTATTTCCTTGGAGAAATCGTGTCCAGCTTCAGGTCAAGCCTTGTACCTGACTTTTCGGTTTCAATGGTAAGGGGGAGCACCATCTGATCGCTGACCAATGACGCTCTTGAACGGGTCTTGCGCGGCAAAACTTTCTCGACCAATATCTCGCGGTACGGAACAGCAATTTCGTGATTTTGATATGCAAGCGCAACCGTGCGTACTGACGGCATTGCTTCCCCGTCCAAGTACCTGTCCAACGACGGCCTCTCTACCCCAATCGACTCAGCAAAAGCCTGATCCGTTACGCTCTTCTTCTTTGCGCTTTCGTACTTATGCCTCAGCTCAAGCGCAAACTGCGCAACATAAGCATCGTCATCAGCTGTGCGCTTCATTCACGGTCTCTTTTCTCTTGAAATGTACATTAACGTACGTGTACATTAACGTACATATACGATATATGGGGGCTGTATAGTTCGAGCCCCAACTTGTAGGGACCAAAACACCTAGCCAGAGGTCATAGAATGGGGGGAGAGGCCATGAGCGGCATACACGCAGACTTGAAGGCAGATTTCCACGTGTTCGAAGCGCATCGTGAAGAATGGCTTCGACTCCACGAGGGAGAATTCGTACTCATCCACAAACAGTCCTTTGCAGGATTTTTCACTGAGTACTCCGCCGCTCTGCGAGCGGGGATGGAGCAATTCGGAGTCAAGAGCGAGTTTCTGATTCAGCAGGTCTGCGTAGAGGAACCAGTATTTGTAATCTATTGACTCTGTGGCGCTGCTCAAACTTACCTTCAAAACGCCTGCCGCTCTCGAAAAGGACGGCCCGAACATACGAATCGAAATTAGTGCGCCATCTTTTGACTTCAAAGAAGGCACTGCCGTTGGTCTCGATTTCCGCCCACTTAGCATTAACGCAGTGATTGATACGGGCGCTTCAATCACCGTGGTGAATCCAGAGGTCGCGGCGACCTGCAAACTCCGTGCTACGGGTTTCGTGACTGTTGCGTCCGTGGAGAAATACGGCAAGTATCCTCAGCACGCAGCATGGATCAAGTTTCCAGGAACAAAGCTCAAGGACTTCGATGGAGTTCCGGTGGTGGCTTGCAAGATCTCTAAACAGCCATATTCCTGCCTAATTGGAAGAGATATCCTGCGCCATTGGATACTGACCTACGACGGGAGCGGAAGCGTTTCGATTCAGGAATTGGACTGACACGGCTGCTCAACTCGCAAGCAAGTCCCCTCAGATCCGCATCGGCATCACGATGTACCGATACTTATAGTCGTCGCCTTCGGCGGGGCGGAATTGGCCGGCGGACTGCGAATCTTTCAACTCCAAGCGGACTTCGCTGGTACCTGCGGCCTTGAGAAAATCCACAAGATATGCGGCGTTGAAGCCGATAGTCAGGGGTTCGCCGGTGTAGGCGGCTTCGATGGAATCTTCCGATTCTCCCGACTCGGTTGAGGAAGCGGATAGTTTCACTTCACCCTTGTCGAGTCGCAGGCGGACGGCGCGTGAGCGTTCGTCGGCAAATTGCGCAACACGAAGAATCGCAGAGTTCAATTCGTCCGCATTCAGGGGAATAACTTTACTGTTGTCTTTCGGCAAGACCGCTTCAAAGTTGGGGAATTGGCCGGTGAGTTGGCGGGAAGTCATTAAGCGCGAACCCACGCGGAAAAAGAGCGTCGATTCGTCCTTGGCGAATTCGATGGTGTCGGCGTCGGTGGAATCGAGCAGGGATTTCAACTCGTCCATCGCTTTCTTGGGCACTAAGGTTTTCATCTCGCCGGAGACGCCGTCAAACTTTTCTCCGCTGCGCTCACAGTGGGCAAGGCGGTGGCCATCGGTCGCCACCATCGTGATGGACTCAGGTTTGAGCAGCATGAGCGCGCCATTGAGCGTATAGCGCGACTCTTCGTTTGATATAGCAAATCCGGTGCGCGCGATCAGACCGCGCAATACCTGGGCTGGGATCGTGATTGCTCCAGCGGTTGGAAAGACCGGTAGGCTGGGAAAGTTCGACTTCGCCATTCCCACCATCTTGGTATTAGACCGGCCGCAGCGAATACTGACCCAGTGATTCTCCAGCAACTTGATGGTGATGTCCGCGTCAGGCAGCAGCTTCACATAGTCGTGCAACTTGCGGGCGGGGATGGTGCACGAGCCTTCCTTCTTGACCTTGGCATTGCAGGAAGTCCGCAGGCTCAGATCGAGGTCGGTCGCGGTCAGCGACAAGCGGTCTCCGGCGGCCTCGAACAGATAATTGGAAAGGATTGGAATCGTAGTCTTGCGCTCGACCACGCCTTGGGTGGCAGTCAACTCGCGCAGCAATTCGACCTTGCTGACCGTAATCTCCATCGTCCCCGCTGCAACCGCAGCTTCGACCGGCATAAATCCTTCTCCCTGATGTGGCGCTGCTACTTTTAGTACTTCCCTTATATCAAATATAAAACCTATAAAACCAGCAGTAACAGTAGGTGCTTCGGAGAAGTGGAAAACTTTGCTAAAGTCTCTGTCCTCATCCGGTTCCCCCGGTGCCCTTGATGTTAGAAATCGGTCCCGAACTCTTCGGAGCCAACCCTAAAAATTTACTCCCTCGGACGATCCCGCCTCGCCTTGCACAACTTCCACATCGTATTCACAGCTATCGCGAAGGAAGACTGGACAACGGCGTGGAAAACTCAAAATCAGCCCTGCCTAGCCACCTAATTGCTCGGTCAGTTTATTGATGAGCCTGTTCAAATCTTTGTCGTTCTTGCGAACCCCTTCAATCTTCTCCACTGAGTGCAGAACGGTGGTGTGATGCTTGCCGCCGAACTGGCGTCCAATTTCCGGCAGCGACGCCTCCGTCATGTGCTTCGCCAGGTACATCGCAATTTGCCGCGGATAGACGATGGCGCGGGAATTGTTCTTGGCTTTGATCTCGATCAGCCGCAAACCGAACTGCTCGGCCACCATCTTCTGAATCGATTCGATCGTGACCTTGCGGGCCTGGGAGTCGATAAAGTTTTTGAGGACCTGCTGGGCATAGGGCAACGTAATCTCAGCCCCAATCAGCGAAGAATGCGCCACCAGGCGAATCAGAGCGCCTTCGAGCTCTCGCACGTTGGAGCGAATATTCGACGCGACGAAAAGCGCGACGTCAGTGGGAAGCGTGACTTTCTCCTGCTCGGCCTTTTTTTGAAGAATTGCTACTTTCGTTTCCAGGTCCGGAGGCTGAATGTCCGCGATCAATCCCCACTCAAAGCGGCTGCGCAGCCGGTCTTCGATTTCCGCAAGTTCCTTGGGCGAGCGGTCGCTGGCGATGACGATCTGCTTCATCGACTCGTGCAGCGCGTTAAAAGTGTGGAAGAACTCTTCCTGCGTCCGCTCCTTCCCCGTCAGGAACTGAATGTCGTCGATTAGCAGCACGTCGACATTGCGGAACTTGTCGCGGAAGCTGGTCATCTTGTCGTAGCGCAGCGAGTTGATCATGTCGTTGGTGAACTTCTCGCTGGAGAGGTAGCAGATAGCCGCTTGCGGCATCCTCCGCTTGACCTCGTGACCGATGGCTTGCATGAGGTGGGTTTTGCCCATACCGACTCCGCCGTAGAGAAACAGCGGGTTGTAGGCCTTCGATGGACGTTCGGCCACGGCCTGGCAGGCCGCGTGGGCGAACTGATTGCCCGAGCCGATGACAAACGCATCGAAGGTGTAGCGCGGATTCAGTTGCGCCGCTCCGTCCCAGTCAAAGCGAGATTGTGCCGGTGCTGCGGCAGGCGCGGAAAGGCCGCCGTCGTGCCGCATGGGAGTGGCCGCAGGATCGTCTTCGGGCGTCACAAACTTTACGTCGCTGAAGTCGAGGCCAAGAACGTCGATGGCTTCCTGAATGAGGTCGGCGTATTTGTCGCCGGCGTGGCGGAACTCCACGGTTGGGACGCGCACGAATAAGACGCCGCCGCTGGAATGGCTGTAACGCGTCGGCTTCAACCATGTGTCGTAGGAATGGCGGTTGATCTTTTTTTCCAGCGCATCGAGAATGCGCGCCCACGGATTCGGGGAAAGCGTTGTGCTAGGAACTGACATATATGAATTGCTCACCGGGGCGTCCCGAGGCTGGTTTGGGGGCGCCTATTCTATGACTGCCGTTTAACTGCGTAGCTTATAAAGCCGTTAATTTCGTGCGGAATGCGCCCTGTTTTCTGTGCGCCCTTTGTAAAAATCGAATTAAGAATTTGAAACAGGATCAGTCCGGCATACTAGCACAGATTTTTTTGTTGTGTGGAAAACTTCTTGCGGGAATTTTCGCTCGCGTGACTATTCGGAACTCGAATCCGGCTGTGTGTCAAGTGTCGAGTATGTAACTGCAACACGAGCGGTGCAAAACAATAAGCAGAAGATTCTCTTCGAGAGATCGAACAAGAAGTTGGGAGGGGGTGATGCGCCTCCCCCTCCCTCAATTTATTTTTGTTCTACGGAACGCTGAGGAATTGGCTGTAATTGTTGCCTCCCCATGACCAACTGAGCGAGCAGCTTCCCCCCGTGCCTTGAGTGGCATCACCCGCACTCAAGTTGGATACCGGAACTGGAGGCGCGACGGAGTCCGTCACGCATGAGTTTCCGCAGATCGTTGCCGACGCCGTGAGAATCGTGGCCTGGTTGCACGTTACAACGACTTGCCCCGCCACAACCTCTCCCTGACCTTGGCCTTGCAAGGAACACGAGGGGGCCGCAGTGCAAGAAAGCGCTCCTGGTTGCACGGTGATGTTCACCGCATTCGAGGGAATGCCGTTGGCTACCACGACCAAGGTGCTCGCTCCCGTTTCAGTGTTTGCCGGCACGTCGAACTGCGTCGAGACCGTCGCCGATCCCGTCGCCACTCCCATCGTGCTGTGAGTATGTGTCTTAGCATAGAAGACATGCCCAGTCGAATTGTTCTTGATCCGCACCAAGGGATAATTCGTCGCCATCTGCGCGTCATCGCCGTACATGGCTCCTTGCGACAGCCCATTCAACTGCTTGCCAGAAATCGCGTTGTTCGTGCTGGAAACTGTCACAGTGCTAGGAAACGAGGTGATGGTCGGCTGCCACGCGCTTTGGTAAGTGCCGCTCGCCGTATAAACCTCGACACTCGTGGAACCGTCGGTGAAAAGAATTTGCCCGGTGGGTAGCACCAGCATTCGTCCCACATACGAGGCATCGCTTCCGGCCCTCGGCGGATTCACGACCGCGGTCAAGGTTGTTCCGTTGTACTCGTAGAATTTGCTTCCGACTGTATAGCAAGGTGAAATCGGGGCCGTGTTCACAAGCACGTTGCCGTCAGGCAGGATCGCCGCGGGGCCATCGACCACGCCTAATCCGTTCGGAAATGTCGGTCCTGCCGCCCAAACGCCGGTCGATGTGTTGTAAGTCGCCGTATTGCTGGTTCCTCCCGTTGCGAAGACCGAGCCGGTTGGACGCAGCACGGCTGGCCCAACTTCAACGCATGTCGTGTTGGGAAGTTGCACCATGGTACTGCCGATGCTCGACCAGCTGCCCGTGGCAGGATTGTAAAGTTCTGAGTTGGTGCCGTCCGATACGTCCACCGTCAGTGCGTCACCGTTCGGCAAAAGCGTCCATCCTTCTTCCGCGTTCCTATCCGCTTTCCCAGTCCCCGTTGCCGTCCAAGTGAGGTTCGATGCATTCAGCAATGCCTGCGTGTTGGAGCAGCAATTTCCCATCATAAATTTTCCGTTGGCCAGCACGACGCTTTGTGCATCGCCAATCTGACTCCACCCGGAAGGTGGGGAGATCGAGGTCCAGCTGTTCGCGGCCGGGTTGTAGATCGCCCCAAGATTAGTCTCCGATTGGCTGGTATTGTTGTACTCTCCGCCTTCGAACACTACCCGGCCATCCGATAGCACTGCCGACGCATAGTACAGCGGAGCGTATCCAGACGGCATTGTCGCCAGCTGCACCCATGTTCCGTTCGTATAGCTGCCTGCGCTGTCTGGAGTTAATCTCCACCACTGCCCTGTAGCAAACCCCGAGGTCTGCATTTGTTGCGCCATGACGGTGCCGTCGGTGAGCAAGAGCGCGGTTCCGATGGGCACGGTCGGTTGATGAGCGAGTGCGGTCCAGCTTTGCGATTGCGCCAGCGCTGCCAACACGAGCAGAGTGCTGATACCGAAAACGAGACTTCGACGAGTCTTCATAAGGTTTCTCCTGGAGATTCGGTCTGAATTTTCCTGCTGCGGACGTGTGCCGGGGCTAGGGACTAAGACGAGCGGCGGTACGGGCGGAGTTTAACCTGTGGCATCAGGGCACCTACAAGCGGCGGATATTTTTTACGAAATCCGGAAAACTGGAAGCGGCTGCGATGGTGTCTTAGACAACGTGGTAAGAATAAAGGCCACGGCACTCCCTTTGCTCCCAAGCCGTCCCGTCGTTTATACTTAACGTTTGTCCTAAGACCGTCGAATAGATCAGGAGCAGCTACTTTTCATGCCCAAGCGTACATTCCAACCCAACCGGCGCAAGCGAGTCAAGAAACACGGATTTCGCACGCGCATGAAGACCCAGGGCGGCCAGAAGGTATTAGCCCGCCGCCGCGCCAAGGGGCGCAAGCGGGTCGCGGTGAAACCAGGTTTCCGCGAATAGCAAATAGATTGTTGCGCGCGGCCTGACTGCCGCGCGGCTCTCGCGTACCCCACCCAGCTTTCCGGAAAGAAAACGTGACCGTCCGCCCATCGAAAGGTGAATCGAGCGAAAGTGTCACGCCGTCCGGCAAGATAGCTCGTTTCCCGCGCAGCGCCCGGCTCTTGCGCCATGCGGATTTTGAACGCGTTTACAAACAGGGCCGCCGGCATTTTTCTGCATCTATGACTGTCTTTTACCGGCAGCGGCAGGAGCCAGAAGCGAAGGGCCCGGCAGTGCAGGGACTTCGCATTGGATTTACGGTAAGTAAGGCGCTGGGAGGCGCGGTTCAGCGCAATCGCATGAGGCGGCGCCTGCGCGAGGCGGTGCGACAATGTAGTCCGCTGCCGGGCGTTTCGGTGGATGTGGTGATCAATCCAAAGAAGGCGCTGTTAACGGTTGACTTCGCTGCACTGCTGAACGAAGTTGGCCGTGCTTTCGTAGTTATAGAACAGAAGCTGCGAAGTAAGCCGGAGTCTGATTCGAGAGGGGGCCCCGGAACCAGCTAGGGTCAAGTCCAATGGGCAGATTCGCCAAACTCGTTGTACTGCAACTGCTGCGGGCGTACAAGTGGGGGATTTCGCCCATGTTCCCGCCCGCATGTCGCTACGTGCCGACCTGTTCTGAATACGCTGCGGAGGCGGTCGAACGCTACGGCGTGCTACGCGGAGGGCTGATGGCGTTGTTTCGACTCCTGCGCTGCCATCCTTTTGCCAGTGGCGGATACGATCCGGTGGTTAGGAATCGCGAACGTGAAGTTTGCAATCATCCGATTTTTACTCGCGACTTGACTGAAGAACACTTGACTACCAGGACGCGGTTCAGACCGTGGGGATCTGATGCGAGACTTCCTCAGCAGGTCCAATTCCTGTGGATTTTACGAGCCTTTGTTGGAATGTTGGAATTTAACCATAGCAAGAGACCTAATCAATGACGCTCGAATGCATCAATCCCAAGGATCTGCCTACTCCGCAAACGTACACCCAGGTCGTCGTTGCGACGGGAAGCAAGATGGTATTCGTCTCGGGCCAGGAGCCCGAAGACATACATGGCAAGCTTGTTGGCCCTGGTGATCTTGCTACTCAGGCGCGCCAGGTGTTTGGCAATCTCGGTCGAGCACTTGCTGCTGCCGGTGCGCGGCCTGCGCATGTCACCAGGATCACAATCTACGTCGTCAATTACAAACGCGACGAAAACGGGGAATACATCCGCCCGGAGTGGTGCGGAATTCCTTTCGCAATTGATGTTCTACTCAGCCTCGATTAGCGCGTCCAAACGAGTGCCGTCAACCGGATCCACATACGCACTGCGCGTGAATCCTTCTTCCGGCAATCTACACCCGACGGAATTTCACTTCTATACCCAAGGCCTCGCCGATTGGTTCGACGGTCTCTATCATTACCGTCCCTCTTCCCACATGGCAGAACAACGGGCCATGGGAGAATTTGGCGGGAAACTTGTCGACACCACTGCCCCGCTTGTTTTCGTTATGCCTGGCAGGCTCTCACCCTTGCTGCTCGATCCTTCGGATGTGAAAGCTTTGCGTTTGGCCATTTCTCAGACGACAAAATGGCGGAAGGGTGTCTCCTCAGTCAGGATGAGTGGCCCATGTTGATCGTCGAACTTCAAGGTCCATCCATTCCCGTGAGGGAGCTGGATCCAGTCGGGACGATTTTGTTGGGTGGTCACCCCAACCCGCTGTCGGAAGAGCAAGTGCCTTATCCACTGATTGAAAGAATCCACATTGCTACGAAGCTCTGCACGGAAGCGACTATCCTCTCTCTTGGCCAGCCGAAGGCAACCGGTCGCGGCGAAATTAGCCTGCCGCCTCATGTCTCCACAGGCCGCAGCTTCTGCGACGTCGTTCGTACCCGGCGTTCCGCTCTTGACTTCAGGGGCGGGGGCGAGTCCATCTCCCTCTCGCAACTTGCAACTCTCCTCTCCGCTACAAAAGAGCCTCTCTTCGCCGATTTCGCTACAGCTCGTTTCGTCCACCTGTATCTTTACGTCCACCGCGTCGAAGGCTTGGCGCCTGGTGTTTACCACTATTGGCCGGAACATG
>WNFI01103189.1_pt1 | contig 21657 bp, 17 predicted proteins | sample 5400471 | NCBI WGS metagenome assembly WNFI01 (sample SAMN13153348, study PRJNA577476) | soil metagenome | isolation source: 100 cm saprolite on Douglas fir-dominated hillslope | place: USA:California | collected 2013-09-17
GGACGACGAAGCCCACGAGGTGCTCGCGAAGGTGGCGGTGGCGGCCGAGATGGTGCTCGCGCGCTCCCTGCCAGCGCTCCTCGCCGGCACCGCGCCACGCCGGCCGCAGGCGATCCGGCCGGGCGAGTACTTCGGGCGGCGCACTCCGGCGGACGGCCGCATCGACTGGAGCCGCAGCGCGGCGCAGATCCACAACCTGGTGCGCGCGGTGGCGCCCCCGTTCCCGGGCGCGTTCGCCGAGGTCGGCGGGGAGCGCTGGGCGATTCATCGCACGCGCCTCAGCACGCGCGAGGCGCCCCCCGGGCGCGGCGCGCGACTGTTCTGCGCCGGGGGGGAGTGCTGCATTGCCTGCGGGGGAGGCGGGGTGCTCAGGCTCCTGGCGGCGGCCAATGCCCGCGGGGCGATCGATCTCGCCGCGCTCGCCCGCAAGCTGCCGCAGCCCCTCCCGCTCTAGCGGCGGCCGTTCAGACCGTGTCGCTCATCGCGCTGAAGATCGACGTCGACACCTATCGCGGCACACGCGAGGGCGCGCCGCGCGTTGCGGATCTGCTCGAGCGGCTCGGCGTGCGCGCGACCTTTCTTTTCAGCCTGGGTCCGGACCACACCGGGCGGGCGATCCGGCGGGTGTTCCGGCCCGGTTTTCTCGGCAAGGTGAGACGCACCTCGGTCCTCGAGCACTACGGACTGAAGACGCTGCTCTACGGGGTGCTGCTGCCGGGGCCCCACATCGGCCGTCGATGCGCCGAGCAGCTGCGGGATCTCGCGCGCCGCGGCTTCGAGGCGGGCGTGCACACCTTCGATCACGTGCGCTGGCAGGACAACGTCGCACGCGCGAGCGAGCCGTGGACGCGCCGCGAGCTCACTCTGGCGTGGGAGCAGTTCAGCGCGGTGTTCGGCGAGGCGCCGCGGGCCCACGGCGCTGCCGGGTGGCAGATGAACCGGTACGTGCCCGCCCTCGAGCACGAGCTCGGCTTCAAGTACGCCTCCGACACGCGAGGTACCGGACCCTTCCTGCCGCTCAACGGTCAGCGCGCCGCGGCAGTCCCGCAACTGCCCACGACGCTACCGACGCTCGATGAGCTGATCGGGCGGCCGGGGATCGAGGATCCCGTCGCGCATCTGCTCGAGCTGACGGGCGGCGCTCCCGCGCGCGATCAGGTGTTCACGCTGCACGCCGAGCTCGAGGGCGGCGCCTACCTCGGTTCGCTCGAGCGGCTGCTGCGCGCTTGGGTTGCGCGCGGCACGCGCCTCACGGATCTCGCGGGCTACGCGGCGCAGCTCGACCTGACGAATCTGCCCCGCTGCAACATCGTCGCCGGTACGGTCGAAGGGCGCTCGGGCACGCTCGCGATCCAGTCGCAATGGAGAGCTTGAGGCCACCTGGCAGGCGCGCCGGCGCCGCGCTCGGCATCGCCGCCGCGGTGCTGGCGGCCTGCGCGCATTACGTGCCGCGGCCGCGTCCGCCCGAGCGCGCGGTCGCGGACTTCACGCAGCGCACGCTCGAGGATCCGCAGCTGCGCGCACTCCTCGAGCGCCAGCTCCCGGGCCGCGCCGCGGACTGGCCGCGCCGCCAGTGGGACCGGGCCGACCTGTGGGTGGTCATGCTGCACTTCAACGATGGGCTCGGCGCCGCGCGTGCCGGGGCGCGCGCGGCGCTCGCGGCGGCGCGCACCGCGCGCGAGCCCCCCAACCCCTCGGTCACGCTCCTGGCCGAGTACGCGAACCAGCACGATGGCTCGCCGCTTTGGCTCTGGGCACTGATCAGCGACTGGCTGCTCGATGCGGGAGCGAAGCGCGGGGCACGCATCGCGATCGCCGATCTCAAGTCGCAGCGCACCGGGTTCGAGCTGGCGGAGCTCGCCTGGAAGCAGCGCGGCGCCCTGCGCCGCGCGCTCGGTGAGCGGCTGATCACTGAGCGGGAGCTGCGGCTGCGCGCCAGCGTGCAGAGTGACCGCGAGGCGCAGCTCGACATGGCGCGCCGGCGCGTCGAGGCCGGCGCCGCAGCTCGCCCGGATCTCGACCGGCTGGTGCGGGATGCGCTGCAGGATGAGCAGCAGCTGCACCAGGCGAGGCAGCGTGCGAGCCGGGCGCGCAGCGCGCTCGCGGGGGCGCTCGGCGTGCCGGTCGGTGCGCTCGGGGAGCTCGACCTCGCGTGGGAGAGGCTCGATGATCCGCCTGACGTGGCGGCCACGCTCCTGCGCAGCGCACGTGAGGAGGCGCTGCTCGAGCGTGCCGACGTGCATGGCGCCGTCGTCGCCTACAGCCTCGCCGAGGCCGAGGCGCAGCGCGAGGAGGCGGGCGCGCGGCTGGAAGCGACCGTCGGGGAGGCCTGGCAGGAGATCGACGAGGCGATCCGCCAGTGGCAGCTCGCGCATACGCGCCTCACCGAGGCCCGCGGCCCGGTGTACGAGGCGGCGCAACGTCTCTACAGCGCCACCGCGCGCGGCTTCGAGGCGGGCAGCAACGACCGCACGGAGCTGGTCGCGGCACGCCTCGCGCAGACACTCGCCGAGCTCGAGGTGCTGGACGCGGTGCGCAACGCCCAGGAGGCGCTCGGGAGCCTCGAGGACGCACTGCGCCGTCCGCTCGAGGGGCCGGAGCTCGCGCTCAACGAGGGAGTCACGCCATGAGAATTCGTCCGCGGGGCCGGCGGGCTCTGGCCGCGCTCGCACTCACCCTCGCGCTCGGCAGCGGCTGCCCGGCTCAGACAGGCGGCGCGGCGGTGCCGTTCAAGGTCAGCGTCGCCGATCAGGCGCGGCTTGGCGTCGTGACGCACAGTCTCACCGCGGCCGCTGCGCCCGCGGGCGTGACGACGACCGCGCGCGTGCTCGATCCCGGGCCGCTGATCCAGCTCGACGGCGAGTTGAGTGCCGCCGAAGCGAGTCTCGCGGCGGCGCGCGCCGAGGCCGAGCGCACACGCCGTCTCTATCAGGAGGATCGCACCGCGTCGGCGCGCGCGCTCGAGACCGCGGACGCGCAGGCGCAGGCGGAACAGCAGCGCGCAAACGGCGCCCGGCGCCGGCTCCTCCTCGAGTGGGGCGAGGGGATCGCGGGGCTGCCGGAGGCGCGCCGCGCCGCGCTCCTCAACGATCTCGCACACGTGCGCTCCGAGCTGGTGCGGATCGAGCTGCCCGCGGACGGCGCCGCACCGCCGGCCGGCGCCACGGTGCGGATACAGAGTGCTGCGGCGGGCGCGCTGCTCGAGGGGAAGGTGCTGGGACTGCTGCCAGTCGCCGACCCGCGCCTGCAGACGCGCGGCGTGCTGGCCGAGCTCACAGGGTCGCAGGCGAATCTCGCCGTGGGCCAGATGCTCACCGCGCAGCTGCCCGTGCGCGCCGCCGCCACCCCCGGAGTGGTGATACCGCGCAGTGCGCTGCTGCGCCGGGACGCGCAGGTGTGGGTGTACGTGCAGGCCTCGCCCGAGACTTTCGTGCGCCGGGAGGTGAGCGAGTACCAGCCGCTCGCGGACGGATGGTTCGTCGGCAGCGGGATCGCAGCGGGTGAGCGGATCGTGACCGGGGGCGCGGGAGCACTCATGGACGTCGAAGCGGCGGCCGCCGGCGGCGCCGACTGATGCTCGCCGCGATCATCCGCTGGTCGCTGCGCTTTCCAGGCGTCGTGTGCTCGCTGGCGCTGATGCTCGTCGTCTATGGCGTGCTGGTGCTGGTGCGGGCCAAGTACGACGTGTTTCCCGAATTCGTCCCGCCGCAGGCCATCGTGCAGACCGAGGCCCCGGGCCTGGTCGCCGAGCAGGTGGAGCAGCTCGTGACGCTGCCGATCGAGCAGGCGATCAGCGGTGCGACGGGCATCGAGGCGGTGCGCTCTGAGACCATCTCGGGGCTCTCCGTGGTTACGGTGGTGTTCCAGGAGACCCTCGACCCCTACCGCGCACGGCAGATCGTTGCTGAATCCCTGGAGCAGGTCAGCTCCCGGCTGCCACTCGGCGTGAAGGCGCCCAAGCTCGAGCCGCTCACCTCCTCGACCATGGATCTGCTGAAGCTCGGCTTTGTCAGCGAGCAGCTGACGCCGATGGAGCTGCGCGATCTGGTGCAGTGGACGATCCGCCCGCGCCTGCTCGCGGTCCCGGGCGTCGCCCGGGCGACTCTGTACGGCGGCGATGAGCGGCAGCTCCAGGTGCAGGTGACCCCGCGTGAGCTCAACGCCCGCGATCTTGCCTTCAGCGATGTCGTGGCGGCGGCGCGCGCGGCGACCGGAGTGCGCGGCGCGGGCTTCATCGAGACTCCAAACCAGCGCGTGCTCATCGAGAGCCGCGGCCAGACGCTCGATGCCGCGGCGCTGGGAGCGGCGGAATCTCTCCAGTCAGTACGGGGCCAACACGCTCCTCGTGACGCGTGCGCTCGAGTCAGCGCTCGCCGAGCTTGCCCCGACGCTACGCGCGCGCGGCGTGAGGCTGTACGCGGGGCTGCACCGGCCGGCGAACTTCATCGAGAACGCGCTCGCCGGGATACGCCTCGACGTGCTGCTGGGCGCGGTGCTGATCACGCTCGTGCTGTTCGCGTTCCTGCGCGACCTGCGCAGCGTCGCCGTGGCGTTCGTGTCCATTCCCCTCGCGCTGCTCGCGGCGGTGATCGTCGTCGATGCCCTCGGCTGGACCATCAACACGATGACACTCGGCGGCCTCGCCGTGGCGCTCGGTGTCGTCGTCGACGATGCCATCATCGGCGTGGAGAACATCGTTCGGCGGCTGCGCGGCACGCACGCGCACGGCCGCGCTGCGCGCGAGATCATCGAGAACGCCTCCGTCGAAGTGCGCGTGCCGGTGGTGTACGCGACCTTCGTCGTGGTGCTCGTGCTCACCCCGGTGCTGCTGCTGAGCGGACTGCAGGGCCGATTCTTCGCCCCGCTCGCTGCGTCCTTCTCGCTCGCGACGCTCGCCTCGCTCCTCGTCGCCGTGACCGTCACGCCGGCCGCGGCCTTGGCCCTGCTCACGCGCGCCGAGCCGCGCGAGGAGCCCTCCTGGCTCGCACGTCTCAAGGCCCGTCATGAGCGGCTGCTGCGCGACTGGAGCGCGTTTCCGCGCCGGGTGATCGCGGGCTCCGCCCTCGTGACGGTGCTCGCCGCGGCCGCCGTGCCGCTCTTCGGGAGCGAGCTCATGCCGCCCTTTCGCGAGGGGCACTTCGTCGTGCAGGCCTTCGCCACACCGGGCACCTCGCTCAGCGCGATGAAGGCCCTCGGGCGGAACGTGGCGCGCGAGCTCCTGGCAGTCCCCGGGGTCGCAACCGTCGAGCAGACCTTCGGCCGCGCAGAATCCGGCGAAGACACCTGGGAGCCGAACCGCAGCGAGTTCCACGTCGAGCTCGCGCACATGTCCGGCCGGGCCGAGCAGGCGACCCAGGGCAGGATCCGCGAGGCGCTCGGGCACTACCCGGGGCTGCGCACCGAGGTGCTGACCTTCCTCAGCGATCGACTGAGCGAGTCGCTGTCGGGGGAGACGGCACCGGTGACCGTGAGCGTCTTTGGCCCGGACCTCGATGAGCTCGACCGCATCGCGCGACAGATTGCCGCGGTGGCGCGGGCGCTGCCGGGCGCGGGCGATGTGCAGCTCCAGGCGCCCCCGGGGGCGCCGTTCCTGCGGGTAGACCTCAAGCCCGAGCGACTCGGCCAGTACGGCTTCACCGCCGCTGAGGTGCTGGACTCGATCGAGACGGCCTACCAGGGAACGACCGCCGCCCAGGTCTACGACGGCAACAGGGTCATCGATCTCACCGTGCGGCTCGCCACGCAGGAGCGGCTCGATCCGGAGGCTGCGGGTGCGCTGCTGGTGCGGACCGCGAGCGGCGTGACGGTGCCGCTGAAGGAGCTCGCGACCCTCACCTTCACCGAGGGCCGCACCAGCATCATGCACGAGGGCGCGCGGCGCCGGCAGGTCGTGACGCTCAATCCCACGAGCTCCGACCTCGGGGGTTTCGTGGCCCGGCTGCAGAGCGCCATCGCGCAGCGCGTCACGCTGCCGCCCGCGGTGTACCTGGAGATCACCGGCGCCGCCCGCGCCGAAGCGCAGGCCCGGCGGGAACTCCTGGTGCACGCGGCGCTCGCCGTGCTCGGCATCGTGCTGCTGCTCGCGATCGCCTTCGGCGACGCGCGCAGCGTGGTGCTCATTCTGGCGACCACGCCCTTTGCGCTCGTAGGCGGGGTGCTCGCCGCCGCGCTCACCGGCGCGACGCTCTCGATCGGCTCGCTGGTCGGATTCGTGGCGCTGTTCGGCATCGTCGCGCGCAACGGGATCCTCCTGATCGCACACGTCGGCCATCTGCTCGAGAGCGAAGGCGCCGGGTGGACGCTCGCGACCGTGCTGCGCGGGGCGCGCGAGCGGCTCGCGCCCATTCTGATGACCGCTCTCGTGACGGCCCTCGGGGTGCTCCCGCTCGCCCTTGGCAGCGGCGAGGCGGGCCGCGAGGTGCAGGGACCGATGGCGAGTGTGATTCTCGGGGGACTCCTCTCCTCGACGCTCATGACGCTCGTGGTGCTGCCGGTGCTCATCTGGCGCTTCGGGCCGCCCGGCACGGCGCGCCGGGCGGACGCGAACTAGACTGGCAACGATGTCCGCCTACGGCCTCACCGTGTTCTCACTCGTCTACGCGCTCGCCGTCGCCTCGCCCGGGCCCGGGGTCGCGGCCGTCGTGGCCCGTGCGCTCGGGCGCGGGCTGCGCGGAGCGCCGGCCTTCATAGCGGGCTTCCTGGCGGGAGATCTCCTCTGGTTCACCCTCGCCGCCACGGGACTTGCGGTACTGGCGCAGACCGCCCACGCGCTGTTCGTCGTCGTGCGCTACGCGGGGGCGGCGTACCTTCTGTATCTGGCGTGGCGGCTGTGGACGACTCCCCCGCGCGCGCTCGGTGAGGAGGCGCTCCTCCCCCGTGAGAGTTCGTTGCAGTTGTTTGCGGGCACGCTCGTCCTCACCCTCGGGAACCCGAAGACGATGGTGTTCTTCCTCGCGGTGCTGCCAACCGTGGTCGAGCTCGAGCACCTGAGGCTCCTCGGGTTTCTCGAGATCGCGGGGGTGATCTCGTGCGTGCTGCCGGCGGTGCTCGGGGCCTATGCCCTATTCGCGGCGCGTGCCCGCGAGCGGCTCTCCCGACCCGCAACCGTCCGCTGGGTGCAGCGCGGCACGGGAGCCGTCATGGCCGGGGCGGCGCTCGCGATCGCCAGCCGCTGAAATCCCGGGCGCAAGGCGTTCCCCGCCACAATATCCGACCCTCCTCGTTCGTCTTAACCGCCAGATGGACGCCGCGCTTTCCGGCCAGCTGACCGCTTCCGAGCGCGACCGCGAGCTCGCCTGCACGGTGCAGCGCGAGCGCGGGCGTTTGCTCGCCTTCATCCGCCGGCGCATCGCGGATGCGGCCGAGGCCGAGGACGTGCTGCAGGAAGCGCTCTACGAGCTCGTGCTCGCCGACCGCATGCTGCAGCCGGTGGAGCAGGCCGGGGCCTGGCTGATGCAGGTCGCGCGCCATCGGATCACCGACTGGTTCCGGCGCCGCCGCCCGCAGCCGCTCGCGGCGCAGAGCGAGGCGGAGGAGGCGGAGTTTGAGGAGCTGGTGCCCGCCGCGGACGAGGGGCCCGAGTCGCAGCTCATGCGCGCGGTGCTGCTCGAGGAGATCGGGGCGGCACTCGAGGAGCTGCCGCGCGAGCAGCGCGAGGTGTTCATGGCTCACGAGCTCGAGGGAGTGAGCTTCAGGGAGCTGGCGGAGCGCTCGGGCGTGAGCATCAATACCCTGCTCGCGCGCAAGCGCTATGCCGTGCAGCACCTGAGGCGCCGACTGCGTGAGACGTGGCAGGAGTGGTTGGCGAGTTGAGGCGTGCGCGTGCGAAACGGGTGACTGACATTGAGGAGAAGGACGTGAGAGGTCGAGTGGGATGGATGATGAAAGGGGCGGCGTACCTGGGTGTGGCAGTCGCCTTCCTCGCGGTCTTCGGCTGGGTCGTGATGAGCCTGTGGAACTGGCTGGTTCCGGCTCTCTTTCACGGGCAGGCGATTGGCTACTGGCAGGCCCTCGGCCTGCTCGTGCTGTCGCGGATCCTGTTCGGGAGCCTGCGGGGGCGTGGCGGTTGGCACGGTCACTGGCGCTCACGCATGTGGCGCGAGCGCTGGGCGAACATGAGCCCGGAGGAGCGCGAGCGGCTGCGTGAGCAGTTCCGGGAGCGCTGCGGGCGTCATCGCCACGGGGAGCCGACACCCCAGCCGCCGCCCGCCTAGCGCGGCAGCCCTGGCCGGGCAGCGCCGCCTCGCTCCCTCGGTTGACGCGTGGCGGCACGAGGCCTCAGGCTGCCGCGGCCATGATTCCCACGACCATGACCGCGGTCGAGATCACCACGGCCGGGCCGCCGCAGGTGCTGCGTGCTGCGCAGCGCCCGGTGCCCTCACCGGGCGCCGGCGAAGTGTTGATTCGTGTCGCCGCGGCGGGAGTCAACCGGCCGGATGTCCTGCAGCGCAAGGGGCTCTACCCGCCCCCGGCCGGCATCACGGACATTCCGGGGCTCGAGGTCGCCGGGGACGTCGCGCGTCTCGGTGCCGGCGTGCGCGAGTGGGCGGAGGGCGACAAGGTGTGCGCGCTGGTTGCGGGCGGGGGCTATGCCGAGTACGTCGCCGCTCCGGCGGTGCAGTGCCTGCCGGTACCCGGACCCTTGGGCTTCGCCGAGGCCGCGGCACTCCCGGAGACGGTCTTCACGGTGTGGCTGAATGTCTTCGAGCGCTCGCGGCTCGAGCGCGGGGAGACGATCCTCGTGCACGGCGGCGCAAGCGGCATCGGCACCACCGCGATCCTGCTCGCGAAGGCGTTCGGGGCGCGCGTGCTCGTGACGGCCGGCAGCGCCGGCAAGTGCGCCGCCTGCCGCGAGCTGGGTGCGGATCTTGCCATCAACTACCGCGAGAGCGATTTCGTCGCGGAGACGCTGCGCGCCACCGAAGGTAAGGGAGCCGATGTCATCCTCGACATGGTGGGCGGGGAGTATCTCGCGCGCAACGTCGCGGCCGCCGCCGTCGAAGGGCGGATCGCGGTGATTGCCACGCAGGGCGGCAGCCAGGCCGAGCTCGATCTGCGCCCGCTGATGGTGAAGCGCCTCACGATCAGCGCTTCCACGTTGCGTGCCCAGCCGGTCGAGAACAAGGGGCGCCTCGCCGCCAGGCTGCGCGAGAAGGTGTGGCCGCTCTTCGACTCCCGGGGCCTGAGGCCCGTGATCCACCGGCGCTTCCCGCTCACTGAGGCCGCCGCTGCACACGAGCTGATGGAGTCCGATCAGCACGTCGGTAAGATCGTTCTGGTCGTGTAACTGCGCATTCTGGAGCGTCCGACGGTCACCAGCGCCCGAAAGTGTGAAGCGCCACTGGATTTGCCCACCCTTTGGCGCTAAGACTCGCCCAGCAACGACGGAGAAGGTGCGTATGAGTCTCTCGCCCTACGGCTTCATCGCCTTGCCCCTGTGGGGCTATGTGCTCGTGACCTTCCTCACGATCGAGGTGATGTTTCTCGGGGTGACGCTCTACCTGCACCGGGACCAGTCCCACGGCGGTCTGATCCTGCATCCGGCGCTGCGGCACGTGTTCCGGTTCTGGCTCTGGTTCAGCTCCGGGGCGACCACGAAGGAGTGGGTCGCCGTGCACCGCCGCCACCATGCGCACGCCGACACGAAGGACGATCCCCACAGCCCCGTCATCTTCGGGCTGCGGCGCGTGCTGTTCGAGGGTTATGAGCTCTACCGCCTCGCCGCCAAGGACCCGCAGACGCTCGAGCGCTACGGACGCGGTACACCGGATGACTGGCTCGAGCGGCGCCTCTACAGCGCTCACCCTTTGCTCGGCATCGTCCTGTTCAGCGTGGCGCAGCTGCTGCTCTTCGGCGTGCCGGGCATCGTCATGACCGCCGTGCACCTCGCGGCGCAGCCGTTCTTTGCCGGCGGCGTCATCAACGGGCTCGGCCACGCACTCGGTTACCGCAGTTTCGAGATGGCCTCGACGGCCACGAACCTCGCGCCCTGGGGGTTGCTGCTCGGCGGGGAGGAGCTGCACAACAATCATCACGCCTTCCCGCGCTCGGCGCGCTTCGCCGTACAGCGCTGGGAGATCGACATCGGATGGCTGTGGATCCGGCTCTTCAGCGCTCTGCGGCTCGCGCGCGTGCGCTGGGTCGCGCCCAAACCCCATCTGGCGCGCAGCCGCCGGGAACTCGACGCCGAGACGGTAGGGGCGCTCTTCACCAATCGCATGCATGTGCTGCGCGATTACGCACGACGCGTCGTACGCCCGGTGTGCCGGGAGCTGCGGCGCAGCGCGCCGCCCGGAGCGGGTCCCGCCATCGCGCCGCAGCTGCTCATCCGCCATCCGGCGCTGCTCGCGGAAGAGGCGCGGCGGCGTCTGCGGGAGCTTCTCGAGCGCTACGAGGTGCTGCGGCGGGTCGTCGAGTACCGCGAGAGTCTGCAACAACTGTGGAATGGCTCGAGCGCGAATCAGGCGCTCCAGGCGCTCAAGTTGCGCGAGTGGTGCCGAGGCGCGGAGACGAGCGGCATCCGCGCGCTGCGGGACTTTGCGCATTCGCTCCCGGCGTACGTGCGCGCCTAGCGGGCCGGCAGGCTCGTGGCGCGCGTCACCGTGCGCATGGCGAAGCTCGAGTGCACGCGTGCCACGCTCGGCAGCCGGGTGAGATGCTGGTTGTGGATGCGCTCGAAGTCGCCCAGGTCCGCCACCACGAGCCGCAGCAGATAGTCGTGCTCGCCGGTCATGAGATAGCACTCCATCACCTCGGGCACCTTGCGCACGGCGGTCTCGAAGGCCTCGAGCCCCGCCTGACTCTGCCGGTCGAGCGTGATGCTCACGAACACGTTGACGGGGAAGCCCGCCTTGTGCTGATCGATGAGTGCGGTGTAGCCCTCGATGAGCCCGGACTGCTCGAGCGCGCGCACGCGGCGCAGACACGCTGACTCGGAGAGGCTCACCTTGCTCGCGAGCAGGGTGTTGGTGATGCGCGCATCCTGCTGCAGCGCCCGCAGAATGGCGCGATCGTAGCGGTCCAGCTCCATAGGCGCAAGGATCCTTCGTTAGTTGGCCAGGTGACGGCAGATTCTGCCACAGTCGCCGGCCCAATGCCTCATTACGCAAGATCCCACCGGGCTGCGAAATCTAATCTGGCGCCGAAAAGAACGACGGGAGGGGACCGTATGCGCATCGGCGTTCCGCGTGAGATCAAGGTTCATGAGTATCGCGTCGGGCTCGTGCCCGCGGGCGTGCGCGAGCTCGTCGCCGCCGGGCACGAGGTGCTGCTCGAGAGCGAGGCCGGCAACGGCATTGGCGTGGATGATGCGCAGTTCCGCGCGGCCGGAGCGGCGATCGCCGCGCGTGCCGCGGAGGTCTTCGAGCGCGCGGACCTGGTGGTGAAGGTGAAGGAGCCGCAGCCCGCCGAGTGCGAGATGCTGCGGCAGAATCAGGTGCTCTTCACCTACCTGCACCTCGCGGCGGACCCGGTGCAGGCGCGCGGCCTGATGAAGTCGGGCGCCACCGCGATTGCCTACGAGACCGTCACCGCTCCCAACGGCTCGCTGCCGCTGCTCACCCCGATGAGCGAGGTGGCGGGCAGGATGTCGATCCAGGTGGGCGCGGCCTGCCTGCAGAAGGCGAACGGGGGCTTCGGGGTGCTGCTCGGCGGGGTGCCGGGCGTGCCACCGGCCAAGGTCGTGATCCTCGGCGGCGGGGTGGCGGGCACGCACGCCGCGGAGATGGCCGTCGGGATGCGCGCGGATGTCACGGTCGTGGACCGGTCGGTCGATCGCCTGCGCGAACTGTCGTCCATGTTCGGCTCGGCGCTGCGCACGGCGTACTCGACCACCGAGACGATCGAGCGCCTGGTGCGCGAGGCGGATCTGGTCATTGGGGCGGTGCTCGTGGCCGGCGCCACCGCGCCGAAGCTCGTCACGCGCGCCATGGTCTCGACCATGAAGCCGGGCACGGTGCTCGTTGACATCTCGATCGACCAGGGCGGGTGCTTCGAGACCAGCCGGGCGACGACCCACGCCGAACCGACCTTCCTCGTGGACGGCGTCATCCACTACTGCGTGGCGAACATGCCCGGGGCGGTCCCGCGGACCTCAACGTTCGCCCTCACCAATGCCACGCTTCCGTATGTGCGCGCGCTCGCCGACCTCGGCTGGCAGGCCGCCTTCCGGCGCGATCCGGGGCTCGCCGCCGGGCTCAACGTGCATGCGGGTGAGATCACGCACGAGGTGGTCGCGAAGGCGCTCGGCATCACGAGCTCGCGGACCGTGGCGGGGCGCCGGGCCTCCTGAGGCTCTCCATAATGGGAGGTAGTCGCGCGCCCGGCGCGCGGCTACCCTACGGGCGCATCGCTCACACCCTGGAGGTTCCCGTGATGAAGATTGCGCTGCCGGCGGCGACGCTGCTGCTCTGGGCCGGTGCCACGCCGGCGGAGCCCGTGACCTATCAGATCGATCCCGCTCACACCTATCCGAGCTTCGAGACGGATCACTTTGGCGGCGTGTCGGTCTGGCGCGGTAAGTTCGACCACTCCTCCGGGACGATCGTGCTCGACCGGGAGAAGGGCACGGGAACGGTGACCGTAACGGTCGATACGACCTCCATCGACTTCGGCATGGCGAAGCTCAATGAACACGCGAAGTCGGCGGAGATGTTCGACGTGGAGAAATTCCCGACCGCGACCTATCAGGGCACGCTCAGCCACTTCAAGAACGGCGTGCCGACCGAGGTCGTCGGGCAATTCACGCTCCATGGGGTGACGCATCCGCTCACGCTCAGCATCGGCCAGTTCATGTGCAAGACGTACCCGGACAAGAAGGAGCACTGCGGCGCCGATGCCGCGGCGACCCTGAATCGCGCCGATTACGGCATCGGCTACGGCGAGAAGTACGGCTTCAAGATGGAGGTGAAGCTCGCCATCCAGGTCGAGGGGGTCCGGGCGAGCTAAAGTTCCTGAGCCGCGCGCCTTCAGCGCGCCCGGGCCGCGACCTCGCCCGCGATGGCGAGCGAGGCCGTGAGTCCCGGGGACTCGATACCGAAGAGGTTGATGAGCGGCGCGACCCCGTGAGCGCGCGCATCCTCGATGCGAAAGTCCGCCTCCGGCTGCCCCGGTCCGTGGATCTTCGAGCGCACACCGGCGTAGGCCGGCCCGAGCGCCCCGTCGGGGAGTGCCGGCCAGTAGCGGCGGATCGCGGCGTAGAACGCCGGCGCCCGCGCCTCATCCACCCGCTCATCGCCCTCATCGATCCACTGAACGTCGGGCCCGAAGCGCGCGCGCCCGGCGAGATCGAGGGTGAGATGGATGCCGAGTCCGCCGTGCTCGGGGAGCGGGTAGATCAGCCGCTCGAACGGGGCAGGGCTCGAGAGCGCAAAGTAGTTGCCGCGCGCGAAGTATGCCGCGGGTACGTGCTCGCGGCCGAGCTCGGGCAGCAGCCGGGCCACGGCCGGGGCGGCAATGCCCGCGCAGTTGACGAGCGTGCGCGCGCGCAGCGCGGGCGCTGCGCCGTTGACCCCGATCGCGACCGCATCGCCTGCGAGGGCGAGCCGGGTCACGGTGCTGCTGCAGACCAGGGTGGCCCGATGACTCTCTGCTTCCCCGAGGAGCGTGAGCATGTAGCCGTGCGAGTCGATGATGCCGCTCAGGGGCGACAGGAGTGAGCCCGCGCACTCGAGCTGCGGCTCGAGCGCGCGGCTCCCGGCGCGCGTGAGCTCGCCTAGCGCCACGCCGTTCGCGCGCGCCGCGGCGGCGACTTCCATGAGGCGGGGGAGCTCGGCGGCGCTGGCCGCCACGATGAGTTTGCCGCAGCGGCGATGGGCGATGCCGCGCTCGCGGCAGAATGCGTAGAGCTGCTCGCGGCCGCTGAGGCACAGGCGCGCCTTGAGCGAGCCCGCCCGGTAGTAGATGCCTGCATGGATCACCTCGCTGTTGCGCGAGCTGGCCCGCAGGCCAAAGCGCTCCGCCGCCTCGAGGATCAGCACCTCGCGGCCCGCGAGCGCGAGCTGCCGCGCCACCGCAAGGCCGATCACCCCGGCTCCGATCACCACGACATCGACTTCGTCCATCGCCGCGCGAGTGTAGCGGGAGCCGTCGCGGAGGGGCGTACCCGCGGCGCGCGCCATCGCGCCGTACAATGCGCCCGACGTGCAGCCCCCAAGCGCCATGGGTGGCCGAGGAGAGTTCGATGCCCGCCGTGAGTTATCGCGTGGAGGACTCCGTCGCGGTGCTGACCATCGCCAACCCGCCGGTAAACGCGCTCAGCCTGGCGGTGCGGGAAGGCCTGATGAGCGGCCTCGAGCAGGCGCACGGCGATACGGCGGTCAAGGCGTGTGTCATCACGGGGGCGAACGGCAGCTTCGCCGCCGGTGCCGACATTCACGAGGTGGCCTCCGGAGTCGTGCTCCGCTCCCCGATCACCCGCGAGATCCAGGCGCGCATGGAGGCCGCCTCGAAGCCGATCGTGGCCGCCATCGATGGCGTGGCGCTCGGCGGGGGCTTCGAGCTCGCGCTCGCCTGCCACTGGCGAATCGCCTCGGCCGGCTCCCGGGTCGGATTGCCGGAGGTGAAGCTCGGCCTCATACCCGGTGCGGGCGGCACGCAACGCTTCACGCGCCTCGCGGGCCCGGAGGCGGCGCTCGAGGCGATCACCTCCGGCGCGCAGATCCCGGCATCGCGGGCACTCGAGCTCGGGCTCGTTGACGGCCTCGCGGCCGAGCCCCTGGGCGAGGCGCTCGGCTTTGCGCGGCGGGCCGCGCTCGAGCGGCGGCCGCTGCGTATCACGAGCGAGATCGGCGAGCGCATCCGCGGCGCCGACCCGGCGCTGTTCGCGGCCTTCCGCGCCAGGCTCAAGAACAAAGCGCGCGGGCAGCTGGCGCCCTGGCGCATCGTCGACAGCATCGAAGCGGCGTGCACGCTGCCGAAGGCGGAAGCCTTCGCGCGCGAGCGCGAGTACTTCATCGAGTGCCGCGACAGTCCGCAGCGCGGGGCGCTCGTCCACCTGTTCTTCGCCGAGCGCGAGGCGCGCAAGATCCCCGGGCTCGAGGAGACCCGCGCGCTGCCGATCCGCCGCGCCGCCGTGGTCGGGGCCGGCACGATGGGCGGTGGCATTGCCATGTGCTTCGCCAACGCGGGGATTCCGGTGACGGTGCTCGAGCTGTCGGCGGCGGCGCTCGAGCGGGGACTTGCCACGATCCGCGCCAACTACGAAGCCTCGGTGGCGCGCGGCAGCCTCGCGCGCGAGCGGGCTGATGCGGCCCTCGCACTGATCGAAGGGGTGAGCGACTACGCAGCGCTCGGGGACGCCGACATCATCATCGAGGCGGTATTCGAGGACCTGAAGGTGAAGCAGGAGGTGTTCGCGCGCCTCGATCGCGTGGCTGCGCCGCACGCCCTGCTCGCGACCAACACTTCGACACTCGACATCGATGCGCTCGCGGCGGGCACCACGCGGCCCGCGCAGGTCGTGGGTACCCACTTCTTCAGTCCCGCGCAGGTCATGCGGCTCCTGGAGAACGTGCGCGGGGGGCGCAGCTCCGCGCAGACGCTCGCGACCGTCATGGCGCTCGGCAAGACCCTCGGCAAGGTCGCAGTGCTCGCCGGCAACTGCGACGGCTTCATCGGCAATCGCATGCTGATGTTCTACGGCGCAGAAGCCGAATTCCTCCTCGAAGAGGGGGCCACCCCCGAGCAGATCGATCGGGTCGTCGAGAGTTTCGGCTTCGCGATGGGTCCGCTCGCGGTGCGTGACCTCGCGGGGAACGACGTGGGGTGGGCGATCCGCAGGGCGCGCAAGCTTCCCGCCGATGAGCGCTGGTCGCCGATCCTCGAGCGCCTCGTGGCGGCAGGAAGGCTCGGGCAGAAAAGTGGTCGCGGCTTCTACCGCTACGAGGGGCGCACGCGCATCGCGGACCCGCAGGTGCTCGCGCTCATCGAGCAGGTATCGCGTGACCTCGGCATCGAGCGGCGCACGATTCCCGATGAGGAGATTCTCGATCGCCTCCTGCATCCGCTGGTGAACGAAGGGGCGCGCATCGTGGATGAGGGGATCGCGTTGCGCGCGAGTGACGTGGACGTGGTGTACGTCAACGGTTATGGCTTTCCCGCCCACAAGGGCGGCCCGATGTACTGGGCCCAGCAAGCGGGGCTCGGGCGCGTGGTCGCGACCATGCGCCGCCTGGCGCCGACGCATGGGGCGCGCTGGGGACCGGCGGCGCTGCTCGAGCGGCTGGCGGCATCCGGGCGGGGCTGGGACGGCGCGAAGCTCACCGTCGCACTGCTCGGCCTCATCGCCGCCGCGCACCTCGCGCCCGCGGCCGAACACCACGACGCGACCCGCATCCCGGGCAGCCTCGGGGAGTGGGCGCAGGGGGCGCGTCTCTACGAGGGGCTCGGGGATTTTCATCGCCCGGTGACGACGGCCTCCGCGCTCGCGCAGCAGTACTTCGACCAGGGCATGCGCTTCCTGTGGGCGTTCAATCACGATGAGTCGACGCGTTCCTTCGCCAGGGCCGCCGAGCTCGATCCGGCCTGCGCCGCCTGCTACTGGGGCGTGGCGCTCACCGTGGGACCGAACTACAACGTGCCGGCGATGCAAGAGCTGCGCGCGCGCGTCGCCTGGGAGGCGCTGCACAGGGCTGAGGAGGGCGCCCCGCACGCCTCCGGGGTCGAGCAGGCGCTGATCCGCGCCCTCGCGGCCCGCTATCCCAACGCGAAGCCGCTCACACCCGCGGACCTCGATCCGGTCGCGAGCGCCTACGCGAACGCCATGCGCGAGGTGGCGGCGCAGTTTCCGGACGATCTCGACGTGCAGACACTCTGTGCGGAGAGCGAGATGAACGTTCACGCCTGGAAGCTCTGGACCGCGCAGGGCGAGCCGGTCGCAGGGACGCTGGAGATCGAGGCGCGGCTCGAGTCGGTGCTGCGCCGCAATCCCGCGCATCCGGGCGCCAATCACTACTACATCCATGTGATGGAGGCCTCTCCCACGCCCGGCAAAGCCGTCGCCGCCGCCGAGCGGCTGCCCGGGATGATGCCGGCGGCGGGACACCTCGAGCACATGCCCGCTCACATCATGCAGCGTGTCGGGCGCTACGAGGAGGCCGCCGAGGCGAACCGTCGTGGCGTGGCCGCCGATCGAGCGTACCTCGGTGCCACGGCCGCACCGGACTACTACCCGACGATGTACCTCGCCCATAACTACTCCTTCCTGGCGTTCTCGGCGGCGATGGAAGGGCGCAAGGCGGAGACCCTCGCCGCGGTGCGCAGCGTGACCCAGGCGGCACCGCTTCAGATGGTGCTCGCCATGGGCGACTCGGGCTGGAACCTCGCTCAGGAGTATGCGGCGCTGGTGCGATTCGGCCTGTGGGACGAGATGATCGCCCTGCTCGCCCCCGATCCCCGTGCGCCCGGGCTGGTGGCGGGCTATCTCTACGGGCGTGGCGTGGCGCTCGCTGCACGCGGGCGCCTCGATGAGGCGAAGAGCGCGGCGGCTGAGCTCGAGCGGCTCGCCGCGGCAGCCCCGGCTGAGACCGCGGCCGGACTCAACAGTCTGCGTGATGTGCTCAAGGTCGCCATGCCGATCGTGGCGGCGCGCATTGCGGCCTCGGAGCAACGCGGTGCGCGGGCGATCGAGCTGCTGAGTGAGGCGGTAGCGGCGGAGGACGAGCTCGCTTACAACGAGCCTTCGGACTGGTTCTTTCCCGCGCGGCACCTGCTCGGCGCGCAGTTGCTGCTCGCGGGGCGGGCTGCGGATGCGCAGCGCGTTTACCGGGAGGACCTCAAGCGCAACCCGGGTAACGGCTGGGCGCTCGCCGGACTCGCCGCGGCGCTCAGCGCCGAGGGCCGCGCACGCGCCGCGGCGCCGGTGCGGCACGAGCTCGAAGCCGCCTGGCAGCACGCCGATGTGCGGCTGCCCGGCTCGGCGTACTGGTTCGCGGGCGCGGATACGGCGAGCTGCGCCTGTGAGCACCTCGCCGCGCGCGCGGCCGCCGGGCTTTAGGAGAGCGGCAGCTGGGTCGTGTACTTCTTCGTGCGCAGCACGAAGCTCGTGTTCACCGAGCGCACCGCCGAGAGCTGCAGCAGCCGCGTCGAGAGGAAGTGCTCGTACGCCTCCATGCTGGCGGCCACGATGCGCAGCAGATAGTCGTTGGCACCGCTCATCGAGTGACACTCGAGCACTTCCGGGCGCTCCTTCACGAGCTGGTCGAACTGCCGCACGGACTCGGGGTGATGGTTCTCGAGCGAGACGACCGCGTAAGCGAGGATCGGCAGCCCGATCGCCGGCGCACGCAGGAGCGTGGCATAGCCGGCGATGAAGCCGGCCTCCTCGAGCCGGCGCAGGCGCCGCCAGCACGGGGCGGGGGAGAGCCCCACGCGCTTGGCCAGCTCCTGGTTCGAGATGCGGGCATCCGCCTGCAGCTCTTCCAGGATGCGCCGATCGAGGCGGTCGAGAGTCCGGGGCATCCGACAGGGTCCTGAAAGGGGGAGCAACAATCTTGCCAGAATCGGCCGTATCCAGGCAATTGAAGCAAGGAAATTTTAGAAATTAGGGCATAAGCTGCATCCCCCATGGCTGCGCGTCCTGCCAAGATCCCGGGTACCCCACCGGCCGCGCCTTCACCGAGCGGCGCGGCGCCCGAGGAGCGGGTCGACTGGTCGCGGGTGGCGGCGCTCGTGCAGGCCTCGCGCGCGCTCGATGACATCGAGGAGACGCGCCTTCTGCCCGAGCGCAAGGTGCTCTACCAGTTCTCCGCGCGCGGGCATGACCTCGCGCAGATCCTGCTCGGACTGCAACTCACCGACCCGCACGACGGTATCGGCGTCTACTACCGCTCGCGCCCGCTGATGCTCGCGCTCGGCGTCGGCCTCGAGGACGCCGCGGCGGGTCCGCTCGCGCGCAGCGGCGGCTTCAGCGGCGGGCGCGACATCGGCGTTGTGTTCAATCTGCCAGGTCGCGGCGGGCCGACCGTGCTGCCGGCCTGCGGGGGAGTCGGCACGCAGTACACTCCGGCCGCGGGCTGGGCGCAGGCGATCCGTTATCGGCACGAGGTGCTGGCCGATCCGGCTTACGCGCGCAGTATCGGCGTAGTGCTGGGCGGGGATGCGTCCTGCGCCACGAACGGCTTCCTTTGGCGGGCTCGCGCTGCTCGAGGGAGACGGGAGCGATCCGCGCGAGGCCGCCGCGCTCACCCGCACCGCGGTGGCGCGCGTACGCATCGAGCGCACACCGCTCCTGCTGCGCCTGACGGTCCCGCGACTCTCCGGTCACTCCGGCCAGGACACGCAGGCCTACAAGTCGGCGCAGGTTCTGCGCGAGGAGCGTGCGCGCGATCCGCTCGCGCAGCTGCACACCTTCCTGGTCCCTGCGGTGATGAGCGAGGAGGAGTGGCGGCGCCTTGCGCGGTCGGCGCGCGCTGAGGTCGAGCAGGCGGTGGAACGGGCGCTGGCACGGCCGCCGCCGGACCCGCGCGAGCTGACGCGCCACGTGTTCGCCGCGGACGCCGACGGCAGTCTGATCCTGCAGGAGCAGGGCGGGGTCGCGCCCGAGGGGCACACGCCTCCCCGCTCTAGCACGACTCCCCGGCCGGAAGCGACGCGCATCAACATGCTGACCGCGATCCGGCGCACGCTCGATGGGGAGCTCGCCGTCAACCCGCGGATGGTGGTATTCGGCGAGGATGTCGGCCCGAAGGGCGGGGTGCACGGGGCGACTCTGGGGCTGCAGGAGAAATACGGGACGCAGCGCGTCTTCGACACGAGCCTCTCGGAGGAGGGGATCATCGGGCGCGCGGTGGGCATGGCGCTCGCGGGACTGCTGCCGGTCGCGGAGATCCAGTTCCGCAAGTACGCCGATCCGGCCGCGGAGCAGCTGAATGACTGCGGGACGCTGCGCTGGCGCACGCACAATCGCTTCGCTGCCCCGCTCATCGTGCGCATGCCCGGAGGGTTCTTCAAGTGCGGCGACCCCTGGCACAGTCAGACCAACGAGGTGGCCTGGGTGCACGGCGTCGGCTGGCAGGTCGCCGTGCCCTCGAACGCCGAAGACGCCGTGGGGCTGCTGCGCCAGGCGCTGCGGGGCAACGATCCGGTGATCTTCTTCGAGCACCGGGCGATGCTCGATGCGGCGTGGGCACGCCGTCCCTACCCGGGCGATGAGTTCGTCGTCCCCTTTGGCCAGGCGCGCCTGCTGCGCACCGGCACGGAGGTGACCGTGGTCAGCTGGGGTGCGATGCTCGAGCGCTGCGAGCTCGCCGCGGCACGCTCGCACATCGATGTGGAGCTGCTCGACCTGCGTACGCTATCTCCATGGGACAAGGCGGCGGTGCGCGCGTCGGTGGAGAAGACGCATCGCTGCCTCATCGTGCACGAGGACAACCTGAGCGCCGGCTTCGGAGCGGAGATCGCCGCGACGCTCGCGCAGGAGAGCTTCTTCAGCCTCGAAGCACCGATCGAGCGGCTCGCGATGCCGGATGTCCCCAGCCCGCACAGCCCGGTGCTGCTCGAGGCGGCCGTGCCCGGCGTCGGGAGCATCACCCAGGCGATCCAGCGCCTGGCGAGCCTGTGAGCGGGATTTGTTGAAGCGATGAGCGCCGTGGTGGAAATCAGAGCACCGTCCGAGACCGAAGGCACGCGCTCGCAGCTTCTGCGCTGGCTGCACGGCATCGGCGAGCGCGTCGCGCAAAACGAGCCGCTCATCGAGCTCGAGACCGACAAAGTCACGATCGAGGTGGCTTCCCCCGCATCGGGCGTACTGAGCGAGATCCTCAAGCAGGAACAGGAGGAGGTACTTCCCGGAGAGGGCGAGATGAGCCCCGCCGTGCGCCGGCTGCTCGCCGAGCGGGGCCTCGAGGTCGCCGACGTGCGCGGCACGGGACCCGCGGGCCGCATCACGGTCGGGGACGTGTTCCGTGCCGTGCCGGGGGGGGCCGGCGCTGCGGCGGACCCCGCGCCGCCCGCGGCTACGACGCAAGCCCCGACGCCGAGCCACCGCGTGCCCCACACCCCGGTGCGCAGGCGCATCGCCGAGCACATGGTGCAGAGCCTGCTGCACACCGCGCCGCACGTGACGACCGTGTTCGAAGCCGATCTCGGCGCGGTGCTCGCGCACCGTGCGCGGGAGCGCGCGGTGTTCGAGCGCCGCGGCGTCGCCCTCACCCTGACCGCCTACTTCGTACAGGCGGCGGTGAGCGCGATCCGCGCCGTGCCGGAGGTGAATAGTCGCTGGACCGACACGGAGCTCGAGATCTACGACGCCATCCACATCGGCGTCGCGACCGCCGTGGAGTCGGTGGGCCTCGTGGTGCCGGTGCTGCGCGATGCGCAGGCGCGCAACCTCTTCGACACCGCACGCGGGCTCGAGGAGCTCGTGGCGCGGGCCCGCACAGGCAAGCTCGCCCCCGCGGACGTGCACGGCGGCACGTTCACCATTTCCAACCACGGTGTCAGCGGGAGCCTGCTGGCCGCACCGATCATCATCCACCAGCCGCAGTCGGCCATCCTCGGCGTCGGCCGGCTCGAGAAGCGCGCGGTGGTCATGGAAGAGGGCGGCGCAGAGAAGATCGCCGTGCGGCCGCGCTGTTACGTCACCCTCACGCTCGATCACCGCGTGATGGACGGGCACCGCGCCAACCGCTTCATGCAGGTGCTCGTCGCTCGCCTGAGCGA
>WNFI01047367.1_pt2 | contig 21650 bp, 25 predicted proteins | sample 5400471 | NCBI WGS metagenome assembly WNFI01 (sample SAMN13153348, study PRJNA577476) | soil metagenome | isolation source: 100 cm saprolite on Douglas fir-dominated hillslope | place: USA:California | collected 2013-09-17
ACCCCGGACCAGATCCGCCTGACGGCGCTCGCCGCCAGTGCCGCGGGTGATCCCGGGGATGCCTACTTCTATATGGGCGAGTACCAGATCGCCGGCGGCTGCGCCGCGCTGCCCCCCGGCAAGGGCAACCCGCGCGATCCGTGGGAGCGCATGAATCGCACCACCTACCGCTTCAACGATGCACTCGACCGGGCGATCCTGAAACCGGTGGCGCGCGGCTATCGCAGCGTCACGCCACGCGTGGTGCAAACCGGCGTCGGCCACTTCTTCGACAACGCCGAATACCCGATCGTGATGCTGAATGACCTGCTGCAGGGCGAGTTCAAGCCCTTCCTCACGGACACCGGGCGGCTGCTGCTCAACACGACCGTCGGCATCGGCGGCCTCTTCGACCCGGCGACGGCCGTGGGTCTCGATAAGAACGACCGCGACTTCGGGCAGACGCTCGGCAAATGGGGCGTGAGCTCCGGGCCTTACTTCGTCATACCGATCCTCGGTCCCAGTGATGTCCGGGACACCTTCGGCCGGGTCGCGGACACCTTCGCCGATCCGCCGAGCTACCTGCGCAACCCGTACTGGAGATACGGCCTGTGGGGTCTGCGGAACGTGGTCAGGCGGGCTGACCTGCTCGATGCCGAGCGCGCCCTCGAGGGCGTGTACGACAGTTACGCCTTCGTGCGCAACGTTTACCTGCAGCACCGCGACTTCAAGGTGAACGGCGGGGAATCGGCGGGTGAGGAGGAGCGTGAGCAAAAACTCCTCGAGGAAGCCGGGCCCGACGAGCAGGAGCCGCAGCCCACACCGTCCCCGCAGACGACTCCCCCGGAAGCCACGCCTGCGCATTGACGCGTAGCGCGTGTGGGCACGGCGCGCGCCTCAGGCTTGCGCGGCGAGGAGTTCCTCGAGTTCGCTGATGCGGCCGAGCGCGACGAGGTCCTCCGGGAGGTGCGTGTAGCGGAGCGTGCGGCCGGCGCGCCTGACGGCGCCCAGCCAGTCGAGCAGCACCGCGAGCCCGGCGCTGTCGGAGAACGTGATTCCCGAGCAGTCGATCTCGAGCCCGGAGGCGCGGGTGCGGGCCAGGGCAGCGAGCCCCTGCTCGCGCGCCGCGCGCGCCGTGGCGAAGGTCAGCGGCCCGCGCGCCGCGAGACGCGCATCTCCCGAGGCGGCGAGCTCGAACGATCCGCCGCCCTGGCCGGGCTCGCCCGAATTCCCGGACCCGCTCATCCGCCCTTGCCGCCCGTCTGCCGGCTGATGGCGCCCGGGGACTGTCCCGCCTCGAGCCTCTTGATGACCGCGTCGAGTCCCTGCGCCTCGATCTGGTCGCCGAAGTCCGTGCGGTAGCTGTTGACGTAGCTGATGCCGTCGATCACGACGTCCCACGCCTTCCAACCCTGCGGGGTCCGGCGCAGGTAGTAGTTGACCGAAACGCGATCGCCGTTCGAGCGCTTGACCTCGGTGCGCACCGTGGCCCGCGGCGCATCGGCGTCGATCTTGGTGGGGAAGATCTTGAGGCGGTCGGCCGTGAAGTCGACGAGCGCACTGCCGTAGTTGCTGAGCAGGGAATGATAGAAGGCATCGATGAAGCGCGTGCGTTGCTCGGGAGTGGCCGTGCGCCAGTGAACGCCGAGCACGAGCTTCGCCGAGTACTCGGTGTCGAAATGCGGCAGCAGGTACTTATCGACGAGCTGTCCCACCTTCGCGGGATCGCGACGGTAGGCGTCCCGATCCTTGTCGAGGTCCCCGAGCATTCCCTGGGCGGCGCTCTGCACGACCTCGGTGGGTCCCTCTGCGGCCGCGGCGCCGGCCGCCGCGCCCGGCGCGGGCGGGGCCTGCGGTCGCGCGCCGGCCGAGGCCAGGGCCAGCCACATGCCGGCGATCACTCCGATCGCTACAACCTTCGCGTGTCTCATTTCTTTGACTCCACCTTGCCTGAGTTGTCAGCGCCCTGACCCTGGCCGTCGCTCCCCTTGCTCGCGAAGCCGGCGAAGAGCTTGTTGATCAGGTTCTCGAGCACGATCGCAGACTGCGTCTGCTCAATCCGACCGCCCTCCTTCAGGTAGCTGTCGGACCCGCCGGGACTGAGGCCGATGTACTTGCCCCCGAGCAGACCCTGGGTCTGGATGCTCGCGTAGCTGTCCTCGGGAATCTGGTTGAACTGCGGGTCGATGCGCAGGCTGACCACCGCCTTATAGAGGCTGGGATCGAAGCGGATCCCCGCGACATCTCCCACCCGCACGCCTGCGATGGTCACAGGGGAGCCCACCTTGAGATCGCCCACGTTGTCGAAATCGGCACGCACGCGATAGCCGGCCTGCCCGCCGCCGAGCTTCACCCCGCTCGCCGGCAGCTGCGTGATCAGAAAGAGCAGCGCGGCAAAGCCGAGCAGCACGAACAGGCCGGTTCCGATCTCGAGAGTCCGATTGGCACGCATGAGTCAGCCCTCCTTATCAGAGGAACATCGCAGTGAGCACATAGTCGAGCAGCAGCGTCACCACCGAGGAGGCGACCACGGTGCGTGTCGTCGCGAGGGCCACGCCCTCGGCGGTCGGTGCCGCGTTGTAGCCCTCGTGCACGGCGATGAGACTGCAGGCCACGCCGAACACGAGGCTCTTCACCAGCCCCTCGGCCACGTTGTGCAGCTCGACCGAGCTCTGCATCTGCGACCAGAACACACCCCTGTCCACGCTCATGAGCTGCACGCCGATGAGCTGCGCCCCGTAGAGTCCCACTATGTTGAAGATCGCCGCCAGGAGTGGCATCGCGATCACGCCGCCGAGGAAGCGCGGCGCCGCGACGTAGCGCAGCGGGTCGACCGCCATGATCTCCATCGCCGTGAGCTGATCCGTGGCGCGCATCAGGCCGATCTCGGAGGTGAGCGCCGTACCGGCGCGCCCGGCGAACAGCAGCGCCGTGATGACGGGGGCCAGCTCCTTGAGCAGTCCCAGCGCCGCCGCCGTGCCGAGCGCCTCCACCGAGCCGAAACGATGCAGCAGATCGTAGCCCTGAAGGCCGAGCACCATCCCGACGAACAACCCCGACAGCATGATGATGATGAGCGAGCGGGCGCCGGCGTTGTAGATCTGGTGCACCACGAGTCGCGGCCGCGCGAGCGCCGGCAGGCACTGCCCGAGGAGCCGCAGCAGAAAGATCACGACCGAGCCGAGCCGGCGCACCCCCTCCAGAAGGAAGCCCTCGCCCATCACTCGTCCGCCGCCAGCAGCTGCGTGGCGTAATCCGGCGCCGGGTAGTGAAAGGCCACCGGACCCTCGGCACTTCCGGTCATGAACTGGCGGACCGCCGCCGAGTCGCTCGCGCGCAGCTGCGTCGGGGAGCCGGAAGCGGCGACCTGCCCGCCCGAGAGGAGGTAGCTGTCGTCGGCGATGGTGGCGAGCTCGTGCACGTCGTGGGACACGACGATGCTGGTCAGTCCGAGCGCCACATTCATCTGCTTGATGAGGCGCAGGATGACCCCGAGTGAGATCGGATCGAGACCGACGAACGGCTCGTCGTAGATCAGCACCTCGGGGTCCATGACGATGGCCCGCGCGAGCGCGACGCGCCGCGCCATGCCCCCGGAGAGCTCCGCGGGCATGAGCTGGGCGGCACCGCGCAGACCCACCGCCTGGAGCTTGGTGAGCACCAGCTTGCGGATCAGCGTCTCGGGAAGATCGGTGTGCTCGCGCACCGGGAAGGCGACGTTCTCGAACACGTCCATGTCGGTGAGCAGCGCGCCGTTCTGGAACAGCATGCCCATGCGCCGGCGCAGCGCATAGACCTCGGCAGTGCGTAGGGTCGCAAGATCGCGCCCGAAGACCACGACCTCGCCCCGAGCGGGAAGCATCTGCGCGGTGATGAGGCGCAGCAGCGTCGTCTTGCCGGTGCCGCTCGGCCCCATGATGGCGGTGATGCGGCCGCGGCGCACCCTGAGGTCGAGTCCGGAAAAGACCGGCCGGCCGCCCGCGGCGTAGTGCACGCCGCGTACGTCGACCACCACGTCAGACGCGGCCGCGCGTGACGCGAGTTGCGGGGGTGCCGGGCTGGTCACGCGCGGGCGGTGAGCCTCGTCGGCTCAGGCGGCCTGGCTTTCCATGTCGGCCGCGTAGCGACCGGTGGTGGCGAGACCGTTGAGCCGGGCGCGCTTGGCATACTCCTTCTGCCCGGCGGCGAAATTCCCCGCTACGCCGCCCCAGGCCTTGAGCGCCGTGTCCTGCAGCGCGCGGCCATAGCTGAAGGTCAGCGCCCACGGCAGCGGCCCCAGTCGGTTCATGAGCGAGAGGTGCAGCGTCGCCTCCTGGGGAGACTGTCCGCCGGAGAGAAAGGCGATGCCGGGTACGGCGGTCGGCACGTGATGCCGGAGCACCCGCACCGTGGCCTCGGCCACCGCCTCGGGCCCGGCGCGGTTCGCGGCCTTCTTGCCCGAGATCACCATGTTGGGCTTGAGCACCATGCCCTCGAGCAGCACGCGCTGCTCGAAGAGCTCGCCGAAGACGCTCATCAGCACGGCCTCGGTCACCTGCTCGCAGCGCTCGATCGAATGCGCACCGTCCATCAGCACTTCCGGCTCGACGATCGGCACGATGTCATTCTCCTGACACAGCGCCGCATAGCGCGCGAGCGCGTGCGCGTTCGCGTGCATCGCGAAGCCGCTCGGAATCCCCTCGGCGATGTCGATCACGGCGCGCCACTTGGCGAAACGCGCGCCCAGGGCGCGGTACTCGATGAGCCGCTCGCGCAGGCCGTCGAGCCCCTCGGTGATGGTCTCGCCGCGAAAGCCGGCGAGCGGCTTGGCGCCGGTGTCCACCTTGATGCCGGGAATCATCCCCTGCTTCGCCAGGTACTGCGGAAAGGGCGTCCCGTCCCTGGTCTTCTGGCGGATCGTCTCGTCGTAGAGGATGACGCCGCTCACGGACTCGGCGGCGCCCGCCGCCGTGAACAGCATCTCCCGATAGCTGCGGCGATGCTCCTCGGTCGACTCCAGCTTGATGCCGTCGAAGCGCTTCTTGATGGTGCCGCCGCTCTCGTCTGCGGCCAGGATACCCTTGCCGCGGGCGACCATCGCGCCCGCCACGCGCCTGAGCTCACTCGAGTTCATCGTCGAATCCTCCAAACACAGCGGCGTGCGCCGATCAGCGCGAAGCGCGCGGCGACCGCCCTTCTCGATGACTGGCCTGCGGAAATTGGGGCGCCAAGGATAGCAAATCGGCCCCCGGCTGACCGACCCGGCCCGTTCCGGCCGAGCGCTTGGTTCCGGCTCAAATGAGTACTAAACTAGTCCTAGTTTAAGAGGGTACCCCTATGCTGCGTATGAGCCGGCTGACCGACTACGCCACGGTGCTGCTCGCGGCGCTGGCGGGCGAGCCCGGGCGCGTCCAGACCGCCACCTCGCTCGCCGGCCAGACGCACATCGCCGCGCCCTCGATGCACTCGATGGCCCGGTCGCCCTCACCGACTGCTCCGTCGGGCACGGCCTGTGCGAGATCGAGCACAGCTGCCGTGTCGGGCGCGTGTGGCAGCGCCTGAATCTCGCCATCCGCCGCTCTCTCTACGAAGTGAGCCTGGCGCAGCTCGCCGGGCTCGATGCCGCCCCGCCCCGCCTGCCGCTGCTCGAGCGCGAGATGCGGTCGGTGGCCACGCGCTCGCCGGTACGGTGAAGGCATGAGCACGGAGCTCGAGGCCCTGGTCACACGAGGCTACAAGCACGGCTTCGTGACCGACATCGACGCCGACACGGTCGCCCCGGGGCTCGATGAGGACGTGGTGCGCCTGATCTCGCGCAAGAAGCAGGAGCCGGCCTTCCTCACCGAATGGCGCCTGAAGGCACTGCGGCACTGGCTCACCATGCGCGAGCCGCACTGGGCGCACGTGAAGTTTGCGCCCATCGACTATCAGGCCATCTCCTATTACTCCGCGCCCAAGACGAAGAAGGACGGGCCCAAGAGCCTCGATGAGGTCGACCCGAAGCTGCTCGAGACCTACGCGAAGCTCGGCGTGCCCTTGCACGAGCGCGCGCGTCTCGCCGGGGTCGCGGTCGATGCCGTGTTCGACAGCGTGTCGGTGGCCACGACGTTCAAGGAGCGGCTGGCGGCGGCGGGGGTCGTGTTCTGCCCGTTCTCGGAGGCGGTGCGCACCCATCCCGAGCTCATCGAGCGCTATCTCGGCAGCGTCGTGCCCTACTCCGACAACTTCTTCGCGACCCTGAATTCCGCGGTGTTCTCCGACGGCTCCTTCGTCTACGTGCCGAAGGGCGTGCGCTGCCCGATGGAGCTGTCGACGTATTTCCGCATCAATGCGCTGAACACCGGGCAGTTCGAGCGTACGCTCATCATCGCAGATGTTGGAAGTTATGTTTCATACCTGGAAGGGTGCAGTGCCCCACAGCGTGATGAAAACCAGCTCCACGCCGCCGTGGTCGAGCTCATCGCGCTCGATGACGCCTACATCAAGTACTCGACCGTGCAGAACTGGTATCCGGGCGATACCGAAGGCGTCGGCGGCATCTACAACTTCGTCACCAAGCGCGGCGAGTGCCGCGGCCGCAACTCCCACATTTCCTGGACCCAGGTGGAAACAGGCTCCGCGATCACCTGGAAGTACCCGAGCTGCGTGCTGCGCGGCGACGGGTCGATCGGCGAGTTCTATTCCGTCGCCACCGTCAACAACCACCAGCAGGCCGACACCGGCACCAAGATGATCCACATCGGGGCCCACACCAGGAGCACCATCATTTCCAAGGGCATCTCCGCGGGCCACGGCCAGAACACCTACCGCGGGCTCGTCAAGATCCTGCCGAGCGCGCGCGGGGCACGCAATTTCACCCAGTGCGACTCGCTCTTGATGGGGAGCGAGTGTGGCGCGCACACCTTCCCGTACGTGGAGGTCAAGAACCCCTCGGCCACGGTCGAACACGAGGCGAGCACCTCCAAGATCAGCGACGAGCAGCTCTTTTATTGCCTCGCGCGCGGCATCGCCGCAGAGGACGCCGTCAACATGATCGTCAGCGGCTTCTGCAAGTCGGTCTTCGGGAAGCTGCCGATGGAATTCGCAGTCGAGGCCCAGAGCCTGCTCGCCGTCAGCCTCGAAGGGGCGGTCGGATGATGCTGAGCATCGATAACCTCCACGCCCGCGTCGAGGGCAAGGAGATCCTGAACGGCGTGTCGCTCGAGGTCCGCGCCGGCGAGATGCACGCCATCATGGGCCCGAACGGCTCGGGCAAGAGCACCCTCGCGCACGTGCTCGCGGGGCGGCCGGGCTACGAGATCACGGCCGGCACCGTGAGCTACGAGGGGCGCGATCTGCTCGCGCTCGCGCCCGAGGAGCGGGCGCGTCAGGGAGTGTTCCTCGGCTTCCAGTACCCGGTTGAGATCCCGGGAGTCAACAACGTCTACCTGCTCAAGGCGGCGGTGAATGCCGTGCGCAAGGAGCGCGGACTCCCGGAGGTCGACGCCTTCGAGTTCCTGGGGTTGGTGCGCGAGAAGATGAAGCTCATGCGCATAGAGGACAGCTTCCTGTCGCGCGCCGTCAACGAGGGCTTCTCGGGAGGAGAAAAGAAGCGCAACGAGGTGCTGCAAATGCTGGTGCTCGAGCCGCGCCTCGCGGTCCTCGACGAGACCGACTCCGGTCTCGACATCGATGCCCTGAAGGTGGTCGCCGCCGGGGTCAACTCCCTGCGCGCGCCGGATCGCTCTTTCCTCCTCGTGACCCACTACCAGCGCCTGCTGGAGTACGTCGTGCCCGACCAGGTCCACGTGCTGGTGCGCGGCCGCATCGCGCGCAGCGGCGACCGGAGCCTCGCGCTCGAGCTCGAGCGGCGTGGCTATGACTGGGTCGCAGGTGTTGCGGCCTGAGGGCTCATGAGCACGCCGCTCACCGCACGCATCGCCGCCGAGCACGACACCGCCAGCCGTGGGCTCGGCCTGAGCAACGCGGCCGCCGCGCGCCGCCGCTCCGCGCTCGCCGCGCTCACGGCCCGGGGCCTGCCGAGCACGCGCGATGAGAACTGGAAGTACGCGAACCTGCGCCCGCTCGAGCGCCTGAAGTTCGTCCCGACCACGACTTCCGCCCCGCCGGCCGCCGCGGATCTGCCGAGCGCCGTGCCGGGCTTTGCCCGCTACGTGTTCGTGGACGGTGCCTTTGCGCGCTCGCTCTCGGCGCCGCTCGAGACGGCGGCCGCCGTGCTCACACCGCTCGGCGCCTCAGCCGGCTCCGCCGGGGCCGAGGCCACACCCGCGCAGGGCCCCGGGCGGGGTGCGGCGAATGACTCGCCCGATGACCGCTTTGCGCTGCTCAATGCCGCATTTGCGACCGACGGGGCGGGTATTCGGGTCGCGGCCCGGGACGATTCGGCCCCGGTGCGCCTCGAGCTGCTGTTCGTCGCGAGCGCGGATGCCGAGACCGGCGCCTCCTATCCGCGCATCGAGCTGCGGCTCGAGCCGCGGGCACGCCTCGAGCTCATCGAGCGGCACGTGAGCCTGGGCTCGGACAAGAGCTTCGTGAACGCTGCCGTGGCGATCGAGATCGGCCGCGGCGCACGGCTCCATCACTACCGGCTGCAGGCGCTCGCCGCCCGCGCAATGCTCCTCGACACGCTCTGTGCGGTGGTGGCAGAGGATGCCGCCTACCGCCTGCACGGTATCCACGTCGGCGCGCAGTCCGCCCGGTCGACGCTCACGGTACGTCTCGAGGGGGAGCGCGCGGATCTCGCGCTCGCGGTGGTGGCGCTCGGCGAGCATCAGCAGACCCAGGACACCTTCGCGCTCGTCGAGCACGCCGCGCCGCGCGCCCGGAGCGAGCAGACTTTTCGCGGCATCTCCGCCGGCCGGGCACGCGTCGCCTTCAACGGCAAGATCGTGGTCGCCAAGGGCGCCTCCGAACATGCTGTTTTACCTGCTGTCCCGGGGACTCACGCCCGAGACCGCGCAGCGGCTGCTGAAGTGGGCGTTCCTCGAGGACGTCGTCGCCGGGATCGAGATCGCGCAGCTGCGCCGCCAGATCGAGGCGCGCCTCGCGCTGCAAGTGCCCGAGCCGGGGGAGTCCGATGGCCGCTAAAGTACCGCTCTTCACCGCAGCGCCGCTCGATGCCGCCCGGGTGCGCGGCGATTTCCCCATCCTCGAGACGAGGGTGAACGGGCATCCGCTCGTGTATCTCGACAGCGCCGCCTCCGCGCAGCGTCCGCGCGCGGTGCTGCGCGCGGTCGAGGAGTACGAGACGCACTCGCACGCCAACGTGCATCGCGGCGTGCACGCGCTCAGTCAGGCGGCGACCGCCGCCTTCGAAGGCGCCCGCGAGCGCGTGCGACGTTTCATCAACGCGCACACGACGCGCGAGATCATCTTCGTGCGCGGGACGACCGAGGGCATCAATCTCGTCGCCCAGGCCTACGGCCGGCCACGCTGGCGGGCGGGCGATGAGATCCTCATCACCGCGCTCGAGCATCACGCCAACATCGTGCCCTGGCAGATGGTGTGCGAGCAGACCGGCTGCACCTTGAGGGTGGCGCCGATCAACCGGCGCGGCGAACTCGAGCTGGAGGAGTTCCTCAAGCTCCTCGGCCCGCGCACGCGCCTGGTGGCCGTGGCGCACGTCTCCAACGCGCTCGGCACGGTTCTGCCGGTGAAGCGCATCGTCGAAGCCGCGCACGCCCAGGGCGCGGTCGTGCTGATCGACGGCGCGCAGGCGGTGCCGCACTCGCGGCTCGACGTGCGCGCGCTGGGGGCGGATTTCTACGCTTTCTCGGGGCATAAGCTGTACGGGCCCACCGGGATCGGCGTGCTCTACGGCCGCGAGGAGCTCCTTCAGGCCATGCCGCCCTGGCAGGGAGGCGGGGAAATGATCCTCACCGTCTCCTTCGAGAAAACGACCTACAACGAGCTGCCGTGGAAGTTCGAGGCCGGCACCCCCAACATCTCGGGCGCCGTAGGGCTCGCCGCCGCCATGGACTACGTCGAGGAGCTGGGGCTGGAGGCGATCGCCGCCCACGAGCGGCGCCTGCTCGAGCTCGCCACCGCCGAGCTCGCGCGCCTGCCCGACATCGAGATCATCGGCACCGCGGCCCACAAGGCCGCGGTGCTCTCCTTCACCCTCAAGGGCGTGCATCCGCACGACCTCGGCACCATCCTCGATGCCGAGGGCATCGCCGTGCGTACCGGCCATCACTGCGCCATGCCGGTCATGAGCTTCTTCGGCGTGCCGGCGACCGCACGCGCCTCCTTCGCCTGCTACAACACCGCGGACGACGTCGCGAGCCTGGTGCGCGCGCTCGGCAAGGCGCGCGAGGTGTTCGCCTGATGGAGCTGAAGGAGCTCTACCGCGACGTGATCCTCGATCACAACCGCAGCCCGCGGAACTTCGGCCGCATCGATCCGGCCGACAGCCGCGCGGAGGGCCACAACCCGCTGTGCGGCGACCGGCTGTCGGTCTTCGTGCGCATGAACGGGGAGTGCGTCGAGGACATCCGCTTCGAAGGACGGGGCTGCGCGATCTCCACGGCCTCGGCCTCGCTCATGACGGAGGCCGTCAAGGGCAAGGACCGCCGGGCGATCCGCGAGCTCTACTCCAAGGTGCACGCGCTGCTGACGCTGCCCGATGCCGTGCCCGACGGCACGCTCGGGAAACTCGCCGCCCTGTCGGGCGTGCGGGAGTTTCCGGTGCGCGTCAAATGCGCCAGCCTCTGCTGGCACACGCTGAATGCCGCGCTCGAGCACGGCGCGGCGACCGTGTCCACCGAGTGAGGCGCGCGAGCCATGCGCCGCCATGAGAACGAGCCGTTCGTCGTCAGCCGCGAGGTGCGCGCCGTCGTCGTGCCCGCCGGCCAGGAAATCAGGCTCAAGCCCGGACAGGCCGGCTACATCACCCAGGCGCTGGGCGGCAGCTTCACCGTGTACGTCGAGGGGAACCTGTTCCGCATCGCCGGCGAGGACGCCGACGCGATCGGCCAGGAGGCGGTCAAGCCACCCGAGCTGCCGCCGAATGCCAGCGAGGAGGACGTACGCAAGCTCGCCTGGGAGCAGATGCGCAGCTGCTACGACCCCGAGATCCCCATCAACATCGTCGACCTCGGCCTGGTGTATGCCTGCGACGTGACGCACAACGAGGACGGTTCCCGCACGGTGGAGGTGAAGATCACCCTCACCGCGCCCGGCTGCGGGATGGGAGAGATCCTGGTCGAGGACGTGCGCGATAAGATCCAGCGGATCCCCACGGTGCGCGAGGCCCGCGTCGCGCTGACCTTCGATCCGCCGTGGAACCAGAGCATGATGTCGGAGGCGGCACGCCTGCAGACCGGGATGTTCTGAATGAGACGCGCCGCGCCTGAAAACCCATGAGCTCCAACTGGATCGACGTCGGCGGCGCCCAAGCCGTCAGTGAGACGGTGCCGCTCGCGGCCGAGATCGAGGGCGTGCCGGTGGTGGTCGTGCGCTGCGGTGCCGAGCTCTTTGCCGTGGAGGATCGCTGCACGCACGACGGCGAGTCCCTGAGTGGCGCGGAAATCGAGGCCTGCGAGATCATCTGCCCGCGCCACGGGTCGCGCTTCTGCCTGCGCACCGGCGAGGCGCTCACCCCGCCGGCCTACGAGCCGCTGCGGACCTATCGGGTGCGCGTCGAGGAGGGCCGGGTGCTGGTGGAGCAGCCGGCTTTGGCGTGAGCCCATGAAGCGCCTGACTCTCATGCGGCATGGGGATGCGCGCTGGAACGACCCCGAGGTGTCGGACCTCGAGCGGCCGCTCAACCGGCGCGGGACCTCGGCCGCGGAGGCGATGGCGCGCCGTCTGCTGGACCTGGAGCTCATCCCCGACCTGCTGCTCGCCAGTCCCGCGCGACGCACGCAGGAGACCGCCGCGATCGTCGCCCGGGAGCTCTCGCTGCCGCTGCGGCGCGTGCTGCGCGAGGAGGCGCTCTATCTGGCGAGCGCCGCGGATCTCCTGAAGCTCGTGCAGGCGACGGGCCCCCGGGTGGGGCATCTGCTGGTGGTGGGACACAACCCGGGAGTCTCAGAGCTCATGCAGCTGCTGCTGCCGCAGCGTGGCCTCGGGGGACTCGCCGCCGCCGCGGTGTGCTCGATCGCCTTCGATGCCACCGAGTGGACGGCGATCGGCTCGGCGGTGGTCACGGACGTGAAGCGCGCAAAGCCCCCCGCGCGGCTGTTCGGGCTCCTCGGCTGAGTCAACACTCGGGTACGTTGACGGCGAGCCCGCCCTGGGAGGTCTCCTTGTATATGGTGGACATGTCGGCGCCGGTCTGGCGCATGGTGGCGATCACCTGATCGAGGGAGACCTTGTGCGTGCCGTCGCCGCGCACGGCTAAGCGCGCGGCATTGATCGCCTTGACCGCTCCCATCGCGTTGCGCTCGATGCAGGGGATCTGCACCAGTCCCCCGACCGGATCGCAGGTCAGTCCCAGGTTGTGCTCCATGCCGATCTCGGCCGCGTTCTCGATCTGCTCGCTCGTGCCCTGCAGTGCCGCCACCAGGCCCGCCGCGGCCATCGAGCAGGCCACCCCCACCTCGCCCTGACAGCCCATCTCCGCGCCTGAGATCGAGGCGTTGCGCTTGTAGAGCATGCCCACGGCCGCGGCCACGAGGAGGAAGCGCACCACGCCGTCATCGTGGGCACCCGGCTCGAAGCGCCGGTAGAAATGCAGCACCGCCGGCACGATACCCGCCGCCCCGTTGGTCGGCGCCGTGACCACGCGCCCGCCGGCGGCGTTCTCCTCGTTCACCGCGAGCGCATAGGCGTTGACCCAATCCATGACATCGAGCGGACGTGCGTCCGCACACTCGGTCAGCATCCGGTAGAGGCGCGGCGCGCGACGGCGCACCTTGAGCGCCCCCGGCAGGAGCCCCGACTGGCGGAAGCCGCGCTCGACGCACGCCTGCATGACCCGCCAGATCTGAAGCAGGCGCGCGCGCACCTCGGCCTCGCTCGCCCAGGTGCGCTCGTTCGCGAGCACGAGCTCATACATCTCGAGCCCGTGCTCGCGGCACCGGGCGAGCAACTGCGCCCCGGAAGTGAAGGAGTAGGGCGGCGGAGCGTGGCTCGTCGTCTCGCGGGCCTCGGCTTCATCGCCACGGACGATGAAGCCGCCGCCGACGGAATAGCAATCCTCCTCCCTCAGCATGCGCCGAGCGGCGCCGAGGGCGCTGAAGCGCATGCCGTTCGCGTGGCGCGGCAGCCGCTCGTGCTGCATCAGCAGCAGCTGCATGGGCTCATCGAAAGGGATCTCGTGCTCGCCGAGGAGCCGGATGCGGCCACTCGAGCGGATGCGCTGCACGGTGGGCTCGAGGCTGTCGGGGTCCACCGTCTCGGGCTCGGCGCCCTCGAGGCCGGCGAGGACCGCCCGATCGGTCCCGTGGCCGATGCCGGTCAGGGCGAGTGAGCCATAGAGGCGCACCGCGACCTCCTGGGTCGCAGCGAGCAGTCCGTCGCGCTTCAGTCCGAGCGCGAACTCGCGGCTGGCGCGCATCGGGCCCATGGTGTGGGAGCTCGACGGCCCAATGCCGATCTTGAAGATATCGAAGACACTCAGGCTCATGGCTCTACCCGCGGGCGCGTCCCAGTGTGCAGCCTGACGCGCCGGCCCACGTGCTTTGTGGCGACCTGCGGGGGCTCAAATGCGACCCGCCGGCGCTCCCTCGTCCGGCTGCGCCTTCGGACCGGGGTCGTTCAGTATAATTCCCTACATGAGCGAGGCGGTCATCGAGCGCTTGCGCGGGGAGCTGGAGGGCCTGCGCGGGCAGGGCCTGTACAAGAGCGAGCGCGTGCTCACGACGCCGCAGGGGGGCGTGGTGCGCACCGGCGGCGGCGAGGTCATCAACCTCTGTGCCAATAACTACCTCGGCCTCGCCAACCACCCGGCGGTGCGCGAGGCGGCGCAGCGGGCCATCGGGGAGCACGGCTACGGCATGGCCTCCGTGCGCTTCATCTGCGGCACGCAGGCGATCCACAAGACCCTCGAGGAGCGCCTCGCCCGCTTCCTCGGCGCCGAGGACGTGATCCTCTATTCCTCGTGCTTCGATGCCAATGGCGGGCTCTTCGAGACGCTGCTCGATGAGCGCGACGCGGTGATCTCGGACGCGCTCAACCACGCGAGCATCATCGACGGCATCCGCCTGTGCAAAGCCCAGCGCTACCGCTATGCCAACAGCGACATGGGGGAGCTCGAGGAGTGCCTGCGGCGCGCGCGGGAGGCGCGCACCCGCCTCATTGCCACCGATGGGGTGTTCTCCATGGACGGCTACATCGCCAGGCTCGACGCGATCTGCGACCTGGCGGCGCGCCATGACGCGCTCGTGATGGTCGATGACTCGCACGCGACGGGCTTCATGGGAGCCGGCGGCCGCGGCACCCCCGAGCACTGCGCAGTCGCCGGGCGCGTCGATATCCTCACCAGCACGCTCGGCAAGGCGCTCGGCGGCGGCAGCGGGGGCTTCGTGGCCGCCCGGCGTGAAGTCATCGAGTGGCTGCGCCAGCGCTCGCGCCCTTACCTCTTCTCCAACAGCATCCCGCCGGTCGTGGCCGCCGCGAGCCTCGCGGTGCTCGAGCTCCTCGAGAGCACCCCGAAGCTGCGCGCGCAGCTCTTCGACAACACACGCTTCTTCCGCGCGGCTCTCGCGAGCGCCGGCTTCGATCTGAAGCCCGGCGAGCACCCCATCATCCCCGTGATGATCGGCGATGCGACCCTCGCCGGCCGCATGGCGGACGCGCTCCTCGCGCGCGGCGTGTACGTGATCGGCTTCTCCTATCCGGTCGTGCCGAAAGGACAGGCGCGCATCCGCACGCAGATGTCGGCGGCGCTCACCCGCGAGCAGCTCGAGCGCGCCGTGGCGGCCTTCACGGCCGTGGGCCGTGAGCTCGGTGTGCTGCGCTGAAGCCCCATGAAGGCCCTCGTCAAGCAGCACCCCGCCCCCGGCATCTGGCTCGAGGACATCCCCGAGCCCAAGGTCGGCCCCAACGACGTGCTAATCGAGATCGCAAAGACCGCGATCTGCGGCACCGACATGCACATCTACAACTGGGATGCCTGGGCGCAGAGGACCATCCCGGTGCCGATGGCAGTCGGCCACGAGTACTGCGGTCGCATCGTCGAGATCGGCTCGGAGGTGCAGGGCCTGAAGACCGGCGACCGGGTATCGGGCGAAGGGCACATCACCTGCGGCTACTGCCGCAACTGCCGGGCCGGCCGCCGGCATCTGTGCCGCAACACGGTCGNNNCAACTGCCGGGCCGGCCGCCGGCGTCTGTGCCGCAACACGGTCGGCGTCGGCGTCAACCGGCCGGGCGCCTTTGCGCAGTACCTGGCGATCCCCGCCGGCAACACCTTCAAGCTAACGGACTCGATCGGCGATGACATCGCGGCCATCCTCGATCCGTTCGGCAACGCCACCCACACCGCGCTCGCCTTCAGCGTGGTGGGCGAGGACGTGTTGATCACCGGCGCCGGCCCGATCGGCATCATGGCCACCGCGGTCGCCCGCTTCACCGGAGCCCGCCACGTCGTCATCACCGACGTCAACGACTATCGACTCGAGCTCGCGCGGCGCATGGGGGCGACGCGCGCCATCAACGTGCAGCGCGAGTCGCTCGATCAGACCATGAAGGACCTCGGCATGCAGGAGGGGTTCGACGTGGGGCTCGAGATGTCGGGGAACGCAGCGGCGTTCCGCGAGATGCTGCGCACCATGCATCACGGCGGCTCGATCGCCCTCCTCGGCATCCCGCCCGAGGACACGGCGATCGACTGGAATCAGGTGATCTTCAAGGGCCTGACGCTCAAGGGCATCTACGGGCGCGAGATGTTCGAGACCTGGTACAAGATGGCGAGCCTGCTGCAGAGCGGGCTGAAGCTCGATCCGGTCATCACCCACCACTTCCCGGTGCAGGAGTACAGCCAGGGCTTCGCCACCATGGGATCCGGCAAGTCCGGCAAGGTGATCCTCGACTGGTCGACGCTCTAGCGCCGGCGCGGCGCGCGCCGCGGCCTACTTCGCTTCGCAGAAGCAGTAGGCGTACAGGCGATTCGGCACGCTGAAGCGGCTCAGGCGCTGCACGTCGCGCGTCAGCGGGTCCAAGCGTTGCGCGAGGTGTGCAAGCGCCAGCTCGCCCGGCGTGGCATGAAAGAGAGTCTGCGCAACCTGCGAGCGCAAATCGAGCGCCAGCTGCTGCGCCCAGGTGAGCTCGGGCTCGAGAAACTCCGTCGCGTAGTCGCTGAGCTTGGCGCGCCGCGCGGCCGCCTTCACCGCATCGTTGAACGACCCGATCTGGTCGACGAGCCCCAGCCGGTGCGCATCCATCCCCGCCCATACCCTGCCCTGCGCCATCGTGTCGACCTGCTCGCGGGTCTTGTTGCGCCCGCTGGCGACACGTGAGAGGAAGTCCTCGTAGCCGTGGTTGATCACCGCCTGCACGAGCGCGCGGGCATCCTCGCCGAGCGGACGATCGAGACGCAGCTGCCCGGAGAGGGGCGTGGTGCCGAGGCCGTCCACGCTGACGCCGATCTTGCCGAGCGTGCGGTTCACGGTTGGGATGACCGCGAAGATTCCGATCGAGCCGGTGATCGTCGCCGGGCTGGCCCAGATCTCATCCGCGGGGGTGGAGATATAGTAGCCGCCGGAGGCGGCATAGCCGCCCATGGACACGACCAGGGGCTTGCCGGCGGCGTGCAGCGCGCGCAGCTCCCGGTAGATCAGCTCCGAGGCCATGATGCTGCCGCCGGGGCTGTCGACGCGCAGCACCACGGCCTTCACGTCCTTGTCGAGGCGCGCGGCCCGGATCAGCCGCGAGGTCGAGTCGCCTCCCACGGTCCCTGGCGGCTGATCGCCGTCGAGGATGTCCCCGGCGGCCACAATCACGCCCACGCGTGGCTTGCCACTCGCCTGCAGCTTCTTCTGGGCGCGCGCATAGCGCACGTACTCGCCCACCGACACCGACCTGAAGGAGCCGTTCGAATCGTCCGGGCCGACGAGTTCGATCAGGCGCCGTTCGACCTCGAGCCGCGTCTTGATCCCGCTCACGAGGCCCGCGCGCAGCGCCACCTGGGCACCGTCCCCGCCGGTGGCGGGCAGGGTCTTGCCGAGCGAGTCGACATAGCCGCTGAGCGCATCGGCCGGAAGCTTGCGCGCGCGGGTCACGGCCTGCTGATAGCTCGTCCACAGCGCGGTGAGATAGACGCGGCTCTCCTCGCGGTCCTCGGGCGACATGCTGGTGCGCGTCAGGGGCTCGACCGCGCTCTTGAACGCGCCCACACGGAACACGTTGATGTCGATCGCGAGCTTGTCGAGCGCCTCCTTCAGGTACGGAAGGTAGCGCTCATAGCCGTCGATGACCAGCAAGCCCATCGGATCGAGGTAGAGCTCATCGGCCTGCGCCGCGAGGTAATAACGCTCCTTGCCAAACTCGCTCCCGTACGCGATCACCCGCTTGCCGCTCGCGCGGAATTCGCGCAGCGCGCCGGCCAGCTCCTCGAGCGTCACCTGGGTCGCCCCCTCGAACTTCTCCAGATCGAGCGCGATCGCCTGGATGCGCTTGTCGGTCGCGGCCGTGTGAATCGAATCCGTCAGGTCCCACAGCAGCGTCTCGGCGTGCATGTCGCCGCGTGTCTCCTCGAGAGCGCGCTCGAGCGGATCGCCGGAGAGCTGCTCGACGAGCTCCCCCTGCGGCGCGACGAGCAGCGCGGCGCGCGCCGGCACGTGCGGCACCGCACCGCGCAGCACCCCGAGCACGAGCGCCAGCAGGGCGAGCAGCACGATCAGGTGCAGCACCTTGCGCAGGCCATCGAGGCCGCGCCACAGTCCGAGGAAGATGGTGCGCGCCGTCATGTCAGATCTTTTCCTCGATGCGCGCGGCCTTGCCGGAGAGGTCGCGCAGGTAGTAGAGCTTGGCGCGGCGCACGTTGCCGCGGCGCTTCACGGCAATCTCGCTGATCGCGGGGCTGTAGGTCTGGAACACGCGCTCGACGCCCTCGCCGTGGGAGATCTTGCGCACCGTGAAGGAGGAGTTCAGTCCGCGGTTGCTGCGGGCGATCACCACCCCTTCGTAGGCCTGCACGCGCTCGCGGTCGCCCTCGACCACCTTCACCTGCACGACCACGGTGTCTCCGGGCCTGAAGTCCGGAACCTTGCGCGTCATGCGCGCCTTATTGATGTCATCGATGATCTTGCTCATGTCATTCACCTCGATCTTGTCTTCCGGCCGCCCGTGCGGCCTGGAACTCATCTACCGCGCGCCGCGCCTCGGGCGCGAGCCGTGCGCCGGAGAGCAGGTCAGGCCGGCGGTTCAGGGTGCGCGCCACCGCCTCTCCGCCCCTCAAATACGTCCGGCCGCGTAAAGTGCGGCCCCTCGAGGAGTCCCTGCGCGAAGGAGTCCTCGCTGCTCGAGCGCTCATCTCCGAGCGCACCGGGAAGCAGCCGCGCCAGCGCATCGATCACCAGCAGCGCCGGCAGCTCCCCGCCCGAGAGCACATAGTCGCCGACCGAGAGCTCGCGGTCGATGCCGAGCTCGATCACCCGCTCATCCACTCCCTCGTACCGTCCGGCGAGCAGCAACAGCCCGGGCTGCCTCGACAGCTCCGCGGCCAGCGCCTGGCCGAACGGCTCGCCCTGGGCCGACAGGTACACCCGCGGCGCGTGCGGCGGCAGCCGCGCATGCGCAGCGCGAATCGCACTCAGCAGCGGCTCGGGCTTCATCACCATGCCCGGTCCGCCCCCGTAAGGGCGGTCATCGACCGTGCGATGCACGTCGTACGCGTGCGAGCGCGGGTCCTCGGTCCCGACCGCCAGGAGTCCCCGGGCAATCGCGCGCCCCACGATCCCGTGCTCGAGCGCGCCGGCGATCATGCGCGGGAAGAGCGTGACAACCTCGATCTTCATCGAGCCTTCTATTCCAGCTCCGCCGGCCAGTCCACCACAATCGCGCGCGCCGCGAGGTCGATCCTGCGCAGGTGCTTCGGCGCCGCCGGCACCCAGTGCTCGCCCCCGCTGGCGCGCCGCGTCACCATCACCGCCCCGGCCGGGGTGTCCACAAAGTGGCTCACCACGCCGAGCTGCGCCCCCTCGAGGTTGCTCACGCTGAAGCCCACGAGGTCCGCGCGGTAGTACTCGCGCTCGCCGGGCGGCGGCAGCGCCGCGCGCTCGACTTCCACCACCGCCCCGGTGAGTGCCGCCGCGCCCGCGCGCCCGGTCACCCCCTCGAGATGCGCCACCAGCCCCTGTGCATGGGACCGTGCCTGCGCCACGCGCCTCGTCAGGCGCTCTCCGCTCGCGAGCCGGAGCACCCATTGCCGGTACTCGAGAAGCCGCTGCGGCGGATCAGTATGCGATACGACGTGGATCCAGCCCTTGACGCCGTACGGCGCCCCGAGGCGCCCGAGTTCGACCCAAGCCACGGCCGTGGCCGTCAGCCCTCGGCTTAGGCCGTGGCCTGCTTCCTGTAAGAGGCCACGAGCGAGCGCACCCGGTCCGAGGGCTGCGCGCCCTCGCCCACCCAGTAATCGATGCGCGGCAGATCGAGCTTGAGCTTCTGCTCCCCGCGGCGGGCGATGGGGTTGAAGAAGCCGACGTGCTCGAGGCTCGGCCCGCCCTGGCGCTTGCGGCTATCGGTCACGACCACGTGATAGAAGGGCTGATTGCGCGCCCCGCGCCGCGTCAGGCGAATGGTTACCATGATATGTCTTCGAGGCCGCCAAAAAAGAGCGCGGATTCTACGCAACTCGCGAATCCTGCGCCAGTTTTTAACTCCCTCAGCCGCCTCCCGGGAACCCCGGCGGCAGCCCGCCCTTCAGCGCGCCCATGAGCCGCTTGAGGCGCCCGCCTTTGAGGTTCTTCATGACCCGCTGCATCTCCCGGAACTGCTTGACCAGGCGGTTGACGTCCTGAACCTGAGCGCCCGAGCCGGCGGCAATGCGCCGGCGCCGCGAGCCATCGATGAGCGCCGGCGTGCGCCGCTCGCCGGGGGTCATCGAGTTGATGATCGCGATCTGCCGTCGCAGCTGCCGGTTGCCCTCATCCGCCGACAAGGTCCCCCGGGCCGCCGCCGCCCCCGGAAGCTTCTCGAGCAAGGTGCCGACGCCCCCGAGCTTCTGAAGCTGCTCGAGCTGAGCCCTGAGGTCGACCATGTCAAAGCCCTGGCCCCTGAGCGCCTTGCGCGCGAGGCGCGCGGCCGCCTCGGCGTCGACCTGGCGGTGCGCCTGCTCGATCAGGCCCACGACGTCGCCCATGCCGAGAACGCGCGTCGCCATGCGCGCGGCATCAAAGGGCTCGAGAGCCTCGGTCTTCTCGCCGACCCCGAGGAACAGGATCGGCTTGCCGGTCACCTGGCGAACCGAGAGCGCGACGCCTCCGCGCGCATCTCCGTCCGCCTTGGTGAGGATGATGCCCGTGAGATCGAGCGCTTGCCCGAAGGCGCGCGCAGCATGCACCGCGTCCTGGCCCGCCATGGCGTCCACGACGAACAGGCGCGCGGCAGCGCCCGCCGCGGCATCGATGGCGCGCACCTCGGCCATGAGCGGCTCATCGACGTGCAGCCGTCCAGCGGTGTCGACGATCAGCACGTCGAACACGCCGCTGCGCGCGCGCGCGAGTGCCGCGCGCGCGATCGCCGCCGGGTCCGCTTCGCTCCCCGCCGCGAAGTACTCGGCGTGCACCGAAGCGGCGAGTCGCTCGAGCTGCAGCATGGCCGCCGGACGCCGGACATCGGTGCTCGCGAGCAGCACGCGCTTGCCCTCGCGCTCGAGAAGCAGGCGCGCCAGCTTTGCCGCCGTGGTGGTCTTGCCCGCGCCCTGCAGCCCCGCGAGCAGCACGACGACCGGCGGCGGGGCGCGCGGCGGGAACGGCGCAGCCGCCCCGCCCATGAGCGTGATCAGCTCCTGGTGGAGGATGCCGATGAAGGCCTGCCCCGGGGTGAGGCTCTCGAGTACGGCGGCGCCCTGGGCCTTGGCCCGCACCGCCTCGATGAAGGACTTCACCACGGGCAGCGCCACGTCCGCTTCCAGCAACGCGACGCGTGCCTCGCGCAGCGTCGCAGCGATGTTCTCGTCGGTGATGCGCCCGCGGCCGCGCAGCGTCTCCATGATGCCCGTGAGGCGCGCCGTCAGTTGATCAAACATGGCTGGCAGGCTGGCGCAAAAGGCGGATTATAGGCGTCGCGTCACAGGCGTGGCGGCTCGCGCCGCCTCGAAGTCAGGGGTGCCCTCTTGAACACCGCGTCCCGTGCCCCGCTGCTGCTCGTGCTCTTCGCGCTGCTGCTCATCGTCGCCTTCTCCTCGGGCACCGAGGTGGCGATGCTGTCGGTCAACCGCTACCGGATCCGCCACCGTGCACAGTCCGGCTCGGGCACCGCGCGCACGCTCGAGCGGCTGCTGCAGAAGCCCGATGACTGGCTGGGCGCGAACCTGGTGATCCTCGCCGCCGCGAGCGTCTTCGCCTCGGCGATCGCCACCATCCTCGCGCAGCGCACCGGCTACGCTTACGCGGTCCCGCTCACCGGCGCGCTGCTCACCGTGGTCGTGATCGTCTTCTGCGAGCTGGCGCCGAAGATCTACGCCGCCTCGAACCCCGAGGGCGTCGCGCTGCACGCGGCCGGGATTTACCGGGTGCTGGTGCTCCTGGCGCGGCCCGCGCTGTGGCTCACCCACACCATGGCGTACGGGTTCCTGCGCCTGTT
>WNFI01407213.1_pt1 | contig 21648 bp, 14 predicted proteins | sample 5400471 | NCBI WGS metagenome assembly WNFI01 (sample SAMN13153348, study PRJNA577476) | soil metagenome | isolation source: 100 cm saprolite on Douglas fir-dominated hillslope | place: USA:California | collected 2013-09-17
ACTGGTCTCACCGGCTCGCCGATTACCGTCACCGCCACCACCGGACCGGGTGCGATCGCCAAGACCGTGTTGACGCCGAACCCCGATACGCTCACGTCTATCGGCGGTACGCAGCAGTTGACGGCGCAGGGACTCGACGCGAACAACACCCCGGTGTCCGGCACGTGGACCTACGTGAGCCGGAATACGGCGATAGCAACCGTCAACGCGTCGGGTCTCGTGACCGCCGTGGCGAACGGCCAGACATATGTGGTCGCGACAGAGACCGGCGGCTCGAAGGACTCGTCGCTCACCGTTGTTCAGCAGCGCATCGCTACGATCAACGTGACGCCGGCCAACCGGTCGCTGTATACGGGCGGCACGTTCACCTTCACCGCGCAGGCGGTGGACGGCAACAACGTCGCGCTCGCGACGCAGCCCACGTTCACCTGGTCGTCGACGTCGGTCTCCGTCGCGACGGTAACGAGTGGCGGTGTCGTGACTGCGGTGTCGATTGGCACATCGCAGATCAAGGCCACGTCGGGCAGCGCGACCGGTGTGTCGAACCTCACGGTCAAGTCGCCGATCCTCAACATCGACGTCACGTACGATTCCACCGGTGCGCCGGCGCCCGACAACTTCACGTTGACAGCGCTGAGCAGCGGACGTCCGTATCGCGCCATCGCGCGCGACACGCTCAACAACGTGATGACGGGCATCACGTTCACGTGGACCAGCTCGAATCCGTCGGTGGCCTGCTCGCGCGCGGCAAGGACGCGAACGGCTTCTTCATCTCGGGTGGCAGCTTCACGTACACATCCGCGGCGACGGCCATTGCCACGGTGAACGCGACCACCGGTCAGGTGACCGGCGTCCAGAACGGCCAGACTACGGTCACGGCGGCGAGCGGGACGATCACATCCAACACCTCGACGATCAACGTGAACGCGTCGGGTCCGAAGATCATCTCCTTTGCGCAACATACCATCGGCATCGGCCGAGGGACCGCGCAATCGATCCCGGTTCTGTTGAGCCAGCCCGCGGCGTCGAACGTGATCGTGAAGCTCGTCGTGCGCGATACGAACGCGTACTTCAGCACGGCGGCAGTCACGATTCCGGCGGGGCAGTCCTCCGTGAATGCGACGCTGAATGCGAAGAACGCAGGAACGACCTTCATTTACGCCACGGATAGCTCGGGCACCGGGTTCGCCGGCGACACGGCGCAGGTGAACGTGCAGGCCAACGTCACGTTCACGAACTACTCGTATTCGCTCGACGCCACGGATCAGCTGTCCACGCAGGTGCTGCTGTCCGATCCGTCGCCGCCGGGCGGCACGTATGTCAGCTACACGTACGGCACGCCGGGCAGGGCAGTCGTGTCGCCGGATCCAGCATTCATTCCGGCCGGCCAGCTCGCCGCAAACGTTGTCATCTCCGGTGCATCGGGCGGCAACACGACGATCACGCCGACCGCTGCTGGCGTGAACGGCACGGCGACGACGGTCTACACTTCGGCGGCGAATCTCACGCTGAACGGATCGCAGCGCGTGGGCGCCGGTCAGTTCTTGCAGAATCAATATGTGTCACTGCCGAACTACCGCTTCAACCCGCTCAATGTGACGCTGGCCAGCAGCGACACGAACGTGGTGGTCGTGCCGCAGCTTGTGACCGTTCCCACCAACTCGTATTACGCCTACTTCAACATCAACGGAAGCAATCGCGGCGCGGCAACCGTAACGGCCTCCGCGACCAGATGGACATCCGCGACGCTCGGCGTAGTCACCACCACGCCGATGGTGACGACGTGCTGCAACAACACGTTCCAGACGACGTCGCCACAGCAGACGCTCTACGTCTACTCGGCTGACTCGACGAGAAACACGCACCCGCGCTCGAACTCGCTGGCCGTGCGCATCAGCTCGTTCGATTCGACGGTCATGAAGGTGCTGGATACGCTGGTGACGATTCCCGCTGGCCAGTACTACACGACCGCGCGCATCATTCCGGGCGGGAACCCGGGTTCGACGTACATCAAGGCGACGGCCAGCGGTCATACGGCCGATTCGTCAGCGTACACCGTGAATGGGCCGGCACTCAACGTGAGCTACGCGAACAACCGCGTGGGGGCGGGGCAGCAGGATCAGAACTTCTACGTCTACATCCCCAACGCGATCGCTTCACCGCTGACGGTGACGCTGACGCACACCGATTCGACCAAGGTCGGTGGGCCGGTGACGGTGACGATCCCAACGGGCAGCACGTACGCGTACTTCATGCTGCGCGGCAAGGTAGCGGGCACCGACACCATCACGTATTCGTTGCCGGGTTATACGTCCACCAAGGCCGCCACGTTCGTCACGACGCCGAAGGTCCACTTGGGCGGCGGCGGCACGCTGAACGCGTACTCGACGACGACGGCGCAGGTCTACAGCACCGACTCCTTGAACAACGCGCACAATCGCACCGCGGCGCTGAACGTGTCTGCCCGCTCGGCGGACACGAACATCGTGAAGATCGACACGTCGGGGACGATCGCCGCGGGCAACTACTATTTGACTGCCGCGCTCAACGTGACCGCCATGGGCACGGGCACCGTGTGGGTGTATGTGACCGCTGCCGGCCACCTGCCGGACAGCGTGCAGTACACCGTGCAACCGGCGCAGCTGAACCTGAACTGGAACACATACACGATCGGCAAGCGGCAGCACCGCCTCCCGACCGACTTCTACGCATACATTCCGAGCTCGCGGCCGGTGAGCGTGCCCGTCACGCTGACGCAGAAGAATCCGGCGTCGGTGCAGTTGTCCACCACGACGCCGACGATTCCCGCGAACAACTACTACGCGTACTTCACGTTCAGCGGCCTGACGCAGGGCGTCGATACGATCTCCGCGTCGGCCAGCGGATACGTCTCTACGAAAGCCACCGTGCGCGTGACGACGGCCAAGCTCTTTACGTACCAGGGGAATTCCTCGGCGACGACCACCTCGCCGCCGACTTCCCTGACTGTGTATGCGATGGACTCGCTCAACAACGCGCATTACACCATGGACACCGTCACGGTGAAAGCGGTGTCGAGCAATCCGAACGTGGTGCAGCCGGAGTCCACGTACTTCCACATCATCAAGGACACCTACTACTCGAGCCCGCGGATCATCTATACAGGCGTGGGCACCGCGACGATCACGTACTCCGACTCCGCGAACAGCGGGTATCTGCCGACGACCACGGGGACGTACACCGTCACCGGACCGGCGCTGACCATCGCGGGCGGCAACGGCATGCTCGGCATGCGGCAACAGACGAGCAGCGGCCAGTACTACGTGTACACGCCGAATGCCGTCGGGACGCCGCTGACCGTGAATCTGGTCAGCACGGACACAACGGTGGCGTCCGTGCCCGCGAGCGTCGTGATTCCGGCCAACCAGACCTACGCGTACTTCACCATTACGGCGCGCGACACGATCGGCACGATTCAGATCCAGGCAACCGCGACCGGCTACAGCGCGACCAGCGTGAACATGCAGGTCACGCAGCCGAAGTTCTTCTTCGGTTGGAACTCGACGTTGAATACGACGTCGCTGCCCTCGCAGTTCACGGTGTACGCGGCCGATCAGAACGGAAGCACACACTATGTCGCAAAGCCCGTGACGGTGATCCTTGCGTCGTCCGCTCCGGGTATCGCCACGATCGATTCCACGTCGATCACCATCGGCGTCGGGTCGTACTACGCCCAGGCCTCGTGGATTCCGAAGGCTGTCGGCACGGCGCAGCTGTCTGCCACCGATACCACGAGCAAGTTCTACAAGTATTCGGGAGCCACGGCGAATGTCGCGGTGCAGACCCCGACGCCGTCGCTGTCGTTCACGAATCTCTCGCTGGGCATCGGCCAGTACGATGACCACTATGTGTACCTACCTGACAACGTGACCGGATCGCCGAACACGGTGACGCTGTCGCACGCGGCCACGCCGCACACGACGACGCCCGCCAGCGTCAGCGTGGCAGTTGGGACATCCAATCAGATCTTCCGCGTCACCGGCACGTCTACGGGGAGCGACACCATCACGGCCGCGCCCACAGGCCACAACACGGTGAAGGGCGCCGTGAACGTCGGGCTTGGCCGCGTCGATCCGATCAGCGGCTGGCCGGCCAGTCTCCTCACGGGCGACTCCACGCTGGTCACGATCTACTCGCGTGACGTCACCACGAACACGCACTACGAGGCGGCGGCCACCACGTTCAACCTGTCATCGAACGGCAAGATCAGCTTCGTCACCGGCGGCGCCACGAGTACGGCCATCACCTCGGTCGTGATTCCGGCGGGAGCGTACTATGTCCAGTTCTATGTGAAGGGCGTGAGTGCCGGAACCGGAACCATCACGATCACGAACGCGAACTACACGACGTACACCAATTCGCTGACCGTCCAATGACGCGCGCCCAATTCCTTCATATGCTTGGCGGCGCCGCGAGCGGCATGCTGATCGCATCGGCAACGGCGCGCGCGCAGCCGCCCGCGGCGCCGGCGCCACCGCCTGCGCCGACGGCGGTGGTGATTCCTGTGTTGCCGGTGTCGGGCAACACCGCCGCGCCGCAGACCATCGCGCCGCGGCAGACGTCCGTGCTCGCATCGCCGGCTGCTATCGCTCCGGTCGTGCTGCCGATGACGCGGGCGAGCGTGGCGCCTGAGTCGCTGCATGTGACGTCGATGTTCATACCGACAACGCCGGCGCAGACTCCACCACCGCTCCCGGTTCCCGCGCCTCCGTCGCCGGGATCGGCCCGCGCGATGGCAGCCAGCGCGGCGCCCCCGGTGATCAATCCGACTCCGCCGCGTGGTGCGACGATGCTGTGTAAGGACGGCACGTATCTCAATGGGCCGCCGATGGAGAGCCGGTGCGCGGATCGGGGTGGCCTGGTGTCGACCTTCCCGCAGCCTGCGGCTGCTCCGCGGGCGCCGGTTCGTCAATAGGGCAGGGCGGGCGGCGTAGCTGGCTCGCGGGGCGCGGTTATATTGGGAAGTCGGCGAAGTGGCCGGCACTGCGGGCGTAATTCAGTTGGTAGAATGCCAGCTTCCCAAGCTGGACGTCGCCGGTTCGAGTCCGGTCGCCCGCTCTTTGTAAGGTTTGTTATTTCAAGAAGTTAGAAGTGCCTGGCGACCAACGGTCCCCAGGCGCTTTTTTCGTGGGGACCGTTGCGGGGACCGTTGGAGTCAACAACGGGCCATACGAGCGATCACGGACCTCCTATGAGGGTATCGGATGCTGGAGGGAGGCGGTGGTGACCTTCATCGCTCTCCGGGTTAGGCTGGTGTCTGGCCTTTCCAGATAGAATGTCGTGGGCGTTCAGTGATCGTGGTTGACGCACTCTTCCGGTGGCAACCTGACGGGCGGGGCGGCATGTTAGCGCGCACTTCCCTTCCTCGCCGCACATGAGCCTCGTCAAGAACAACTCGAAGTTCCACGGGTTCGAGCCGACGATCCACACGCTGGACCTCAGAGTCCGTGATCTCCAGTTGAGCCGCGGTTGGTGGGCGGAGGATCGACTGGTCGATAGGCCAGAACCACCGACAACCGTTGGCTACGTGCTTCGCGTGCGAGCGACAACGGGCGCGGACACAATCACCATCATCGGCTCGAAAGAGCCAGACGACACGACTCAAACGCTCGAGTTCTGTCTCATCGCGCGAACCCATAAAGAGCGCGTCGCGCAGTGGGACGAGCTGAAGCAGTATGGGGATCACCTCGCGAACATGATTGAAGACCCCGCAGACACCGAGCAGGCGAGCCTCGTTCAGTTTCTCCGCAATGTGAACGAGGGCTTCGAGGAGAAGCCACCGACTGTTCTGGTCCAGAGGCACAAGCCCGACCCTGAGCTCAGGAACGTGGCGCCGTGGGGTGTGTTCTGCGAGGCACCGCCGGAAGTGTTCGATGCGATTGTCGCCGACATCCACGTCGGGCGATGCACCGAGATCGCTTGCTCGGTCGAGCTCGAGGCCTTTGGAGCGGCTCCATAGTCGCTTGCGGTGCTGAAGGACCGTACGCCGCGCGCGATGATACTCGATGGGCACGTCGACCGCGTGACGGGTGTGCTATACGCGCTCAACACCGGTGTCTCGCTGTAGCCTTTGATTCTCGGCAAGACTCCGGAATGCAGCTGACACAGACGCGGCTTGTCGGTCTCACGTTCCGCGCAACGTCTCCGCGGTACTCGGATCTGTACAAGACGGCGGCGATGAGCTGGCTCTTCCCGGGGCGGTTCAATACGTCCGAAGTCGGAGCGGTCTACGTATCGCGCGAGCCCGAGACGGCGATTGAGGAACTGCGGCGCCGCGCGGCGCGAGACGGTGTCGGCCGGCCCGATTCAGTGCTCTGAGCTGCGTAGCATCGGCAGCTATGTGGAGCTTCGCACGGTCTTGTCCACCCATCGCACCAAACGCTCTCTAGTGGCTTCCGGTATTGGCAATCGCCGAATACGGGTGATCAGCTTTCGTGGTGCCACCATCTTCTCGACGAGGAGAACACGCACGAACTCCAGGTCTTTTTCGCGGAAGGCGACGAGCTTGCTGGCGGCGAGGTCATGAGCTTCGATGCACCAACCGATGAATTCTCGCGTGTTCTTGTTCTGCACTTTGACGGCGCGTTCATCCCATCGCGCCGGTAGGGTTGCCGCTTGAATCGGAACGCCGTGCACGTAGAAGCCGTGCGACTGATGAAACTGTGAGTTCTCGCCGAGTATCGCATCGATGAGATCGACTTTGTCGACGGCGTGCTTCGGAGCGATGTCGGCTTCCGCGGATTGACGGAGCGCCGAAGGCGCATCCGGGAATTGCCCAAGGATGGCCTGAGAGCCGAAGACAATGACCTCGGTGTCGTTTGCAAGATCGCATGCCGCACGGATGGCATGTTCCAGTTCATTGCGGGTCACGGTCGTCTGCGATTCGAGTCGTCATCGGAGACAACGCCGAGGAAGGGTAGCGTCTGGCGCAGCCGAGTACCTCGCTCGCCCGGGTCCGAAAGGATCTTCCGCAGGCGAGCGGGCGTGGCCGTGTCCAGAATTCGTCTCCATTCATCCAGTTCTTTTCGTTCTCTTCCCGACGCTTTGCTCCATCGATCCTGAATGTGTGCGCGCGCGCGCGCGACGAGCGAAGGATCACGCGCCAGGCGAGCTGCTATCCTTTTACCCAGGGCCAGCGAGCGTGCATCGTGGTCTCCATGCATGTGGATGTTGCGTTTCTCCCAGTCGCCACGATAGCGTTTCAGAAGCCCCATTGGGGGGATACCGAATACCGGGATGGCGTGTTGGAACTCATCATCCAAATCGTTGGACCTCGCTTCAAGATCTGCAAGCGTCCGACTACGAACTTCGATCGTGACGTCCAGCTTTCGCTCGAGCGATTGAATCGCCTCGCGCAGCGCCTCGGCGCCGTCATCGACGTCGCGCGGACTGCCCAAGACACACACGATGACGGCATCGCCCGGTTGATCAACACCGCGCGCGACGCCGCCCTCGACCCATACGGCAGTCGGTGGTGGATCGATGCGTGTTGAGGCGCGTTTCAGTCCGGCGAGAAGGTCCTCATAGCGGGAGTACTCCGCGCCGAATAGCGCGCGAATGGGTACCGTTAGCGGGCTGCGGGCAAGGGAGACCTGCAGATGCGGGGCAGTTCCGACGAACGATACGATTCCGAGGCCGGCGAGCGTCCTGAGTGCCCGATGCACGCTCGACCGCTGAAGCTGCGCCCGTCGCGCGAGCTCAGCGGCGCTAATTGGCGCAGTCGATTCGGCCAACGCTCGCAGAATTCGAACGTTGGCCTCGGTGCCGAGGATGCCGTTGAGGGGCATTCGGATCCCGCTCTGCGGCTGCGTGGTTGGTCGCACAGATCTGTCCCCTAAGGTGGCGTTGCTTATAAGATCTAGAGGTTCGATATAAGCAACGCATGTATATTATAAGCACCATCGATTGATGGCAATAGCCGGGAACGGCCGCGTCGCAGCTCATCTTCTCATCATTTGACTGTTCAGGCCACCCCTTCGACTTTTGCGCCCAGTAAGACGGTATGACATCTTGCATTCATGAAACGCAGCTGCAACGATGCCGCGTATTCCCGGTCTCCGTGAAGAGCCAGACCCTGCTTCCGAAGCAGGACCGGGAGGCGCTGGACGTCCGCCCGGGCGACACCCTTCGGCACCGCATCACGGGGCAGAGCGGGCTGATCGACAAGGCTCACCGAGCCATCGATGCGGACGATCCATTCGCCGCCTTCGCGGAGTGGAGTGGCGCCGCCCGCAACGAGGTTATGGCGACCTCAGTGCGCCCGGCCAAGATCGCGTGCATCGAGCCCGGAGGGGTGGTGCGCCGGGCGGGAACGCTTGACGCGCGCCACGCGTCACTGGTCGCCGCACGTCTTGGCGGATTCTTTGCGAAGCGACGCGCGCCGACGCGCTGATCCGTCCGAGCATCTCGCATGAACGAGCCGGCTTCGCGCCTTCGCGCGTTCATCTATGTCGCTGTCGAACACGCCTCCCTCTATCGGGCGGTAATGCGGTGCTTCGTGGAGGCGCGCGAACGCTTCACTCTCCACCTACGACCCGCCGAGGTGGCGACCGCGCTTGGTTCGATCGCCCAAGCCAGCGACGGCTCCGGACCGAACATCGAGTCGGCGCTGCAGCAGCTGTGCGAGTGGGGCAACCTCGAACGACACCCGGACACAGCCGACGTCAGCACGGTCGAAGAGTTCTATCGGCCACGCTTTCTCTATCAGGTCACGCCGGAAGGCGAGGCGGCGGAGCGCGCCATCACGATGTTCGAGGAATCGCTGGTACGTCCGGGCGAGCTACAGACCGCGGCGCTAAGCGACATTCGGGCGTTGCTCGAGGAGATCGGAGAGCTCGTCGTCTCGGACGCCGTCGATGAAGCGAGGGTACACCGAGCGCTGTCCGCTCTTCGAGCGCGCTTTGACGAGCTGACGACGCGCGCACAAGCGTTCATGGCGAGTTTGCACCGTGGCGCGGGTCTCCGTGGCGCGGCGATCACGGACTTCATGGCGTACAAAGAAACGCTCATCAACTACCTCGAGCGGTTCATCGGCGAGCTTCGCCTTGCCACGGCCGATGTCGCCGACCTCGTGGAACGCGCCGAGCGGCACGACGTGGCCCGTCTGTTGCGCGCCGCGGCGGCACGCGACGTGGTGGACACTATTGGCGCGACTGATGAAGATCGCGCGGCCGCTGAGCGGCGGTGGCGGCTGCGCTGGTCGGGCCTTCGCGCATGGTTCCTGGGTCAGCCTGGCGTTCCGTCGCAGGCGGAAGTGCTCCGGTCGCGTGCGCGCGCAGCCATCCCGGCACTCCTCGCCGCGGTGGGCAGCATCAACGACCGACGATTCACGCGAAGCGACCGCGTGGCCGACCTGCGCACCTTGGCGCGATGGTTCGCTCAAACCGATCGCGAGGATGACCTGCACCGGTTATGGCGCGCGGCCTTCGCGCTGGCATCCGCTCGTCACTTGCGCGTCGATGCCGACACGCTCGATGAACGCGCCTCGGCTTCGCCCGTCACGGCGCATACGAGTTGGCTCGACGCGCCGGCGATCCGCATCGCGCCGCGGCTCCGGGCGATTGGGCGGCACACCGCGCCTGGCCGTCCGCCCGCAATCATGGATCTGAGTCGAGAAAAGGCGATGCTCCGTGCCGAGGCCGATGCACAGGCGGCGCAGCTTGCGGAGGCGCAGCGACGGCTGGCCACCGGCCGTCGAACGCGCCTGAGTGATATCGCGCTCTCGAACGCCGCCGAACTAGACCTGTTTCTCGACCTTCTCGGCGAGGCGCTCGCGAACCGCGTGGCGCGCGAGGACGTAGCGACGGTGACGTCGATTGATGGATCGCTTCGTGTCACGCTCGAACCAGTGATCGAAGGGACTGGCACTGTGATCGTCACGGCCCTTGGTGATCTGCGTGGACCCGATCACTGGATCACGATTGAAGACGTGTTCGCGCCGCCGTCGCCGAGCGAAGCGAATAGCGCGTCGATCGAAGCCGCGTCATGAGCGATTCATTCTCGAGTGCAACAGAACGCTCAGAGCGGCAGCGGGCGCTCCGGTCGCTGCTCGTCCGGCCGCTGCTCACAGCTTCCGGGCCCTACGCCGAAGAAGCCGCGCTGATTCGCCGGCACGCCGGTTGGCTGCGAGAGTGGTTGACCCGCTATCCGGGGTGGAGTCTCCAGATCGATGGCGAGGTCGCCCGTCTCCGCAAGACACCCGCTGATCTCAGTGATGGGACGCGCCCGGCTCGCGACCCGATCCAGAACGTTCCCTTCTCACGACGCCGGTACGTTCTGTTCTGTCTGGCGCTCGCGGCGCTGGAGCGGTCGGACCGGCAGACCGTGCTGGGCCGGCTCGCGACCGATATCGTCAATCTCGTCTCGGCCGATCCCGCGCTGGCGGCGGCCGGGATTGCGTTCGACCTTACGTCGCACGACCAGCGTCGCGATCTTGTGCAGGTCACGAGGCTGTTGCTCGATCTCGAGATCCTGATTCGCGTCCAGGGTACCGAGCAGCAGTTCCTCGAGGAGCGCGGGGACGTGCTCTATAACGTCAACCGGCCGGCGCTCTCGGCGGCGCTCAACGTTCGCCGCGCGCCATCGTCGATCGACGAAAGCGACATCGACAGGCGGTTGGCACTTCGCGCGCATCTCACGCGACAGCTCTCCGAGGCCACGGGGCTCGTTCCAGAAATACGGCGAGAGGGCGTGGCGATGGTCGACGACCGCGGGGACGCCACGGACATTGGACTTCCGGAAGAGGGAACCGAGGGACATCTCACGCTCCTCATCGCGGAGTTTCTCGCTGGCCATGCGCGGCGCGCGCCGGGCGTCGCTGTGCCGATGGCGGCGATATATCAACGCACATGCTGCCTCGTCGACGTGCACCGCAGCCATTGGCGTAAGAGTGTCACGCAGGCGGGCGCGGAGACCGCGGCGACCGATTCGACGATCGACCGGTTGGTTGCCCTTCGACTCGCCGCTCGAACGTCTGCAGGTGTCGTGCCGCTCCCGGCCATTGCACGATACTCGCTTTCCGCTCCGATCGAGGCTCGCGCGCGTGCTGCGTTGCGGCGATCTTAGGACCGATGAGCGCCGACGTGTCGAATCCCGCGAACAACGGCGGCCAGCCGTCTCCGCCATTGCCGCGCGCCACGAGAGAGCGGTGGCAACCGCTTCGAAGTGGATTGCTCAACCTCTATCGATACGACTGCGAGGAGTTCTGGTTCGAGCAGGGACGAATGCTCCTGCGCGGCAACAATGGCACCGGCAAATCGCGTGTGCTGGCGCTTCAACTCCCCTTTCTTCTCGACGGTGAGGTCGCGTCACACCGTCTCGAGCCCGACGGCGATCCAGCGAAACGGATCGAGTGGAATCTCCTCATGGGGAAGCACCGGGACAGGCTCGGGTATACGTGGCTCGAATTCGGGCGGACCGATTCCGTGGGCGATGAGCGCTATCTCACGATCGGCTGCGGGCTTCATGCCGTGGAAGGTCGCGGCTTGCCGAACCGGTGGTTCTTCGTCACGACTCAGCGAATTGGCGCCGATCTGTCGCTCATCACGCCAAGCGGCCATGCACTTGGCCGCGAGCAATTGGCCGAGCGAATCGGAGCGTGCGGCGACGTATTCACGACGGCCGCCGCGTATCGTGCCGCGGTGAACGCGGCGTTGTTTCGCCTCAGCGAGCATCAGTACGCGGCACTGGTCGGACTCCTGATTCAGCTCCGCAAGCCGCAACTGTCGCGGCAGCTCGATGAGAAAGTGCTTTCGGCTGCCCTCGGCGAGGCGCTCCGGCCCGTACCCGCGGCGGTGATTGGTGACGTCGCTGAAGCGTTCCGGAGCATGGAGTCGGACCGCGCGATCCTGGATGCCTTCGTCGCCGCGCGCGCGGGCGCGGATCGGTTCCTCTCCGAGTATCGCCGCTACACGCAAATTGTGGCGCGCCGGTCCGCGGCGGGCGTTCGCGATACTCACGCCGCGTACGAGCGCACGATGCGAAAGCTTCGCGAGGCCGAGGCGGAGCGTGATGCGGCGAGCAAAGAGGCGGAGGGGGTGGCGGCAAGGCTTGCGCAACTCGAGATCGACGAAGGCGCTGCGACGGCTCAAGTCGACACCCTACGCGAAAGTCCGCAAATGAAGAGTGCCAACGACCTCGATGCGGCTCGACGCATGGCGGAGGCACGTGCAGCAGAGGCGGGGCGAGCCGTGCAGGCCCACGAGAGCGCACGCCGGCAACGTGAACTGCTCGCGAGGGAACGGGGGAGCGCCGACGAACGTGCCCAAGACGCGCGCAAGGGGCTCGAAGAAGAAATGCGGCAGACTCGCCGCGCAGCGGAGGGGGCGGGTCTCGAGCGCGACCACGAAGACGTGATCGCTCCGCTGGTCGTCTCCGGCGATTCCGCCGAGGCGAGCCCCCGGCAAAGTGGTCAATCGGTCACTGCCGCCAAGCAACGCCTTGCCAGGCTCGTCGAGCGCAAGCAGGCGGAGTCGAGGCATGTGGGCGAACTCAATGGCGCGCTCGCGGAGGCGCGGCATGCATACGAACAAGCGCGAGCGACACACGCGACGCGAACGGCGGAGCTCGACAGCGCGGAGGAAATGCACCGCGCCGCCGTTGCCCGCCACATGGTCGAGACACAAACGCTCGTCGGCACCTTCAGGCGCTGGACTGAAGCGCTGACTGAACTCGCCCTCCCGGACGCCGACGCAATCGCCGACGCGTTGATGGAGTGGTGTCAGCACATTCAAGGTCGCAGTCCACTTGCGACAGCGGTCGCGGCGGCGGCGGCCGTCGTAACGGGAACGATCGCGTCGTTGCGCGCCGACGCGCACCAGCGCTTGAAAGCCGTCGATGCGCAGTTGGCGAATCTCGTGGCGGAGCGTGAACAGCTGGCGCTTGGGCGGCACATGCCGCCACCGGCGCCGCACACGCGCGATACGGCAATGCGAGATGAGCGGCCCGGGGCACCTTTCTGGCAATTGTGCGACTTTCGCTACGACGTCTCATCAGACGCGCGAGCCGGTTTGGAGGCTGCGCTCGAAGCATCGGGGTTGCTCGATGCATGGGTGCTACCTGACGGCACCGTGCTGCCGGCGACGGAGCACGACACCGTCATCATTGCCGAGACCGGGGCGCCCCTGTCCGGCGGTCGAAGTGCGGATCAGGTGTTGCGACCAACCGTCGATCGCGGCGACGCGCGGGCCGCGTTGGTCACCGAGCAGGTCGTCGCGCGTGTCCTGTCGCGCATCGCGATCGGCGCAGGCGCCAGCGACGTCTGGATCGACGCCGATGGTGCATGGCGCGTTGGGCCATTGAGCGGCCGCTGGCGCAAGGTCGTGGCGGAGCACATCGGCGAGAGTGCGCGGGCAGCCGCTCGTCGGGCGCGTCTCTCCGCGTTGGCGATCGAGATCAGTACGGCCGAGCGCGAGAAGCAGACGCTCGAGGACGAACTGACGTCGATCATGCGTCGCGAGCGCGCTATCCGCGCGGAAGCAGAGGCGGTCCCCGATGACGGTGTGCTCCGCGACGCGCTGGCCTCCGTCGTCGCGGCCGACCGCCAAGCGGCGGCGCTCCGCACGGTCGTGGCGAAGCTCGAGGCAGGGATGATCGGGCTTCACGATGTCATGACCGAGCGCGGTAACGAACGCCACCGCGCCGCGGCAGATCTCGGCCTCTCCGATTGGGCCGACCAGCTGTCGCACTTCGATCAGGCGCTGACCGATTATCGTGTGGCCGCGGGCGCCCTATTCGCCGCGGCTACGCGTCATGCTGAGCTCGAGGAAGCCGCGGCCGCCGCCGGACGCCGCCTGGAGGCGGCTGTCGAAGCGGAACGGCGGGCCCTCGAGTACGTCGGCGAGTCGAAACATGCCAGCGCCGAGGCATTGGCGGTTCATACGACGATGCAGGCCGCGGTCGGCGCTGCCGTTGAGGAAATACTAAACCGGCTCGGTGAAGCCGAGCGCGCGCGGAAGCTCGTCCGCGACAACCTGTCGTCGGCACGAACGGCCGAGAGCGATCTGCGGGTCCGCGTGGCCGCCGCTGGGCGCGACGTCACCGCGCACGGAGAGACGCTCGCTCGTGACACTCAGGACCGTCAGGCGGCGATTGGCCGACTAGAGGCGTTCGCCGGCACGCGTTTGCTCGCGCTCTGCGACGCATCGCTGGCCGACATCGAGCTCGCCGCATGGTCGGCGACGCGCGCGGTCGACATCGCGCGGCGTATCGACGGCGTGTTGTCGGCGGTGCGAAGCGACGAGGGCGCATGGGATCGCAGCCAGCGCCAGATTCACGGTCATTTACAAACACTAACGGAAGCCCTCCAGCCGCATGGCTACGAGCCCGCCGCGGAAACAGAGGCGGACGTCCTCGTCGTGACGGCGTCGTTTCAGGGCCGGCGTTGCACGATCGGCGAATTGCGCGCGGGATTGGAAGACGAGATCGTGAACCGTCAGGCGCTGCTGGACGCGCGGGAACGCGAGATCCTCGAGAATCACCTGGTCGGCGAGGTCGCGCAGCACTTGCACGAGCTATTGCGCGAAGGAACCGTGTGGGTCGAGAACATGAACCGAGAGCTGGGCGACCGGCCGATGAGCACTGGCATGACGCTTCGCTTTCGCTGGGATCCGGCCGAGAACTGCCCCGAGGAGTTTCCCGAGATTCGGCGGCGTCTGCTTCGTGCGGGGGCCACGTGGTCGTCCGACGAGCGGCGCGCCGTCGGGTCGTTCCTCCAGCGGCGTATTCAGATCATGCGCGCGGCGAATGAAGGTGGAAGCTGGCTCGAGCATCTCACCGCCGCGCTCGACTATCGCACCTGGCATCACTTCTCCGTCGAGCGGCAACAGGATGGGCAGTGGAAACGCCTCACTCGGCGCACGCACGGCACGGGTTCCGGCGGCGAGAAGGCCATTGCGCTCACGATCCCGCAGTTCGCCGCGGCCGCCGCGCACTATCGAAGCGCCGACCCTGCGGCGCCGCGTCTCATCCTCCTCGACGAGGCCTTCGTAGGTATCGACAGTGACATGCGGAGCAAGTGCATGGGGCTGTTCGCGGCGTTCGATCTGGACTTCATGATGACGAGCGAGCGAGAATGGGCGTGTTACGCAACGCTTCCCGGCGTCGCGATCTATCAGTTGGCGACCCGTCCAGGGCTCGATGCTGTCGGACTCACGCGCTGGGTGTGGAACGGCCACCATCGTCTGCGAAGCGATCATCCGATACAGGCCGTCGAACCTCACCTGGCGCCGTCCGATGTACCGATCGACGATCATCCGGCCTTGCCATGGTCGACGTAGCACGACTACGGGAATTACTCGATATGCCGGACGCCGCGTGGATCGTCGAACGAATTCGACGGCGGCTCGAGCGCGGAGGCGGCCTCGCCGGCGCGGTAACGCTACTCGCGCCCAGCGCCGCGCAACGAGCCGTCGTTGCGCGAATGTTCGGGCGTCCGACGAGCACCGGACGAACGCTTGCCGTCGACCTCGGCGAGCTGGATGCGCTTCTTCGTCATGCCGCGATCTGCGACGGAATCGCGGAAGCAGTGCCGATTCTCATTGGCGCGGTGGTCAATCGTCGAGAGGCGCGCGATTCAATCGAACAGCGCTGGGCTCGAGTGTTCGACGACACCGGTCGAGTCGTTGCGGGACGACCAGCGCTCGAACAGTGGATTGGCGAACTACGGGCGACAGGCGTGCTTCGGCGGCTGGCGGACGACGATCCGGCGCGGGCTTGTGAGCTCGTCGAACAAGCCATCGCGGTGAACGCGCGGCTTCCCGCCGGTGGTGTTTCGCTCGCCGAGCTTGCGGCCGCAGTGGCGGGCGACAGTCACGCGCTCGACGCCGGCGCACCGCTCGGCACGATCGCCGTTCGATTGGCGTCGGCCGTCGGGCAACTCGGCCGCGCTCATGTCGCCGCGGTGGGTAGTTGTGCGGTCTTGCGAGACGCGGCCAAGCCAAGGGACGTGTGGGCTGCGGTCGGCGTCCTATGCGACGAGTTGAGTGCTCCCCTCCTAGTGCTCAACCTAGTGGCGTCCCCGTCGACGCCGACGGGACGTGCGATGACGACCCACGCTGAGGCCGGCGAACCCTACCGGCTGAGCGTACGGCAGTTGCTGCGCAATCCGCCCGAATTCCAGTTCGCCGGCGATGCGAAAATCTACATCTGTGAGAATCCGAGTATCGTAAGCGCGGCGGCTAACCGCCTCGGCTCCGCGAGCGCGCCGCTCCTATGTGTGGAAGGCCAGCCGCGGACCGCCGCCCGGATGCTGCTCACGCGCCTGGCCGCGAGCGGAGCGCGCATGTCGTATCACGGCGACTTTGATTGGGGCGGCGTTCGCATCGGCAACTCCGTGATTGGTGATTTTGGCGCGCGAGGCTGGCGATTCTCGGCGGCGGACTATGAGGCGACACAGGGCGGACGGACACTGACCGGCAAGCCTGTAGAAGCGTGCTGGGATGGCACGTTGTCGAAAGTCATGATGGCAGCCGAGCGCGCCGTCCATGAGGAACAAGTCATGGACGATCTGCTGTCCGACCTGTCGGAACGAAGCGGCCGGCGTTGATCTACTCGAGAAAATGTGCATTCGCGGGCCGGCGTGCCCGAGCCTGCTGACGAGTGTGTCGATGATGACCATGTCGATTCGGCCGCGTGCCAGAGCGGTCATGCGTGGCTGAGTAATTCCGAGTAGCGCTGCTGCCTCAGGCTACGTCATGCCGGCGATGAGTCGACGAACTCGGTAATGAGTCGCGCCCGCATCTTGAGATTCTCCGCTTCCTCGGCGGGAAGACCAGGTCGGCAAAGAAGCTCTCGTCCGCCGCCGTCACGTGCGTTGGCGCCTAATGCGCTTGCCTAGTAAGGCGAACCCGCGTCGAACGTAGGATCGCCAGCTTGTTCGGCGAGGCTTCTTACGGGGCGCTGCGGTCATCGTCTCCGCGTCTCGGCGGTCAACACGCGATATCGGCGTTTCGCCAAATCAGCGGCGCGTTTCGGAGCTTCTCACGCCCTCTTCGAACCCGTCGAGGCGTAGTTCACGTGTCGCGTCGTTATCAAGCTCTGGAATGTCCCGGAATTGGTCGATACCGGCGCGTTCATCTAACACTAGCGTCTCGTGACGTGGTCACCGTTGGTCACCGTTGCGGCTCGAACATACGCTAAGTCGTTAGCCCATACGAAACCAAGCTGGCCGTTCCCCGTTGAAAATCAACGATTTACGCAACGACCCCATTAGCTTCGCCCGGCTTCCCAAGCTGGACGTCGCCGGTTCGAGTCCGGTCGCCCGCTCTTTTTCTTGATCGCTCTATTCATACTCGCGAGGCCCGGGTCCACGTCATGGATCCGGGCTTTTTCGTAGGGTCCACGGCGGCGTTCCACCGAAGCCGTGTTGTCGCGCGATTCGGCGGCCGCCGATGCGGCATCCGGAGGCGCTTGGCCGAGACGTCACGCCGGCCATTCCCCCATCTCACCGTCGTCGCCCTACCGCCAGATTCGCTGCGCCAAGGAATTTGCACTTTTAGCACACAAATTAAGACACTTCGCAAATTAGTGACGAAATAGCGCGAATCTTAAGGTTCTTTTGTGCATTTGAGACATCAAAGAGTTGACACCTTGCAATTTTGGCTCTACGTTGGCGCCGCACCCGTCGGCACCGTCGCGGTCAGTCGCGCGGCGTACGGCGCTGCGTGCACAGGCCTGGCCGGTCCCGCAGACCTCCCACTCACCAGCGGACGAGGATCGAACAATGGACGCGTGCACATTGCTGACTTGCTTGCGGACGGTCGCTTGATGAACCGACATCCCATCATCATCTCCGGGCTCCTGCTCGTCATCGCGAGCAGCAGCATCGCGACGGCTCAGGCGCCGGCGACAGACACGACGAAGGCCGCCGCCACGCCGGATACGACGAAGGCCGCTCGTCTCGTTCGCCTATCAGTACAACTTCAACACACCCAGCTCGCGCCAGAACGGCTTTCGCAGTTTCGATGTGGACGACAATCAGTTCAGCGTCGACGTCGCGGAGATCGTGCTACAGAAGGCCATCTCGAAGCCGGGCGAGACGGGGTTCCGTCTTCAGCTCGCCGCGGGAACGGGTGCGCCGGCGCATGCGCAGGCTTACGGACTTTCCATCGGACCGAGCGCCGACCTCCAGCAGGCGGTCATCAGCTACATCGCCCCTGTGGGCGACGGACTGCGCCTCGACTTCGGGAAGTTCGTCACGCCGCTCGGCCAGGAGGTCATCGAGGGCTACGACGGCTACAACGACAACTACAGCCGCTCGCTGCTCTTCAACTATGCCATCCCGCTCACGCACACCGGCGTAAAGGCCGGATACGCGTTCAGCAGTACGCTGTCGGGCATGCTGATGGTCGTCAACGGCTGGGACAACGCGAGGGAGAACAACAGCGGGAAGTCCATCGGCGGACAGCTCACGTGGGCGCCGGCGGAGTCGGTGTCGCTCAATTTCAGCTACATCGGCGGCCCGGAAAAGACAGACACGAACGGTTTCGTGCGCCAGACGTTCGACGTGGTCGCGAGCTGGAAGGCGACCAAGACGCTGACGCTCACCGCGAACGGGGACTACGGCACCGAAAACAAGGCGAGTCTCTTCAAGGCGGGCGACGACGCCGTGTGGAAGGGAGTGGCCGGCTACGCCAAGCTCGATGCGACGAGCGACTTCGCCGTCACCCTTCGCGCCGAAACGATGCGCGACAATGGCGGCACCCGGTTCGGCGCGCCTGCCCCCGCGACGATCAGCGAGGTCACGCTCACGCCTTCGCTGAAGGTGGGTGACCGCATGGTCGTGCGCAGCGATCTGCGCTATGACAACGCGAGCGACAATCTGTTCGTCAAGAAACTCAACACTCCCACAAAGAGCCAGGCGACCATCGCGCTGAACGTCCTGTGGGTCTTCTAGCCACTCCGCCATTCCGATGCACCTTCTGAACGTCACACCAGCACCGCAGCACGGCACCACGTACGTCCACTCATCCCTTCGACTCGAGCAGGAGCGATGAAACTCATCAGCTGCATCATCCGTCCCGATCGACTTGCATCCGTCAAGGAAGCACTGTTCCGCGCCGGCGTCACTGGAATCACCATCACCCGCGCGAGCGGTCACGGCGGGGAGCGTGACACGGTCACGGTCCGGCGAGGATCGAAGCTCCTCATGCAATTCCACGAAAAGATCAAGATCGAGATGGCGTGCTCGGAGCCCTTCGTTGCGGCAACCGTCAACGCGATCGTCACTGCGGCGCGCACAGGCGCGGTAGGCGACGGGAAGATCTTCATCCAGCCGCTCGAACAGGTGATCCGCATTCGCACCGGGGAGCGCGACAACGCCGCGCTCACCCCCGTAACCGTCGACGAAGTCCAGAAGCATTCGTTGGAGGCTCAACGGTAAGAGCTGACGCGAACCCACAGCCCAGTCCGACCTCGATCCCTCTCTCGAAAGGAGTCTCCACGATGTCCAGCATGTTGCAAACTGCCAGCAGGAAGATTCGGACGAATTGGCAAGATCCTCTGGTTCGGCGCCACGTCGGCCTGCTCTTCCTCGGAAAGACCATCGGGCTATTGCTGGTCCTGGTGTTGATCACACAGTGGCACCGACTCCTGCCGGCCATGCTCGGGGCCCAGGCTGCGGCCCCGGCTGCGGCTACGGCTCCAGCCGCGACCCCGGCCGCGGCGCCGGCTGCGGCGCCCGCCCTCGATCCCTTGGCCGCGATCAACGCGATCAACACGGTGTGGGTGCTGGTGGCGGCGTTCCTGGTGTTCTGCATGCAGGTGGGCTTCGTGCTGCTGGAGGCCGGTTTCGCCCGCTCGCGGGAGTCGGTCAACATTCTGGTGGAAGGGATCGCCGACACCTGCATCTGCGGCGTCACCTTCTGGCTCTGGGGCTTCGCCTTCATGTTCGAGCCGGGAACGCCATGGATCGGCACCACCGGCTTCGCGCTGCAGGGGCTCGCTCCGACCTACAGCACCACGGGTGTGGCGCTCCTGGCCTTCTGGGTGTTCCAGTTCGCCTTCGCCGACACATGCTCCACGATCACCTCCGGCGCGATGATCGGTCGCTGCGGCTTCGTCGGCGATCTGCTTTACAGCGTCGGCGTGACCGGATTCATCTACCCGATCATCGGGCATTGGGCCTGGGGACCGGATGGTTGGCTCGCCAGCATGACCATTCCCTTCCGGGACTTCGCCGGCTCCACGGTCGTGCACACGATCGGCGGCGCGATTTCACTCGCGGGCGCGATTGCCCTCGGTCCGCGGCTTGGCCGCATCTTCAAGCGCGACGGCGGCGGCCCGATGCCGGCCCACGATCTCATCATCGGCGCCGCGGGTGGCCTGATCCTGTGGTTCGGATGGTACGGCTTCAACCCCGGCAGCACTCTCTCCGCCCTCGACACGGCGGGCATCGGACGGGTGTCCTTCAACACGACACTCGCTGCCTGCTCGGCGGGATTGACGTCGCTCTTCTATTCGTATGTGCGCACGAAGAAGTGGGATCTGGCGCTCACGACCAACGGATTCCTGGCCGGCCTGGTGGCCATCACCTGTCCCTGCTACTGGGTGGACCCAATCGGCGCGTTCTTCATCGGCATCGGTGGAGGCCTCGTGGTGGTCTGGGGCATCGATGCGCTCGAGTACCTCCGGATCGATGATCCCATCGGCGCAGTCCCGGTGCACATGGTGGGTGGCATCTGGGGCACGCTGTCGCTCGGACTGTTCGCGGCGGGCAAGTATGGCGCGTCCACGCCGACGGGCCAGGACATCAGCACGGTGGCGACCGGCCTCTTCTACGGCGGCGGCATCGGAGTCCTCAAGGCGCAGTTCATCGGGAGCGCCACCATCACGTTGGCCACCTTTACCGCCGCGATGGCATTGATGTACGCCGTCAAGGCAACCGGCACGCTGCGGGTGTCGGCCGAGGGAGAGCTCGAGGGGCTGGACCTGCACGAGCACGGGTCATCGGCCTACCCCGAGTATATGATCAGCGGCTCCGAGAGCGTGATCCTCTCGGTCTCCGGAAAGGAGGAGGCCGCTTAGCCGCATCGGCTGGTCCCAGCAAGCGAAAAGCAGAACCGCCTCGAGCCAGCTCGAGGCGGTTCTGCGTTGCACGCCAGACGGGACGCGGTCGCTCAGACCGGAAAGAGCATCTCCCGGTACTTGGGCAGCGGCCACAGCTCGTCCGACACCGTGAGCTCCAGTGCATCCGCATCGGCACGTACGGCGGCCATTGCCTCGGCGCCTGCGCTCGTGAGCAGCTTGGCCTGCTTGGTGACGTCGTCGTGCATTCCTTCCGCCTTTGCGAGCACCTCGTCCAGCACCTTGTGGTTCTTGCGCAGCGACTCGATCACCTTGCCGATCTCGTTCGCCGCCTCGATCTGCGGCACGTGCTTGATCCCTGCCGCCACAGCATGCGCGGCCGCCGAGGCCAGCGAACCGGCATGTGAGAAGGCTGCCGGCAGCACCAGCGTGTCCACGATCTCGCGCAGCGTGTGCATCTCGATCAGCATGTCTTTCACGTAGCGTTCGATGCGCACGTGATAGCGCGACTCCAGCTCGGGCTTGGTGAAGACGCCGAGCTTGGTCAGCACGTTGCGCGACGACTTCGACAGAAGCTGCTCCAGCGCC
>WNFI01209946.1_pt1 | contig 21633 bp, 29 predicted proteins | sample 5400471 | NCBI WGS metagenome assembly WNFI01 (sample SAMN13153348, study PRJNA577476) | soil metagenome | isolation source: 100 cm saprolite on Douglas fir-dominated hillslope | place: USA:California | collected 2013-09-17
AAAGGCCACCGGATTGCCGGAAGCCCAGGCGTTGAGATTGTTGGAGAGGTTGGGGTTGCCCACGCCTGAGCCGCCGCCTCCCGCGCCGCCCCCGACGCCCTGCCCCGCTGCAGAGGTCAGCGAGGAAGCCGGGGAATTGCTTTCGGATGGGGAAGTTTCAACGCCCGGCCGCGCCTCGAGGCCCTGCAACGACGCTTCCGCGCCGGCCGTCTGGAAGTTGTTGGCCGGGTTCTGCCAGTCGATCGCCGGATAGTTTTGCGCCGCGCCGGGCACTTGGGTGTAGGGCGTCGCCAAGCTGGGGGCGCCAAGCGAGATCGCGCGCGGCACGCCGAGATCGATGCCGAATTGCTGGTTCTTGGTGCCCGCTGTGGCGTCGTCATAGGTGTTGGAAGCGACGCCGGCCAGCGGGTCTTGCAGCTGGTTGTACTGGTTGAGCGAGGTGTTGATATCGCCCAGCGCGTCGATGGTGCCGGGCGCGATCGTGCCGCCGCTATCGTAGCCGGGGCGGGCCGTGGCGAGCGCGTTCTGCGGGCTTGAGGCCATGAGGCCCACATTGCCCATGCCCGCCTTGGCCGCCTGATCGCCGAGCGCGCCCATCGTCATCGCCTGCTGGCCGACAGGGGGGAGCGTATCGAGGTTGGCCGCGCCGCCGTCCGCGAAGTGGCCGCGATGCGCGCTGTCGCGGGTCGCCGCATCGTAATCGACGGTGCGCATGCCATCGCCGCGGCGGTGCACGGCGAACGGGTGGTGGTGCTCGGTTTCCTGCGCGATCAGGCCGACCTGGGTGCGCGGATCGCCCTTATAGTTGAAGCGATAGATCGTCTGCCCGTCGAAGGTCTTGCCGACCGGATGGATGTTCTCCTTCGAGCGCGCGTCCGAAAGCGAGCCCAAGATGCCCAAGCCAGACAAGGCGGTGCCGAGGCCGGACGAAATCCCGCTGCCCTGCTGCGATTGGGTGGTGCTGGTGCCTTGGCTGGTCCCGCCAGATAGCGAGCCGGTGCCTTCGATGATGTTGCCCAGCCAGCCGGTCGTTTGGAACGGATAGCTCTGCTGCTGCTGATATTGGTTGTAGAGCGCCGTATCGATCTGTTGCTGTTCTTGCTGCGGGATCATGCCCGCTTGGATCTGAGCCATCGAGCCTTGCAGGCCCGCGCTCTGCTGCGCCGTCCCGATGTTCGCCAGCTGGTTGCCCATCTGGCCGAGCTGCTGATTGTTGAAGGCTTGCGCCTGCTCGCCCACGCCCTGCTGGGTGTTGAACTCGCTGAGCGCCTGATTGTAATTCTGGTTGTACAGCCCGGCGATGACGGGCGCCTGGGCCGTCTGCTGCTGATTGGCGAGGATGGCTTGCGACACGCCGGCGCGGTCGCCGCCGAAAGCGCCTGAACTTATGTTCTGCGAATTGAGGAATTGTGCCGATTGCTGGTTTTGATTGTTGAACTGGTTTTGGGTCGAATTGACCACATCCTGATTGTACGGGTTCATATATTGCTGAACCTGCCCCGGCGAGAACGCCGTAGGCTGGACGGGCGTCGCCGCAGCCATGGTCGCCCCGGCCGCCGCATTGAAATAGGGCTGCGCGGAACCCGCCGCGTTGTTCACCCCCTGCAAGCCCGCTGTGGTCTGGCCGGAAAGCGGCGCGACTTCCTCGCCCGAATATTGCTGATAGGGCTGGTTCGCAGCGTTGGTCGCCCGGTTCACAAGCCCCTGGTATTCGGCCATCACCTGCGGCGGCGGGCTGGACGACGAGGATTGGTTGGTGGTCGACGACGTGCCGCCCTTCGAGCCCATTTAGCTACTCCGCGGCGACGGAGGCGGCGGGGGCCGACACCTCACGCCATGCCTGCTCCATCGCAGCGATCCGCGCTGGCGGCGAGTAGCAGAAGAACTCCCCCATCTTCGGGACAAGGCGAGAATAGAGCCGGCATTTCTCAGCCGTGCGAACGTTCGAGAACACGCCGATGGTCAGATCGACCCCGATATTATCGGCGCACCCCTTGGCGTATTTGATGAGCTGCCTGGCGTAATTCGAGCGCCGCGCATCCTCGCGGACGTAATTGAAGAACTCGAGCAGCTGCCAGTCGTCCGAATACCAGATCGGTTCCAGCAAGAGGAAGATGGCGGCTTTCAGATCGTGCCGCTCGCCGATGCAGCCGATGATGCCGCGCCGTTCGGGCGTCTTCTGCGTCGCCAGCCGAACCATGGGCACGATCTTGTCCCAAGACAGCGGGTGGTAGGGCTGCTCGCTGTGCATGAGCGAGCAGAGCTTGAAGATCTCAAACTCGTCGTGCTCATCGGCTAGCCGGATGTCGAGGCCTTGGACGATCGCGTTCATTGCGCCGGCCCCGGCAGGCCCTTGAGGGTCTTGATGTGATCGTTGCGGATCTGCTTCACGAACTCATCGAGGTACTTGTGGCCAGCGTTGAGATCGCCATTGCCGCGGCGCTTCACTTCGCCGGGGTTGATGACGTACTCGCCGCCGCTGGCGTGGATCGGGGTGGCGGGCGAATTGCCTTGAACCGTGCCGCCATGCGCAGCTGGTCCGGCTGGCGTGGCGGTGGGCATGCCTGCCGCCCTGCCCAACGGCGCGCGCGGGTGGACGTGCGGCATCGCGGGCGCCTGCGGCCCTCGGCCCATGGCGCCCTTGCCAAGCGGGACGCCCCAAGGGCCGGAGTTCGCGCCGAACGGCTTGGGGGCGAACATGGCGTTCAAGACCGAATAGCCCTGCTGGCTGTTGCCCTGCCCGATGTGGCTGACGACATCGGCCGGCAGGACGTAAGAGCCGGATGGGACGTGCATCGGGATGGTGTCGGCGCGCCCTGAGCCGCCCGTGGCGATGGCGCCGGTGAACGGCTGCGTCGGGCTGTCGGGAATGCCGCCGCCGCCCGCCTTGCCAAGCCGCGGCACCTGCAAGCCGAGCTTGGTGGATTTCATCGGGCTTGGGCCCGAGAAGCCGGTGGTGGGCCGGGGCGTCCGATAGCTCAGCATGCGCGCCGTGCGCAGCGATGAGGGGCCGGGATCGAAAAGCTCTTTCATCAGACGTGCCTCACCGCGAGCGTCCAAGGGGTAGTGCCCGAATTGAGATAGAGCCCCCAAAGAGGTACGCCGCCAGCCTTCGCCAGCGCATCGGACGTATAGGCTTGGATTTGCGCCGTTGTGCTGTTCGAAAGCGAGGCCAGCGCGGGCGACGTGGATACGGCTTTCGCCACCTGCCCGATTTGCTGGTTGGTTTGCTGCAGCGTGGTGAGCAGCGTTTGTAGCTCGCTGGGGGTGTCCATGCCAGCCATGAGGCTCTCAATTCGGGTTCCGCCCGTCAGGGGCGATACGAAATTTGATGCCGCCGAGCCTCATGAACGATCCTAAGTCGTTCCCGGCGATTTGGATCGAGAAGTATCGGCCGCGGCAGCGAATGTCTATGGCGTCTGAACGGTTTGTGACGGTGATAGGCCCGATGGCGATGGGCGGGTTCAAATCGTCGTCCGGCCAATCGTTGACGAAGAAGGTCAGCTGGATCTGGGCGCTGACGACCGAGGCTTGCGGGTAACGCTTCCACTTGAAGTCGGGAATGCAATAGTCGCAAAACACAAACTCTTCGGCTTCCGACAGCTGGAAGTAGCCGGTGGTCAGCGAATAGGGCAGCGCCACGCCGTTCGCGTCCGGGCTGATCTCATGCTGCATGATGATCGAGCCGCTCGGCCCATTGGGGTCGGGCATGGCGCTGAGCGGATAGCCGAAGACGTTCTGATCGATCCATTCGCTGACCGCGAGCGATCCGTAATCCCATTCGCCGGTCTGAATGTTCAGCTTTATGTAGCTGTCGTTCTCGCCGCTGGTCGAGGCGATGCTGGGATAGTACCAGGTCACCTCATTGTAGAGGGTGTTCGAGCAGGCGCGGATGTTGCGGTAGAAAGCGGTGTTGATGTTGGTTTTGACGACATCCCACACGTCGCATTGGATCTGCTGAGCCGCGGCGCCCGAATAGACCCAGAAGCTATCGAGCGCCATCCAATAGACGTTCACGCCGCAGACCGTGCAGGCTTTCTTGGCGAGCAGGCCGCAACCGCGCGCGATTTCGAGGAAGCCCCAAACGTCAGGGAAGCCGATGTATTGCATCAGCCACATGCCGACATCGGTCCAGATGATGCACTGCAGCGGGCCTTGCACGCCGCCCACGATGTGCGAGCCGCGCGTCAGGCGATAGGTGCCGGCCTGATTGTTGGTGCTGGCGAGCCATACGTTGAAATTGCCGGCGTCGCACCACGCGACCAGCATCGGGTCTTGGACGCCTTGGGTCGAAGCGCCGTAAGTCACGATCATCTGCTGCGGCATGGCGATGAAGAAGCCGTGCACGATCTCGGGCGCCGGCACGATCAGCTGCGCGTTCTGGATGCCGATGGTGGGGTCCCATTGGAACAGCGGCCCATCCTCCGGATTGATGATGAGGTTGGAGCCGAAGTTCTCCATGCACCAGTCGTCGGCCAGAAAGTACGTCCCGGTAATCGGCGGCGGCGGGGTGCTTTGCCCCCAGGCGCCGAGGCCCCAGCCGCCGTCGCCCCAGCCGCCGCCCATCGGCTGCTGAGAGATGACGGTCCATTGATTGAGCTGGATCGTGGTGTTGCCGTAATTCGCCGTGACGACGCTGGTTGCGGTGTTCTGCGCGATGATGACGAAGGTCGAAGATCCCCATGCGAGGGCGTTCCCCGAAGCGACCGGGTTTAAGGGGTTGGCTTCGACGATCGTGACGGTGGTGCCGGAAATCGAAGCGTACGTGCCGACCGGCAAGCCGGTGGTGACGTCGACGATCAGCGATCCGACGATTGGGCCGGTTGGCGCGCTTCCGACGGTGAAGGTCGAGCCGGTGGTGAAGGCGGCGCTGGCGGTCGCGGTGGGCGAAACTTGAACCGATTGGACCGTATAGAAGCCCATCAGCGTGTTGCCGCCGAGCGTCGTCAGAAGCACCACCGAGAAGTTCGATCCGACGTGCAAGCCATGATTGGGCAGCGTCACGGTCACATTGGGCGAACTGACGATCGAGGCCAGCGAGGCGTTCACGCCCGATGTGCGGGTGCTGATCGCCGTCACATTGGCTTGGATCGAATAGCTGTCGGGGCTGCCGACCGCGACGATCTGATAATTGTCCGGATAGATGACGACGCCGCCGACCGAGTAGGGCGTCTGCAGCGTGATGCTTTCGTACAGCGAGGTGTTCGATCCAACGTCGGCGATCGTGAAGATGCTCGAGCCGGCCACCGAAGCGATGGCGGTTGGATGCCGAACGTTGATGACCGGCCCGGGCTGCAACAGCGAATTGTTGGTCAGTACCGAGAGGCCCTGATCGCCGGCGGCCGCCAGATGCGACTGGCTGTCCAGATCCTCCCACGCCCAAAGCTCGCGAATGGGCCCGGCAAACGGGAAGGCGAAGAACGATGACCAGCCGCCGAGCTTCTCGGGCAAGCCCTCGCGCCAGCGGATCGCCTGAGAAGCGACGATCTCGGCCATCACCTGCGTCGGCGTCTGGACCTTTTTGACGCCCGGCGCCGCGAGCTTGAGGGTGACGAAGCTCATTTAGCCCCCCGGCTGTGGCTGCGGCGTGGGCGGCGGATTGGTTTCGGCCGTGGTCGCCTGCCAGCCATGGAAGCGCTTGCGCATCTCTTCCGACTTGGCGCTCGGCAGAAGCAGGTTGAATTGCGTTTCCCACGACTGCGCCATCTTGGGATCGTCCATCATCGCGCCGAAGTTCTTCTGATAGCCGGCCGCGTTAATCATCGCCGCGGCGAGGAACAGATCGGGGAAGAAGCTCGCGAGGAAGGTGGTCTGCGTCCCATCATTGGGCGACGCGGAATAGAGGGGGAACGGCCGATACATGCCGAACAGCGCGACCACGTAAGCCTGATCGGGCGGCGGCCCGAAGTCGAGGAAGTCTTGGCTGGTGTGCGAAAACCAAACCGGCACGCCGACGGTCGATCCGAAGCCATAGATCGCATCGAGAAATTCAGCTGAAGTCGGCGTGCATGGGACAGCGCTGGTCACCGCGCCCGGCGTGGGCGGGATCGGCACCGTGGTCGGCATGAGGATGCGCACGCGCTCGACGGTCAGCGGCAGCGGCAGGTTGGTGATCAGCGGATAGCTGATGCCGGTCGAAAGCTTGAAGGCGGGCGTGGCGGGCGTGAGCGTCGCGTACCAGCTGGCGCGCGGCTGCAAGAGATCGAGCTCGCGATAGCAGCGCTGCTCGGCGTAATCGATGATCGAGGGCAGGGCGGCGACGAAGTTGGGCGTCGCGACATTGGCCTGCGGGATCGCCATGTAGAGGGCGAGGGCGCTCTGGAAGCTGGCGTAAGTGTAGCTCATCAGTGGCTATCCGCGTATTGCTTGGTCGCCGCGCCCAGCGGCAAGGTCGGATCAGCATTCAGCGTTAGCCCCCCTGTCATCGATCCACCAGCCAGGGGCACGTAAACGCCGCCGTCGGAAACCCACTTCGAGCCGTCCCAAATGTAGACATGGCCGTTCGGCGCGGTGGTGGTTTGCCCCGCGGTTGGGCTCGGCGGGAAGTGGAAAGACGTGCCCATGTTGAAGGCTGCGGTGGTGGGCTGCGGCGCCATGGTGAAGGTGAAGCCGGTGGCCGACAGCGGCTTGCGGCCCGCCAGCGCCATGGTTCGCCGCGCCGCACGGTAAAACCAATAGCCCCAAGGATCGTTCGCCCAGGCGAAGAGCTGCGCCTTGCTGAGTTCGGTCGCGCTCATCGCGCCTGACGATACGCGGCCCGGATTGGCGCCGCCGCCGACGTTGTAGGAGATCATGTGATAGTTCGTGCCGGGCGGGAAGTTGCTGCCGGGCGTCGTCACCTCGACATATTGGATTTGCCCGGTCGTCATATCGAGGACGATTTGCTTGCAGTTGGGGAACGGCGCGCCCGCGTGCAGCGTCGCGCAAGTGAAATACTGGTGGCCGATTTGGATCGGGATCGTGGTGGCGGTGGTGCCGCCGTTGCCAAGATTGATGACGCCGGGCGTCGGCCCGCCGTTCTGAATTTTGATCCCAAAGCCGGTGTCGTTGTTGCCGATCATGCCCTCGCCGGTGGTCACCGTAGGCGGCCCCTCGAAGATGACCGCTACGCTCCACTTGGTCGGCGTTTCGCCTGGAAAGGGCGGGGAAAACGGGATGTAGAGGGTCGAGGCCGGGGTCGAAACGAGGAATGGCCGCAGCGTCGGGCCAAGCACGGTCTGCTGGAAGACCAGGGCGGCTGTGCCGCCTGAGTTCACCCCCATCCTGTTGCCGACCATGTCCCACATGCCGTTGGCGCGGGCGATGACGGCAAGGCGAGGATTGCGCGCCATCGGGTGCGATTGATCGATCTGCGGCGCGGAGCCCGGGTATTGAAAGCGGTTGGCGCCCGGAAAGAAGTTCAAGCCCATCAGACTGTGTCCACGTAATGCTTGGTGGCCGCTTGCAGATTGACCGTAGGATCGCCGCTGAGGAACAGCGGGCCGGTCATGACGCCGCCCGCATCAGGCAGATAGACGCCGCCGATCGACATCCATTTCAGGCCGTCCCATTGATAGGTGAAGCCGTTCGGGGCCATCACCGTTTGGCCAATCGTCGGGCTGCCCGGGAAGTGGAAGAGGCCGGTGAAGTCGAAGAAGATGGATGTGGGGGCGGGAACCGCTGCGAAGGTGAAGCTGTTCGCCGTGCCGCTCTGCAGTGAGAAGGCGGCGATGTCGGGATCGAGAGTGATCGCAAACGAAAAGCTGTTGGCGAAGCTGTTGGTGAGCGCGAAGGTGGCGACCACGTTGTCTGGCGACGTGATCCCGAAGTCGATTTCTGTGTTCTGCGCAAGCGTGAAGGCGGGGAGGGTCTGGCCGTCGAGATTGATCGAGAAGGTGAACCCTTGCCCAAGGGTGTTCGCCGTCAGCTTGACGTTCGACGGCGGCGAAAGCCCGGTTAGAAGATAGACATCGAACGGTGCTGACATTTCATGTCCCGGTCAGCGTGTTCACGGTGGCGCCCATGATCGGGGTGGAGGGCAGCTGGGCGACGACGAAGTTGGTCGTGGCGTTGGGATCGCCCATCTTGTAATTGCCGCCCGCGTCGCTGACAGCGGTATCGACCACTTGCCCGGTGGCTGCGTTCATCAAATAGACCGTGGCGCCAGCGACCGGCGCGCCGCCGCTGTCGAGCGTCTGGCCGTTGACCAGCGCGCGGCGATGCCCGCCAGTCCAGTAGCAATCGAGCTCCCAAAGATACGACATGCCGTCGCGCGCGCCGGTGAACGGATTGCCGAGCGCGGCCGGCCCGTTGCCGAAGAGATGCGAGCGCGGCCATGACATATCCGGCCCCTGGCAATCGCCGGGCGAACCCCAAGCGGGCGCGTAATCGACGAAGTAGCGGAAGTCTGGCGGCGCGATCTGGTCGTCATTGACGCCGCTGACGCCGGGGCAGGCGAAGACGTTGCCGCTGCCGCCTTGGAACAGCTGGCTCATGCGTCGATCTCCACCTGGAAGTCCATCGTGGTGTTTTGGGCGTTGAGGGTGAGGATCATGTAAAGCGACATCGTCTGGCCGGGATAGACGCTCAAGCCCTTCGGGAAGCGTAAGACCTGCGAGGCGACTTCGGTCGGGGCAATCGAGGCTCGCCTCAGAAAGCGGGCGGGAAGGCTCGGAAACTTGCCGGCCCAGAAGGTCGTCACGAAAGCCGGCGTGGGCGGCGAGTTCGGATCGTCGGGAAGAAAGGGGGAGCCCTGCGCGGGCGGCGCGCCGGCCGTCGAGCGTCCCAGCCCATAGGTAAAGACGCGCCCGGCTGTCTGGCCGGTGCCGGAAAAGCCAATGCTCTTGAGCAAAATATAATCAGTCGGCGAGCCAACGACCTCGAGCAAACAGGTGTTCGCCCCGATGTTCGTTTGGGCAGTGGTGCCCCATGGAAAGACGCCGCAGGCCCGATAGATCGCCATTATTCGTCAACCACAACCCAGCTGTCGATCACCGGATTGGTTGCGAGGTTCCAGATCACCGTCGATCCGTTCACGCCCGAGCCGCCCTTGAGGCAGATGAAGCCGCGCGGGAAGGTGAACAGGATGCCGGCGCCGATGGTCGCCGGAAACGAGGCGCGCCGGTTGAACCCGGCGGGCGCGCCAGGCGGGGTGGCCCAAGCCAGCGCGGTGGTGGTGACGCCCGCGGATGTATTGCCCGCGTCTTCGGCCAGCACGGTGACCGGCGAGGTCGGGGTGACGGAGGCGGTGCTGGGCCGCCCGAAGCCGAACACCGAAGCCGTCGCCGCGGCGAGCGAAATGCCGAGTTCGAGGATGCGGTAGCCATTGTTGGCGCCCGAGATGATCTCCTGCGCCGCGGCGGCGGTGGTGCCGCTGGTGGTTCGATTGGCGATTGAATAAATTGACATCAGATTTGGCCTTTCATTCGTCTACGACGACCCAAGTATCGAGAGCATTTGTGCCAGTTAGTAAGACAAGGGTTGTAGAATTTCCGCCCTTGAGGACGGTGTAGGGCCGGGGAAAGGCGAGCAGCACGCCGGCCCCGATTATTCCCGGAAGGTAGATCTGGCGGGAGAAGACGACCGGACTTTGCGGCGACGCTCCCCAATTGACCGCGCTGGTCGTCTGCGCGGTGGCGGTGTTGCCGGGGTCTTCGGCAATCAGATTGTCTTGGGCCGGGCCGAGGCCGGCCGACAGGGGAACGCCGATGCCGAGTTCCGTACTGCCAGCCGGCGCGCCGTTGATGCCGAAGCCCCACTCCTTGAGGGTGAAGCCAACGTTCGTCCCAGAGATAAGCTGCTGGATGGGGAAAGTCGCTGGGCCGAGGTTGGCGTTTTCTGCAAGCGAATAGAGAGCCATCAGACCTCCACCTTGCGCTTTTCGCCGGTGAACGGGTTCATGATCGTCACCAGCTGCTTGGCCATCGGGCCGGCGACGCGCTCGACCACCGCAAGCTCTTTGTCGGAGATCATGCCCTTATCGCGGCGCGCTTGCGCGAGGTAAACCTGCCAAGCGGCCGATCCCATGCACCAAACGACGTCCGTAATCGGAACGTCGGGAACTTCGTGGATGGGGACGAGCCGGGAAGCCATCAGCTATTGAGGTTCTGGTTGTAGGAGTTTTGATAAAGCTGGGCGGCGGTGAAGTTGAAGCCCGAGAGGTTCTGCGCAATCACCCGATACTTGATCGGACGCAGGCCAAGCCCGCCAACGTCGCCGACCAGCGTGGTGATGGTGGTTCCGGTCTGAAACTGGATGCCGCCGATCGCCGGCCACGGCGGCGTGTAGGCGGCCGGCGTGCCAGCCGCCAAGCGGCCGTCGCCGTAGGTTCCATTGTCGCCTTGCAGCGCGGCGAGCCAGATCCCCAGCGCCGCGCCCGAGGCGATGGTGCTGGAAGCAATGGTCGCAATCAGCGAGAAGTCGATGAACTCATCAAGGCCGGTGGTGTTGTCGAACACCAGCGTGCTCATCACCGAGTTGAGGTTCGCCAGCGTCGCCAGCTCCGATCCGAAGGCCGCCGTCCAGGCGATCGTTCCGCCGCCGAGATTGCCGGGCGTCCAGGCTGTACGATTGGTCATTGCCCCGTTTCCTTATTCGGCCAGCGTGCCAGAGTTGCAGGTCAAAGTCGCGCCGGCGCTGATGGTGGTGTTGGCGATGATGAAGTCAGTAAGCGACGTACCGACCGTCATGGTGTTGGCAATCGTATTGCCGGCGTGATCGCGAAGCTCGGCCAGCGCCGCGGTGCCGTTTGCCGAAGCGACCACCGAGATCGGGGTGCCCAAGAGCGTCGCCGTTCGGCCCGAATAAGAGAAGCTCGGGAACGACAGCGCGAAGGTCGCCAGAACCCCGGTCGATGAATTGGGGGTGAGGCTCGATGAGCCGATAACCAGCTGCCCGGCCGTGCCTTGACCATCGACGGAAGTGCCGGCCGCGGGGGTGACTGCGAGCGCGCCGAGGCCCATCTTGAGGCGGTTGAGCGCGGTGGTGGCGACAAACCAATGAACGGCCATGAGCGAAGATCCTTAATTTGGAATGGCGGGTATCCACTGCCCGTTCGAGCCGTCGAAGAACCAGATGTACAGCTGCAAGCCGACAGCATCGAACCAGAGATCGCCCTGGACTGGCCCTGCAGGCGGTCCCGATCCCACGAAGACAGGCGTGCCGGGCGGGCCAACCGGCCCTTGAGGACCAGTTGATCCTGCCGAGCCGGTGTTGCCGGGCGCCCCTTGAACGCCCTGCGGGCCAGTCGCCCCCTGCGCGCCTTGGGAGCCGGTAGGACCGGGGATGCCCTGCGGGCCGGCCGAACCATTGGGGCCAGCCACGCCCTGCGGCCCTTGCGCGCCGGTGGGGCCCGGGGGACCGACGACCGCGCCAAGATCGATCCAGCCCGCCGGATTGACGACCGTTCCAACGTAGACCCACACGAAGGCGGTGCGCGTATCCTCGAGCGCCTGCCCGTTCGACATCTGGACGGCGGCTGGCGGATTGCCCGCGCTGTCCCAATTGGCCGGGATATTGCCCGCGGGCGGGAGGGCGCTGGTCGCCTGATTGCTGAAGGAGCCGATGATGCTCGCGGTTTGGCCGGGCGGCCCAACCGGGCCAAGATTACCCTGGATGCCCGTCGCGCCCTGGATGCCCTGTGGGCCATCGGAGCCTTGAATGCCCTCCACGCCCTGCGAGCCCTGCGCGCCCTGCGGCCCTTGCGGCCCTGTGGCCCCGTTGGGCCCGGCTGGGCCGAGATTGCCCTGCACGCCTTGGAGGCCGGTGAGCCCGGTCGGTCCCTGCGGGCCTGTGCCGCCAAGCGGCCCGGCTGGGCCTTGCGGACCAACCATGGCGCCGGCGTTCACCCAGCCCGAGGGATTGAAGGCGATGCCGACGAAAACCCACACAAAGCCGGTTCTGGTGTCGAGGATGCCTTGGCCGCGGAAGAACTGGATGGGCGAGGTCGGATTGGAGCCGCTATCGAAGTTCGCCGGCATGTTGCCGGTGACCGGAAGCGCGCTTGGCGGCTGGACGGAAAAGCTGCCGAGCAGGTTGACGAATTGGGCGGGCGGGCCGGTCGCCCCGCCTTGCCCGGACGGCCCGGCGTTGCCTTGCTGCCCGGCCGGACCCTGCAAGCCCGTGACGCCTTGAACGCCTTGGACGCCCTGCGGCCCTGCCGGGCCGGGGTTGCCTTGCAGATAAGCCGGGTCGGTGAAGCTTGGCTGGGAAAAGCCGCCGTTCGAGATGAGCACCTGCCCGCCGAGCCCGGGGTCGAGCCACTCGGGCCCCGCGCCGGTTTCGCCAACGAGCAGCTGGCCGGTCATCCCGAGCGCCACCTCGACCAGCTGCGATTGGCCGCCGATCTGGATGGCGTTGGGGGTGGGGAAGCTCTTGCCGGTGCCGCCATTGATGAGCGGCAGCGGGGAGGGCGGCGCGGCGAATTGGGCGACGTTGGTAAGCTGGGCTTGAACCGTGACGCCGCCTTGAACCAGCGGCACAAGCTCTGCGCCGGTCAATTGCGCGGCGAGCGGCAGCCCGGAGATCGGCGTCCCGTCTGGCGTGGTTTCAGGCTCCGGCCCGGAAGGCGGAAGCTGAAGGCCCGCTGGGCGACCAGCGCGAGGTGGTGAAGTTCTCAGGGCGCGGGTCCCAAACCGGCGTGGGGTCAGGCGGCGCCATGCGGGCTTTCAGCTGCGGATTAGGAAGGTCCAAGCACTGATCGCAGACCCGAAAGCGCAGGTTGATGAGCGCGGTTCCTTGCCACTCCCACTGATACTTCAACCTGTAAAGGTTATACCAAATGCCGCAACGATCGCAGACGCCGAAGGCGCGCGGGTTCGAAGGATTGGTGACGGCGCGGCCGGATCGGGACGCATAGCCCATCAGAGCCTCCGATATCGAGGCAGGCGGCGGCGCGCATACAGCCTGCGGTCAAAGACGAAGAGCATCACGGCTGCGACCCGGACGCTGCGATGCGGGCTCCGCGGCCTCATCGATAGTAGCCGTCCATCTGCGGCAGGATGTAGAGCGGCGCATCTTCGACGTTCTGGGTCGCCGCGATCTCGTAAGCGGCCTTCGCCTGGGCGTTGCGCTTATCCTCGAGGTCTTGGGCGTAATGGATGGCGAGGCGCGCCGATAGCCCCGCGCACATCGCGTCCAGCCAAAGCACCGGCAATTCGAACTGCCCGGCGTTCGCCATCTTGGCGTCGGCAATGACCCGGAAGCGCCAGACTTTCAGCGTATAGACCTGATCGGGGACCGGCCACAGCGTGATCGTGGGCGCGAGCAGGCGATCAAACCAGTAGATCGTCGGGCGGCCCTGCTGCTGCTTGTTGGGATACATCGAGTACATCTGCCGGCTGACCGGCGTAATCGTCAGATCTTGGGTGGTCGGCGCAGCGCCGACGCTGATCGTGACGTTGGTCACCATCACGGTTTCGGGCGGGATCGAATAGGTGGCCACGCCGGCGATCGTGGCGATCGTCAGGAAGTCCTGAACCCAAAGGTTCGGACCCATGTTGTTCCACTGCTGTTGAAGGAGGTTCGCCTCCATCTGAGCCTGCATCATGTGCTCAGATTTGACCATCACGCCGCGCATGCGAATGCGCGAGAAGGCGTTCAGCACGCACTCGCCGATCGAGGGGGCGAAGTCATAAGTGCCGCTGATCGCCATTTACGCATTGACCACATTGTATTGGGTCACGACCATGGTGACGGCGCCGGCCCCGGTTTGCGTGATGCGGATGTAAAGAGGCGACACCGGCAGCGCGAAGCTGATGTTGGCGGTGCCCGCGACCGCGCCGCCGGGGCAGAGCGAGCTGTCCCAAATCATCGATCCGAACGGAACCGGGTTTACGAGGTCATTGGGATCATCGAACGAATAGGCGACGGTAAAGCCCGCGCCGCCGCTGACTTCCACCATCACCGCGCATTGCGCGTCGGCCCATGGATCGAGGCTGATCGGCGGCGAAACGCCGGCCGCGACGAGGGAGGTTCGGATCGGTCGCATCAGCCTTTTCCTTTGACGAAGCCGCCACGCTTCTTGGCGAGCTCGCGATCGGCTTTTTCATCGACGCGCTCTTTGGCTTGGCCAGACAGATGCGCCGACGCCATCGCCTTGGCGAAGCGGGCATGGTTCTTGTCGTTTACGGGATAGGATCGGCCAGGGCCGGCGAAGTCGCCCTTGGGGAGAGCGTCTCGGTCTTTGGCGGTTAGGCGGCCCATCCAATCCCTCCAAAATAGAACGCCGCCCCAGACTGCGGAGGTCGGGGGCGGCGCGCCGGGCATTCGAGAAGACGCCCCGTTTGAGGCTGATGGAGCGGCGCCTCTCGTTTGTCAGCCTGTCACGGCGTGGCTTCGCCTTCGGGCATGATTGAAAGACCCTTGGGCTTCCGCGGCGCGTCCGCAGAGGTCAGGGGCTTCAAATCCGATCCGACGCCGCCGCCAGAAGCGCGACCGGCGCGCCCCATGTGCGGCTTTTTCGCCTTGCCTTCGACTTTGCCGCCGCGCTTCTTCATCTCTTCCGGCATCGCATCCGGCTCGTCGGCGCGCATTTCCTTTTCGACCTTGCCGCCCTTTTTGCGGAAAATGCCGCTGCCGCGCTTGAGCGTGGCGTCGGGCGCGTCGCTTTTGGGCTTGGTCGAATAGAAGGATTTCTTGACGGCCTTGCGGTCGTCTTTCTTTACCTGGCCACCGCTTGCGCGGCACTCACGATCCGTTTCGCCTCGCATGGCGTTCTCCTTAAGCCGGATAGACGCCGAACAGCGTCCCCGGATTGAACTGGTTGCCAAGTAGAACTTGGAACGGATTGAGCTGCTGCACAATGTTCACGAGCGCCGCGGCGGCGAAAGTTGAAGCGACCGAGCCCACCGGGCCCTTGGTCGACAGCTGGAGCGCGCCGCGCGGATCGCTGGTCGCCGTGGTCGCCGGGTTGGTGAGATCGGCAAACTGGACGCCGGCATTGGCCACCACCGAGCCGCCGACCGTCAGAACCGGCGCGTTCTCGTTCGGCAGATAGGACGTGGGCAGGCCGATCAGATCGGACGTGGCGACGGTATAATTGTGCGCGTCGGTGAATTGCGGCGTCGCCGAGATGATGAAGTTGTAGGTTTTCTTGCCGTAGACCGTGGTCGCGCCGGCCGTGGCGATGATGATCTCGGACGTGAAGCGGTTCCAGATGTCGAGCCCCTGGATCAGCACATTGCCGCCAGTTCCGCTCGCCACCCCGGTCACGCTGACGCCGCGCGCGCAGCCGTTGTCGGGGATGAAGAAGCGGCCGAGGCCGCCGTTCATCAAGGGCGAATAGAAGTTCGGCAGGCCGCCGACGCCGAAGCCGACGTTGGACGGATCGCCGCCATACTGGCCAATCGGGCTGTTCGCATTGGTGGTCGAAGGGACGGGCGAGACGGTGATGTTGTTCGTGCCGGGGGGAGGAACCGTCACGACTTTGGTAAACAACAGCGCGCCGCCTGCGCCCGCTCCCCCGAGCGAGAGGAACTGGCCGGGGAAGAAGCGCCACTTGTCGTTCGCGGCGACCGTGATCGTTGCGCTGGCCGCAGTGGCGCCGCCGACCGCAAAGCCGCTCTCGATGGCGATGCCGAGCGCATTGCCGGCGAGCGCCGAGGGGGCTTGGGGCGAAATGCCGAGCGCGGAAGCGGTGACCAGCGGGAAAGGCGTGCCGGACGTGGCGTTGGCGGCGGTGGTGAGGCCGACGCCGCCCGGCTGGATGACCTGATTGAGGGACAGGATGTTGTCGCTCATGAACAGCGACGGGATCTGGCCCATGCCGCCCCGATTGCGTCATGCCCTAGCCTCACTGAGTGGGGAACGAACCCCAGATGGCGCGGAAGTCGAAGTAGCCGAACGAATAGCGCTCATAGCCCTTCACCAAGAGATTGTCCGTGGTGAAATCGACCTGCATGTCCATCTCGAAGGCGACGCGCTGCAGATACAGCAAGCCCTCTTGATCGGTGAGGATGAACCAGGCGGTCGGGCTGGACAGGTAATCGTGGACCAGGTGCCCGTCCGGAATGCCGCCAGACGTCTCCAAGATCGCGTTGACGTCGTTGTCGGATGTGCCGGGCCGCAGAACCGTCTTGAGCAGGCGGATGGCGATCGGCTCGAGCGCGATCGGGACGATCAGCTTCTTGGCGCGGGCCTGCATGCGCAGACCGGCGTTGTCGCGGAACTGGCCGCGGATCGAGGCCTGGGCGTTGAGCAGCGCGGCTTCGTTGAGGTCCATATCGACCGCGAAGCGGTTCGGAACCACGCCGGTGTCGATCGGGTGGACCAGCGAGCAAAGGGGCTGCTGATCGCCAAGGATGGTCGGATCGAAGACGGTCGCGGTGTTGAGAAGCTGCGCGCCGTAGATTTCCTTGGTCTGGTTGAAAGACTTTTGCAGGCCAAGGTTCGATGGGCGCCATTGCCTCTTGTAGAGGTTGTCGTCGATCATCTTGCGGGTGAAGGCGTACCCGAGGCCGATTTCCTTGTGGTACTGGTTGTAGACGTAGCGCTCGCCCGCCTGATTGTCGAAGGTGGTGGGCCCGCCTTCATTCTTGAGCGCCGCGAGGCCCAAGTACCGCATCGAGGCCGTTCGCTCGACCGACATGAACGATTTATCGACGTGGTAGATCTTCGGATAGATCCGGTCGAGATCCTTGTAGTCACCAGCGACCTTGCGCAAGCCGGGGAAGAGCAGGTCGTAGGCCGCTGCGACGTTAATGGACATCGGTGGTTATCCTCCGAAACGGGCTGGCGATCAGATGCCCGTCAGCGACTTGAAGTCTTGGTTGTTGAAGGTGACGTAGGCCCAATTGAACGGCGTCGTAGTGTCGGCGCCATTCGAGCCCGGCGGGTCGGTGATGAGATCGAGGATGCGGAAGGGGAAGGTCGCAGTGACGGCCGGAACGTTGGTCACCATGTCGAGGGTGGCGCCCGAAAGATGCGACGCGGCGTTGCCGGTGCCGATGGCGAATTGCGCGTTGAGGCCGATCATCGCGAAGGTGATTTGGCCGTTGCCCTGCACGCGGAAGACCGACGACGGATCGTCGAGGACCTTGGCGACCACGTTGATGCCGGAAACGGCGTCCGAACCCGGCCAGAAGTTCGAAGCGACGATCTTGCGCTGCGACACGCTCATGTATTCGCAGCCCACGAAGATGCCGGCGATCTGGGTCGCGGTCGGCGCGCCCTGAGCGATGAAGCCGGTGTTCAGCTGGGTGACGGGGTCGCCCTGATAGATCGGCGTCGGGTTCGACGGCGAAATCCAGCGGCGGGACATCTGATAGTTGACGGCGCCGCCTAGAAAGTTGCTGTCAGCGAAGCCGAAAGGCGCAAGCACATTTGCCATGACGAGCCAATCCCCGGAGGGTTAGAGGATCGTCATCGCCGGCGCGGTGATGACAGGAGTAAGAACCAGCGGGGCGGCGCGCTTGCCGCTGGTGGAGGCTGAAGCCCTGCTAGTCCGGTATCACAGGTCCCGTATGCGACGCAAGCCGGGGCATTGTGCGCGGATTGGCGTCGCGCGGCGCTTGGCCGGGTCCAGCATCGGCCAATTTGGCCTCGGCGTTGCGAACCTGATCCCAGGCCTTGTTGGTTTCGCGCTTGCGCACCCGGTCGGTAAGCTCCTTCGGGCGCTCCATCAACAGCATGCCGTCGACGAGGATGCTTTCGCCCTCGTAGCCGGGATAGGTCAGATCGCGATGGCGGGCGGCCGGAACCGCCGTCCAGCCGGTTCGCATCAGCGACGTCATGTATTGCGGGAACTCTTTGTTGAAGACCGAATGGGTCTTCCACTCATAGGTCCAGCCCGGCGGCGCCTGGGCGAACCACTTATCGACGAAGACCTCGGACATATCGTCGTCGCCCTGCAGGGCGCGGATTTCCGACACCCGCTTGCGGGCGCGCTCGAGGTGATCCTCGAAGCCCGGGCGCATTTCGTCGCTGTCGCGCGCCGTGGCGCCGGCGCGGCCTCGATCAGGCGTGCTCATCGCTCATAACCCTTCAAAAGCTTGCCGCGGTCCTCAGCATCCGCGAGGCCGATGGCGTATTCCTCGTCCGTCATTCCCAGCACATCGCGGGCGTGCGCCCGCTGCTCGGAAGTCAGATGCACGGTTCGGCGCGATTGCCCGTCGCGCAGGCGGGGGGCTTGGTTGCGAACCGGGGCGGCCTGGCGGACGGCGGGACGGCGATCGCCGCGCCTTGGCTCGGGCTCGATGGCGTCGCGGTCGCCCGCATTGCCAAGCAGGATGCTTTCCATCTCGTCGAAATAGCGGTCGCTTTCGACCGGAATTTTCATGACGTTGACCACGTAGCCGTGCGCGCCATCGACCTTGTTGATGCTGTCTTTGTCGCGAACCATGTCGGGATGCGAGCGCAGCCAATCGGCGCTCTTGCGGTAGCCGGTTTTCTCAAGCTCGCCGGTGATGTTGCGCAGATTGGCGGACGCCAGATCGCCGTCATTGAGCTGCTGCTGGCGGGGCTGGGCTTGCGGTTGGCGGGCCGCCGCGGCGTTTTGATCCTGCAGCATTTGCTTTTGCTGTTGCAGCGTATGCAAATTGCTGCGGGCGTCGGCGATTTCCACCTGAGCCAGCGAAGCGGTCTTGTGATCGCCGATGTCCATCGCCGCGGCGAACCGGGCGGCGGCCTGATCGGACTGCCTTGTGGCCGCCTCCATGGCGCTGTCGATCATGCCGGTGGCGGCCTGCCCATAGCGGGCTTCGGCGACGGAAGCGCGCTGCATGGCTTGGGTGGCGGCTTGCTCGGCGCGCTGCCGCGCCTGGGCCTCGCGATCGAATTGGCGCTTGAGCTCGTCAACCCCTTCCTGCGGATTGGCCTCTGGCGTTTCGCGCGGCGGCGGGGGCGGCGCGCGCTCCCGGCTGTGGGTCTGCGGGGATAGGGGCTCGCGGTCGCCGGGCCCGGGGGTTCGGCCGCCGTCGCCAACCCCGCCTGGATCATCATCCTTCTCGCCGCCGATCACCACATCCCTGGCGGCGGGCGGGGCGTCGCGCGGGTCTGCGTCTGCGAAATAGGAATGCTGATCGGGGTCGTCGCGCGCCATGGGTTTCCGCCTCTTAGAAAATGGCGTCCGGATGTTTCAAGCGAAGCTTGATGTGGACGTCAGGGACCAGCCGGCATTCGTGGTTGCCGATCTGCATCGTCATGCCGTCCGAGGGACGATAGGCCACCCAATCGAGCAGGTTCGGGCGCCAGCCGTGGAACTTCACGGTGTCATCGTCTTTGAAGGCGGTATTGCCGATTTTGAGGACGAGGCCGACCTTGGTCTGAAAGCGATCGTCTTTCAGCGCCTCGAGGGGAATTTCGATGCCGCCCCGGGTCTTCGCGCCTTCGGGGCGCACATACTTGCCGAGCAGCACGTATTGGGTGGGAATTTCGATGTCGTCGAGATGGGGGCCCACGTCATCGATAATCTGCTGTACCGGATCGCGATCGTGAACGATCGTCATCGCTGCCAAAAGCGCCATAAACTCTCCTGTCTTCCGCGAGTGACACGGTGGCGATCATCTCCTCGAAATCGGCGAGGGCTTTCAGATAACCGACCCTGTTCTTGTAATCCGCATAGTCCGTTGCCGACCCGTTAAGCAAGGGCCGGAGCATTTCCTCACGCTTGATCGCCAAGTCTTCCCTGAGCTTGCGCGCAAGGAAATTCGACGCCGCGTCCATCAGGCGCGCGCTTTTTTGGCTTCAAAAGTGAGGTTGTCGAGCAGGCCCACCGCCTGCTCGCGCGCCTTATCAGGTTCGCCGCCGAAGAACTCGGTGAAGGTGCGCAGCGCCGTATCGGGCGTCACGACGCAGGCATAAGCGCCGAGGGCGGGCCAGCTGTCGGCTTCTTCCGCAAGCTTGCGCAGCTGGTCGCCAATCTTCGTCATGCTTGGCGGCGGGCTTTCTCAAGCCGGCCTTCGCCGTTCGCGCCCGCGGTTTCGTTGGGATCGCGCTTGACGCGAAACTCCTTCGATCCGCTCGCCATCGGGGCGCGCTTGGAGGTGGGCTTGGTGTCGGAGAAATCTTCCTTGCCGCCGCCCTTGTGCGGGGCTTTTTCGTCCGAAAAGCCCTTCACCCGGCCGCCCTTGGCGTGCATGGCGGGCGGCGGTCCTGCGCCCGGCGGGGGCGCGCCGCCCGGACCCATGCCGCCTGGGGGCATCATGATCGGTTGTCCCTGCGGCGGGGGCATGGGCGGCTTTTGGGCGGCTTGAGGCGGGGGCATCGGCGGCGCCATGGGCGGGGCCATCGGGGGCGGCGGCTGATCGCCCTTGCCGCCCGCGCCCACCACGATATTGACCACCGTCTTGCCCTTGCCGGTGCGGCCGCCGCGCGCCCGCCCTTCGCGATCCTTGCCGTCGCTGCCGAAACGGGTTTCGGGCAGATCGCCCTGAGCGATCATCCCGCCGTCGTCTTTCATTTGGGTGTTGAGCTTGCCCTCGACGCCATCGGAGCCGGTCTTGCCGCCCGTGGCGCGCCCGACCCTTCCGCCCATCGCGCGTCCGGCGCGGCCCATATGCGGGCGCTTGCCCTTGGCGTGCACCGCGCCGCCCTTCTTGAAGTCGGCGCTGTCGGATTTGGCGGCCTTGTGCCCGTACTCGTCCTCGTCGGCATCCTTGCTGCGGTCGAGATTGCCGGGCGGGGAGCCGATCGCGGCGCCGCCGCTGTGGCCCATTTTCTTCATTTTATCGCGAGTGAAGTCACGCGGGGAGTAGTTCATCTGGCTCAGATCCCTCAAGCCTCAATTGCGTTATTGCGCGAAAGCTTAGGACAAGCCAGCGCGAGATCAGGTTTTCTTTTTGGCGCGTGGCTTCCTGGCGGCGGGTTTCTTCGCCCCACCGGCTGCCGGTTTGGGCTTCATCTTGGCGATTTTGACCTGGGTTGAAGCCTGCGCTTCGCCTTGCGCCGCGTCATGCTCCTGCTGCTGCGCGCCCATGGCGGCTTCGTGCTGCTGGCCAAGCTGGGTTTGCGCGGCGTCGTGCGCCTGCTCCTGCTGGCCCATATTGGCTTCGTGCGCCTGATCTTGGCTGTTGAGTTGCTGGTCGTGCTGCTGCCCGGCCGCCGTCATCAGCGCTTCGTGCATATGGTCTTGCTGGCCAAGTTGCTTTTCGTGGGCGTGATCGCGCGCCTGCGAAGTGGCGTCCTGCACGCCTTGAACGTGGGTGGTCGCCACATCGGATTGGGCGCGGGTGTTGGTCTGGCGCTCCTGGCTGTCGGCGATGATCTGCTCTTTCTGCAGGCCGATCTTGGCCACATCGAGCTTGTTCTGGCGATCCTGCGCGTCGGATGCGGCGTCGGTTCCGCCGAATTGGATGTCGTGCTGGGTCTGTGCGGCCTTGGCTTGCGCATCGATGAGGTCGGCCTGGGCCTCCATTTGCGCGGCTTGCGCCTTGGGGTCGGGCGGCGGCGGGTTGGGGTTCTGGTTGAGGAATTGCGCCGGGTCGGCAAAGCCGATGCCGCGAATGCAGGTGGTGCGGATCTTCACCACGTTGAACGACAGCGGATCGTCCTTGGCCATCTGATAGAGCGCGGCGTTGCGCAACATGCGCTGCAGATGCGAGGCGGTGTTCGGATCGGCGCGGGTGACGATCAGGTTCTCATTGATCGCCTGCAGGAACTTCTCTTCGTCCCAATTCATCCGCGAGGGCTGCTGCGGGTTCATTTTTTGCTTGGGCTTGG
>WNFI01295760.1_pt1 | contig 21623 bp, 23 predicted proteins | sample 5400471 | NCBI WGS metagenome assembly WNFI01 (sample SAMN13153348, study PRJNA577476) | soil metagenome | isolation source: 100 cm saprolite on Douglas fir-dominated hillslope | place: USA:California | collected 2013-09-17
GGCATGATGCTCGCGGATGGTTCGTATGATATCGCCTTCCATGACCTGCATATGGTAGATATCGTAGAGCAACTTCACCGCTGGTGAATCAACCATCTGGCACACCTGTACGCCCCAGATGGTCTTGTCGGCTTGATAGTCTGGGTGATCTACTTTGCTGTTGAGCAGTTCCAGTATCAAGGTCACTCCCTCGCCCTGGGCGGTTCTCGCCAAGCGTTTCAACCCTTGCGCTGTGATCTCTGCCCCTGTCTTATCATCCAGGCCAGCGCGATTCCCACTAAAGACAATCACGTTGGGGATGTCCCATTGCGCGGCTAATGCTATATTGACACGGACCTCTCGTTCGAGGCGATCATGATGCTCTCGTCGATTAAACCCCTCTTCAATCGACGACTGCCCTTTCAGAGAGGCGATCGCCAGACCATGATCTTTGATGAATTGCCAATGCTCCTGTTCTACCAGTTCGATAGCCTCATAGCCAATATCCGCCGCGATACGCACCATCCTCTGTATCGTCATGTCTCCCTGAGCAAAACACCACCACGAGATCGATTGTTTGATACGGTCCATCTATACCCTCTTTTCCGTGCAGCAATCTAGAAGCCGATCGAACGAAGGTAGTCGCGGTTTCGCTGGGCACTTTCTTTGGGTGTACCCATGCCGGGCAACACATCCTGCTCCACGACGATCCAGCCATCATATCCGATGTCTTTCAGTTCCTGTATGACGGCTGGAAAGTCAACATCCCCGTGGCCTAGTTCGCAGAACACACCGTGTGCGACGGACTGGATGGCATCCCACTGGTTGCGGCGGGATTGCTCGGCGATCCGCGGGTCGTGATCTTTGAAGTGGACATGCCAGACGCGGTCGGCGTGCCGGTGCAGCCCTTCGACGGGATTACCGCCACCAAATCGGTAGTGCCCGGTGTCAAAGCACAGGCCTACCACGGACGGATCGGTCAGGCTCAGGAATGTGGCCGTCTCCTCCGGCGTTTCCACCCAGGTGCCAATGTGGTGATGAAACACCGTTCGTAATCCGGTCTCGCGTTGTACGGCCTTGGCAATCCAGTTTGCCCCTGCCGCAAAGCTCTGCCACTGCGTCTCGCTCATGCCCTGCTCCGGTTTGATTCGCCCAGCGTATGTGGTGCGCATGGGATCGGTATACGGATCATTGCCGAGCACGATCAAGGCGTTTGGACCGCCCACTGCCGCGAGCAGCCGGGCGGTGCGAACCGCGACCGCTTCGCTTTCGGCCAGGCGGCTCGGATCGTGCAGATAAACACTGACCCAGGACGCCAGCAGGTTGAGGTCGCGTACCTCCAGTTCCTGCCGCAGCTTATCGGGATCGGTGGGCATGAACCCCCAATCTCCCAGTTCGGTGCCCCGATAGCCGGTCTCATGCATTTCATCGAGCACCCAGGCACATCCCTCGCGCTCACCTGCCACATTCTCGATGACTCCCCACGAACACGGCGCATTCGCAACGTTAATCAAGATAGTCTCCTTCCTCAGGCATAACACTACCGCCCACTGTGCAGCCTGCGCTCCCACACCGAGAGGGTCCTGGCTTTTGCCTCGCGGGCCACGGCCAGCGGGTCCTGCTTCCAGTACTCCTCACGGAATAGCTCGACTGACAACACACCGTCCCACCCCGTCGCGCGAACGGCACCAAGGATGTCCTGGAGGGGAAGGATGCCTTCACCGGGATAGAGTCGGTGGCCATCGGTGATATCGGGCTTTGCGACATCCTCCACATCGTTGATATGCAGCACGACGAGCTGCTTTGGATCAACTTCCTTGATCGACTTCAGCGTTGAGCCGCCGGCGTAGAAGTGGGCGGTGTCCACAATGATGCCGAGGTTGGGTCGGTTGGCTTGCTGGACGATTGCCCATGCGCCCGCGACGTTGCGGACGGCGGCCCAGGGAAAGCCCATGAACTCGAACGCGACGCCGATGCCAAACTCTGCCGCAGCGTCGGCCATTTCCCGCAGCGTGGCGACGGTGTCGCTTGTGACCTGCGCGTCTGTGCGACCTTCGGTCGGGCCGGGCACGACCAACACCCACGAGCACTCGATCACCTGAGCGTAGCGGCTCAACTCGCGGCAGCGTGCGACCGCACGCGCCGTGCCGACCGTGCCATCCACTCCGACCCGGTCAATTGCGTTGATAGTCCACGCCGCCACGCCGGCCTCGCGCAGCATCCGATGCACATCGTCGAGTGAGCCTTGGGTCAGAAACTGGTCGAGTTTGCCATCGCGCAGCTCGATCACGTTGTAGCCGGCCTGTCCGGCGACACGAATATCGGTCGCGAGGTTGGCGGTTTGCGTCGTCGCGCCATTAAAACCAAGTCGCATGGTTTCCTCCTTAGTGTACGTGACAGCACAGCTTCACTATGTTCAAGAACGCCGCGAGCAGGGCAAGACGTTTTCGCCATTTCGATGCTGTGCCACCTTTCTACTGTTCAACGTCCTCCCACCGTTCACTTGCCCAGGAGCGCATCATCGCCTGCTGAACGTTCGCCACGGTCACTGCTTCGGCAAAGCCGGGTTCTCCCTGCTGACCCGTGACGATGGAGTGCAAGAAGTTGTAGGCTTCGATCACTTTCAGGTCGTCATAGCCCAGATTCAGTCCCCAGGACGGATTGAAGTGGCGGTGGTAGGGATGGGCCGGTCCGCTCAAGAGGGTGGTGTAACCGTCTTCTGCCGGATTCGTATCGTTGCGCCATTGGAGTTGGAGCTCATTCATGCGCTCCATGTTCCACTTGATGGCGCCATTGGTTCCGTGAATTTCAAAGGACATATCGCATTTGGCCCCGTTGATGACCCGACACGATTCCAACAGTCCGCGTGTACCGTTTTCAAAATGCACCAGGGCACTGACGTAATCTTCGTTGGTCACCTCTCCCTTTGGGCCATCGCTGCTGCCCACGTCGTAATGGGTACCGCTGCCTGGTTGAGGAATGGGGCGTTGGCGGATAAAGATTTCTTTGTCGCTGGTCACGCGCGTGATAGGACCAGCCAGCATGTGCGCCATATCAATCACGTGCGACATCAGATCGCTCAACGCGCCTAGTCCCTGCTCCTGCTCAAAACGCCAGGAGAGGAAGCCATTAGGATTGCCCGCATAGCCGTTGAGAAAGCGACCGTGATAATGAGTCAATTGTCCCAATTTTCCTTCACTAATAAGTTGACGAGCATACTGGACGAGCGGTGCCCAGCGGTAGTTATAGCCAACGAAGGTGAGCACTCCAGCCTCGTGAGCGGCAGCAGCACTTTGAATGGTTTCATGCGGGTCCCTGCCAACAGGTTTCTCGCACAGGATAGCTTTTCCTGCCTGAGCCGCCGCCCGAATGATTTCCAGGTGCATCCCGTTGGGTGCAGCTACATTGACGACCTCCACTTCAGGATCGGCAATCACCGCACGCCAATTGGTTGTGTAGTGCTCGAAGCCAAAACGCTGCTGTGCAGCCTGTGCGCGTGCCTCCACAGGGTCGGCGCAGACCACAAGTCGGGGAACAATTCCGCTCTCATAAAAGCGGTCGGGAACAGCTCGGTACGAGCGGCTATGCACTTCGCCCATCCAGCCCATGCCAATCACCCCAATACCGATCGTACGTGTCATGGTGATACCTCCACTCGTGAAAAACCACTCTTATTCAGGTCGCCAGTAAATAATTTTAACTGGCTGATTCATGTGCAGCGATTCGACCGCCGCTTCCGCAATGATTTGTGCACGCAAACCATCCATCAGGGATGGATAGGAAATCTGCTTACCCTCAAGAGCAGAGATGAAGGCATCTAATGCCAGGGCAAAACTGTATTCGAACCGCTCAAACCAACCGGGATGTAACCCAGCGGAGACCACCTTCGTACCAGTGTACAGGGATACCTCGCGCGTCGGTTTGCGATTGGATTGCACCATCCCTTTGGAGCCAAAGACTTCGATGCGCTCATCGTAGCCATAGGTGGTGCGGCGGCTGTTATCAATGTGACAGAGTGCTCCTCCCGGCATCCTCAAGATGAGCATGGAGGTGTCAACATCTCCCGCCTCGCCAATGGCCGGGTCAACCAGAACCGAGCCAGCCGCGTAGACCTCAACGGGCGCATCATCGGCAAGCCAGCAGATCAGATCAAAAAAGTGGATGGTCTGGTCGCGGAATTGCCCGCCCGACACTTTGACGTAACTGATGGGCGGCGGCTCCTGCGCGCGCGTGGTAAGCTGCATCATCTCCACCTTGCCGATCTCGCCATTCTGAATAGCTTCTCGCACGCCCAGGTGATTGGTGTCAAAACGACGGCTAAAGCCAATCATGATCGGGACATTGGTAGCATACGCTTCCTGCACCACCACCTTCACACGCTCGATATTCAAATCAATGGGTTTTTCGCAATAGACTGGTTTCCGTGCCTTGACCGCACTACTTAGCAAATCAGCATGTGTGTTGGTGGATGAAGCAATCAGAACAGCATCCACATCATCCGCGGTCCAGATCTCCTCCGGGCTCAAAGCAACACGTGCGCCCAGTTGCGCTGCTACCTGTTGCGCCGCCTTGGTATTGATGTCATACACATACTGCAATGTCGCCCGTGGATGAGCGGCGATATTGTTTGCATGCACCTTGCCAATCAAACCGGTGCCAAAGAGAGCAAATTTCATTGTAGTGTCACCTCTTTCTCCCTGTACAGACGTAAGGCGGACTGACGGACAGTCCGCCACCACTAGACATCGATGGACGCATGCACCCAGTGACCCTCCTGCTGATGGGACGCAACAGCAGCATCGACAAACTTCACCCCCAACACCCCATCTTCAATCGTAGGAAATAAGTAGGCCGATTGGTTAGTCGCATCCCCACTTCGACGGGCACCGATAGCATCGGCAATATCAGAATAAATATTGGCGAATGCTTCTAAAAAGCCCTCTGGATGACCGGGCCACAAGCGCGAGGACCGCCGGGCGGCCGACGACAACCAAGCAAAACCGCGAGAAAGAATTTGATAGGGACCATCAGCAGGACGCAAGATAAGCTCATTGGGCTGCTCCTGTACCCATTCCAGGCTACCTTTCTCACCATACACCCGAATACGCAGCCCTTGCAGATGCCCCGCCGCCACCATACTGGCCCACATCATCCCTTTCGCTCCATTATTGAAGCGCAACTTGATGTGGGCGTTGTCATCAATCTGGCGGCCTGGCACAATACTGGACAACTCGGCGGACACTTCGGTGATTTCCAGACCGGTGATGAAGCGAGCCAGGTGCTGGGCGTGTGTCCCCAAATCACTGACCACGCTGGATTTCCCGACAATGCTGGGAGTAGTGCGCCAAACCGCTTGTTTATGGCCCGCCGCTTCCAGCAGCGTAGCGGCCCAGCCAGAAGCGTGCTCGACCTGTACCAGCCTGATCTCGCCCAACTCGCCATCGCGAACCATCGCACGGGCCTGACGTACCATCGGATAGCCGCTATAGCAGTAGGTCACGCCGAAAACTTGACCCGTTTGGCGTACCAGGCGCATCAACTCAAGAGCATGCTCCACATCCGTGGTCAAGGGTTTGTCGCAGATGACATCGATACCGTGTTCCAGGAAGGTTTTAGCGATAGCGTAATGACTGTTGTTAGGAGTCATAATGCTGACTACTTCAATACCATCTTGCCTCTGAGCCTCCTGCTCGGCCATCTCCTGCCACGAGCCATAGCGACGCTCTGGCACAATGCCCAGCGTAGTGGCGAAGTCGCGGCTGCGCTGGGCTTCTGAGGCAAAAACACCGGTCACCAGCGCATAGCGGTCATCAAGCCGGGCAGCGTAGCGATGCGTTGCGCCAATATTCGATCCCGGCCCACCGCCGACTACGCCGAGTCGTACTTTTCGTTCTGGTCGATTCGTTGTTTCAAGCATAACATCATCTCAGAATTGGGAGAATAGGGAGCCTTATAGTAGGGTGCCCACTAGGGGCGTCCCTTTCCTACAACTAGCCCCGGCTGACATGCTCGGTCAGTTCCTCGACCGAGGTCTCCTTTTGCGTCGCCTGGAAGACGACCTGCCCGCGTGCCATCACGACAAACCGGTCGCAGATACGGTAGGCGTCATACAGGTTATGCGTGACCAGCACACTCGATAGGCCCTGCGTGCGCAGCGACCGCAGGTACTCGAAGAGGGCCTCGGTCGCTCGCACGGCCAGCGCGCTCGTCGGCTCGTCGAGAACCAGCAGCGTGCGCTTGAAATGCACCGCACGAGCAATGGCTACCGCCTGCTTCTGGCCTCCGGAAAGGCTGCCCACCAGTTTGTCAGGACTGTCGATGCCTTCAATTGCTACAATCGTTTTCAAGACATGGGAAGCAATGTCACGCATCTCTCTCATACGCATAAAACCAAGGGGCCGTATCAGCTCTCGGCCCATGAAGATGTTGCGTGCGATAGTCATCGAGTCAACGAGTGCCGAGTCCTGGTAGATCGTCTCAATGCCTAGCTCAGCCGCATCGGTGTGAGAGTTGAGCGCAACAGGTTTACCGTCCCAGAGCAGCGAGCCGGAGTCCGGATGTACGACGCCCGAAATGGTCTTGACTGCCGTTGACTTCCCAGCACCGTTGTCGCCCAGAAGTGCCAGTATCTCCGCTTTACCCACAAGGAAACAAACGTTATTGAGTACCTTGTTCAGACCGTATTGTTTAGTGACATCGCGCAGTTCGAGTAGCGGCGTCACCGAATCCCCGCGCTGAGCGGGCTGCTCGGCTGCAGCTATATCCATTCTGTCCATGCCCATGTAATTTCTCCTTCCGTTGGTGAATCAACTCCGCCGGGCTCGCAGTAATTCGTAAATCGCCACGGCACCGATGATGAGTATGCCAATGGGTGCGTTGATATAGAAGCCTGGTGCTCCGAGCAACAGGAGAACGTCTTTAATCCAGAAGATGAGCGCGGAGCCGAGGATGATGCCCAGGATCGTGCCGCGCCCCCCGGAAAGTGCCAGGCCGCCGATGACGCAGGCGGCGATGGCCTCCAGTGGCAGGGCTTCGCCAGAACTGGGCGCGATATTACCGATGTAAGACGCGGCCAGAATGCCACCCAACGCGGCGGTTGCTCCCGCCAGGCCGAAGGCCAATAGCTTCGTCCTGTCCACCTGCACTCCGGTCGCCACTGCCGCCTGCTTGTTACCGCCAACCGCGAAGATGTGGTTGCCAATCCTATTCCGCTCCAGCAAACCCCAGAAGGCGAGCGCGAGTACAACCCACCACAGAAAGGTAGCTGGGATCACGCCCAGGCTTCCGGAGGTGAGGGCTGCAAATGCCGGGTCGGGAGAAAAGGGCTGGGACGACGCACCGTGTACGAAGAACACCGCAGCCAACCAGAAGAAGGACGTTCCAAGCGTGGTAATGAAGGACGGGATCTTCAGCCTGAGCGTGATCACCCCGTTGAGCAGGCCGATACCGGTGCCAATGAGCAGACCAATGAGCGCTGCCAACCAGACATTCATCCCATTCGTGGCGAGCTGCGCCATCACGATGCTGCTAAAGATGTAATTTATGCCGACGGAGAGGTCGAACTCACCGGCGATCATGAGGACGCCCACACCCAGTGCCGGGATGCCTACCTCTATCGGGATCGTATAGAGGGCATTCTGGATATTGGAGAAGCTGTTAAAGGCGAAGGTGTCGGGACTAATGAGTCCGTAGACCACACTGGCGAGCTGGATGACCAGGAAAAGTATAAGTATGTCGAGGGCTGACTGCTGGCGACGATAGCGACGCCCTGCTGCCTTTGCACGTTGTGATGCTACGATTTGCTCATCGGTAGCTGTTTGCTGTAGGCTCATATCATTCCCTTTCTGCCCCTGCTCTCGTGCAGAAGCGTTGGAACAAGCATACTAACACTGTGATTTCCTCTTATTTGAGCAGACTACATGCTTAGCCGTAATCGTCAATGACCTGCATCTCCACAAGCCGGGCTCTCTTTAATGACCGCTATTGCGGGCAACGGCTAAGCGCGTGGTTCGCTTTCGCTACGGCAGACAGTCTCCGTAACGCACCTTGTTGGGTGTCTGCCTACCATGAGGTGAGCAAAGGTGTACCACCTGCCCGACTGCCTGAAAAAAGCTAGCATGAAGTGCGTTGGCAGTCGGAATAAAGAGTAGACGCTAGCAATCGTTCTCTAACCGCCGCGAACTGCATTTGCTCCACCAACGAGGGGAACCACTTGATCGACGTTGGTACTATCGATCAGAGCGCGGTTGCTGGTGTTGATGTTCGCCGGCGTGATACCGTACTTCAGATAGAGCGCGAGCTCTATGATCGCCTGGAAGCCCTGGGTATATGGCTGTTGATCAACGGTCGCGGTAATCACACCACTCTTGATGGACTTCAGAATATCCGGGGAGAGATCGAATCCACCGATGGGGATGTTCAGGTTGGCCTTCTTGATGGCAGCGGGAGCCACGCTAAGCGGTGTTCCCCCTAGCGCAATGATCGCAGCGGTGTGGGGATGACCCAACAGATACGAAACCATCGTCGATTGGGCCGGGGCTAAGTCGTTACCTGTGCCTAACACCTCACACGTCGCGCCTATGGCATCCAGAGCCTGCTTGACACCCGCGTATCGCTGGACAGCATAGACCTGGTCCGGCGACTCGACCGGACAAAACACACGATCGCCCGACTTGATTTTGCCATCGTTGATCATGCGCTGCGCGATGAGTGTCCCGGACAGGACGAAATCCTGACCCACGAAGGACTGGACGCAGGCTGCCCCCTGGCCTGTGGCCCCATTGGTGTTGAACGAGACTAGGGCTATGTTTTTCGAACGCGCATCGCAGGCGACTTTGTTGAGGCCCGCATCGGGAATTGTTACTGCGATCCCGGCGACATTACTCGAAATGGCTGTGTTCATCTGACTGACAATCGTCGCGTCATCGTCATTGCCATATTGAACCTGAAGCTTGAGACCAGTGAGAGCGGCGGCTGCCTTCGCCCCATTGACAACCGGCACAAAGAAGCTGTTGCTGGGCCCACTCTTAATTTCGAAAAGAATCGTCTTGCCGCTAATATCGGTGCCGCCGCTGAGAGAACTACCTCCACCACTAGTGGTGTTTCCAGTGGTGCCTCCGCAAGCCGCGAGCAACAGAACGAGGAGAGCGCAGAACGCGCTCATCACGACCCCGCGCGGGGTTTGCCCAAGAAAAATTGAAAGTTTCCGTTGTCTTTTCATGGCTGATCTCTCCTTGTTGAAACCGCAACTACTGTGTTGTCTTACTAAACTGTTTGCTCGATGATAAACTGCCGTGTGAACATTAGTGAACCAGGAGATGGGAACCAACTACACCTGATATCTCCTGTCTTGTTGTCTCGCTTGTAAATACCTCTCCTTTCTAGTGATCGATCCAGAAAACTGGACTCCTTTTTCTGGCGATGCAGGTCATGCTTCTATCTCAAAGTAGAGCGACAAAACATTGACGGCTGCCTCCCATACCTTGATCGCTCATTGCCTGGCGTCCCAACGCCACTACCCTGAACGAAATAGTTCAAGGTTCACGGGATAGTAGTGCAATCGGTTGAGTTCTCCCAGGTTAGATTTTGTTGCCCTTCTAAAACGCATAGCTACTCGCACAAAATGCTGTCGCCTGTTTCTGCTGAGCCTTAGAACGTAATATGGACAAAGGTAGTTCTTCAGCTATGATTACAAAGTCCATTAATTTCAAAAGAAGGAGTGCAATCGGTTGCGCAAGCTATACAAAAGCCTTACATGTTTCTGCTTGCCGCTTGATAACTGCGAAGCGGCCATATTTGATTGCAAATGAGAGGACACAATTATTACGCGCTAAAGACCTATCAACATGTTGCACCACTGAAGCGAAGGAGAGTAATGCAACCGGTTGCGCACGGATACAAAAAAAATATTAAGGTTACCCAGCCGCCGCCAGATGTTTATCAGGCAGAAAGAGAGTGGTGCTCTTACGCACTATTAGCTCGCCAGCTATCATCTGATTTTCTGGCTCCTGGCCATCCAGTAAAGCCAGCATCATGTGCATGGCCCGCTTCCCTAGTTCAAAGCGAGGTTGGCGAAACGTAGTCAACGGTGGCAAAGTGTAAGCCGCCATATCAATATCATCGAAACCGATAATACTGAGATGCTCAGGAACAGAAATGCCATGCCCATAGCAGGCGGTCAACAATCCGATAACGGTGGTATCGTTGTAGCAAAACACAGCGGTAGCTCCAGCAGCCAATAATGGTTCTAAACTGGCCTCACCGATCTTGGCATGGTCTTCAATGATGTGAGTAGTAAAAATAAGGGTAGGGTCTACAGCAATGCCGGCAGCAATAAGCGCATCCTGATACCCTTTGAAACGGTACTGATTTGACTTCGGGCGATTAGGAATGCTCACATAGCCAATACGGCGATGCCCCAAAGCAATCAGGTGTTCAACGGCTATTTGCGCCCCATGAATATCGTCAACCGCAACAAAATGCATGTTTTTCCCCGGATTCTGTTCATTGATGACAACCATAGGCACTTTGCTACGATCAAAAAACCAGGAAGAACGATCAGATAAATGGGAGGCAATCACGATAATGCCATCCACCCTGCGCTTCTGAAGCATCTCAATCACTGCTATCTCTCGCTTGTGATCATTTTGCGAGGTGCTAATAAAAACGTTAAAGCCCGCCTCAATCGCAATTTGCTCCACACCTTCGACGACTCGCCCCATAAAGGGATCAGAAATCGTGGCTAACACCATGCCGATGGTCCAGGTCTTCCTCGTCGCCAAGTTCTTAGCCGCCGTGCTGGGAATGTAGCCCATTTCTTTGGCTAACCCCTGAATCCGCTTTTTGGTTTCAGCTCCAATACGCGGGTGATCCTCCAGAGCGCGTGAAACGGTTGAAGGAGAAACACCGGCTTTTCTAGCGATATCATAAATTGACACAGGCATGGGTAACGAACTCCTACACAGATGAATACCAATCCGTTGGATGCTATCGCCTTAAAGTGAAAATGCGCAACCGATTGCACTAAGTATATACGAAAAGTTTGATGTTTGTCAAGGGATGCGCACTGAGATTTTGTAAGCCGAAATCGAACACGGTAGAATCTGCAGGAATGCACATTGGCAATCGCATCGCGATGATCTCGCCACGCCCTTTGTCTTCAGAAGTCGATGACTGTAAACTGGAAGTAAGAAATGTTATCACCTTTGCCTTTGAGAGGTCCCAGCCGATTTTGCCCTTAGATTCTAAAGGAACTTCTGCTACTTCTTTTGCCTCAAATACAATTTGCATAGCAGAGCTTGTGAGCAAAAAAAGTCCGAGCCCCTTTTGAATGCGATCAGCCAGACTGTGCCGATAATGGGCATTATGTCCGCAGTTTCTCCTCCTCACAGCTTTTCTCTGTGCTCAAACCTCAACATCATCTGCTGGCTAAAGGCCCAAAAACACACCATATAATCTGGCGCTTGTATAAAAGAGCATGGAGCACGCGGATTTCAGCGTATTTCTGGGCGGCCTAACTCAATAAGGTATGGCCAGGGACTCACAGGATGGAAGGTCCTGCACATCAGAAATGCGACATTTGGAACAACTTTTGCCCAACAGCAGGAAGTGAGCCTTTTTGCCAACTGGCGCAACTGAAAACGAGACAGATCCAGTTTGCGGCCTGTGCTACCGCAAATGTGATGAGGGCAGAGTGACCCCTGGAAAGGGAATGCCAGGATCAGCATGGCATGTCTTCAATCTTGCCATCCAATCACGGTGATACGATGCTCGTGTAGTTCAGCAGCAAAACGGGTACGTATCTCGCTCATGAGCTCATCGATGGAGATGGGTAACCTCCGCTGGGGGATATTCACCTGAGCGAGATACCCTGGATTGCCGAGTAAGATCCGTGCATTGAGACGGATGAAGTAGCATCTCAGTGGTCCCGGTGAATGTTCACGGACAGAGCGAGCGAGAAGAGCCTCATAGCTCCATAAGACAATCCCTACCACTGGGACACTCCCGGGAGCAGTGTAAGGGTAGATGGCCTTTATCTCATCCCATCGGATGAGAACCGGGAAACAGATCCCTTCGTGACTGGTCCAATGCACTGGCGCGGGGAAGCAGATCCCTTCGTGAGTGAGACGAAGCACTGGCGGGGGAGCAAGCCGTTGGCGAATGGCTCGGACTAGGAGCCAGCCTTGGAATAGTATCGCCAGGCCCCATAGAATCCCCATGAGAAAAATCTGGTGCAAGGTAGATGGATCAAGTCTCAGTCGAAGCCCTTGAGCAATCAGGAAAACGTATATGCCCAGGTTCCAAACGGTCATAAAAAACCAGTAAATTAAGGAGCTGAGAGCAGGTCTGGGCTTAAGAGGGAGGTTGATCTCCGCCTGCATCGAGCACCCTTCCTGGTGGAGAGACCACCAACCTGAACCTGCGCGTCTCGCAAAGTCAGCACTATCATGGAGCAATCCAAGAAAAAAATGATGGACTGAAGAGATTATAACACAGAGATTTCAGGGACAACAGCTTCTTGTATGGGAGATAGCTGCCACATTCTCCTTACCCTTGTGAAGCGTAAGGTGATGTCGCTGTCTAGGTGCGTTGTCCTCTTTTACCGTAAATCCCTGTTGGTCATCTCAATTCTTGATGAGGGCTATCATGCTGAAAAGAAGGATTACTTCAGGGCAACGCAAAAGATGTGCTTCACCTGGCGCTCCAGACGTGTACCGTCGTATCCATATTGGCTGCAGCAATATGTGTGCTATCTGGTGACCAGGAAACTGTCCAGATGTCCAAAAGATGCCCCAGATAAGACGGGAAGAGCCTTACAGGGACAAAAAGGCGTGAATGCCCTTCCGGTGGAAGCATCCTATACCTACCTGTGAAATCAGCACTTGTTGAGGTAATGAAACCCCAAACACCATCTACTCTTTATCGCCATCTCCTTTGTATCTACTTTATAAGGAAAGGGAATATCATCATGACTAATCCTGGCGCCGACAATCAGGTTGCGCTTCTCGAAGCATTCAAGCAGCACCTCCTTGCGGAAGACACCAGCCAGAACACGGTGAATGCCTACGTGTCGGATCTCTCACAGTTTATGAACTGGTACATCCAGACCTTTGATGCATTCGATGTTGACGAAGTTACCCCGACCGACATCCGCGACTATCGTGCGTTTCTACAAGAGCAGATCCCGCCAGCGGCTCCCGCAACCATTAATCGGCGCTTGGCATCGCTGCGCCATTTCTTTACCTGGGCCAAGGGACAGCATCTCACTGTGACCCAGCCGATGGAGCGTATTCGCAATGTGGAAAGTACTGTCCAGGGACCGAAATCGCTCGATCGTAAGCAGTGGAACCGTCTCCAGCGGTGTATTGAACAGGCGAAAGGACCGCAAGGGGTACGCGATCGTTGCATCGTCCTGGTGCTCTACCATACCGGCCTGCGTGCAGGAGAACTGGCCGCCCTGTGTGTGCATGATCTGACCCTTGGTGAACGTTCTGGTCATGTTCAGGTCCGGCGTGGAAAAGGCAATAAGGCGCGCAGTGTTCCGCTCAATGCGGATGTGCGAGCTGCTCTTCGTGATTATCTGCAGGTGCGTCCTTCCTGCCAGGAGCCCAGGCTGTTTCTCGGCCAACGTGGCGAGCCGCTGTCTGCTCATGCCATCTATGACGTGGTCGTGAAGTATGGGCGCCTTGCAGGGCTGAAAGAAGTGACACCACATACACTGCGTCACACCTTTGCGCGTACACTCATTGTGGCAGGAATACCCCTCAATGATGTAGCCGATCTGCTGGGACATAGCCGTTTAGACACCACCCGTATCTATACTAGAGCGAGTGGCGTGGATCTGGCTGCTGCCGTTGCGCGGTTAGAGACCATATAGGATGGAATACCGAAACGACATGCGATGAAAACACCTGAGCAGTATTGTAAAACAGGTGTACAATGACCATGAAGTATGGGCTTACGCGCCAGTTCGATCACTCTCTACTCGAGTTGTAGGCATAGACTAAGGGAACACATAAAGAAGGGGATGAGGATGGCAAGCGAAATTCGTCTACGATTGGTGTCTCCAGATGAGCAGCTTTCGGAAGAGGAGGTGGTGAGAAAAGATCCTGAGAATCCTTTTCTCTCACCTGGTCAGCGCCCTGAACCCTATCGATCCTATTATATAGCCTACGTACGGTTAGAGCCAGTCTTTGCACAAGCAAACGTGCGCCCTCCGCTCCTTGCCGATACTCCTCGCGGAAGAGGGCTCGTCTGGAGATGGTGGCCCAACGAGATGGGGATTGTCCTTTTCACCTCTACTCCCACGAATGACGGAAAGGTGACGCTTGACGACCGCGTGACCTTTATGCGGGGTGAAGAGACGGCAAACGTTATCCTGGTCACTGATTCCATTGCGCTTAACCCTCCGAAATGGGGATAGAAGAGGATAGGGTGAGGTTCACGTTCGCCTTGTGAGCGCAATAACGCTCGCCACGCTCACCTTGTGGATGTGATGAGCGTGGCGAGTGCTACATGGTAATCGTCAACTTCACGCCCACAAGGAGACCGTTATCCAGCATAACGATCTCCAGTGCAAAATCTCTATGGGGTAGAAGGATATGCATCCGAGATGGTTGGATACTGCCCATACCCCGGTGAGTCAAGCGTATTCGAGGATACCTCCAGTCCTGATAGCTTAAACATTGTGATACTTATGATGGGTTTCCTGTTCCAGGCCAGGAGATGAGAATACAAAGAGCATAGGGTCAGTTCAGTAAGACAAAGAAGGATACGCACATGACAACGCAAAAATATGACACCCTCTTTGCAGCCATTCGTCAAAAATGCCAGTTTGAGCATTGGTATGGTCCCGATATGGAAGATCCTGCCTGGTGGGACAAATATGATATGCATGGCCGCGTCGAGAACGCTTTATCTCCGGTGAAAAAGCAACCAGATCATCCTCAACGTATCGGCTTCGCTTTCCCTCCGGCGAGCGAGGCACAAGTGCAAGCAACGGAAGCAGCCCTCGGTTTTCCTCTTCCTCCATTGTTACGTGCGCTTTACACACAAGTGGCAAATGGTGGCTTTGGGCCATTCTATGGCCTCATTGGTGTGCGAGATGGTCAACCAGGTACAGGAATGGCAACACTTGAGGGCTTCTACCCTCATGCACCAGAACCTTGCCGGATCATTTCTCTTGCTGAGTGTATCGCCGACATCGAATCCAGCGCCGGATCAGAGCAGCCGCATTTAGTTGTCCCTCACGGAACCTGGCCTGATCGCCTACTAATGTTCTGTGAATATGGCTGCTGTATCTATTTTCATGTGGATGTTGCTACCGAGCACGTCTTTGAAAGCTATGTCAGCGAGGATGATCATAGCGTCGTAACCGCTGTCGCTCCCTCCCTAGAAGAATGGCTCCTTCGCTGGACACGATATGAGAAACTCACGAGTTGGGTGGGATAGATGGATCTTCTGATCTGAGCTCATAATGATTGCCAGAAGCGTAGTGAAACAATAGGTGGAGATGATGAGATGAGTGGGGTAAGCGAAGTGCAACTTGTCCGGCTCCTGAAAGGAAGGCTCTATGTTTGACACACTCGATACGATTGACTGGTCCAGGCTTGAAACCGCCTATGGTACGGCAGAAGCTATTCCCGGGGCACTGCGAGATCTGGCCTCTCCCGATGAAGAGGTACGTGCTACGGCATGGCAGACGCTCTGGTCGGAGCTTGAGCACCAAGGTACAGTGTATCAAGCTTCAGCGTATGCAGCACCGTTCCTTGTGGCGTGGCTTCCAGAGGCACAGGGTGAAGAGAAGCGCAGCCTTGTCACGTTCCTGGCGCTCCTGGCACGAGGCAATGGTTACAAACGCCAGCACCTGAAGCTGACTGATGAGCAACGCAAGCAAGACCCTGTTTTTCAGTTGGAGATGGCGGAAGAGATCAAATGGGTCGATTCCTCCTTGGCGTTACTAGGTCAATTATAGCTTGGCTTCTATAATTTTGGTCGTCACGGGGAATTTAGTACCAACAACGTGGAGGATCAGGAGCTGGCCATGCTCGCCCTGCACCTCTTACAGATCTCCCTGACCTTTGTCCAGACTTTGATGATTCAAGAGGTCTTGTCGGAGCCAGCCTGGATGAACCGGATGACCAAAGAGGACTTGCGAGGATTGACACCGCTGATCTACAGCAATGTCAATCCCTATGGGCTCATGCGACTCAATATGGCTGAGCGTCTGATGATTGAACGAGCGGAAGCCGTCTAAAGTGGAGCTTCGTCCTTACGGAAGTCGAGTGGAAGCATCTGGGCCAAGAGGCAGTTCACATCAAGTCGTCTCCTTGCCTCCAGCAATATTGCTATCTTGCCCCTGGTGTCACCAATGTTTGTATTGAGCCAACGGGGAGATTCAGTAAAGACAGACACACCCAGATATGACTTGAAAGAGAAATTGGATATGCCACGAAAACAACCGCCAGAGGGTTACATCACCGCCGGTGAGGCCGCGAGAATGCTCCAGGTGACGGATGCGATGCTGACCAAGTATGTGAAACAAGGCAGACTCCGCCGATATGGGCCTGAAGAGCGGAAGCATAAATTTTATAAGCTGAGCGAAGTCCAGGCGATTGTCGATGCAGACAGAGCGTTCTTTGAGGCCGGGAAAGAAACTGCTGCTGAAACGACGGATGCTACGTTCGCCTTAGCCACACCAGAAGATGAAGAAGGTGTCTATCAGCTTGCTACACGTCTCTTCGGACGAGCTGTGAGATTCGTGCGCGGGATCTCACTGCCGATGACGTAGAACCGTACACACCAGGCCAGGCCAGGGAGTGCATCATCGGGAGCATTGCCAGCGATCCTGATATCGATCAAGACACCAGATCCACCTATGTGGCGGTTCTCCTACGTGGTGTGAGGGCCGATTTGGAGCGGTTAGGGCGTGAGGGTGTAGCTATTTCCAGCGTCTATGCATGGAGTGAGACACCAGAGGGCATTGCCATGTGTTTGCGCCTTGAGATGCAGCTGTGGGCTCCCCCACAAAATGGCCGTATGGCGTTCTACCTAGACATCGCGTCATCGGAGGCGTTTGTACTGCAAGGGTACAAGCGCGGTTTCGCAGAGTGGCAGCGGGAACATCCAGATGTGCGGAGCTTGGTACCAATCATAGCAACACTTGAGGAGGGTCTCGTGTTTCGCAAAGCAACAGTCCGGGACGCGGGGATGGAGAACTATCTCGCATATCTGAATTACTGGCCCGGTGGGGCGAATCCCGCCATCCGAGCCGCTCGGCGGGCCTTCCTCACCTACAATCCCGACAGCACATATCATCTCTACGACCGGGGGAATCTTGTGGCCTCAATCAATATCGTGCCTCTGAGGGAAGAGGCGATAGAGGAGTTTAAGCAAGGAAAACGCGGTTGGTTGTTTGGGCCCGACCAGATCGAGCAATTCAAGCCTGATCATCCCTTGCGATGCATTATCATTGACTTTCTCTCGGCCCCTGTTCCCTCAGCTGTGCATCGAACAACGTATGCGATGCAATTGTTAATGAATCTCTCTTTGCGTCTGAAGGAGTGGGGAGAGAAAGGTATTGAAATTATCAGCATCCACGCTTGTGGTAGCACCGATCTTGGACGCAATATCTTACGCACCGCCGAGTTCGAGGAGTTGGGTGAGCCAGTGCCAGGACGTGTGATTTTTAAGCTGGACGTGCACTCGACTTTGTACAATTTGGGGAAAGCATAGGGCATAAAGCCACCTCTGGAGTAAGATAGAGGGTAATCAAACACCTATCTTGCCAAGGAGAAACTTCATGCCCCTTCCCGATCCCATTATAGAGGTACTGGCCGCCTTTCGGCCACTATTTACGGCTCCGACGTAGAGAAAATTGATGATCTTGTTGACTGGCACCTTGTTGGCCCATGGACGCCGCACCGTCGCAGCCGCCTTGCGTCACAGCGGCCAGGAGAGGGAGACGAGCTTCAGCACCTTCCATCACGTGCTCAATCGAGCACGCTGGTCGCCCCTGGCGGTGAGTCGTCAATTGCTTACTACGATCGTGGAAACCTTTGTGGAGGCAGGTGGCACGTTGGAGCTGGTGATCGACGAGACGTTGGAACGGCGTTGGGGACCCAAGATCAGTAAACGGGGACATTACCGCGACAGTGCGCTCTCTAGCCGCAAGCGAGCGGTGAGTAGTCCGGGGCTGCGCTGGATCGTCATGGCCGTGATCGTGACGCTGCCCTGGACCAAACACCGCTGTGCTTTGCCCTTTTTGTGCGTCCTGACGACCACCCCGGAGGTGAGTGCGGCCTTGGGCAAGCGTCACAAGACGGTTGGAATGTGGGCGCGTCAAATGGTGAAGCTGGTGCGCCGCTGGTGTCCCACGCTGCCCATCACCCTGCTGGGCGATACCGCCTACAGCATTCTGGAACTGGGCTTGACGTGCCAAGAGCAGCAGGTGAGCCTTCTCACCCCGTTTCATCTGGATGCGGTCCTGCATGCGCTGCCGCCTGAACGCGACGCGCACACCATCGGTCGTCCTCGGGTGGTGGGCTCTCGCCTCCCTTCGCTCGAACAGATCCTGGCCGACCCAAACACGACGTGGCAGCGCCTGACTCTGGAGTGGTACGGGCAAGGCGAACGCACCCTGGAGATCTGCACCGGGACCGCGTTGTGGTATCGTGCAGGCTTTGCCCCGTTGCCTATCCGCTGGAGTCTGGAGACGACTTTCGAGGAGAGCCGGGCTCACTTGGGGATCGAAACGCAACGCCAGTGGTCTGATCTGGCCATTGACCGCACGACGCCCCTGCTGTTTGGCCTTTACAGCCTGGTCACACTCTTTGGCATTTCTGGGGGAACGGCTCTTTTTCCACATCACCCACTGATCCTGATGTGGTTTTAGTCCCCTGTTTGACCCTCGACCGTCTTACCAGGGCTGTCTGTTATTGATGAAACATTGTACAAAGTCGAGGTGCAATCTTCCCCATTAAAGTTGTTGCAGCCTTACAAAGAGGCGCTGGCTCGGTGGAAGGCGAAGCAACAGTTTCCCAACTCTGTAGATGCTCCAGCGTAGTAGTAAATGACCTGAAACCTCCACGGTTTTTGCCCTGAAACCTCCACATTTGCCCCCAATCCTGCACATTGGGACAAAGTTTCCTGGGCAAGCCGCTCCCCATCTAAGGTATCAGCAGAAAATATTGGAAATAAATCGCTTGCGTGCCACTCTCTCCAGATGTAAATCCCAACATTCTGCTGGGATTTACAGGAAGGCTTGGGAGATAAATTGTTGTTGGCTCGGTCATTCTGGGTTTGGCCAGGATACACCATGTTCTCTAAACATTTGATGGCATCGCTTGCAGAGAACGGTCAAATCATTGGGGTGTTCGTATCCCCGCCGCTTGTATGTGCGATGATGAACTTCCAGGTGGTCCTGACTGTTGCAAATCTGGCGGCGTTCATCCGCAAGGAAGAGTGCGATATGGCGCATTCTTTGCCAGTGCTCCGTATGAAGATAGTCCTCATAGAGCATAGTGTTCAGGAAATGGGGAGATGTTTGCGAAGCCACGTTCAATCGGAGATGTTTGGGGAGAATGAGCCGGAGCAAAATCTCTTTGAGCAGATCCTGGCTGGATCTGGGGTTTGCGGCTGGTAAGAACAGGAAGTCGGAAGAGCAGCGTAGCCCAAAAAGGCTAAAAGAGGCTCTCTCCTCTAGAAGACTCGCTCAAACAACGAGAAAAGCATGACAATAACTTCTGCTCAGCTTGTAGATCAGACATGTCCGAGACGATCGCGGGTATGAATGGGAAGGCTGATGTCGGCTCATCCTCCCGCAACCCCTCAAAATCGATGTCTGTTCAGCTTTTTGGCATCTCTGATAGCCCATTTGTCCTGCTTTTTATTCCAAATTCCTGTTCTTACCAGCCGCAAACCCCGAATAGTGTGCTTTTTTGTGACTTTCGTCTGCACTATGCCAGTGCAGACGAATTCTACACGGTGCAGACGAAATATGAACACAGGGCAAACGAAAGTCACAACCAGTGCGGACGAAATTTTAAAGTGACACAGGCCAACTGGAGAACTTGGCGCCCACGGGATGCGCAATGAGCTTGCAGCAAGCTCGCTGTAGAATACGAAGCTGCTTCACAAGCAATTCAGGTCACATTGCTTGCTGGCTACGCTGGTGAAGTTCCGTCTCAGTGCAGCTACATGAAAGCGACGCCAGACTGTCTGGCGCCGCTTCACTTGAAAACGACAGCTCGTTGCCCATCCCGTGAGAACCTTTCAGCCAACACAGCTATACATGGGAACGTTTGTATGGTATGCTCTCCCTCAAAGCAAAGGAAGCCACGTTCTGGGGACGCTGAGCGAGAGGAGGCAGGCCCATGGACAATCAGTCGCAGCAACGATTCTGCACCAACTGTGGGCAACCGCTGGCGCCTGCGGCCGCCTTCTGTGTCGCCTGCGGCATGCAGGCGAGCGCACCACCAACGGGCGCGCCAGGCCCGTTTTCTGCTGAAGCGCAGCCAGGCTATCCGCCGTCCTACGCGCAGGCGCCAACGCAAGCGCAAGATGATCCACTCCCGGCTTTGCTGGCCGCTGGCTACCTGGCCAGCCGGAGGGGGCGTCATCCACAGGTGCGGGCCAGGCGACCAGGGTCCAGGCTGCGCGGGTGTGGCTGTATCTTGTTCATCCTGGCGGTTCTTGCTGGACCATTCATCGGCATGGCGTTGACGTCCGGCAGGCTACAGCTGATCTTCACGTATGTGGCCATAGGAATGGTCATCCTCTTCTTCCTGTTATGGTTGATCGCGGTGCTTGTGACCAGGCGCGGAAGAGAAGCGTTGTCAGAGGGGTTGGTAGAGGGCTGTCTTGAAGCGATCCTGGGCGGATTGTTCGGCGGAGGGTAATCTGCTCCTGCACCACACCTCAAGCAAGTGATAGAGCCGAAATGACTGGAGGGCAGACTCACACAACATCGCTTGCCTGCTGTAAGCTCGTTGCGCATCCCGTGGGTGGCGCAAGTCCAAGAGAGTCAAAACCTCAACTAAAGGGAATAGAACAGAGATTCCATACGCCACAATGGCCGAGAAAGGGCCTGGCGGGCTGTGAGTGGTATGAGTGTCGCAGGACATCGAAAATCGCGTCTCAGAGGTGCAAACGGAAAAATCCCTCTTCGCTGGTTCAGTTACAAATCATGTGCAACAAATCTGTATCTTGCGATTTCCCCAAAGGTGTGAAAAAGAGACTGAAAGAGCGTAAATAGCTCTGCCCGTAGATTTGGTAGTCACCGACACTACCAAATAAAACAATAACCCCTGCAATTCTCTGGTTCCTGGGGGTGTATGAATTCGTTGTAGGCAATCAGGCGGCATATTCTTGCTCCCAGAGCGAGTCGTAGGCTCCGTTGAGAACGGAGGTACGCAGAGGCAAGAGAGCATCGAGGCCGTCAGGAGTCCAGCGCATCCCGGAGCGTTTGGCACGGGTGCTGACAATGGTTTTGCAGGCGGCTTCGGCGATGCCACTGCCAACGTGCATGCGCTTCCGCACGGAAGAGAGGATAGCGCATGCGGGCGGCGTGGGTGGTAAAGTAGTCCACGGCCCGCTCTGGACTACTGCGTGCTTGCCCTGGGTCCGGCGGGATGGGCGGCAACACC
>WNFI01282216.1_pt1 | contig 21619 bp, 30 predicted proteins | sample 5400471 | NCBI WGS metagenome assembly WNFI01 (sample SAMN13153348, study PRJNA577476) | soil metagenome | isolation source: 100 cm saprolite on Douglas fir-dominated hillslope | place: USA:California | collected 2013-09-17
AAGGAAGTCCCGCCTCTTGCCCCAATTTATTCAGCTCACCCCCATCCGAATCACTTCCTTCGGCTTCCATCTCGGCTGCTAACCGGAAGTCTTCGGCATCATCTAGGGGGTCCTCAAGAAATTCTCCGTCTTCTGCATTGGCAGGTAGCGGAGACTTGAGATGAGATGCATTTCCGTTGGGGCGCTGCGTTGACGACTGGTCGTCATCATGACTGGTTTGACTATCGACATCATCATCGTCCTCGTCATTCTCGAGAGATGTATCACTCTCATGCTGGGATTCTTCAATGTCTGTCGAATCGCGCAAACCAGATATATCAAGAGTTCTCTGGGCCTCCAAAGCTTTAGCAGAGTGCTCAATAATAGCATCTAGGTGTTCTTTCCCCTTCCGAGCTTGTTCTTCCTTTTCTAGAGCCAGTTTCTTTTGCTTGACATACTTGAAAGGAAGACAATTGATTGTTCGAGATATCAGAAGGATCGATGGTAAACTTACTTTGACTGCGTCCTTCCAAAGGGCCTGGACAGTCTTCAGAGTGGATTTCACAAGAGCTTGCATCTTCTTCTCCTCTAAACGCTTGGTTTTCTCATCTGCACCAGCCATCTTTTCCCAATAGGCATTTATCAGTCGTGCAACGCGTCGGGCACCGCCCACGCGAACCCTCGCATTTTCTCGAACCACTTTCAAATGTCCGGAAGCCCTCTCGATAACTGAATCCCAATGCCCCATGGGACGAGGAGGCTCAGGTGCTTGGGGAACAGCCCCCTGCGCATGGGATAGTCGTCCATGACCTCTCAGCTCGTTGATTCGTCTGAGATACGCGCCATCTGTTCTAGCAACTGCTTCAAGTTCTTCCACAGTCACTTCGGGGCCTTCATCGTCCAGCTGGACATATGACTGCAAGAACCGCATCACGCTTCCCCCATATGCCCTGGCTGGGGGCGGTTGCTGATGGTGAGTGTATACAGGAGGTGGAACACGATGTATAAGCTTAATGCGCTTCACGGTTGAAGCGGGATGTGTAACGGAGTCGACGTCCTTGCGCTTCCGTGGCTTCTTAGGGCGAGGAATAGCAGGCTGCAGCACGGGCTCGACGGGAGCATGACCGAGAACGAGATCATCTTCACTTTCAAGCTCATCAACTTCGCTGGGTGATTGCCCCCGTGCAATTGTGCCTAGGGATTTTCTGCGTGACATGCGTCCACCTCTTCCACCTCTACCCCTGCCTCTGCCCTTGCCTCGAGCACTGGAAGGTGACGCTAACTTGGGAGCAGGTGCATCCAGATATGATGGGAGTGACTTGCGACCCTTCTTAGGTACGTCCCGGAAAGTAGGAACAGCCTTGGGTCTCGCTCCGGTGGGGGAATCAAGTGGAGCCGATCGTGAAGTCATCTTACCCTTCCCCTTGGAGACTTTGGGAGTTGAAACGGACGGAACGGGGGCAAGGGGCGAACTAGCACGAGCAACCACTCCTATCGACTGACGCTTGTCGTTAATCGCCCGGCGTGTGCGACGCCCAGCGGCCCCAGACCCAGGCGCATTTTCAATGTTATTAGCAACGAGGTCATAGCGAGCCCGGAACTAAGGATGCCATGAATACAATTCTTGGGAAGATCAGAGGTAGGCGTGATTCTTACCGATTCGAACACTTGCGAGGTATCGGACTTGGCGACCTGGACAACAGCAGCGATACAAACGATTTGGATCGATATGTACATACAGAGGAATAATAGCTCACCTCGGGGTCGAAGCTCGTAAGAGTGACAAATCGGTCAAGGTGAAACGCCTCGCGAACCTGCGTTACGAGTCAATGACGCGTACTGTGTTAAGACCTTCAAACGCACTGCACTATCATGCCGTTCCATTAGCTCTGCAAGCTCTTTCCTCCTCTGAGCAACCAACTCCTTACGTCGTTGTGTGACGCGTTCGTCTAATCGCCATGCGTCTGCTGCTGAAGCTTTGGAAGCTTTGCCCATGATACCATTTTTTCGGGATCTAGAATTTACAATAATCGTAGAGGGCCCGGGAACAGGAGGCTCGGCGGATGACTGAGTGTCCATGCACGTCACTCGGTGCTATCCGCCACGACGCACACTAGTTCTAAGAAGGCGTTCTCACCAAATACTCGATGAGATTTCAAGCGGACTGAGGTTTCCGAAGCCCCAGATCGGCTGAGACCTTCAGCGCCAGCCAAATATTGCTTTATGGCCCGTTGCGAGCGCAGTCGAGGTTGAAAGTCTTGGAAAAGCTGCATGCTATACTTTACGGCGATCTCCGAGCGAACAGGCGCTTATCCACTTGGCGTCAACAAACGTGGCAATTAACATTCTTTGAAGGAGAGGGATAGTGTGTCAACACAGTTTACACTCGCACACATCAACAACGAGATGTCCAGATCCCACCAGAGACAAGGATTTTGAAACCACCCATCCCGAGCTAAGTCTGGATCTCCAACCTATACTCATAATAATGGGAACACTTAAAATAGAGAAAGCGGAAAGGAACCAGAAGAACGAAAAAAAGTAAAAAGGAGTTATGACGAGTAACAGGATACATGTTCCAATCCGCTCTCTCCACTGGATGCTTGACGATTAATAAGTGATTGAAAATCATCCAGGATTTTTCTAGACTGCGTTTGAAGTCGGGAAAGCTCCTGGAGCGCCGCAAAATTCGGGACATTGCTGGCACAATTTGAGGCAACGCTGGTTCCTGAAGGGTAGCGAGCTTTGAGGAATGCCTTGAAGGATCCGAAGTGTGTGCCACTGGCATAGCTAGATGATAAATCGAGGACGTTAGTGGATGCGGAGGTTGAAGGGTTGGATATTGTAATGAATGGAGATGATGTTGGTATGCCATCAGTCGGTGATCTTCTCGTCATCAAAGCCGGATGCATTGGAGGGAATGATGGAGAATGCTTGAGAGCTTCGGAGGTTGAAAGAGTAAGTGGATTTCCATTTGGCATGAGAGAGACTGGAGGAGATCGGGCGACTGCTGGTACAGGTCTTGGAGGCGAATGAACCGGAGATATTGGTGTCAGAATATCACGACTCCTATCCTCCACCAAAGTGCTTCCATCATCTTCATCATCTTGCATAACTTCAGACACCTGGGCACGCCTCCAATCGAGCCATCTATGAATGATGTCTTTCGGATAGGACGGCCCTGAGATCTCCAGCGCATCAGCCCATCCTGTTGCTTTGGCTCGGCTAGCAGTGGGGTTGTGTGTGTACAATACATTTAGTTTCCCAAGTACGTGTGATATAGGACTGAAGACTGTTTCACGAATATTACTAATCAGTCCAAAATGATGGTGATCTCAAGGCATGCAAAACACTCACGAATCCGCTCTTCCAAATCTACTCCATCTTGGATAGCTGGAGCGTCTTTCGACTTCCTACGTGGCGAACGGGCTACGGGAAGATAATGAATCAGAAGGGTGACCAGCACAAGACTACCGCACAGAACATACCGGCTCTTTTGGTCCGGACGTTTGGATCTCTCCTTCGACGCTTCTCAAACCATTTGGTCACTACGTCACCAGGAACATTAGAAACAACGCCCTACAATGGAAAGATACCCACCTTGTCCCACAGTCTTCCCCGATCGTCCTGCGATGTCCTCACGGTCAGCTTGGGACGGTTTCGGATTCTTGGAATACTCTTCCTCCCAAATGTGTAAATGGTCTTTCGCCAGAAGGGTTGTCCTTCTGGAGGAACTCGCCGCCGATGATGCTGCAGGCATGGTGAGGCTTAGATCAAATCGAGGTCTGGATGAATCCAAGTCCCAGCTGCAGTGAGGCAGCAGTATGGAGCCAAAACGGAGGATTAGCCGAGCACAGCCACAAGTTGAGTTTGCTACTCTTTGAGACCTCCGGGTTTGGACACCTTCCCATTTCTGCCTCCGACGCGACGAACCCCGACACCCCTGGCATCGATTGCCTTGAACTTTTCCTGTCACTTTTCCTGCGATAGTAATGCGCTTCCCGTGTTGCCAAATGTTAGTGATCATGAACGTGCGAAGGGGGGCCAAATACCCACTCATTATTGGATTATTAGTGGTGAGGACTGCGGGGTATCATATGCCGACGTCCTATCCATCCAAACTGAAGCCACCCGGCACAAAATTAGAAGAATTACAAGGAAGGAATGAGTTATCGGTTAAAGAACGGTACCTGCCACCTTCATCGAACCCTGCTCTTTTTCTAAGATGCTGAACATATATGTCCACCGATCCTTTCATCGGTCGCAAGAGGGACCATGAATTGCCTCAAGTAGGACTGTACAGCGAAACGTAGAGAAGTTAGCAGGTGACTCATTCAGCTTGAGTCTTGACAGGGACACGCAAGTTATTCTTTTCTTTTTTCTTTCTTTTTTTGGTGGAACCTACCGAAGTTATTCTTTTCTACATCCGCCCCGAGTTCTTATTCATCTTCTCATGTTCCCGAGCTTCAAAACGCATTCACAACGTCATAGAACGCGTGCCGCTCCCTGCTCCGATAGATTCATTTTGTTCCCTCGCTTCCAACCGATCATTGCTAGACCCTGCCACACGATACACCCAATTAGAAAAGACAATCGGAATGAACATTTGTAACTAGGCCAAAAAAAATATGAACTCAAGGAAGGACAACAGAATCATGGAAGCCACCAACATTATTACAGCGTTCGCAAGTTTAGACTAAGAAACCAAAACCACAATAATCCCGTCTCGCCAACTAACACAGACCGAAAAGAAAGAATTTAATGGTGCGATGGCTGAGTCCAAAGCACATGGAGGGAAAGAGTATACGAAAGGATGATAAGAATGTAGATTCCTACAGGAGGGGGGAGGCGTATTAAGACAACGTCTTACATGAAACAATATGTGACATATTGAAGCCTAACACAAGAATAGTAAGAAGGGATTTCAGGGATATGTGCATAATACAGCGGGGCGACAACGTTTTGAAAGCTAAGAGTGCATTCGCGAAAGAACCTCACTTGCGGCGTGTCCCAAGCTCTCGAGTTCCCGAAGTAACTCAGGGCCATCAGAGGAAGAAGTTGATGGTGGTGCCAGGTCTTTCATAGGATGACGATCCTTGACGAAATGACGAAACGCGTCGAAGCTCCGAAGCCTGGGAGGAAGAACATGGGGCGATACCTCGCTACCAGAAATCCTACGGAAATGATCTGGACCGTGCTCTCGGCGTCCGCCTTGATCTACTGGCACAAACGGCCGACCCTCTGGGATGCGGATTGGTGGCAAAGTAGCTGTTGATGTTGTCTCTGGGATCGAAGCTCGCTTATGTAAGTCATGGGCTGGCGTTGCAACGATCGACTGGCTAGTTGGCGTATTCCCAAGTTGCGCAGTAGCGTGAGTCGAAGGTTGAACACCCCAGAAACGCATGACTGGTGTCGTCTCTGGGATCGATGCTCGCTTATGTAAGTCACGGGCTGGGGTTGCAGTGATCGAATGGCTAGTTGGTGTATTCCCAAGTTGCGCAGTAGCGTGAGTCGAAGGTCGAACGCCCGAGAAATGAATGAAACGTGCAGGTCTAATTGTGGCCATAGCCGAGGTGGTGGGATGTTGCATGGGTCGGGATGTGCCAGGTGCTGTAACCCTTCGCGATCGTCCAACAGGCACCGCCATTATTGGTGAAACGGATGTGACAGGGGCCGAGACTATTCGGGAGACGCTCGGAGCATGCTTCTAAAGGAAGTAGAGGAGATACTGGGGACGTAAATGGATTACGGAATAGAGGCGAGCGCTCGGGATTGTCTGATGATGAATTAGTATTTAGTCTCAAGGCTATTTGAGGCTCGGGAGACTCGGAAGGAGTAGGCAAACGCGTCACTGGTTGAGACACAACCACAGCTGGTGGCCCGGTGGACGGAGTAGCGGTTGGAGCAGATAGCTTGTGAGACAAAGACAAGATGGACGCATGTTGTTCTTTCAGCCATATTATCCATGCCCTCACTCTGTCTTCATCTGTGTTCAGAGCCTTCGACCAGATCGAAACTTTCGCCTCCACCTGATCCGGGAATTTTAAAACAAGTTGTCGAAGCAGGGGAATAATTCCCTGAAGATCAGGGAACACTGAAGAAGATATTAATAACGAATCGAATGAGCTTTCCTCGTGATGTGTAGATACGCACGGATGAGTTCTTCTTCTGCAGAGTTGGTTGTAGGCCCATCATTAGAAGTAGATTTCCGAATCGCTTCAGTTCTCCTTCGAACAAACCAGTTCCGGACTGTGAAACGGAAGTCAGCAGAAAAAGAGGACAAGGAGGGAAGCAGGCCATACCCTGAGCCTCGGTTTTTTCGACTTTTACTGCCAAGATCTGGATTTCCCAGTTGTTGGGATATCGGTTTTTGACGAACGAGTCTGAACAAGCGGAATAAAATTACGCGCGTCAAATTGAGACTCAGAATCACCATATAGTATATCCTTTTGCCATTGCTTCATATGCTTTCTGGGGCCGTCGGGCACTATCTGGTTCCTCGATGTCCCAGCCTCTCCGAAGGGACACATCGACTCATGCTTGACGTTTACGACATTACTGCTAATAGGTGGCTCTCCTGAGTCCATTCTGCCTCTCGAGGACTACTCGAGACTATTCGAAAGAGAAGGGGCGTCGAGAACTCAATATTCAGAAAGGCAAGCGTCCCTCGGCAAAGCGCGTATCCCCGAACCAATTTTAATTGACCCTCCGTTTACGCGTCGGGCGTCGTGATTTCCGTCGACCGCAGTGGCCTTAACGCGTTTCCTTAGGCAGAAGGGGATTGACGTCATTCCGCATTCGAAGCTTAGGTTCCGACATCGTTTTTCCGCGATCTTCCGTGTTTTGACTCGGACACCAAAGCCACCCTTTGCCGAAAGTCATTTCGGCGACAGACCTACCCACACTGGTTATCGGCTGTCTATTGTCCCTGCTCAACTCCTGTCAACTTCTATCGTCCTAACCTTATGTCTAAAATAAACTCCTCAACATTTCACATAGGTGGTAATACAGCACAGTAAAGTTCAGCACACTCACTTGATTCAGGGATAACCTCGCATGATTCTTATTTTATGCACCAGTATTTCCTCTGAGCGCCCCTTTGTTTGCATAAGGGTCGGAGAACAATTGGGGACCAGGTGTGTCCGAGCCACGGGGTGATGTCGAGCAACGCACGACACGATGTCGTTTGATGCCCCAAAAATAGACAAGATATTCTCCCTGAGGAACCAGGCATCCTTGTCAAACGAATATCTAAGATGGCAGCATTATACCGTATACGCACCGAAGTCGCTCAAGGCCTTATATAACGATCTGTAAATGGTGGAGAAAGATGCGGATGTAGAAACCATAGGGGCGAGTCAAATCAGGAGCTCAGATTCCTCCAACTTGCATCAGGGTAACGGAGGTCGAGGAGTTGTTAGGCAATCTGTTGCCCTGGGCAGAGTGCAACGCCGATGCCATCAATGGGGCCCAGGAAATCACTATCCGTACCGATGGGGAAAACGAACATCTTTTCGGCTATATATGTGGAAATGGATGTAAGGTTACAACACATTGATGTATACTAGGAGGGAAAGTGTGCCACAAACAGCAAGATGAAATGGGATAATGAGTTCATCAAGCGGTCGATAGAGATGCATCCGTGAGAGCAACCGTAGGCTCCGTCGGCACTTCGATCCTGTCGATGGCATACGACGTACATCACCCTACAGATCGAGTGCACAGTCCTAAACAGGGTCTCAGATGCCGGTGGCTGTGAAGAAAGACTCTCGCAAAGATCCGGAGGCTAACTCATCCGCGACCCGGTCACAAATGATGCTACCGCCTCCGGTCTTGGGATCACATGTGAACTACTCATGGGTTCCCGTCGATCCATACTCTCTAGTCTGTATTTAATCAACTTTCCATACCATCCACCTAATCTCCTCCTATTCCTCCTTTCTAGTGCTCTTGACCGATAACCATGTCTCGCAACGGCAGCAAGGAAGGAAAACCTCCAGTTAGCTTCGCCACCCAGCTCGTGAGTCTCCCGGTGCACTTATGATCCACAGAAATGTTAAAAATTATGCTCCTTTAGATCGCTGGAGGGACAGCCGGCATGGCCGAGGCGTTTGCATGCCAGCCACTCGACACAATCAAGGTGCGGATGCAGCTTTCGCGCTCAGGTAGAGCGCCAGGGGTATGTTTGTTCCATTTCCAGTCCTTCTACAGGACTCATATTAGACTTTTGCACATGCCTAGACGAAACCACGCGGGTTTATCGCTACAGGCGTTCAGATCGTGAGGCGAGAGACGCCCTTGGCACTTTACAAAGGATTGGGAGCCGTCTTGAGTGGGATCATACCAAAGATGGCCATCCGTTTCGCGTCCTTCGAGACCTACAAGAACCTTCTTGCGGATCATCAGACAGGGAAGACAAGCTTGGGAGGAATCTTCCTTGGTCTGTGTGCTTTCCACTCTTCCTCCGCGACTCTGCACCTCATTTCTATATATGGACGCGTCGTACAGCTGGCCTCGGAGCAGGCACAACCGAGGCCGTTCTAGTAGTGACACCGATGGAAGTTGTCAAAATCCGATTACAAGCCCAATCACACTCTCTTGCTGATCCACTCGAAGTCCCAAAGTATCGAAATGCAGCCCATGCAGTATACCGTATCGTTTCAGAAGAAGGAGTCAGCACTCTCTACCGTGGAGTCAGTTTGACGGCTTTGCGTCAGTCTACCAACCAAGGCGAGCCCCACGCGACATTCGAGATGGGATTGTACTGAATTACTAGAATGGGTGAAATCTAAATTAATATATTAGGTGCCAACTTCACGGCATACCAGGAGATCAAGAAATTAGCGCATAGGCTGCAACCAGACATGACCGAGTTACCATCCTACCAGCACATGATGATTGGCCTAATCAGTGGCGCTTGCGGACCATTCTCGAACGCACCTATTGACACTATTAAAACCCGTGAGTTCTAAATGTTGTTGGGATGGTATGATGGCCTTCATGCTTAGGCGCCTTTCCCAGGTTTGCAAAAATCAACGGCCATCCCTGGAGAGTCGGCATTGACGCGCATAACGCACATCGCAAAGGACATGTGGAAACAAGAAGGTCTGTTGATTTCCTAAATCGCACGCTGGTGCCTTCTTCCTCCCTCTGGAACTCAAAATTGTGATACCTCATAGGCGTCCGGTCTTTTTACAAGGGCATTACGCCCCGCGTCCTCCGTGTTGCACCAGGTAAAGTTTTTTCTGCCATCAGCACTCCACAGCTCACGCAAACATTTCGTTCACAGGTCAGGCCATTGTCTTCGCAGTGTATGAGCGTGTACGCGCAGTCATCGAAACTGTCAAGGGATCGGACATTGAGGATCGCTATTCGGAGTAAATATATTGCTCTCCGGTCATCATATGTATTCGCCTTCTGTGGTTCAATCGTGCATTGTACTTCCACTTCTATACTGGATGGAAACAATTGTACCCATACGTGATTTTAGTAATAAATACTCATTCAACTAAATTTTATTTTGCACAGGACACTGCATCGTGAGAGTTGATCGTGTGCCATCGAATTCCGTGATGAACATCTTGGGCGACGCCACCAGTACGTGGCGAACCAACATAGAGTATGTGTACGTATGTGCGTATCGAACATGCATAAGCTTAGGAAACAGGATCACGTTAAGCGGTTTATGCTGGCAGCTCGAACTTCTGTCCACGGAGGACTCTATAGGGAGGCATCCGAGTTAATTTGTATGATAGCAATGGAGGCTTGAAACGAACCGGGTGACATAGACATAGAAGAAATCAAGGTAGAGCCCGGTTTGTACTATACCAGCGATGAAGGCGATAGGTTCAAAGTGGTTTCGTGGCTCAGTCATATAACTGGACAAAGAGTCCGAGATAGCTGATAAGTTTGACAAACTAATTCGTCACCATGCTGAGAACCCACCGATAAATCCAGTTAGGAATGTACAAAGCTCGGTAGGCACCCAACGCTGCAAGATAATGGGTAGTAATCGTCTCCGCTTCACCAGTACGTTGCAAGATGAACAGTTGGGGAAGGATAGCTACGCTCTCAAGGTAGAGGGAAAACGTCCACATGATTTCTCGGAACGCGAATCCGTGGTTGAAGACGAGCGCCAGTAGGAATGAAGGAGCTAGGATGTACTCGATACGGAAGGTGTCTATTGAGGGGTCATTAGTGGGTCTTGGGGTAAGGTATGTGAGTACGTGACCGGCATGCGCAATAAGGGCGAGGAGAAAATAACACCCACTTGAAACGGAGTCTCATTAAGTAGAGGATGTATGCACTGCTCCCAATGAAGAAGAGTTTCATGATGGTATTGTATAGTGAAACCCATTCGCCAACAAATAAATCGAGGTATCGAGCGATGAAGACGACCAAATACAGTGCTTGAGACTTGAATGACAGACCTGGAGAAATGGCCTTAACAGGAGGCGCCCTCCGAGTAGTGCTCCATACGATGCAGCGTACCTCTACACGAGCGCGACTTGTGGATTTTGTGAATGAGAATGCCTATAGAGGCTAAATGTGACAAGTCGGCTGCCAGGATTTTAGAAAGCATGTTAGAGTCCGGAAAGAAGCTCCGAAGGATCAACCACACACCGATAAATCGAAAAATATTCATCGCGAAGGACGACGCAGAGACTCGTAGTTTTCAGTTGACACGAGTGCTGTAACGCGGAAAGGTGTGTACACCTATTTGCCTCGAGTGACTATGTACATCACATGATGCTTTGCAGTTCGTTGACAGGTGCAGGAATCCTTCAATGAGCTCCTTTTTGCGCTGATGAAGTAGGATGAAGTTGATCCGATCGCTGTTGCGCATTAATCCGTTGTTGAGTTTCTTTGGCCTCGAGTCCTGATAGAAATGGCTTTAACTCTGCCTCGTGTTGCGATCGTTCCACCTGAATGCGGAACGGGCGTCATGATTTCGCCACTTGTACTGTACGATTCATAGGAGTTCGCACTTCTTGGGCGTTTGTTTCTCGATGCTGAAAAACTGCATGATCAGTGATTTTGATCGCCGGGGGGTGCTACCCATTTGGCACTAAACGGCGAACTGCATGCGCCTTGAGTTCCGAGGACGCCTCTTCTAGGCTCAATAGTGAGCATTTTCAGTCATTCGCCCAAGTTTGGTTGATCCTAATCAATTAGGATCAAAGGGTTGCATTGAGTCTCTTATAGGGTTAGCCTTTATTTCAATCCCAGTTCCGGCTTTGTTCAATGGTTGCAACATGGAAGATTATCCACTGTGTGCCAAGTGCTTCAACCATGACAATATCCCACGGAGTACAACCAGGGTTTTGGTGAGACCGCCACGTTTCTGTTTAGCAATCCCATTATTTCTCGTATTTATTTTAATATATGTGTTATTGTTCATTTGCCGACAACCGGAAGACGGTATGCAACTACAAGGCGTCATTGGACACCAGTGTGTGAGGTGATCTTGATCTGGCTTCCAATATTATTCGCTCTTTACAGTTACGCTGTAAAGATGCGCTCATAGGTACCGGTGTGGGGTGTTATTGAAACGCGTCTGGCTTGATCGTCCGAGTGGTGGGAATTTGCTTCCGCCGGACCTGAAGGATTTCAAGCCCAGAACAAACGCTTCTTTCACCACGATCTTGGGTAGTGATACGACAAGCCCAGCAGTAGCTCCTTTACTCGTTATCTAAGCTTTCGACGCGTTCCGTAACCCCATCTGATCGCGGCTTATCATGACTTGGCAGCCTGACGAGAATGGCCTGAGCGAGGTCATGCGTGTTCTCCGTGATTCAACATCGAACGAGAATCCTGATGTACAAAAAGAGATGACTCTCGTGGGTGCCTTTCGCTATGAATATAGGTGTCATAAAGCCGACGTGTCTATGGATTGCCAGCGTCTACACCAATTCAACGAAATTCCAGAGTACCCGTGTTATCTCGTTTACATTCTCAATTTGACCAAGGGAGATGAGCGGCTGAGAGCAGTGGCTGGTCTGTTACTCAAGAATAATGCCGCCAACTTCCTTTCGTCATGGGCTCCCCATGTTTTGCAATACGTGAAATCCAGTGTCTTAGTTGCCTTCGTCGATTCGGCGCCTATGGTCCGTAATGCCGCTGGTCAAGTTGTGGTGTCCATGCTTGATGGATTGGAGCCTGCCAACTGGCCGGAAGTCCTTCAGCACCTCCTTCAGTCCCTCGATGCACCATCGTTGGATGTCCAATTGGTACGCACAATCTCTTCATACGAGGGATGGAAATGCCGACATATGGGGTTATAATGAACTTTAGGCTGCAATCAGTATCCTCGAGAAGGCTTGTGATGACTATCCGAGAAAGTTCGACATCGTGCTTGCTGGGAATCGACCCTTGGATTTCATGATTCCAAAATTCATCAACCTTACCGAACATCCCAATTCAAAGGTCAGAACGAACGCACTCATGTGCTTGGCTCATTTCCTACCGACCGATGTCGAAGCATTGCGAAAGAACCTGGATACTTTCATCTCTTGTTTGTTCCGACGTGCAAGTGATGAGCATCCCGATGTTCGCCAGCAGGTTTGCCAATGTCTAGTCATGCTTCTGGGGATGAAGACGCAGCAGCTCATGCCAGCTATTAATGACGTTGCGGCGTTCATGCTATACTCAACCCAAGACAGGGATGAGAATGTTGCCTTGGAAGCTTGCGAATTCTGGCTCACTTTCGCCGAAGAGGAAGATTTGCAAGTATATTTACGTCCGATACTGCCCAAGCTAGCACCTGTGCTCCTTCAATGTATGGTGTACTCGGAAGAAGATCTCATGTGGCTACAAGGAGACGACGAAGACGACTCTAACGTGCCTGACAAGCCATCTGACATTAAGCCTAAGTTCTATGGCGGTACTTCTCGCTCCCTTGAACGTCAGGATGGCGAAGGCCAAAGCACAGGTAGTGGTACACAAGCACTCAAGTATGGTCAGGAGGATAATTTTGAAGACGACGATGATTACGATGACTATGACGATGATGACGTCTCGACGGATTGGAACATTCGAAAGTGTGCCGCTGCTGCTCTTGATGTTCTGGCGGTTCGGTTTGGCACGGATTTGCTTCAGGTCATTTTCCCACATCTCAAAGAGAAGCTCTGGAGTGAGGATTGGCTACAAAAGGAAAGTGGCATTCTAGCCCTCGGTGCCATGGCAGAGGGTGCGTCAATAGTGTGAATCAATGTGCTAGTACGATGCTCTGAGCTCTCATGCGCCACAGGTTGCATTGATGCTCTCGAGGAGCATCTTCCAGCATTGATTCCTTATCTATGTAACGCATTGAATGATCAACGAGTACGTCTCGATGGTTTAGTGAGTGCGAACCATTATCCTAACTTGGGCCTTAGCCACTAGTTAGATCCATCGTTTGCTGGACTCTCGGTCGATATGCTAGTTGGTGCACAACTGGAACTACCGAAGAACATCGGAATAACTATTTCATCCCGACAATGGAAGGGGTTAGCACTTTCAGTCTCGATCTTGTGTCGTTCTTATTCACGTTTTGGGTAACCAGTTACTTCGCATGGTATTGGACAGCAACAAGCGCGTTCAAGAAGCTGGGTGCAGCGCATTTGCGACCTTTGAAGAAGACGCTGGTGCTCAGCTAGAACCGTTCTTGGAACCCATCCTTCGGAACTTAGTGTTTGCTTTTGAGCGATACCAACAGAAGAACTTGCTGATCTTATATGATGCAGTTGGGACCCTAGCAGACGCCGTTGCAGATGCCCTTTCGAATAAAGCTTATGTGGATATTTTGATGCCACCATTGATTGTACGGTGGCAGCGTTTGAATGACGATGACGACGATCTAATTCCACTTCTTGAGGTAAGTCCTAGCCGTTGCTGTGGATACTGATTCAACTGAATATTTCACATAGTGCTTGTCCTCGGTAACGATGGCTTGTGGTAAGGGATTCATCGAATACGCTCCACCCGTTTTCCAGCGTGCAGTTCGCATCATACATGACCAGCTCGTCAAGTACCAAACTTGGCAGCAGAACGTAGTTAGCAATCCAGATGCCGAAGAACCTGACAAGACTTTCCTCATCGTCGCTTTGGATTTGCTAAGTGGTTTGGCACAAGGACTGGGCCCGTTGATCGGAGAGCTTATTATGGCTAGCAATCCACCACTCATGCCTCTCATCGGGGCCTCCATAAAGGTACAACCTCCTTGTCGTTATCCCAGTATGCTTTCGCTTCATGCTTTCGTCATAGCACCCGGAAGCCTCTGTCCGACAATCTGCGTATGCGCTAATCGGAGATATCGCCATCAGTGTGCCCACTATCCTACGGCCATCGCTTGGCGAGCTCATGCCACAGTTGCTGGACCAGATCACGCCTGAGCCGAAGCACGAGTTCGTAAGTGCCTGCAATAACGCTGCCTGGTCGGTTGGAGAAATCGCTCTTAATATGGGCCAGGGTGAGCCGCCAGGTTTTAGGCATTGCGTTCAGGGACTGATTCTCCTCACTTAGATCCTGAATTCAATCAATGGACTCGTTCGTTAATTGAGAAGCTGATTCCCATATTACTGCAAAACCCCCCCAAGGCTCCTAGAAGTCTCGTTGAGAATGCGGCAGTGACGATTGGCAGAATTGCGCTTGTCCAACCTCAACTTGTAGCGCCTCATTTGGATGTCTTCGCAGCCCAATGGTTTGTGTGGATCGTTTCTTCCTCTCGATTCTTTGTAATGGTTGTGCAATTTTTTAGGTGCCAAGCATTATGGGAGATCAAGGACAATTCGGAGAAAGATACTGCATTTCGTGGATTCTGCGCGATGATCGAAATTAACCCTACTGGGATTAAAAATGTATGCCAAGCATTCTCTTGCATTCTATGGTTGGCTCACCGTCTATTCAGCACTTCATCTTCTTCTGCAATGCGGTCGCAAAGTGGACAAGTCCATCGCCGGAGTTGGATGCCAAATTCCTCCACGTAGGACGTATCTGATTGTATAATATACGGTTGACTAAACGTAACCTCCCTAGATTTTTACCGGGTTCAAGCAAATGCTTGGGACCCAGTGGGATACCACCCTTGGGACCATGCCCTCTCCGATACCGGAACGCATTCGAGAACGATACCGCGTATAAACTCCGTACTTGACCCGGCTGTGCATCCATGTTGATCAGCGCTATGCACTTCATTTCTATTCACTTTGACGATCAAACCCTCAGACGAACACTCCGCCAAGTCCTTTCTCTTTTGCTCACAGTGATGGGGCGTCGAGTTGCTTGCTGGCCTCCTCATTGGTTCGAGTTCTTTCACTCATGTTTGTTTGCTCTTTCCATTTCTGTGGTCCATATAGCTAGTCAGTAGTACCCATTTCATGCACATTGGCCTCCCTTGATCTCCTTGTCACATGTTCCTTCAGTAGTATAGGTAGTTAGGTAGTTAGCATTAGTATAGAATATTTGTGCCTCGTTCTCTCCATCCAACTGTAGCGTAGTTAGTATTCTCCAACGGACTTCACTGCCATTTCTGCTCATTGCACGGGGTGTTCCCTTGACGTTTACAAGATCCAATCGTATTGATTTTGGCGGAGTTAACCGTGCTTGGATATAAGCGGCCATTGAACGAGGACAAAGGAGTTCCAAAGAGGTGAGCTTCCCTTTCGTCTTCCTCGATTTTCCTCCTCCTCTTTCATTTGGATCACCATGTACGGCCGTCAGAACTCGATATACGGTAGACTTGAGGCGCAAAATGCACCAACTTCGGCCTATATGGACTTGTATGGTTCAGCAGCTTCTTCCTCAACCGCGAGGTCCTCTTTCTCGACCTCCATTATGCCTCAGAGTCCATGGGATGGAGACATGTCTATTCTGCCCGAAATAAAGCTTTCTGGAATCTATGACAACCCCTATGACTATCTTCCGAACCAACCTCAACTAGGCCTTATCGGCCAGACGGAGCTTGAGGCTATTATTGCCTCTGGGATCCTGGCTGACAATACAGTGCCCATCTCTCAGTATGTGCTCCCGGAGGAGCACGTATCGTCGCATTTCCCCATACATGAGGGACCACATGTCGACCTGTCAATGGACGAGCTTATTTCTTCCGACACCGCTCAAGCCGTTAACGCTACTCCTGCACAAAACGAAAAGCCCGCTTCTAAGAAGTACTCCCTCAATGACTTCTACTTCCACAATACGCTTGGTACTGGTTCCTTTGGTCGTGTACACCTAGGTTCGTTTTCCGCGCCCGCGTTGTCACCACCTTCCTGAATAATGAGGTTTGCTTTTTTTCGGCGTATCAACTGTCGTGCAGTGCAAAGCACGCACAACAACTGCTTTTATGCCATCAAGGTGTTAAACAAGGAGAAGATTGTTAAATTGAAGCAGGTCGAGCACACCAACAACGAGCGTGAGCTGCTCATGTCGTGCAAGCACGACTTTCTTATCAACCTCTGGGGCACATTCCAAGACCGCAATAACTTATTCATGGTCATGGACTTCGTCGCAGGTGGTGAACTTTTTACACTCATCCGCAAGTCTGTTGTAGGTCACCTTGCGATTCTTAGTCGTCACGTGTCGCTGATATACCTGTCGGCAGCGATTCCCCAACGCTGTTGCCAAATTCTACGCGGCGGAGGTTGCATTGGCCTTGGAGTATCTGCATAAGAAAGATATTATCTATCGTGATCTGAAGCCCGAGAACATCCTTATCGGACAAGATGGTCATATCAAGTTAACTGACTTCGGATTTGCGAAACGTGTACCTGACCAGACATACACCCTCTGTGGAACACCAGATTATCTCGCTCCAGAGATAATCATCTCTGCCGGTTATAACAAGAGTGTCGATTGGTACGCCTGGGGTGTTCTAATCTTTGAGATGCTCACCGGGTTTGTGTTTCTCTTCCGCACGCCTTCCTGCTGCTGACCGAACCACAGATATCCGCCATTCTATTCAAAGGGAGGGGATCCTGCCTCTCTTTACAAGCGTATCATAGAAGGGAACGTCAGGTATCCGAAAGAGATTGAACGGGATGTAGAACACCTCATCCGAGGCTGTCTCGCTGCGGACCTCTCGAAACGATACGGCAACACAGTTGAGGGTCGTGATGCTATATTCCGCCATCCATGGTTTGCTGAAGTTGAATGGGAACTGCTACGGGCCCTTCCACGATCAGTTCGCTGACTTCGATTAAGCCTCTCGTCCTATGGTTGTGTACCACCTTAGGACTTCTTTGGGTATCCACAGATCGTGGCAGCCTACTTCTATGACGACTATGTTTCGAATTCCGTCTTCCTCCTTGGGTCTCGCATCTTGATAATACGATACACCCCATCACTAATACCCACCTACTAATCTCGCCCCGCAGATGGTTCTGAAGCACGATATATGGGTGTGTTTCTGTGTACAAACTCTGGTCCCGCGAGGATTCCCATTCACTATCCATTCAAACGCAAAACTTCAATATCATTTCATTCCTCACGGACGTAGTTACTATATACAACACACCAGGCTCTCAACATTCTTCCTTGCTTTTGCCTGTGGATTGCTTCTGTGTTCGCTGATACTTTCACTATTTAGTATGTGGTGTACATGTAATCTGGGTCATCACTCGTGCGTGTTTGCCTTCGTACCGTAGTAACATCCATCAATGCACTTCTCGATTTGGAACAATTTGAAAGAATGGGCTTTATGCATGTAGTTGATATTGTGTAATATGATTAAAACTATCCTTGATGTGAGTGATATTCTAGAGTGCATGAAGGGTCCATAATTGTCCGTTAGAAAGGGAGGAAATGAAAGCGAAGGATGGGTGAACCTCAAGCTTTGGGGGCGACAGTCTGAGCGTGAACCCTGAATAAGGCACAGACAAGCATAGGGCTTTGGAAGGCGAACGCCACCCACATCACTGCGTTACAGTGGAGTCAGTATGGAATAACGTGAGGACAAAGAAGACTGACTCGTAAAGCCATTTGACATGCTGGCCACCAACTGAGGGTTCCCATTCGCTTGAGCGATACGCATATTGAACTCGTCCACATCTCGTCCGAAGGAGACTCTCCATACAAGAGTTGACATGAGGCCAATGATAAATCCGAGACTACCTAGAGAGGCTATAGCCTTCGATCCCATTCCATCGCTGAGTTTCGAGAGGAAACCAGGTGAATTAGGGAGGAAGTCGACAAGAGAGGCGAGCACAGACAAGATAAAGAAAAGCAGTGAGAAGATAAGGGACGTAAAGAAGAACTGGGGAGAGGTGCTGGGGACGGAAGTGGGCAAGGCAGACTGGGGAGCATTGTTACCAACGAAGGAATAGTCTATGTTAGAGGCATTAAACATCAGTGGTACAGAAAGCCATGGAGAAACTAGCAGACCGACCGTATTGAGCGTTCCATGATTGGTACGTGCACTTCATGGCGCCAGCATTATTCTTGCGCTGGCAGGAACCTTCAAACAGAGTTTCAGCCATCGTAAAAGCGTTCTATACACGTCCAACATACCGAGAGGTCCAATCAATACTGTCGGTCCATCCACCTTTGTGTTCAGAACTTTTGTCAAAGCCCCATCTCTTGGAACATGACGGCCTTCCAAAGGGGTGAGGTCGAGCTCATGGAAATCTCTGCGTCTTAAGACGTGCCCTTGAGTAATGTTCATTGGCGAAACGCTGATGAGGGATACCGAAGAATGAAATTGTGGAACGGGAGCCTACGTTTCTAGGTCAAGCAAATGGGCCATGGGTATACTCACAGAAGACTTACCACGAACGACAGTGAAGCTAAAATAAGAGAAGTCATAAAAAGAAGGGGAGCCAAGTAGCGGACGATCCAGATCGATGCGTTGGAAATCATGGCGGTAGTAACAGTTAAAAATCAAGACTCGCGCAGCGAAGTGGATAGGCAAACGTGAAGAAGAGAAGAAAATAGGGAGGGGTGAGGGGGAAAGAAAAGCTATCTTTGCATTTCCGGCCAAAAAGCGAGATGTTTTATGGGCAAGCGGTTGCCTCTCCTGACAGCGGAGTCCTTGTGGCGGCCTGTCAGCTCAACCAAGAAGCAGCATATCCACAAAGGGCTAGAAGAACAATAGTGGGACTTGAGGGTCCAAAGTCGTTTTGGAAGGCAGTCAAGGGAACAGATGACGATAAAGGCAATGCCACATGGCGTCGTCAAGCGAAACAAAGGAACGACGGATCGGCCAAACTTGTCACCAAGTCAATGTCACGTAAGCGTTGTCAATGTTTGTCCACCCTACTTCTTATCGCCTCCTGTGCCCTACCTGTGAGGCCTTGTGCCCACGCCTTGGCTTACATTCAGTGCAGTTTGCCGACCCTATCAATTATTTTGCAAGTCGAAGGTTGAGTTCAGGCGGTGGCATCGTATTTCAAATTCATTGTGCGTTGTGCTGGACTTCGCAGAGATACATCTAGACACATCTAGATCCTTCAACACTCAATAACCCGAGAAGAAAGGCGAATAAACGCCACTCTATTGCAATCAGCAAACATGGAACTTCTTGAAATAAGCTGTGCTCAATCCTTGGTCAAACACGTCGTTCAATTTGGAACCTTTTCTTTGGTTTCCTCATATCCGCCGGTGCTTGGAAACGAGCATAGAAAGGAGGTAGGAAGTAAGAAATATGTGAGAGGCCGTAGGCGCAGGTTTACCAGCTATATTCTCGTAGCACTCGCCTGAGGTATGATACCCAACAAATGGCGTAGTGACACAATGTGGTCTTAACACCGATAGCGGCAGCCTAGCACACACAGCGACAGAGGGAACTCGATCTGGCGCAGCGATAATCTCACCTTCGTGAAGTGTGTGCGAGTCTCAGGTCATTACGTGCAGTGACGGCCACAAGGTATATCTCTACCCCCAGACGGCGCTCCCTTGCCCACGAATAGTATTTCTACGCCGATTGGTATAATAGTCAGGTGCTTTCCTCCTTCCCAGTCGCTCAACCAGCAGAGTAGGCGTGAATATTATGTAGAACGAAGAGGAGAAAAGTAGTGACCGAGGGTGCTTCAGCTACGCGAACCCTTCAAAGCGCGAAACAAATAGCATCACAACCGGGAGATGCTGATAAGAGATCTGCATGTGGCCTGTATCAATACCTTCCCGAAATTATGGAATGCCATGGTGAAACCATCTAATGAAAGCTCATTGAGGATTCTGAGGCCAGGCGAGCTTGTGAGTGGTATATGTTTTAGTTTTCCGGGTGTGTTCAATTTTCCAATGAAGTTTTTTAACATGTAGCAATTGGAATGCTTGCACGGTCTCCGAACCAGCTTCATGATTATCGCCAAAATGGGGGGTTGCATGAGATTTGAATGGAATCACTGTAAACTCGCTCGGGACCGACCGGATTCAAGTCGTCGCCAACTACATACTGTAATCCTCCATCCTCACGAAGGTACAGGGTTTCACATCGACCAGGAGAAGGAAGACGGTCTCAGTCTCCAATTCCATGGGGCAGAGTCCATACCTCGGGTGAAGCAGGTCCTTCGCGTCATTGGAGAGACAATGCGTCCCACTGGCGCTGCCATTCCCTTTACCTCGCTCAGGTTCACGACCCCCATCTCCAATAACTCCCTTTCGTCCCTCTAGACACCGCTCCCGCACTCCACCTTGGCCTCGCCCACGCTCAAATCCACGTTCTCGGTCCCCTTCATGCCCAGACAGGCCCCGCCTACGGCAACAACCAGGGCCCTCTCAGCCACATGCGTTGGATTCTGGGCAGCAAGCTTCACCCTCATATATCGGATTCTCACATCCAATCATGCCACCCACTACCTCTCAGGAACCACCATTCACTTCCTCTGTCGACACATTCTCGATTTCGGTGCATGTCCCCATGCCACTGCCCCCATTCTTAACACTTCCAGAGGTGAAGAAAGTGGTATCTGTCATTCAACTTGTTGAGTCTACACTCTCACAGAGGAATATCTCGGTCATCAAAGAGAAGGATGCCTTCATTGGATTTGGTATGTCTACTTTCACACCTATCCTCAACTGTGACCTAGCCCTGAAGCCATGTAGGCTTTCCTGAGCTGGTGAAATCTCTTGCCCCATCTTCGAGTGCCAAGCTGATAGTGGCTACAGGGAAAGGTAAGGATACATTTAATTGAACAGTCAGAGCTGCAGCATCGGTTGGATATGCTTGCAAAGAGCAAGACAGTTTGCACCCCATTCTCATCTGTGACCACAGAGTTGAAATGTTGTCCTCATCAGGAGCATCATGCATGAACAGATCTTGGTGCTTCTTGCACCAGCAGCGACTGGGCAGTGGGCACTCACATTTGCATCATTCTCAGATATGATGCATTCCATTCTCAAGGGGGCTTGGACAGGACAATGATATGAACTGGTCAAGCATTCAGGTAACAAGTTTGAGGGTGAACTGTGGCAAAAAATGAGAGCACCCTTTCCTGTTGGAGGCCATGTACCACTGATTGAGTCATTCATTTGTCCCCCATGCCTATTACCATCCTTGTGAGCCTCTGTCAGGAGCAAACTCAGCAACACCATTCCTGATTGAGGATGCCCCAGGATCTGTGTTCTCTCTTCCACCACGGGATTCATGGCATGGCCTTGGTGTAAGGCTCACAGGAGATGCTGCTGTTCTTGTGAATGAGATCCACATTGACAAGATGAAGGATATGGG
>WNFI01679584.1_pt1 | contig 21616 bp, 18 predicted proteins | sample 5400471 | NCBI WGS metagenome assembly WNFI01 (sample SAMN13153348, study PRJNA577476) | soil metagenome | isolation source: 100 cm saprolite on Douglas fir-dominated hillslope | place: USA:California | collected 2013-09-17
GCCCGGGCTTGATGTTGATGATGGCGCAGGCGCCCAGCTCGAGGGCCTCTTCCGCGACCACCGCGGACGTGATCGATTCGTCCAGGCAGATCGGGGTCCGGACGAGCTTGGCCAGCTTGGCGTGCGCCAGGAGCTGCTCTTCGGGCATCGGTTGCTCGATGAGAAGGAGGTCGAACTCGTCCAGCAGCGCCAGATGGGCGGCGTCCTCGAGCGTGTAGGCGGTGTTGGCGTCAACCTGCAGCGGGAAGGCCGGGCCTACTCGCTCCCGCACCGCGCGCACGGGCTCGATGTCCCAGCCGGGCTCGATCTTGAGCTTGACGCGCCGGTAGCCGTCGGCCAGGCAGCGGTCAACCGCCTCCAGCAACTCTGGGATCGATGCCATGATGCCAACCGAGACACCACAGTCCACAGCGTCCTTGTCGGCGCCGAGGTAGGCTGCCAGCGATTGGTCCTCCGCGCGCAGCTGAGCGTCCAACCACGCCATCTCGAGTGCGGCCTTGGCCATCCAGTGCCCGACCACGGGATCGAGCACGCCGGCGAGATCTTCCACGGCCAGCGTGCGACGGGCGAAGATGCGCGGCAGCAGCTGGGTGGTGATCACGTGCTTGGCGCCATCGACGTACTCGGACGAGTAGAGCGGCTCCCGCCCCCCGCTGGGGCGATGGCGCGAGTGGTCAACTCCACGGAGTGCAGTGTACGGCTGTCGCGGCTGGACGATCTGTCGCTGACGCCAACCGGCGCCGGCCCGTTTGGAATGAGAGCCAAAGTCGCCAATCGTGGCGCCAGCTAACCTGTGTGGATGCTGGCGTCTCAGCACGACCCTGTTGCGTGGCTGTCGGCCCAAACCCAGCCGATGGTCGAAGCGCTTCAGAGCCTTGTTGAGGCTGAATCGCCGTCCACCGATCTGACTTGCGTGAGGCGGTGCGCCGGCGCCGTCGGCGAGCTCGGCCGAGCCATGACCGGCGTCGATCCCAGGGCCATCGATATTGGCGGCCGAGTGCATCTGCACTGGCGCTTCGGGTCAGAGCCTAGGGTGATGCTGATCGGACATTTCGACACCGTTTGGCCGGTCGGAACGCTGGATTCAATGCCCTTCAGGATCGAGGACGGGCGCGCCTTCGGGCCCGGCGCGTTCGACATGAAGGCGGGAATCGTGCAGGGCTTTTTTGCCCTGGCCGGATTGCCTTCGCGAGACGGTCTCGATGTTCTCCTCACCTGCGACGAGGAGCTGGGCTCACCGACCTCCCGACAGCTGATCGAGGACGTCGCCGGCGGTGCCCACGCGGTGTTGGTTCTGGAGCCCAGCCACGAGGGCGCCCTGAAGGTGGCGCGCAAGGGCAACGGCATCTACAGGATCGAGATCACCGGCAGATCGGTGCACGCGGGCCTCGAGCCCGAGAAGGGGGTCAACGCTCTGGTCGAGCTGGCGCACGTTGTCCTGGCGGTGCAGGAGATTGCCGCTCCAGATATCGGCACCACCGTGACCCCCACGGTGGCCACCGCCGGGACCGCCATCAATGTCGTCCCCAGCCAGGCGACCATCGACGTCGATGTGCGCGCCGCGTCGCAGGCGGAGCAGGAGCGGGTTGACACGATGTTGCGGACCCTTGCTCCGGTTTCGGATGGCGCTCGGATCACGGTCACCGGTGGGCCGAACCGCCAGCCGATGGAAGCGAGGATGTCGGGTGAGCTTTTCGACCGGGCGCTTCGACTGGCGGCAGCGCATGGCCTGGGCGAGCTGCGGGGTGTCGCTGTCGGCGGCGGCTCCGATGGAAATCTGACCGCGGCGCTGGGGATTCCCACTCTGGACGGGCTCGGCGCGGTTGGCGCGGGAGCGCACGCCGACCACGAGCACGTGGTGATTGACGAGATGCCCCGTCGTGCGGCCCTGGTGGCGCTGCTCGTTGAGGAGTTGCTGGGCATCGCCGATGATCGTTGACGGTCACCTCGACATCGCTTGGAACGCACTCATCGAGGGCCGCGGGTTCGACACCTCGGCTCCTCGGGGCTACATCATCAGCCGCCAGTCGCTGGCGTCAGCCGGCGTGGGGCTGGTTTTCGCCACTGTTTTCACGGAGCCCGGAGCGTCGAAGATCATCCCAACGACCCGCTTCGCTTACGACACCCCGCGGGAGGCGAATCTCGTCGGCAGGCTGCAGGTCGGCTATTACCAGAGCGTCGGTCTGCGGGTGCTCAGAACCCGTCGTGAGTTGCGCTCATACCAGCGCGCCTGGCAACCCGGCACGCTGGCGGCAGTGCTGCTGATGGAGAATGCCGACCCGATCGAGTCGCCGGCCCAGGTCAGGGAGTGGGCGCAGCTCGGTGTGCGCATCATCGGACCGGCGTGGGGCCGGACGCGCTACTGCGGCGGGACGCGCGCTCCCGGAGGTTTGACCGAGCTGGGCCGCGAGCTGCTCGTCGCGATGGCAAAGGAGCGCCTCATCCTCGACCTCAGCCACATGGCCGACAGGTCGGTTTCGGATTCGCTCGAGTCATGGCACGGCCCGGTCGTCGTGACCCACGCCGGCGCGCGGGCGCTGAACCCGGGTCAGCGACAGGTGAAGGACGCGGTTGTCGCCGAGGTTGGCCGGCGCGAGGGGATCGTCGGTGTCAGCTTCTATCGAGGCCACCTCCGCGGCGATGGCACGGCTCGGATTGTCGATATCGTCAGGCACGTCCGTCACTTCGCGACCGTCGCCGGCGATCCCGCGTTCGTGGCCTTGGGGTCCGACCTCGACGGCGGCTTCGACCGCAAGGGCGCCGCCATCAACAGCACCTCACAGCTCGCCGGCCTGGCCAAGGCCCTCGGCCGCCATTTCAGCCAGAACGATGTCGATGGCATCATGGGCGGCAACTGGCTCCGCTTCCTATCCGCCTCCCTGCCTGATTAGCCGGCCCGGTGGAAATTCGATGACCAACACCCTGTTTGCAGGGTGCCAGCCTGAGATCGCCTGCAATCCGGTCGGCACCATCGTGGCGGTTGGCGCGGGTGCTCGCGCCGCGGCGGGACGCGGGGCGCGGCGGGTGGAACTGGCGGGACGGGTGCTTCCTGGACTCGGGGACGCGCACCTTCATCTCGAGTGGCTGACACTGGGCCGGCGAAGGGTCGACCTGACCGGTATCACCACGCGCGCCGCCGCCCTCAAACGGACTCGCAGGTTCGCGGCGGCTCAAGAGAAGGACGCCTGGATTTCGGGGGCGGGCTGGTCCAACGACCTCTGGACCGACGATCCAAGCTTCCCCAATCGACACGAGCTGGACGAGGTGACCGGTGGCCGGCCCGCTGTGCTGGTTCGCAAGGATGGGCACTCCGCGTGGCTGAATTCACTGGCGCTGAGGGCGGCGGGATTCAGCCGCGACCCGCACGACCCGGTGGCTGGCCTGGTTGATCGCGACGAGGATGGTGAGCCCACTGGGATCGTCCGGGAGCATGCTTGCGACGTCGCCCGCGACAAGGTACCGCCCCCATCAGACAACACTTTCGACACCGACCTCGCCGCGACTTTGGGTGGCCTCGCCCGCCTTGGCCTGACCACGGTGCACACCATGGACAGCTCGCGTGTGTTTCGCGGCCTGCAGCGCCTGCACAGTGCTGGCAAGCTCCCGATCCGGGTGGTGTGGAACTTCCCCCAGGCGGACCTCGATGCCGCCATCGCCGTCGGGATCCGCTCGGGGTACGGTGACGATCGTCTTCGCATCTGGGGGATGAAGGGCTTCCTCGACGGGTCGCTTGGCAGCCGGACCGCGGAGATGCTCGATGGCAGCGGGCTGACGTGTCTGCCTCAGGACGAACTGGTGGAACTCGTGCGAAAGTGCGCTGCCGCCCAGCTCAACGTTTGCCTCCACGCCATCGGTGATCGAGCTGTCCGCCGGGCTCTCGACGCTCTCGAGCCCCACAGGGGCGCCTGGCGGATGTGGCGACCTCGCATCGAGCACGCCCAGTGCGTCCACGCCGATGACCAGCCACGGTTCGCGCGGCTTGGCGTGATCGCGTCGATGCAACCGATCCATGCGGTCTCGGATCGAGACCTGGCCGAGAAGGAATGGCCACGGTACACCGCAGCCTCGTACGCGTGGAGAGCTCTCGCCCGTGCCGGTACGACACTGGCTTTCGGTTCCGATGCCCCAGTAGAAAAGGCGTCGCCGCTCCTCGGACTCGACGCCGCCACCGGCTGGAGGATGCGAAACCGATGGCATCCCGAGCTGGCCGTCTCCAGGCCGGCGGCGCTACGGGCGTACTCGTTTGGCGTCGCCTACGCCGCAGGCATGGAGAGGCTGACCGGGTCGCTGAGGCCCGGACTCCAGTGCGACCTCACGATCATTGATGGCGACGAGGTTGCCGCAACAGTGGTCGCCGGGAAGGTGGTCTTCAGCCGCTAAGGGCTATCGCGTGTTGCAGATATCGCTGCCGGTCTGGTGCGTCATCACGTCACCAGCCGGCCATTTACCGGCAACATAGCGACGGCCTGACTCGTCCATCCTCCAACATCCTGCCGAACCGGATCCGTTATTCCCGGCGGGATCCCACCATTGCGCCTGCGCATCCTTGACGCAGGTGAAGTCATTCAGCATGTAGTAGCAGGCCGGGGTGAAAGGGGAGGAGCTCGAATGTGGAGGGATGGCTCGGAAGCCCTGGTCGATGGCGTCTGGCGTGAGGCGCGGGCCCGACACCTGGATGCCCGTGAAAAGTTGGCGGAGGTCGTCCCAAAAGTCGTCCTGGGCGCTATTGCTGGCGTAGCAGTAGACCCGAATGTCGCTCGCCTGCACCGTCGAGTCGACAGAGAGCACAGCATCCACACATGCATCGGGAACGCCCAGCCGGCCCATGCGTTCCATGGGCGTGACCAGCTTGGCGTTACGCCACTCCAGAGGGTCCTCCTGCGACGCCGCCATAGCGGTACCGAAGACGCCTTCGTCCGCCGCGATCCATTCGGGGTAGTAGTTGAGCCGACCGGCGGCGGTGGTGGAGTTGGCCTCGGCACCGCCGGGCCAGATCACCGTGGTCACGCCGCTCTGTTGGAAGTGACTCATGTTCACGGTCGCCTGCGAGGGCGGTGCGGTTCCAGGATTGCCCACCCCGGTCGAGCCTGTGCCCGTATACGTAGTGGTCTTTGTATCGGCGAAGACGACTCCACACCCTTCGACCTGCTGCTTCACCAGCATCGCCATCGCCTTGAGGTCCGGCGCCTCTGGCACATCGGCGTATAAGAGCCCGTATACGCGCTGCTTCCCGTACTGGGCGGTATTGCCGCTGAAGGAGATCCCGTAGGGCTGGACCTCGGAGCAGACATAACTGGAGAACATCGCTGCTTCCCGCTCAACGGACGGCGGAAACCCCCAGAACAGCTTGGCGTACGTCTGGTAATAGGTGTCGGACCTGAGCGCCTCGCCGCCAAACACAAGCACACGTTTCTGCGCCATAGCCGCGCTGTAGTCGGCGGAGTAATAGGCGCTGTAATTCAAGACGGCGAATGGCTTGACCTGCGCATAGTTGGCGGCCGCGTACTGGCGTTGCCGGTCCGGGGACAAGGTCAGGGTCGTGGTCTGATCCTCGACGGTATTGAAGTAGGCGAAGAAATGGACCCGCCGGTTATACGTCTGGTACCGGGTGTTGAAGTAGGTCTGCCAGAGGCGCAACGCGCGGACCTGTACAAAGTCGGATGCTGAACCAGCGTCCCAGAGGTCGTAGAGCTGGTCCGAGGGGACTTTCTCCGTTCCCTTGGCGGAACCGATGAAAGTAAACCCACCGTCGAGGTAAATCAGCACTCGGACCTCGTTGGCCGTCACCCCCGGGTAGGTTGCTCCCCCGTTGTCACCCCGGTAGAAGGCGACACATGGGGGAGACAAAGGATCCTCGGTTTGGCGTGCCGGGGTGCCCACACATTGTTTGTCCGCCGGTGGTGCGCTCCCGCCGGGTAGGCCGAGCTGATACAGCTGGCTGCCGCCCTGGTCCTGGCCGAGACCCGGAGCGATTGGGCCGGCCGCCTCCCCCAGGCCCAAGCCCGCGAAGTTGCCTCCAGCCGGGGCTCCCTGGTTTCCCGGCACAGGGGCGTACTCGAGGGTCTGACCTGGATTGGCCTGTGGCAGGTTCAGCGCCGACGGCAGGGCGAAGATCGCCAAGGCCAGGACAACGACCGTCACGGCAAGTGGGGGGTACCTCGCCGCCCACCCGCGCTCCGCTCGCGGTCCAGAACCGGCGATCAGGTCCACAGACGCGACATTGGTGCCGTAGCAAACCCCCTGCCCACGACCGCCAGTTTATGACCGGTGTCCGACGCCGCGGTTAGCCGGATCTCTCATGTGCTCCGCCATCCTTGGCGGCTCCGACAAGATCTCGGACGCCGAAGGCTCATAGGCTCGTGGGTGTGTTGAGCGAGTTGACAACCGAAGCTTCATTGCCTTGAAATCCCTCCCTGGTTCCATCGACCAAGCCGTAGCGCGGAAGCCGGTACGCCAGCTCGAACCGGTGCGCGACCGCATCGCCCAGGGGCTGCTTGCTCACGGGATCCCCGGACTAGCCGTGGCGGTCGCACGCGACGGGGAGATCCTGTGGGAGGAGGGCATCGGATGGGCCGATCGCGCGGCGGAGCAGCTGGCCACCGCACACACCCCATTCTCACTGGCCTCGGTCACCAAGCCCATCACCGCGGCCGCCGTGCTGATGCTGGCAGAGCGTAGCCTCATCGACCTGGACCGTCCGGTCGGAGACTATCTTGGCGGCTTGCACCTCAACGCTCCCATTGGCAGCGCCGCCGACGCCACCGTTCGCCGGATCGCCAACCACACCGCCGGCCTTCCGCTCCATTACCAGTTCTTCTACGAGGATGAGCCCTTCCGGCGCCCGGGCATCGCCGAGACGATGCGGCGATACGCGACAGTGACCACCCCACCCGGCGAGAGATTCAACTACTCCAATCTGGGCTACGGGATCCTCGACCGTCTCATCTCCGTCGTCTCCGGGACCGATTACCCGGACTTTCTTCGCCACCAGGTGTTTGAGCCCCTCGGCATGCGTAATTCGTCGGTCGACCCCGATGCGGGCTCAATCGAACCCGCCGCCACCCGCTACGGAGCCGACGGTGTGCCTTACCCCTACTACGACTTCGACCATCCTGGCGGGTCGGCGGTGTTCGCCTCCGCTCACGACCTGTTGCGTTTCGCCATGGCTCACCTTGGGACCCCCCTCCCGGACCAGCGCGGGGTGTTGAGTGACGCTAGTCGGGCCATGACCCACCAGGACGCGGTTCAGTCGGCGGTTGGCGCCCGCTACGGCATCGGTTGGGGCACGATCGAGGATGAGGGCGGGTACCCGACCCATGGGCATACCGGGGCTATGGGCGGCGTCAGCACTGTTCTGGCCATCGTCCCCTCTGAGCACATCGCCGTGGTGGTGCTCTCCAACGGCCACTCCTTCTTGCCACAGTGGGCCCGGATCGAGGTTCTCGGAGCCCTGCTGCCGGGGTACGAAGAACGCAAAGATGAGGTTGCCGCGATGATGCTCCGGCAGGCGATGCCGCCCGGCGAGGCGCCGGGCCCCGACGTCCTCGGCGAGCTGAGCGGAGTCTGGGAAGGTTCGGTCGAGACTTACCAAGGCGCAAGACCGATGTCCCTCGACATCCGCGCTGATGCAGGGATCCGAGCTCGGCTTGGGACTCAGGCACAGACGCCGGTCGATGACATTCGATGGGATGGGCGCCGGCTGGTGGGCGTCATCAACTGCGAGCTGGGCACAGATGACGCCAGCCGCCGGCTGCACCACGTGGTGATGGATCTGCGCCGGCGCGGCGATGTGCTCGACGGCTCTGTGACGGCCCTGACCCAGCTTCCGGACGGCGAGGGCGGGGCGCCGGGCCGACGGGCCGGCAACGCGCTCAGCCACTGGGTGCGCCTCGAGGCGGTAGGCGGATGACAGAGTCTGCATCGGCGCCCTCAACCGATCAAGTCGCCGATGGCCAGGATGTCGACGGCCTGCTTGTCCCTAGGGTCGACGTGTCCCAGGTGCCCGTCGATGTGGCGCGGCTCACCGGAGCTGTATCCGCCGACCGCATCGAGGAAATGGTCGGCCGAATCGCCGTCGGTCCACGCCATGTGGTCGAGGATCACGAGCAAGCGCTGGAGGCGGCTGGGTTCGTCGGCGAAAGCTTGCTAGGTATGGGATTGGAGGTGGCGAGCGCTCCCGTCGATGGCCAGGGCGTCTCCCTCCCCGCGATATGGGCAGAGATTGGTGGCTCGCAGACCGACACCGTTTTCGTGTTCGCGGCCCACTACGACACCGTCAGTGCCTCGCCCGGGGCGGACGACAACGCCAGTGGCGTGGCCGGGCTACTCGAGATCGCCCGGGTTCTCAAAGACAATCCCCTGCCGTCGACGGTCGTGCTGGCGGCCCTCCCCTTCGAGGAGACCGGCGCCTTCGAGGGGTCCATCGCGCTTGCCACGGCGCTGAACGCGAAGAGCCAGATCACCGGCATGATTTCGATCGAGATGATCGGTTTCACCTCACCCGAGGAGGGTTATCTCCTGCCTGGACCAGCGGATTTCCTTGCCATCGTTGGAAACACCGAATCGGCGCCGCTGATCCACACGTTCCACTCAGCCGCGGCGTTGTGGCTTCCCCAGCGGCGCCTGGCTCCGATCGCGATGGACGCCAGGGAGAACCACCACCTGGGCCGCTCGGATCACGCGCCGTTCTGGGCGATCGGCGTTCCCGGGGCGATGGCCACCGATACCGCCGACTTTCGCAACGCCAACTACCATGAGCCGACCGACACGCCGGATACACTGGATTACGAGTTCGCGCGGGACTGCGTCCAGGCGCTGCTGCTCGGAGCCCACGCCTACACCAGCCTTTGCGCCGCATCGGGCGTGCCGGTGGTGATCTGATAGGTGTGCTGAGCGCCGAACAGGTCGAATACCAGTACAGCTACGGGCCGGACCTTCTGCCCGAGGCCGGCAGCGCCGAGCAGGGCATGTGGCGCTATCGCCGCCGCCTCCCCCTCGCGGATGGCCCCATCTTCTTTCCCCTGACCGTGGGTCAAACGCCGCTCACCCGGCCCCCTCAGTTGCGGGCCAAGCTGGGGATTGTCGGCCTCTGGCTGAAGGACGAGACGCGTGGGCAGAGCGCATCCAACAAAGACCGCGCCACCGCCTCTGAGGTTGATCCAGGGGCCTGCCGGGCGGATCTAATCAGGGCTGGTTGTGCGATAGGCTGACGCGATGGCACAGCTTGGGGAGCTACTCGAAACCCTCGGCACCGTTGTAATGGAAGTTCGCGCGGCGCCATTGGGGCGCGCGACCCAGATCGACCGCGTTGTGCTGCACGACCAGCTAGAGAAGCTGACGCCGGGACCTGGGGATCTCGTCGTCGGAATCGGGGTCGTGCCCGGGCACGAGGTCGTCCAGCTGTTGGCGAAGCTGGCGGCAGACGGTGCCGCGGGACTGATCCTCCGTGAGTCACAGGTGAATGAGGCCGCGGTCCAGCAGGCAGTGGACACCGGCATCGCGCTGGTGTCCGTCCCGCCAGGTACCGATTGGGTCCAGCTGACACTGCTGCTGAGTTCCATCCTCTCGCGTGGTGACTTTGGCGCACCCGATGACAATCTCAGCGGCGTCGACCACGGGGACCTATTCGCGGTGGCCAACGTGGTTGCCGATATGGTCGGTGCACCGGTCACGATCGAGGACAGCCAATCGCGAGTCTTGGCATTCTCGGGTGGTCAGGGCCAAACCGACGCCGCCCGAATCGCGACTATATTGGGCCGGGAAGTACCAGCGGGTTGGTTGCGCTCGCTCCAGAACCTGGGGATTTTCCACAAGCTGACCAACGAGCGCGGCCCGGTTCGAGTGCCCAGCCTTGGTCCGGACCACCGCTCGCGGGTCGCCATCGCGGTGCGCGCCGGCGATGAGGTGATCGGCTCTATCTGGGCCGCGCCCGCCGAAGAGTCCCTGACCGAAGAGGGTGAGCGCGCCTTGGTCGACGCCTCGAGTTTTGTCGCCCTCCACCTGCTGCATCATCGCCTCGTCGCCGAGGCGCAGAGCGGACTGGAGCTCGAATTGTTGAGCGCAGTACTCCGAGGTGGATCTCTTGCCGAGGATGCGGCCCATCGTCTTGGTCTCGTGGCGCCGGCGTACCGGGTGGTGGCTCTCTCGGCGCGAGCTGACGGCCAATCGCAGGACATCTTGGCGGGGCGGATCAGAACCTTCGCGGCCATGCATTTCTCGACGCAGGATCGTCGCGTCCCGGTCGCGCTATTGGGTGACGCGATCTATGGGATCGTGCCGTCCTCAGGCAAACCCGAGCAGTCTTTGCGAGCCCTCAAGGAACGCTGTGAGCCTCTTATCGCCCGCGCTTTGACATTGATGAAGGCACAACTCTATATCGGGGCCGGTCCGCAAGTGGCAACCGTGGCTGAGATCCCAACCTCCCGCGGAGCCGCGGAGCGGGCCCTCCGCATTCTGACGGAGCGCGGCACGCCAGCAGTGGCAGAGATCACCGAGGTCCGGGCTGACGCCCTCATAAAAAGGGTGGTTGACTCGTGCGCAAATGATCCGGAGCTCGGCCGGGGGCCCCTGGAACGCCTGCAACTGCATGACCGGGAGAATGGGACCGCTTACGTCAGCACCCTTCGCGCTTACCTCGACCACTTCGGTGACTTACGCAAGGCCGGGCGCGCCCTAGGAGTGCACCCCAACACCATCCGGTATCGACTCAAGCAACTGGAGAACATGCCTATCGTCGATCTTGCCGATCCTGCGGAGCGGCTTGCGGCCATGATCGAGCTTCGGATACTTGACCCCGTACCGCCCAGACTAGAGGTTGTCTAAATGAAAGGGAGCACCAGACCGGTCTGGAATGTCTAATACCTGGGCGAGGAAGGACAGTTCAGCCTCGTAGTAGCGCCGCCTACTGGCGGCACGTTGGTTGCCGTGCCCTTCCCGTTCAAACTCCACCAAAGCCACTGCCACCCCACGTTCACGAAGTGAGTGCCCGATTTTCACGGCTTGCTCGCGCGGCACAATCCTGTCATCCTGACCCTGGCAGAGAAGCAGCGGTCGGGTAATTCCATCGGCGTGGTGTAGCGGCGAACGAGCCAGGTATCGATCGAGATGTTGAGAGTGGTCGCCGATCAGGTGGTCGAGATAATGCGATTCGAACTTATGTGTCGTTCGCGCGAACCGGTCGAGATCTGACACGCCACAGAAGGAGATCCCGGCGTCGAAATAATCTCGAAACGCAAGCGCTGCCAAAGCGGTGAACCCTCCGGCGCTGAACCCACGTATAACCACACGCTGCGGATCGACATAACCCCCTTCGCGCAGCAAACGCGCTCCGGCGATGCAATCGTCGACGTCGACAACCCCCCAATTCCCGTACAGCGCCTCACGATAGCGTCGGCCGTATCCGAGGCTGCCGCGGTAGTTGACATCAAGAACCGCGAAGCCTCTGCTGGTGTAGAACTGGACGTCCAGGTTGAGAGCAGTCGCGGTATACGTCACCGGGCCACCATGAGCCATCACGATCAGCGGCGGACGCTCATCTCGTGGGCCAACAAACACAGGATTCGTCGGCCTGTAGAAAAACCCGTGCGCGTCCCCGCTTGCGGTCGGTATTACGAGGTCCTCGGCCACAGAAATCCAGCTCGGGTCCGGCGGGTTGTCGAGTGACTCGCGGACAACCACCCGGTCACTCCCATCCGGAGCTGACAGGACAAGATTCGCGGGCGTGGTCGCAGACGCCCCAACAAACGCCAGCCGAGCCCCCACGGATTGGACATGCTCATAGGTCACGTACGGCAGCTCAAGCTTTCGAGAGCTGCGCCCATGCAAGGGGAAAGAATGGAGGGCCTGGCTGCCACCGCGTCGAACCGAACACAACGCACGGTCACCGAGGAGGTCGTAGCCAGACGATCCCAGGATGCGCGGCTGTCCGACCTCGCCCTCGATGGGGCCGAGACGTACCAACCCCGATTCCTCTGCGCGGTGGAGCCTCCACCAGCCATCGCGATCGGAAATGAAACACAGAGTCCCATCCGGGGCCCACTCAGGGAACATGCAGGACTCGCGTTTTGCGCCGGCCAGGCGACGGGACTCGATGAGACAGCCGTTCGGACCGAATCTCGCGGTCCACAGCTCGGTGTCATCCCATGGCATGTTGGGATGGTTCCAGCTGATCCATGCCAGCCTTGATCCGTCGGGACTGACACGCGGGTTGGCGTAGAAGTCAGACCCTTCGAGGAGCACTTCGACCCGGCCGCTTGCAGAGTCGACCGCCACCAGGGAGTTTATGGGCTCTCGGTCGCGCGGCGTGTGATCCTCCTGCACCCATAGAACGCGGCCCCGAGTCTTGTCAACGCACGGATCGGCGAATCGCGACATGCCGGCGGGCGTGAGCGCCACTGCGTCAGACCAGGCGTCCTTTCGGTACAGACGATCGTCGACCTGGTTGGAAAAATAGATGACGCCGCTCTCCACCGCGAACGACCTCCCGCCGTATTCATGAACCGCTGTGTGTGAGCCGAATGGCATCGGAAGGCAATCGTCCACGATCCCGTCGGCGCCACGCCGGACGATGACGCCGCGACCGTCCTCCCAGGGCCGTACTTCGACCCAATAGAGGTCCGCACCATCCGAGGCGACCTGATCGAAAACGATCTGCCCAGAGGCCACTACATCGAGGGTGATCTCTGAATCCCAGCTGCCATATCCGGCCACCTGCTGAGCCTCCGAATGATTCGCGTCCGAGTTCGGACTATCGAACAGCCTTGACGCGGCCGGGGCCAAGGTTAGGAACCAGGACCGAGCGCTGCCAGCAGGGTGGGTCCAGCCTCGGCGCCGCTGAGGTCAGCCAACACCCCGGTGTCGCCGACGCCGGTGCGGACCTCAGGGCCAGTGGCACGCATCTTGTCGGCGATCACGGACGCCGTCCGCAACTCCTCGAATCCGAGCTCGGGGTGGCGGTGCAGGTCGCGTCGAAGCTCGACCAGGTCCGGCTCGAGCAGGTCTATGGCGTGTCTGATAACGGAGGTTGCTTTAGTCACAGATGCGGCGACTGATACCCGCCCTCGCACCCAGGGTGTGGATCATTGGGGCGGACCTTCTTGGCGACCGCCAACGTGTTCAGCGAGGAATCGCTCCATCCGCTGCGCGAACCGTATCCAGTTCTCGGGCCGTGCGAATCCGTGGCCCTCATCGGCGACAACGATGTACTCGTGAGGAATACCCCGCTGCTCCATCGCCTCAACGATCTGGTCGGACTCGGCTTTCTTGACGCGGGGGTCGTTCTCTCCGTGCACGATCAGCAGTGGTGCACGGATCTGATCAACCCGCGACAGCGGAGATCGAGACCACAGAAAGTCCGCCTCGGTGTCAGGGTCGCCGACCCGACGCTTCCAAAGGGAAAGAAAGGGACCCCAGTAGGCCGGGACACCGTTGATCATTGTGTTGAGGTTGGACGGCCCTACCAGGTCGATCCCGCAGCAGAAGACGGCCGGGGTGAAGGTGAGCCCCACAAGCGTCGCGTACCCCCCATACGACCCACCCGTAATCGCAATCCGGCTGCGGTCGGCAAAACCCTGCTCGGCGACCCACTCGACGCAGTCGATCAGGTCATCCTGCATCCGCCCTCCCCACTCGCGGTCACCTGCGCCCATGAATCTCTTGCCGTAGCCGGTCGATCCTCGATAGTTGACTTGAACGCACAAGTAGCCGCGATTGGCGAAGAGCTGCGCGAACGGATCGAACCCCCAGGTATCACGCCCCCAGGGTCCCCCGTGGACCCAGAAAACCGTCGGTAGGTTGCTGCGGGCGATGCGGGGCGGGAAGGCCAAGTATCCATGGATTGCTAGGCCGTCCCGAGAGGTGAAGCTGAACGGCTCCCTCTCCGCGAGGGTGTACCGCTCCAGGAGAGGGCGATCATTGAAGAGCAGCTCCGCCGCCGGGGTTTCTCGACGGTACAGGTAGTAGGCGGTGGCTGCGCAGTCGGACGCGAAGCTCACGAGCCATGTCGAATCGTCATCGCCGCGGGTCAGCAGGCGGAGCTCGCCAGGGCTGACCGTGGCGAGGAAGTCAAGGTCCGCCTGCAATGCCGGATCGATTGCCGTGTACTCCAAGCGATCACGGAGCACTCCAACCAGCTGAGGCTCTCCAGTTTGAGGGTGAAAGCTCAACTCCGTCACGTCGAATTCGGAATCCTCGTAAATCACGTGGGTCGTCCCCGATGCGAGGTCCATGCGGACGAGCCGACCGGCGTTCGCACCGACGGCGGAAATGGTGAAGACCGAGCCGCCGTCTCGGCTGAAGACAACCGGGACTTCGATGCTCGAGATGTCCTCGAGTGGGACGGTCACCAATGACCGCCAACCCGAGGCCACATCCTGGCGCCCGAAGACCTCCACATCGCCACTCTCGTGCATCCTCGCGGCGGCACGAACCTCGAGGTTGCAGTCCGCCCTCATCAGGATGAAACCGGTGTTCTTCTCGTGGAGTCTCAGCTCGCCCGTCGCAAGTTCCAGCTTGTAGATGTCGTGGAGGGCGGCGTTGTCGCGGTTCATGGCGATCAGGATCTCGTTCGGGTGACTCCGGTCCGCCCCCACCACCTGGGCCATGACCCCAGGGAATGGGGTGCAGTCACGAACATCTCCTGACACCAGGTCGACAGAGAAGACGTGGTAGTTCTCGTCGCCGCCGCTGTCTTGTAGGTAGAGCAAGTGGCGGCTGTTCGGCGCCCACCGGTATTGCCGAATCGGGCGCTCGCGCTCAGATGTGAGACAGCGCGGATCGCCGCCGATCTCACCGGCGAACAGGTTCATGACGCCGTTCTCGGGGGCCAGGTAGGCGAGACGACGCGCGTCCGGCGAGATGCTCGGAAGGTGGCGGTCGGCATTACCGAAGAGCACCTCCCGGGGGATGAGCGACGGCAGATCGATGTCCCGAGCATCAAACAGACTCTCACGCATCATCGCCAGCCTCTCCTCGCCCGAGCAAAATTCCCTCTGTTTGCCCGTCGCGGCCAAGCGCACGCGAGACGTCATCGAGAGTCGCGTCGATCTCGGGCGGTCTGACCTCTGAGCGAAGATACTGGGGTGTTTTCAAGCCCGAGCCCGTGACGTGAACGACGACCCGTTCTGATGCGCCGATGAGCCCACTCTCGACGGCTTCGAGCAACCCGGCGAGCGCCGCCGCGCCGGCCGGCTCAGCAATGACTCCCGCATGCCGTCCCATTAGCTCGCTCGCCCGTAGCATATTGTCGTCGGACACGGCCACAAAGCCACCTCGCGACTCACGCACATATCGAATGGCCGCGCCCCCAGAGACCGGCGTGCCGACGGCTATGCCATCCGCGATTGTGACCGGATCAACTTCGGCCGGTGCCGTCCCCTGTTCCCATGCTCGTTTTAGGGGCTGGCATCCTTCTGCCTGGACTCCGACGATCCGAGGCAATGTCGTCGATGCGCCGCATGCTCGCAGCTCATGGAAACCTTTGGCCATCCCGCAGAGGGTGACTCCATCACCGGCCGGCACGACGACGACATCGGGAATCTCGCCGCCCAACTGCTCCCATATTTCGAACGCGGCCGTTTTTTTTGCCTCGGTCGTGGCCGGGTTCACACCAGTGTTCCGATCGAGCCACCCAAAAGCAACGGCTGCTTCTCTGGAGAGCTCAAAGGCAGACTGATAACCCGAGCGCATCAGTAGGACCCTCGCGCCCGCAAACAGAATTACGGCCAACTTGGCTGTGGACACGTCGGCGGGCACAAAGACCACGGCCTCGAGGCCGACCGCTGCTGCTCCCACCGCGAGGGAGGCTGCGATGTTCCCCGTGGACGCGCAGCTAACGGTGGTGGCGCCAGTTCGGAGCGCGTGTTCGAGGACGAGCCCGGTGGCGCGATCCTTGTTCGAAGCCGTCGGCGCACGCGTCTCGTCCTTGAGCCAGAGGCCTGGCATCCGAAGTTTGGCTCGCAACGGTGGGGGGCCGGTCAGGGGAGTTTGGCCGATGGCCAGCGGGTAGAGAATGGGGCCATCGTCGAGGGGCAGGAGGCCGCTATAACGCCACATGCCCTGGTGCACACACGCCGCATTTGGCAGGAGCTCGGGACCGTAGTCGTATTGATACTCGACGTGGCCGGAGAAGCCGGGTGGCGTCCCGGCCAAGATTGACATGACGGATGTGCCGTCGACGCCAGTCGAGGTCATCCCCGTCACCACACCCATCAGTTGACTTCCGGGATTCCAGACGCCGCGCAAATGCTGGTATAGGCATACGCGCCAAGCAAAAGCGCGTGGACGCAGTCGCGTGCGAACTCGTAGTCGAGAGTGGACGCGGTGTCCGTCGGCTCATGGTAGTGGGGGTTGAGGAGGCCCTGAGCCAGCCGGTCACGAACCGGCTCGAGCTCGCGGATGGGCTTATGCTTCGCCGCCGGTTGATCGATCGATTCAGGAAGGGACTTCACGCAGACCCTTCTCCAGTCGCCACCTCGCTCGCCATTGCTCAGCAGCCTATGTGTCTTCGGCGCCGGCAATCTTGTTGGAGCCGCCAACGATTGCGGGGGAGGTAAGAGATCCGGCCAACAAGGACACCCGGTCCCAACCCTTGACTTGGCGATCGTGGGCAGGGGCCCAATCAGGCTGGGAAGGGTATCGCTATGGATCTGATCGCCGGGGTGGGGGCGCCTCAGCCACAAACACTCCTGATGGCCATTTTCTGATCGGCCGATTGCCCCAAGAGCCTCGGGTGGTTGTCGTAAGCGCGTGCTCAGGCCACGGCTTCAAGTTTGCCCCAGTTGTGGGCGAGATCGCTGCCGACCTAAGCCTCAACGGGGGGACCGAACACAACATCCAGATGTTTCGGTTGGATCGATTCGCCGACAATCACGCGGCGGCGGGGGAGGAGGCGCACGAATAGAAATAGTCCCTTGCTGACAGCTTTCGCTAAGAGAGCGCCACTATGTCACTTGCTTCAGTTCACGGTGGCGGTTGCATACTGCGGGCGCCCGGCGGGCCGATAGACCTGGATGGCCACTCCGCTGGGAGTGGACCGGGAGTCGACCAGTTCAAGCGCGGTGTCCACGCCGGTGTAGGGGAACAGCCGCTTGCCCTGGCCGACGACCACGGGGAAGGTGAACAGGTTGATCTCGTCGACGAGGTGGTTGTCGAACAGCCATCGGAACAGGGCGCCGCCCCCGTGCACCTGCAGCTCACCGCCCGCTTGGCTTTTGAGCTCGCCGACGGCGCCCGCGACGTCACCGGAGAGGACGGTCGTGTTTGCCCACCGCGGTTCGGTAATCGTGGTCGACGCGACGTACTTGGGCTTCGTATTCAATGCCGTCCAGATTGGGCTGTCGCCGGGATCCTTCCACGTTCCCCAGGAGCCGGCGAAGACCTCGTAGGTCAGGCGGCCGAACAAGAACGCGTCGGCGCGCTGGTAGATCTCGTCCATGACCGTCCCCGCTTCGTTGTCGAAGTGAGCCCATCCGCCGTGCTCGAATACGCCGCGCTCGTCCTCGTCCGGCCCGCCAGGCCCCTGCATCACTCCGTCAACGGAAACCTGCGCGGTGGTTGTCAATTTCATGGTCGTGTCCTCCGTCTGGCGTGGTGCTTTCAGTCGGCCGTGGCCGTTGCGTACTGGGGGCGCCCGGCAGGCCGATAGACCTGGATGATCACTCCGCTGGGAGTGGACCGGGAGTCGACCAGCTCAAGCGCTGCGTCCGGGCCGGTGTCGGGGAATAGCCGCGTACCCTGGCCGAGGACCACCGGATATGTGAGCAGCATGATTTCGTCGACAAGCTGGTTGTCGAACAGCCAGCGGACCAGGCTACCGCTGCCGTGCACCTGCAGCTCACCCGCGGGCGCGGCTTTCATCTCGCCGATGGCTGCCGCGACGTCGCCGGAGAGGACGGTCGTTTCCGCCCACTTCGGGTCGGAGAGCGTGGTCGATGCCACGTACTTTCGCTTCGAGTTCAGGGCTCCGCCGATGGGACTCCGGCGCATATCCTCCACTGCTCCCCACGAGCGGGCGAAGGTCTCATAGGTCCACCGGCCGAACAGGAACGCCTCGGCGCGCTGGAAGACGTGGGTGAGGAACATTGTTGCCTCGTTGTCGAACAGCGGCCCGGCCCATCCGCCGCGCTCGAATCCGCCCCTGCGGTCCTCGTCCGCCCCGCCTAGGCCCTGCATCACTCCATCGACGGAGATGTGCGTCGTGGTCGTCAGCTTCATGGTCGTGTCCTCCTTGGTGTGGCGGCCCCGTGCGGGGCCGTTGTCACCTTGATGTCGAACGAGCCCTGCGATTCTCGACATGGAGGGGGCCTCGCCTAGGCAGAAGCCGGCCTCCGACAAGTCCGGGCAGAGGTCCCAGACTTACGCGCGTCGCGCCAGCGCCTCTGCACGCGCCCAGAGCATCTCCTTCTCTGCCTCGTTTCTCGCGAGATGGATGGCTCGGTCCAGCTCGGCGCGGGCCTCATCGATGCGGCCCAACTGAGTGAGCAGGTCGGCACGGACAGCGGGAAGCAGGTGATACGTGTCGAACGCGGGCTCCTCCATCAGGTGAGCGAGAGCATCGAGCCCAGCCTGGGGGCCGCTGGCCTTTCCGACTGCGACGGCGCGGTTCAGTTCGATCACCGCCGACGGTGTCAGCGCGAGCAAGGCGTCGTACAGGGCGACGATGCTTTCCCAATCGGTGTCCTCATACGTCCGCACGGTGGCATGGCACGCGGCGATAGCGGCCTGGATGCCGTAGGGGCCGAGGCCGCTGACGGTGGCGGCCGCACGGTCAAGCGCGGTGAGACCGAGGCGGATGAGGAGTGGGTCCCAACGACTGTGGTCCTGATCGGGGAGCAGAACCGGGCGACCGTCGGGGCCATGGCGGGCCCGCAGTCGCGATGCCAGCAACTCCATGAGGGCGACGAGGCCGTGGACCTCGGATTCATCGGGCAGCAGCTCGGCAAGGACGCGGCCCAGCCGCTGCGCGTTGTCGCAGAGCTCGGCCCGCGTCCATGAGGAGCCGGAGGTGGCGGCGTACCCCTCGTTGAAGATCAGATAGATGACCTCCAGCACCGAGGCAAGACGTTGGCGACGCTCATCCTCGGGCGGGAGCTCGAATGGGACCCGCGCCGCGGCGAGGGAACGCTTGGCTCGCGAGATTCTCTGCGCCACCGTCGATTCTTGAACGAGGAAGGCGCGGGCTATCTCGTCGGTGGACAGGCCGCCGAGGAGTCGGAGTGTGAGTGCCACACGCGAGTCCGGCGACAGCACCGGGTGGCATGCGATGAAGATGAGTCGCAGCAGATCGTCTTTAACCGCGGTTGGTTCGTTGCGGTCATCTTCGTCCGACGCGGCGAGGGTGGGCAGCTTCTGCTCGAGGCTGCGATCACGGCGGATGCGATCGACGCCGCGACGCTTGCCCACCGCCATCAGCCAAGCGGCGGGATTGCGCGGCACGCCGGTCTCCGGCCACTGTTCCAGCGCGGCGACGAGCGCCTCCTGGGCGATGTCTTCGGCGACACCGACATCACCGACCGACCGGGCGAGCCCGGCGATGAGCCGAGCCGCCTCGATCCGCCACACCGCCTCGATCTCGCAACGGACGGTGTCTTCCGTGGTCATGGTGTTCGGGGCCTGAAATGCCCGGCTAGCCCCGGGCCGGTTCGGCGGCGGCGCGGCCCCCGGCTGGGGAATCCGCCTCCGCGGCGATCTGGCGCAACTCGATGAAGGCGTCACCGCCGATCGGGCAGCGCTTCGCCCACTCCACCGCCTCGTCCTTGGAGGCGCAGTCGATGATCCAGAACCCGCCCACGATCTCCTTGGCCTCCGTGAACGGACCGTCCTTGACGGTGGGCACAGGGCCGTTGAAACGGATGCGGGCGCCGCGGTCCGGCCCGAGCAGGCCGTCGAGCGCGAGCAGGACACCCGCCTCGCTCAACTCCTTGTTGTAGCCGCCCATCGCGGCGCCGGGGGTGTCGGCATTGGGCACCCACGCGTCGTTGGTCTGGGGCATGTCGGGGTAGATGAGCATGAGAAACCGCATTGTCTTGTCCTCCTCTGGTGTGGCGGCCCCTATGGTGAGCCCTTGTCACCTTGACGTCGAACAACAGACGCGATTCTCGACATGAACGGGGTTCGGAGGCCGGGCTTCTGCCGAGGCCGCCCTAAATCCGCTCCGGGGGGCAGATCCGACCCGGCTCTTCTCTCCGTTACTGTCAGTACCCGCCCAAACCCGTAATAACGTCAGTAAGCCAGACGCTCATTTAAGACTTCTTCACATGTCTTTCCTGGTTTACCCATCGCCTTATCCTGGCTGGCGCTACATGATCGCGACGTGGGAGAGTTCACGGGGACGCCTGACGTAACGAAGGCAGTACCTGGGCGCGACTTTCGGCCGCCAATGACCCGCGACCAACGCGAAGAGTGGGAGCGACAGGATCGCGAACGCATGAGGCGTTACGCGGAGCGCCAACGCTTAGTCAGGCCGAGCAGTCAACAGACTGAGCCCTAGCCACCTTATTGTTCCCGCTCGCCGGCCACCGACGGCTGCCGTAGAGGTTTCGAGGACCACGGCACCAAACGTAGCTTCGTGCAGGAGTTCCGGTACTTTTCCCTTGGACTTTGGCCGGGGCCCGGCATCCTCGACCAACGGTTCTCAGAGGCGCAAGAGAGGGAGAGACGCGTGGAGCCAGAGCCAGCGACCGTTAGCGCGGGCCTGGGTGTCGCTCTCGTCCTCAGCTCACCGCTCTCCTCACGAGCGCGCCGATCTTCTTCTCTTCGGCAGGGGTCAACTTCGCTAGCGCATATTCCTTGGGCCACATGGCGCCGTCATCGAGGTTCGCCTTGTCGGTGAAGCCGAGCGTCGCGAACCTCTCCTTGAACTTCTCCGCTGGCTTGAAGAAGCAAACCGTGTCGCCGTCGTGGGCATACGCGGGCATCCCGTACCATGTCCGCGGCACCAGGTGCGGAGCACTGGCTGTGATGACGGCATGGAGCCGCTTGCCCATGGAACGGTCCGGTTCCGACATTTCGGCGATCGCGGCAAGCACCTCTTTTTCGCCGTCAACCTTGAGTGCTTCGGCTTTCAGCTCCTTCGCGCGCGCTCGCATCGCGGCGCGTTCCTCGTCGGTGAATCCCTGGCGCCCCTCGTGATGGCTTCTCGAAAACTGACCAAGTTGGCAGGGCGATTCCGCTACGGTATCCGTTTCAGGTCGTCTATTCCGGTCAGGACTACCTCGACAACCTGGCGACACAATCTAGAACCCGAGCGCTGACGATGAGCGGCGCTTGGAATTCTCAGCCGGGTCCCGGCCCGGGTGAGTGCCCTCGGATGGCGAGTGGAGCAGGACAGACGCTAGCCAATCGGTCCTCGATCAGCAATCCTGGATCGGCACCAGCCTTCAGCGTTCCAGTCGAGCATCGGTTGTCATTCCGAATACTCCTCACGTACTCGGCGCGAGCCTTAGACCTTATTTGGGACGTGATTTGGTCTGCCGAGCCCTATATCTCAACGTCAACGCCATCCCTAGGCTGGCGATCACCCCCATTAGGACTGCCAAGGGCACATTGCCGAACCGGACCAAGATGACCAGAGTCGCCCCAACTCCGGCAGCGAGCGTCCAAGGGAAGATCCGGCCCCTGT
>WNFI01019059.1_pt1 | contig 21609 bp, 34 predicted proteins | sample 5400471 | NCBI WGS metagenome assembly WNFI01 (sample SAMN13153348, study PRJNA577476) | soil metagenome | isolation source: 100 cm saprolite on Douglas fir-dominated hillslope | place: USA:California | collected 2013-09-17
GCTGATCACCCCCATCGCGATGGAGCAGGGGCTGCGCTTTGCCATCCGCGAGGGCGGCAAGACCGTGGGCGCCGGCGTCGTGGCAAAGATTCTCGAGTAAGAAACCGAGCAAGGAAAAATGCAAAGCCAAAGAATCCGTATCCGTCTCAAAGCGTTCGACTACCGCTTGATCGATCAGTCGGCGCTCGAGATCGTGGATACAGCCAAGCGCACCGGCGCGGTCGTCAGAGGCCCCGTGCCTTTGCCGACGCGCAAGCAGCGCTTCGACTTGCTGCGCTCGCCGCACATCGACAAGGCGTCACGCGACCAGCTCGAGATCCGCACGCATATGCGGCTGATGGACATCATCGACCCGACGGACAAGACGGTGGACGCGCTGATGAAACTGGATCTTCCCGCCGGGGTCGATGTAGAAATCAAGGTGCAGTAACGCCGTATTAAGTGCAGTGCCGGCCAATTGCAGCCGGCGCCCTTCCGGAAACGGACGGGTCAACAGAAAGAGGAAGGTATGACGATAGGACTGGTCGGCCGCAAGGTCGGCATGACGCGCATCTTCACCGACGAGGGCGGCACGCTGCCGGTGACGGTGCTCGACGTGTCCGACAACCGCGTCACGCAGATCAAGACCGCCGAGAAGGACGGCTACGCCGCCGTGCAGGTCACGTTCGGCAAGCGCCGCGCGAGCCGGGTGAAAAAGCCGATCGCCGGCCATCTCGCGAAGGCGGCGGTGGAAGGCGGCCACATGCTGAAGGAATTCCGCGCCAGGACCGAGGATCTCGCCAAGCTGAAGGTCGGCGAGAAGATCGGCGTCGAGCTGTTCAAGGTCGGACAGAAGGTGGACGTGCAGGGCATCACGATTGGCAAGGGCTTCGCCGGCGCGATCAAGCGGCACCATTTCTCCTCGAACCGTGCCTCGCACGGCAATTCGATCTCGCATAACAAGCCCGGCTCGACCGGCCAGAACCAGTCTCCCGGGCGCGTGTTTCCCGGCAAGCGCATGGCCGGACACCTTGGCGATAAGCGCCGCACCATCCTCAATCTCGAAGTCGTGCGCGTCGACGCGGAGCGCCAGCTGCTGCTGGTCAAGGGCTCGGTGCCGGGCTCGAGCGGCCGCGACGTGATCGTGCGGCCCGCAATCAAGATCACCAAGCCCGCCGGCCCGAGCGGCAAGCCGCAGCAGGCGCCGAAAGCCGAGCCGAAGGCCGCTAAGCCTGAAGCCGCCAAGTCCGCGGCCCAGGCTGCGAAACCTGCGGCCCAGCCCGCGGCCAAGCCCGCCCAACCTCCGGCGAAGAGCTGAGGCGCGTCATGGAACTCAAAATGATCAACGACAAGGGCGCCGCCGGCACGTTCAACGCGCCTGACGCGCTGTTCGCGCGCGATTTCAACCAGGCGCTGGTGCACCAGATCGTGGTCGCCTTTCAGGCGAATGCCCGGATCGGGTCGCGCGCGCAGAAGGACCGCGGCGCGGTCAGGCACTCGACGAAGAAGCCGTGGCGCCAGAAGGGCACGGGGCGCGCACGCGCCGGGATGACCTCGAGCCCGCTGTGGCGGGGCGGCGGCAAGATCTTCCCTAATTCCCCGGACGAGAATTTCTCGCACAAGGTGAACCGCAAGATGTACCGCGCCGGCATGGCGTCGATCCTTTCGCAGCTGGCGCGCGAGGACCGGATCCGCGTGGTCGATGCGTTCACCGTCGATCAACCCAAGACCAGGCTGCTCGCGCAGAAAGTGAAATCGATGGGCTTCGACGGCGTGCTGGTGATCACCGACACCGTGGACCAGAACCTGCTGCTTTCGGCGCGCAATCTCGCCAACGTCGAGATCATGGACGCGCGGCACGCAAACCCGGTGTCGCTGGTGCGCTACCCCAACATTCTCGTCACCAAGGCGGCCGTCGCGAAGCTCGAGCAGTTACTGAAATGAGGCTCAAATGACCGCCGCGAAAAAATACAACTCCGCGCAGCTCATGAACGTCGTGCTGGCGCCGGTCGTGTCCGAGAAGAGCACCTTCGTCGCCGACAAGAACCGGCAGTACGTGTTCCGCGTCGCCGACCGCGCCACCAAGCCCGAGATCAAGGCGGCGGTCGAGCTGATGTTCAAGATCAAGGTCGACTCGGTGACCGTGTCGAACGTGAAGGGCAAGAAGCGGCGCTTCGGCCGCATCGAGGGCCGCCGGCGCAACTGGAAGAAGGCGTATGTGCGCCTGGCCGCAGGCCAGGAAATCAATTTCGCGGCGACGGAATAGGAACGGAGACTCACGATGCCACTCGTAAAGGTCAAACCTACTTCGCCCGGCCGGCGCGCGCTCGTCAAGGTCGTCACGCCCGAGCTGCACAAGGGCGAGCCGCATTGGCCGCTGCTTTCCGGCCAGTCCAAGACCAACGGCCGCAACAATTACGGCCGCATCACGATGCGGCACAAAGGCGGCGGTCACAAGCAGCATTACCGTGCGGTCGACTTCCGTCGCAACAAGGACGGCGTCCCGGCGACGGTTGAGCGCCTCGAGTACGACCCGAATCGCAGCGCGCACCTCGCTCTGCTGCTCTACGCCGACGGCGAGCGCCGCTACGTGATCGCGCCCAAGGGCGTGCCGGTCGGCACGCAGTTGATGTCGGGCTCCGAAGCGCCGATCAAATCGGGCAACACGCTGCCTCTCAGGAACATCCCGGTCGGCACGATCGTGCATTGCGTCGAGATGCTGCCGGGCAAGGGCGCGCAGATTGCACGTTCGGCCGGCGCGGGGGTGCAGGTGCTTGCGCGCGAGGGCTCCTATGCGCAGCTGCGCCTGCGCTCGGGCGAGATCCGCAAGGTGCACATCGATTGCCGCGCGACGATCGGCGAGACCGGCAACTCCGAGCACAACCTGGAATCCATCGGCAAGGCCGGGCGCAGGCGCTGGCGCGGAATTCGGCCGACGGTCAGGGGCGTGGCGATGAACCCGATCGACCATCCTCACGGCGGCGGCGAGGGCCGCACCGCAGCGGCGCAGCCGCCCGTTTCACCGTGGGGGGTGCAGTCGAAGGGCTACAAAACCCGGCGCAACAAGCGGACGCAAGTGATGATCGTCCGTGACCGGCGCGTGAAATAAAGGATCAGGCCATGTCACGCTCAATCAAGAAAGGTCCCTTCGTGGACCACCACCTGCAGGCGAAGGTCGACAAGGCACGCAGCACAAGCGACAAGCGCCCGATCAAGACCTGGTCGCGCCGCTCGACGATCGTTCCGGATTTCGTCGGCCTGACGATCGCCGTGCACAACGGCAAGCAGCACATCCCCGTGTACGTCACCGAGAACATGGTCGGGCACAAGCTCGGCGAGTTCGCGATGACGCGCATCTTCAAGAGCCACTCGGCGGTCGGCAAGCGCACCGAAGAAGCGGTCGGCGGCGAGCGCCGCGGGCCGCCGGGGGCGCCCGGCGCAGCGGCGCCGGCGACGGCTCCGGCAGCGGGCGCGGCGGCGAGCACCGCGGCCCCGGCTCCGGCGGCCAAGAAATAAGGAATGGCTGCCATGGAAACCAAAGCCATCCTGCGCGGCGCACGGCTCTCGGCTCAGAAAGGCCGGCTGGTGGCCGACCTGATCCGCGGCAAGCCCGTGGATCAGGCCATCAGCATTCTCGCCTACACGCCGAAGAAAGGCGCGGCCATCCTGCGCAAGCTGCTGGAGTCCGCGATTGCGAACGCCGAGCACAACGACGGCGCCGACATCGACGCACTCAAGGTCAAGATCATTCACGTCGAGCGCGGCATGTTCATGAAGCGGTTCCAGGCGCGCGCCAAGGGGCGCGGCAACCGCGTGACCAAGCAAACCTGCCATATCTTCCTCACCGTCGGCGACTAGAAGGCTACACATGGGTCAAAAGATCAATCCGATCGGCTTCAGGCTCGCGGTCAACCGCAACTGGAGCTCCAAGTGGTACGCGAACAACCGTAACTTCGCGCCGATGCTCGCCGAGGACATCAAGGTGCGCGACTTCCTGAAGAAAAAACTCGCGCATGCCTCGGTCGGCCGCGTGCTGATCGAGCGCCCGGCGAAGGACGCGCGCATCACCATCTTCTCGGCGCGGCCCGGTGTGGTGATCGGCAAGAAAGGCGAGGAGATCGAGGCGCTCAAGGCCGAGCTGCGCCGCATCATGGGCGTGCAGCAGGTGCACGTGAACATCGAGGAGATCCGCAAGCCCGAGATCGACGCGCAACTCATCGCCGACTCAATCGCGCAGCAGCTCGAGAAGCGCATCATGTTCCGCCGCGCGATGAAGCGCGCGATGCAGAACGCCATGCGCCTGGGCGCGCAAGGCATCAAGATCATGAGCTCCGGCCGCCTGAACGGCATCGAGATCGCGCGCACCGAGTGGTACCGCGAGGGCCGCGTGCCGCTGCATACCTTGCGCGCGCCAAGCGCGCCAAGAAGCCGGCGCCCAGGGCGGGTGCGAAGCGCGGCGGGCCGGCCAGGCCGCGCGCCGACGCCAGGCCGAAGAAGGAAGGGCCGGCTCCCAAGACGACCGTGAAGAAGGCGAAAAGGATCGTGAGAGACGACGTCGACAAGCCGGAAGGGAAAAAGGAATAGTCAATGCTGCAGCCCGCACGAACCAAGTACCGCAAGCAACAGAAGGGGCGCAACACCGGGGTTGCGACCCGCGGCGCCAAGGTCTCCTTCGGCGAGTACGGCCTGAAGGCGACCACCCGCGGCCGCCTCAGCGCGCGCCAGCTCGAGGCCGCGCGCCGCGCCATGTCGCGCCATATCAAGCGCGGCGGCCGCATCTGGATCCGCGTGTTCCCCGACAAGCCGATCTCGCAGAAGCCCGCCGAGGTGCGCATGGGCAACGGCAAGGGCAATCCCGAGTACTTCGTCTGCGAGATCCAGCCGGGCAAGATCATCTACGAGATGGACGGCGTTACCCCGGAGCTCGCCAAGGAGGCTTTTGCGCTCGCTTCGGCGAAGCTGCCGTTCCGCACCATCGTCGTTCAGCGCATGTTGGGCGGGTAAAGGGAAAAGACGCACATGAAACCTAGCGAACTCCGCGGCAAGAGCGGTGACGAGCTGCAAAAGGAGCTGGAAGGGCTGCTCAGGGCCCAGTTCGGCCTGCGCATGCAGGTCGCGACGCAGCAGCTGGGCAACACCAGCCAGTTGAAGAAAGTGAAGCGCGACATCGCGCGCGTGCGCACCATCATGAAAGAGAAGACCGCGAAATGAACCTATCTGAAGAAAAGAATTCTTCTAAGAATCAAAGGACATTGGTCGGGCGCGTGACCAGCAACAAGATGCAGAAGACCGTCGTCGTTCGCGTCGAGCGGCGGGTGCGGGACCCCTTCATGGGTAAGACCGTTACGCGCTCGCGCAAGTACCATGCTCACGTGGAAACCGGCCAGTTCGGCGAAGGAGACCTGGTCGAAATCGCCGAATGCCGGCCGATGTCGAAAACGAAGTCCTGGCGTGTGACGAGGCTTGTAGAGAAGTCAAAAGCCGTTTAACATCCGCGCCTTCTCGCCCCGGACGGGGTCCAAAACTGCCCGCTTTGCAGCGGGAAAGTTGGAGTGGAGAAACAGAAAATGATTCAGATGCAGTCCATTTTGGACGTCGCCGACAACACCGGCGCGCGGGCCGTCATGTGCATCAAGGTTCTGGGCGGCTCGAAGCGCCGCTATGCGTCGATCGGCGACCTGATCAAGGTGAGCGTCAAGGACGCCGCGCCGCGCGGCCGGGTGAAGAAGGGCGAGATCTACGACGCCGTTGTCGTGCGCACCCGCAAGGGTGTGCGCCGCTCCGACGGCTCGCTGATCCGCTTCGACCGCAACGCCGCGGTCCTGCTGACGCCGAAGATGGAGCCGATCGGCACTCGGATTTTCGGGCCGGTCACCCGCGAGCTGCGGACCGAGCGGTTCATGAAGATCGTATCGCTGGCACCCGAGGTACTCTAGGAAAACGAAGACATGCAGCGCATTCGCAAGGGCGATGAAGTGGTGGTGGTCACGGGGCGCGACAAGGGCAAGCGCGGCACCGTGCTGCGCCGGGTGGACGCGCAGCATGTCGTCGTCGAAGGCGTCAACCAGGTGAAGAAGCATCAGCGTCCCAACCCCATGAAGGGCGTCACCGGCGGCATCGTGGATCTCGACAAGCCGATCCATGTCTCCAATATTGCGTTGTTCAATCCCGCGACCAAGAAAGCCGACCGGGCCGGCATCAAGGCACTCGATGACGGCCGCAAGGTGCGCGTGTTCAAGGCGAACGGCGAGCAGGTGGACCTGTAACCATGGCAAAAGACAAAGACGAGAAGTCCCACAAGCAGGACGCGAAGGGCAAGCAGGAGCACAAGCACCAGGAGCCCAAGCAGCCGGCCCAGCAGCAGAAGCAATCCGCGAAGAAGGAGGCCAAGAAAGAAGCACCGGCTCCCAAGGCGGAAGGCCCGCGGCAGCCCGCGCCGCCGGCGCGGCTCGCCATCTATTACCGCGAGAAGGTCGTTCCCGACCTGATGACGAAATTCGGCTACAAGACCGTGATGCAGGTGCCGCGCATCCGCAAGATCACCGTCAACATGGGCGTGGGCGAGACCACCACCGACAAGAAGGTGCTCGACAGCGCGGTCGCCGACATGACCAAGATCGCCGGCCAGAAGCCGGTGGTCACCCTGGCGCGCCGCTCGATCGCCAACTTCAAGGTGCGCGCCGGCTTTCCGGTCGGCTGCATGGTGACCCTGCGCGGGGCGCGCATGTACGAATTCTTCGACCGCCTGGTGAACATCGCGATGCCCCGCATCCGCGACTTCCGCGGCGTGTCCAACCGCGCGTTCGACGGCCGGGGCAACTACAGCCTCGGCTTCAAGGAGCAGATCATCTTCCCGGAGATCGAGTACGACAAGATCGATGTGCTCCGGGGCATGAACATCGCCATCACCACCACGGCGAAGACCGACGACGAGGCGCGCGCGCTGCTGACCGCGTTCCGCTTCCCGTTCAAGCACTGAAAGAGACCGCATGGCCAAACTCGCACTCGTTCTCCGGCAACAGAAACGCGTCAAGATGGTCGCCAAGTTCAAGGCGAAGCGCGCCCAGTTGCTCGAAGTGATCTACGACTCGCGCGCCACCGACGAAGCCAAGGAGGCGGCGCGCGAAAAGCTGCAGAAGCTGCCGCGCGACGCCTCGCCGGTGCGGCTGCGCAACCGATGCGCGCTGACCGGCCGGCCAAGAGGGGTCTATCGCAAGTTCGGCCTGGGCAGGAACAAGCTGCGCGACCTCGCGCTAAAGGGCGAAGTGCCCGGCGTCATCAAGGCGAGCTGGTAAGGAGACCCGATGAGCATGAGCGACCCCATCGCGGACATGCTGATCCGCATCCGCAATGCCCAGATGGTCGGGCATGTGGAGGTCTCGATGCCCGCGTCCAAGCTGAAGGCGTCGATCGCCAAGGTGCTGAAGGACGAGGGCTATATCGAAGATTTCGCGTTGCGCGAGAACGGCGTGAAGAAGGAGCTGCGGATCGGGCTCAAGTACTACGCCGGCAAGCCGGTGATCGAGCGCCTCGAGCGCGTCTCGAAGCCGGGGCTGCGCGTCTACAAGCGGCGCGACGACATTCCGCGGGTGATGAACGGCCTGGGCGTGGCGATCCTGTCGACCTCGCGCGGCGTGATGACCGACCGCAAGGCCCGCGCCGACGGCGTCGGCGGCGAAGTGCTGTGCATCGTGGCGTAGGAGGGAGCGCGCTATGTCCAGAATCGCCAAATTTCCGATTGCGCTGCCCAAGGGCGTGGAAGTGAGCATCGCCTCGGGGCAGATCTCCGTGAAAGGCCCGCTCGGCACGATCGCGCGCAGCGCCGATCCGAACGTCGATGTGGCCAAGGACGGCGACAGGATCGTTTGCAAGGCGCTCGGCAACTCGAACCATGCCAACGCCATGTCGGGGACGATGCGCGCGCTGGTCGCCAACATGGTCGCCGGCGTGACCAAAGGCTTCGAGAAGAAGCTCGCGCTGGTGGGCGTCGGCTACCGCGCGCAGGCGCAGGGCGACAAGCTCAACCTGACGCTCGGCTTCTCGCATCCGGTCGTGCACCAGATGCCGAAAGGCGTAAAGGTCGTGACGCCGACCCAGACCGAGATCGTGATCAGCGGCGTCGACAAGCAGCTGGTCGGCCAGGTGGCCGCGGAGGTGCGCGCGCACCGCTCGCCCGAGCCTTACAAGGGCAAGGGCGTGCGCTATAGCAATGAGGTCATCGTGCTGAAAGAGACGAAGAAGAAATAGCGGCCATGAGCGACAAAAACATTGCGCGGCTGCGCCGCGCGCGGCAGACCAGACTCAAAATCCGCGAGGTCGGAGCGGTGCGCCTCACCGTGCATCGCACCAACACGCACATCTACGCTCAGATCACGTCGCCGGCCGGGGACAAAGTCCTCGCCAGCGCCTCTACACAGGAGAAGGAAGTGCGCACGCAGGTGAAGAACGGCGGCAATCGCAAGGCCGCCGAGCTCATCGGGCAGCGCATTGCGCAAAAGGCGAAGGAAAAGGGCATCGAGAGCGTCGCTTTCGACCGCTCCGGCTACAAGTATCACGGGCGCGTCAAGGCGCTTGCCGAGGCCGCGCGTGCTGGCGGACTGAAGTTCTAAGGAAAACTATATGGCAAAGATCCAGCCGAGGATGCAGCAGTCCGAAGAGCGCGGTGACGGCCTGCGCGAGAAGATGATCGCGGTCAACCGCGTCACCAAGGTGGTGAAAGGCGGCCGGGTGCTCGGCTTTGCCGCGCTCACAGTGGTCGGCGACGGCGACGGCGGCATCGGCATGGGCAAGGGTAAGGCCCGCGAAGTGCCGGTCGCGGTGCAGAAGGCGATGGAGGAGGCGCGCAGGAAGCTCTTCAAGGTGAAACTCAAGAACGGCACCCTGCACCACACGGTGACCGGGCGTTGGGGCGCAGCCCGGGTCCTGATGCAGCCGGCGCACGAAGGCACCGGCATCATCGCCGGCGGGCCGATGCGCGCGGTGTTCGAAGTGATGGGGATCACCAACGTGCTCGCCAAGTGCTTCGGCTCCACCAACCCCTACAACGTGGTGCGGGCGACGCTGAACGGTCTGCAGGCGATGAGTACGCCCTCGGAGATCGCCGCGCGGCGCGGCAAGACGGTCGAGGAAATCACCGGATGAAAAAGATCAAGGTCCGGCTGCTGAAGGGTCTCACCGGCTGCAAGCAAAGCCACCGCGATACCGTGCGCGGACTGGGCCTGAAGAAGATCAACAGCGTCTCGGAGCTTGTCGACACGCCTGCGGTGCGCGGCATGATCAACAAGGTCAATTACCTCGTCCGGATCGAATCATGAAACTCAACACCCTGAAGCCCGCGCCCGGCTCCAAGAGCGACCGCCACCGTGTTGGCCGTGGCGTCGGCTCCGGCTGGGGCAAGACCGCAGGACGCGGCCACAAGGGCCAGCGGGCGCGCTCGGGCGGCTACCACAAGGTCGGCTTCGAGGGCGGGCAGATGCCGCTGCACCGGCGCCTGCCGAAGCGCGGCTTCACGCCCCTCACGCGCGACGACATCGCCGAAGTGCGCACCAGCGAGCTGGAGCTGATGCAGGCCACCGACATCGATCTCGCCGCCCTGAAGGCGGAGAAGATCGTGCCGCACGGCGCGCTCGCAGCCAAGGTGATCCTCTCCGGCAAGCTCTCGCGCAAGATCACACTGAAGGAAGTGAAGGCCTCGAAAGGCGCGCGCTCGATGATCGAGGCGGCTGGCGGCAAGGTGGAATACACCGAAAAACCCGCGCCGGTGAGGAAGGAAAAGAAGAAGAAGGAGAAAAAACCGGAGCAAGCTGCTGAAGAGGCGCCGAAAGCCTGATGGCGGCCGCGCTTCCCAACGTAGGCAAGGGCTCGAAGTACGGCGATCTGAAGCGGCGCCTGCTGTTCCTGCTGGGCGCGCTTGTGGTGTTCCGCGTCGGCGCCCATATTCCTGTGCCGGGCATCGATCCGAACGTGCTGGCGGATCTGTTCTCGGGCCAGCAGGGCGGCATCCTCGGCATGTTCAACATGTTCTCGGGCGGCGCGCTGCGGCGCTTCACCATCTTCGCGCTGGGCATCATGCCGTATATCTCGGCGTCGATCATCATGCAGCTCATGAGCGCGGTGAGCCCGCAGCTCGATGCTTTGCGCAAGGAAGGCGAATCGGGACGGCGCAAGATTACCCAGTACACCCGCTACGGCACGGTGTTCCTGGCGCTTTTCCAGGCGACCGGGATCTCGATCGCGCTGGAGTCGCAGCCCGGCCTCGTGCTGGAGCCGGGCCTCATGTTCCGCGTCACCACGGTGACCACCCTCGTCACCGGGACCATGTTCCTGATGTGGCTCGGCGAGCAGATCACCGAGCGCGGCCTGGGCAACGGCATCTCGATCATCATCTTCGCCGGCATCGCGGCGGGCCTGCCGTGCTTCGTCGAGCGCGGCCAGCGCAAGATCCTGGTGAACTACGCCAAGCGCCAGGTGGGCAACCGCGTGTACGGCGGCCAGAGCTCGCATTTGCCTTTCAAGCTGAACATGTCGGGGGTGATTCCGCCGATCTTCGCCAGCTCGCTGATCCTGTTCCCGGCGACGCTGCTCGGCTGGTTCGGCACCCACGAGGGGCTTACCTGGCTGAGCACCATCTCCGGCAAGCTCACCCCGGGCGAGCCGATCTACGTGTTCATGTACGGCGCAATGATCGTGTTTTTCTGTTTTTTCTACACGGCGCTGCAGTACAACCCGAAAGAGACCGCCGACAACCTGAAGAAATCCGGGGCGTTCGTGCCTGGTATCCGGCCTGGCGACCAGACGGCGAAGTATCTCGAGAAGATCCTGACCCGCCTCACGCTGGCCGGGGCGATCTACGTGACGCTGGTATGCCTGCTGCCCGAGTTCCTGATCCTGAAGTGGAACGTGCCGTTCTACTTCGGCGGCACCTCGTTGCTGATCATCGTGGTTGTGACGATGGATTTCATGGCGCAAGTGCAGGCCTACATCATGACGCACCAGTACGAGAGCCTGCTGCGCAAGGCGAATTTCAAGGGCAGCATGCCCGTCCGCTGAGCGATGGCCAAGGAAGATGTTATTGAAATGCAAGGTGAGGTAGTGGAGAACCTGCCCAACGCCACTTTTAAGGTGAAGCTCGAGAACGGGCACGTGATTCACGCCTTCATCTCCGGAAAGATGCGCATGAACTACATCCGTATCCTGCCGGGCGACAAGGTGACGGTGCAGATGACGCCTTATGACCTAACGAAGGGCCGGATCACGTTCCGGGCCAAGTAAAGGAAACGCTATGAAAGTGATGGCTTCAGTGAAAAAGATCTGCCGGAAATGCAAAATCGTCCGGCGAAAGGGCGTCGTGCGCGTGATTTGCTCCGATCCACGCCATAAACAGCGCCAGGGTTGATAACGTCTTGTTAAAACGGATATAATTTCAGGTTCCGCCCATGGCACGTATAGCTGGCATCAACATCCCGAATCACCAGCACGCAGAGATCGCGCTGACCGCGATTTTCGGCATTGGACGCGCTCGCGCGCAGGCGATCTGCTCGGCTGCCGGCGTGCAAAGCTCGCGCAAGATCAAGGATCTGACCGACGCCGAGCTCGACCGGCTGCGCGAGAACGTGCAGAAGCTGACCGTCGAGGGCGATCTGCGCCGCGAGGTCTCGATGTCGATCAAGCGCCTTATGGATCTCGGCTGCTACCGCGGCGTGCGCCATCGCAAGGGCCTGCCGGTGCGCGGACAGCGCACCCGCACGAACGCGCGAACCCGCAAGGGCCCGCGCAAAGCAGCAATTAAGCTCAACGTGCCCGCCGGAAAAATTGCTTAACTTTTCATAGCCGAAATCGCCAATGGCCACCAGAAACGCACCGACCCGGCAGGAATTGCAGCAGACCGCTTCCGCCCGGGCGCGCAAGAAGGTCAAGAAGAACGTCTCCGAAGGCATCGCGCACGTCCACGCATCGTTCAACAACACCATCGTCACCATCACCGACCGGCAGGGCAACACCCTGTCGTGGGCGACCTCGGGCAACGCCGGCTTCAAGGGCTCGCGCAAGTCGACGCCGTTCGCCGCGCAGGTCGCGGCCGAGCGTGCCGGGCGTGCGGCGCAGGAGTGCGGCGTCAAGAACATCGAGGTGCGCATCAAGGGCCCCGGCCCCGGCCGCGAGTCGGCAGTGCGCGCGCTCAATGGCATCGGCCTCAAGATCGGCAGCATCGCCGACGTGACGCCGATCCCCCACAACGGCTGCCGCCCTCCGAAGCGGCGCAGAGTCTAGGAAACCCATGGCCCGAAACCTCGACGCGAAGTGCCGCCAGTGCCGCAGGGAAGGCGAAAAGCTTTTCCTCAAGGGCGAGAAGTGCTTCACCGACAAGTGCGCCATCGAGCGCCGTGCCTACGCGCCCGGACAGCACGGGCAAAAGAGCGGCGCGCGCCTCTCCGACTACGGCAAGCAGCTTCGCGAGAAGCAGAAGGTGCGCCGCACCTACGGCATCCTCGAGCGACAGTTCCGCTTGATTTACGCCGAGGCATCGCGCTCCAAGGGCGTGACCGGCGAGCGCCTGCTGCAGTTGCTGGAATCGCGCCTGGACACGGTGGCCTATCGCATGGGGTTCGGCGCCTCGCGCACCGAGGCGCGGCAGGTGGTGCGCCATAACGGCATCCTGGTCAACGGCAAGCGCGTCAACATTCCGTCGTACCAGGTGCGCCCCGGCGACGTGATCGAAGTCGCCGGCAAGGCGAAGAGCCAGCTGCGCATCAAGGCTTCCTCGGAGGCGGCGGAATCGCGCGGCCTGCCGGAATGGATGGAAGTGGACACCAAAGGCTTGAAAGGCACGTTCAAGAGCAATCCAGCGCGCGCCGATCTGTCGTCCACGATCAACGAGAGCCTCATCATCGAGCTGTATTCGAAGTAACGCAGTACTTAGCGAAGCAGACAGGACAACTATGCCCCAGTCGGGATTCTTGAAGCCGCGCATCGTCGACGTCCAGAACCTTTCCTCCAATCACGCGCGCGTGACCATGGAGCCTTTCGAGCGCGGCTATGGCCACACGCTCGGCAACGCGCTGCGCCGCGTGCTGCTGTCCTCGATGCCGGGTCATGCCCCGACCGAGGTGCAGATCGCTGGCGTGGTGCACGAGTACTCGACGCTCGACGGCGTGCGCGAGGATGTCGTAGACATCCTGCTCAACCTGAAAGGCGTCGTGTTCCGCCTCCACAACCGCGCCGAGGCGATCCTGTCGCTCAAGAAGAAGGGCGACGGCCCCGTCACGGCGGCCGACATCGAGCCCTCGCACGACGTCGAGATCGTCAACCCCGATCACGTCATCGCCCACCTCGCCTCGGGCGGCAAGCTGGAGATGCAGATCAAGGTCGAGTCCGGGCGCGGCTACGTGCCGGGCAACCTGCGCTACCTGCCCGAGGAGACCAAGGGCATCGGCCGCGTCATCCTGGATGCGTCGTTCAGTCCGGTGCGGCGCGTTTCCTACGCGGTCGAATCCGCGCGCGTCGAGCAGCGCACCGACCTCGACAAGCTGATCATGGACATCGAGACCAACGGCGCGATCGAGCCCGAGGAGGCGATCCGCTACGCCGCGCGCGTGCTGGTCGACCAGCTCTCCGTGTTCGCCCAGCTCGAGGGCACCGCGATGCCCGCGGAGCAGCCGAAGTCCCCCGCGGTCGATCCGATCCTGCTGCGGCCGGTGGACGACCTCGAGCTCACCGTGCGCTCGGCGAACTGCCTCAAGGCCGAGAACATCTACTACATCGGCGACCTCATCCAGCGCACCGAGACCGAGCTGCTGAAGACGCCGAACCTGGGCCGCAAGTCGCTTAACGAGATCAAGGAAGTGCTCGCCTCCCGCGGCCTCACCCTCGGCATGAAGCTCGAGAACTGGCCGCCGGCCGGATTGGAACACAGGACCTGAGAAAATGCGTCACGGCCACGGACTTCGGAAGCTCAACCGCACCACGAGCCACCGGCTCGCGATGCTGCGCAACATGATGGTCTCGCTGCTGCGGCACGAGGAGATCAGCACCACCCTGCCGAAGGCAAAGGAGCTGCGGCGCGTCGCCGAGCCGATGATCACCCTCGGCAAGAAGCCCTCGCTCGCCAACCGGCGCCTGGCGTTCGACCGCCTGCGCGACCGCAACATCGTCGAGAAGCTGTTCGACGAGATCGGCCCCCGCTATGTGAAGCGAAACGGCGGCTACCTGCGCATCCTCAAAACTGGGTTCCGCAAAGGCGACAACGCGCCGCTTGCGCTCGTCATGCTGATGGACCGTCCCGACACGACGGCCGAATCGCAGCAGCCTGAGCAGAAGAAAAAGGCGCCCAAGAAAGCGGAAGAGAAGAAGGCCGCGTAACGTCCAGGCGCGTCGCCCCGGCCGAAGAAGCGGGCATGCCGTCTCAGAACACGCGCTGGCTGCAGGGCATCCAGGAAGCTTTCTTCACGCAGCGCTGCCTGCATGCAGCCGCGCGCCTCGGCATAGCAGACGCCCTTGTTTCCGGCCCTCTGGCTGTCGAGGTGCTCGCGCAGCGCAGCGGGACGGATCCGCGGTTTCTGTATCGCGTCATGAGATTCCTGGCTTCGCAGGGAATCTTCATCGAGTCGTCGCCGCGCGTGTTCGGACTGACGCCGCGCGCAGAATGCCTGCGCTCCGATGTCCCGAACAGCGGTCGCTGGCTGCTGGCGCACGATCTGATGGGCCGCGCATCCGCCGAGATCGTCCATAGCGTCCGGACCGGTACCTCCGCATTCGAGAAGATGTTCGGCGAGACGCTGTGGGGTTATCTTGCCGAGCATCCCGACGAGAACGAGTGGTTCAATCGCCACATGCAGTCGCAGGCGGCTCCGCTGGCCCTGACCGCGGTCGAGGCGTACGACTGGAGCCGCTCCAGGATCGTGGTGGACGTGGGCGGCGGCACCGGCCGGTTTCTCGGTGCGCTGCTGCGCAGGCACCCCCATCTTTCCGGAATCCTGTTCGAGCAGCCTCACGTGGTCGCTGCGGCGGGAGCGGTGCTTCAGGAAGCGGGGGTGACGGACCGCTGCCGGATCGTTCCCGGGAATTTCTTCGACGGTGTGGCGGCCGAGGGCGATACCTACATTCTTTCCCGCATCCTGCACGACTGGGATGATGAGCAAGCGCTAAAAATTCTGCATGCCGTTCGCAAATCGATGCCGGGAAAGGCACGCCTGCTGATTCTCGAGATGCTGGTTCCGGAGGACGGAAAGCCGCACGTGAGCAAGGTGCTCGACATCGCCATGATGATGCTGTTCGGCGGCGGCCGCGAGCGCACCGAGAAGGAATTCGCCAACCTGGTGCGCGAAGCCTCTCTTGAACTCGCCGCAGTGATTCCAACGTTAGGTCCCACGTCGATCATCGAGGTGGTTCCCGTCGAGTAGAAATGAAAAAGGCCGGCAACAGCCGGCCTTGTGATACGGGAACCTCTCTTAGGCGGCGAGCTTCAATGCCGGCCGAGTCGTGAAGTCCGGCTGCTTGCTGTTCGTGTTGACTCCCGCGCCGCAGTAGGCCGCGCGGGTCGCGGCGCCGCAATACACGGCGTCGTTGGTCTTCTTGGCTGCGCCGCAATACGCCGGCTTGGCAGCACCACAGTAAGCGGCTTTGGACGCCGCGCCGCAGTATGCCGGCTTGGCAGCGCCACAGTAGGCAGCCTTCGTCGCTGCGCCGCAGTAGGCAGGCTTGGCGGCGCCGCAATAGGCAGCTTGCATCGCTTCCATCGACTCGCCGAACTCCTGCTCGTAGAGCCGGTGCATCTCTTCGCCGGCTTCCGCGAGCTGGGCGGCGTCTTCTTCTCCGCGCATGCCAAAGTACGGAAAGTGATGAAGGAAGTAGCCGAAGATCTTTTCGCAATCTTCCGCGTACTTCATGGTGTCGAGGATATGACCGTGCCAGAACTTGTCGATGTCCTTGCTGGGGGCAATCGGCGTTTCCGGGTGCGTCACCAGCAGCGTGAGAAATCGCTTGTAGGCGATCGCCATTTTCTCGGTGTACTCGCGCGACCAGCCCTGACCTTCCTCGTGGTCCATCAGCTTGAATTTGATGGGATCGAGGTCCAGCGCTTCGATGGCAGCTACGATTTGCTCCACCGGCTTGCTGTTGCGAACGTCCATGATGGTCTCCCTATGTTTGTTTGCGACGACGGGGTAATGAGGAGCCGCGTTCAGATTCGGAATGCGCTTTCTCATGGGTCCACGTTACAAGCGCGGGCTGCGGCGAAACATCGGAGCGTTCCCTGCAAAGCATCGGGCATTCCCTGATGCCGTCGGTGAGGTTTCCCTACACGCGATTTATGCGGGATTTATCTCTGCGTACGAAGGATAAGAGGGCGGAACAGGACAGCCAGATAAATCCTGGCTGCCGTCAGGTCACGATGAAAAGCGGCGCACGCCCGGCCCGGCTGCGGCCTTCCTTGGCCAGGCTGGCTTCGAGAAACCGCGTCGCCTCGTCGGCAGGCAGCGGCTTGCTCTTGAAGTAGCCCTGCATCTCGTTGCAGCCGAGTCTTTGCAGGTGCGCGTGCTGCTCCTCGGTCTCGACGCCTTCGGCGACTACGTTGAGGCGCAAGCTGTGCGCGAGCGCTATGACCGCTCCCACGATCGCCAGATCCTCGGCGTCGTCCGGAATGTCCTTGACGAAGGAGCGGTCGACCTTCACGGCGTCGATCGGGAAGCGCTTGAGGTAGGCGAGCGAGGAGTAGCCGGTGCCGAAGTCGTCGATCGACAAAGACAACCCCAGGCTCTTCAGCTCGTTCAGCATCGCCGCAGCCTGCTCGGGGTCCTGCATGACCATGCTCTCGGTCAGCTCGAGCTCCAGCAGCTTCGGATCGAGGCCACTCTCCACCAAAATTTTCCTGATATCGCGGCCCAGCTTCTGGTTGCGGAACTGGCGCGCCGACAGGTTCACCGCCATCCGCACGCCGCGGAGTCCCTGCTGCTGCCAGCTCGCGGCCTGGGTACAAGCCTCCTTGAGCACCCAGGCGCCGATCGGCTCGATCAGGCCGGTCTCCTCGGCAATAGGGATGAACTGCGCCGGCGAGACATTGCCGAGTTCGGCGTGCTTCCACCGCAGCAGCGCCTCGACGCCGGTGATCTCTCCGCTTTTCAGGTCGAACTTGGGCTGGTAGTGCAGGGCGAACTCGCCGCGCTCCAGCGCCCGGCGCAGCGCCGTCTCGAGGGTAAGGCGTTGCAGGCTGTGCGGATTCATCTGCGCGGAATACGCTCGATGGCGCTCAACGCCTTGCGCGCCACGGCGATGGCGGCCGCGGGTTGAGCGCAGGGTTCCACCAGCACCGCGAATTCATCGCCGGAAATGCGCGCGATCAGATCGGTGTCGCGCAGGCCGCGGGCGAGGCGCTCGGCGCAGGCCTTCAGCACCGCGTCGCCCGCGCCGTGGCCCAGCGTATCGTTGACGTTCTTGAAGCGGTCGAGATCTATCAGAAGCACGGCCAGGCCGCGCTGGGCGTGCTCCGAGCGCGCGATCGCCTCGGAGACCCGCTCGCCGAAGAGCAGGCGGTTGGGCAGGCCGGTCAGCGCATCGTGGGTCGCCAGGTGCTTGAAGCTGTCCTCGGCACGACGCCGCAGGAGATATTGAGCGACCTGCGCGACGACGCCTTCCAGGAGCTTGAGGAGATCCGGGTGAAGCGAGCCCGCGTCGCGGCCGAACAGGCCGATCGTTCCCAGATGAGTCTGGTCCGCAACCAGCGGCAGCGCGACCGCCCGGGCGGCGTCTATGTCGGACTCGGTCTCCCAATAACGCCCGGAGGTAAAGCCGCACTGCGAACAGATTGCATTCAGCACTTCCAGCATCGTCTCGGCGGTGGGTCGGGCGCTCGCGAACAGGCTCGCCAGGGTGGCTTCGAGTTCCTTGCGCCGGGCGCCGAGCTTGCGCTCGCTGATGTCCATGATCGTGCCGCGGATGAACTCGACACGGCCGTCAGCGCCGAGCCGTGACTCGCCCAGGCCGTGCACCCAGCGCTCCGCGCCGGCTACGACGATCCGGTGCTCGATATCGAACCCCGAGTCGCGCTGCCTGCAGTGACCGATGGCCTGGCGCACCCGGTCGCGATCCTCGATATGGACGTGATCGAGAAATGCTTCCATGTCGACTGGCGCCTTGCCGGCGGGCAGGCCCAGGAGGCGGACGGCCTCATCGGACCAGCGCATGCGGCCGTCGCGCAGGTCCAGCGACCAGTTGCCGAGCCGTGCCATGCGCTCCGCTTCGGCAAGCGATGTCTTGCTCTCCCGCAGGTCGCGAGTGATGGCTTCGGCAAGCGCCTCGGCGCGGCGCCGCGAGTTGGCGAAGGAGCTGAACAGGCCGAAGAGCAGGACGGTCGTCGTTAGGCCGGCCGCCAGGACGAGCCAGGGCAGCGCCTGGGCGATGGCTCCCGAAGCCTGCATGGGCGCGTTGAAATCTAGCCGCCAGTTGCGGCCGCCGACCGGGAAGGTCAGGCGCTCTTCGAATTGATCAGTTCCCGGGTCGGCGTGTGCTGGCGCGGCAGCGGACCGATCCAGCAACTCTAGGCTGTCAAAAAGCACATGCTCTTCGCCGGCCGCAGCGTCCGTCCTTCCCTGCGGGCCGAGATCGCGGAGAACAAAGTGCATCTTGCCAAGCTGCGCCGCGCTGATCGCTCCGCGCATTAGATCAGCGATGCGGTATCCGGCACCCACGGACCCTTTGAACCTTGCCCTCCGCGTCGCAACGTCATCGAGAACGGCGCCAGAACTGTAGACGGCCAGGCGCATCGCCAATCCCACGCGGCGATCCGCTGCCTCGATACGTATCAAGCGTCCAGAGGTGGCAATCTCCCCCGTATCTCTGGCGCGGGCGAGGGATTGTTCGACCGCGGGGTTGGCGGCAATATCGCGGCCGAAGGACCCTGCACTTTTTTCAAACGGTTCGAAAAAGACGATGACGTGATGGCTCTCGCGTCGACCCGCCGGTGTGATGGAGAAGTCAGGATGACCATGCGCCAGAAGGCTTGTATCCCTGCGCACGCTCTCTTCGAAGCGATTCAGTTCTTCGGCTGGAACCGCCTGAGCGTAGTTGAGGTTATCGAAACCTGGGAAGCGCCGACTCAGGTCGAGTCCCCCGACGTAGCGCCGGAATTCGGCGCGATTTACGCGCTCTTTTGAGCCGAGAAATGCACTCAGGCCGACCAGGACCTCCTCATAGGACCCGATTTCGGTCTGCACCCTGTACAGCACGTCGCGCGCATTGCCCTCGAAATGGTGCTTGGCTTCCTGCTCTACCTGTTGGCGCACGCCGACGGTGAGCACGATGCTCAGCGCAAGGCCGAGGACGAGCACCAGCCAGGCCACCGCGCCATGGCGCTGCGAAAGCCACTGCATGACGGCTGGGGACGAACTGCGAATAGGTTTCATGCCCCTCACGTTAGGGGTGACGCCGATACCAAGGTATCAGAGCCTTGCCTGCTGCTTATCGGGCAAACCCCGAGTTTGTGTGAGGCTGTGTAAGGCCGCCTAGAGCGTTGTAGGAATCCCCCTACAAACAAGACAGCTAGATAAATCCCCGCCTAGAGCAGCAGGATGGCGCGGTAGTCGTTGACGTTGGTTCGGGTGGGGCCCGTGACGAGCAGGTCGCCCAGGCTGGAGAAGAAACCATAGCTGTCGTGCCCGAGCAGCATCGCCTTGGCATCGAGCCCCCTTGCGCGGGCTCTGGCGAGCGTATCCGGGCCGATCACCGCGCCGGCGTTGTCCTCGGAGCCGTCGATGCCGTCGGTGTCGGCGGCGATCGCCCAGGCCTTTTCCATGCCCTCCAGCTCGATTGCGAGAGACAGCAGGAATTCCGCGCAGCGTCCGCCGCGCCCGAGCGCATTGCTCACAGCCTCGCGAATCGTCACTGAGCATTCGCCGCCGGAGATCAGTGCGACAGGCGGTTTGAACGGCGTGCCGTACTTTTTTATTTCCCTTACAAAAGACGAAAAAACCTTGGCAACTTCCGCCGCCTCGCCGGTGACGGTGTCGCCGAGGATTACCGGCTCGATGTCCGCGGCCCGGAATATCTCCGCGGCGGCTTCCAGGGAACGGTGGGCGGTGGCGATCACGCGATTCTCGACCTGCGCGAATGCGGGATCGCCGGGTTTCGGCGTTTCGTCGGCGCATTTTTCCAAGCGCGCCTTCACCGCGCCGGGGGTGGAGAGGCGGAACTTCTCCAGGACATCCAGCGCGTCGCGGCAAGTCGTCGGATCCGGCGCGCAGGGGCCGGAGGCGATGTGGGTAGGGTCGTCGCCCGTGACGTCCGAGATGATCAGAGCCAGCGTCCGTGCCTTGCTCGCGGCAGCGAGACGCCCGCCCGCGATCGCCGACAGGTGCTTGCGCACGGTGTTGATCTCCTGGATCGCCGCGCCGCTGCGCAGGAGCTGCGCAGTGACGTCCTTGAGATCCGCAATGGTGATGCCGTCGGCAGGCAGCGACAGCAGACTCGAGCCGCCGCCCGAGACGAGAGCAAGAAGAAGATCATCCTCCCCCAGCTTCCTTGTCTTCTCGAGAATCTCGCGGGCGGCGCTTTCGCCGGCCGAATCCGGCACCGGATGTCCCGCCTCGACGACGCGGATGCGCCGGGTCGGCACGCCGTGCCCATAGCGGGTGATCGCGATGCCGTCGAGAGGCGAAGCGGAATTCCAGCGGCTTTCCACCGCGAGCGCCATCGCGGCGGCGGCTTTGCCCGCTGCGGCAACGAAGGTGCGGCCGCGGGGCGGCTGAGGCAGATGGGGGCCGAGAATGCGCAGCGGGTCGGCCGCCGCGACCGCCGCCCGAAAGCTTTCTTCCAAAAGCTCTCTCAGGCGAACGTTTCCTTGGCGGCGTCCCGGCCGAGCTGATAGAACTTCGGGTAGGTCTCGCGGAACGCCTGCTGGATCTGCGCCGTCGGCACGTCGGCATAGCTGCCGCGGTCGCGCAGGTACTCCATGTGGCGGCGCTCGTCCTCGTCGAAAGCGTGGAAGATCGAATCGCTGCGGCCGTCGAACTCGAGCGGCTTGACGCGAAACTTCCGGCACAGCGCGAGATTGAACGCTGGGGTCGCCTTGACCCAGTGGCCTTCGACGTACACCTCGGCGTAGCCGTGGTAGACGAAGAGATCCGTGCCCATCGTTTCGGCGAGCTTCGGCGTCGTGAGGTGGTTCTTCACGTCGGCAAACCCGACGCGAGCCGCGATTCCGGCGGCACGGGCGCTCGCCGCGAGCAGCGCCGCCTTGCCGATGCAGAAGCCCTGCCCGGCCTTGAGCACCGCCGAGGCGCGGAACGCTTCGGGATCGGAGAAGTCGAGGAAAGGGTTATAGCGGATCCCGTCGCGCACCGCGTAGTAGAGGGCAACAGCGCGTTCGCGATCGGTTGTCCCTGCCGAATTCTTTTTTGAAAATTCAACGACACCGCTGTCCGAGCTGTCGATGAAATTCCCGGGGGCGAGAAACTCGTTCATTTGTCCAGCTTCATGAGGCGCCGCGCGCCGGCAAACAACGGGCTGGTCGGGTCGGTCAGGCTGTCGACCACCGAGAAGTGGTTGCGGCCCGGCATCGGGATGTCGCCGGCCAGCACCGAGCGCCAGCGCTCGCCGAGCAGCGCGTTCTGGCGCCGGAACTCGCCCGACTCGTCGCCGCCGACG
>WNFI01315851.1_pt1 | contig 21596 bp, 17 predicted proteins | sample 5400471 | NCBI WGS metagenome assembly WNFI01 (sample SAMN13153348, study PRJNA577476) | soil metagenome | isolation source: 100 cm saprolite on Douglas fir-dominated hillslope | place: USA:California | collected 2013-09-17
AGGCGGCGGGCGGCCTCGACTAGCTTGGAGATTCCCTTGCTTCGGGCGAGCGCAACGACCGGCGCGGGAAGCTCCGGTATCCCGGACACCGTGCTTTCCGTGGCGGCCAGTTCCAGCAGCAGGTGCAACCCTGCTGGCTTAGCGGGCAGGAAAGCCGCCGTCGCTGTCAGGCAGGCCTGCGCGACGCCCGCTGAGGCTACCGGGTGCGGCGCAGCGTGCCCAAGGCCGTCGGCGATCCGGGAGAGCTTGAGCGCGTCGGCGGTGACGCCAAGCTCGATCACCTCGGCTGCCAGCGCGGGGTCCAGTCGCCCCTCCAGCGCGACCTGCGTCCACGCGTCCGCCGCCGCGATCCGGACATCGGCCGAGGCCCCGGACAGCCCCGTGACCAGTGCGAGGTGGCATATCTTCCCGAACGCTCCCGCCAGAGTCGCTAGCCCCCGTACCGCCGTGACAGCGGCGTTCCGTCCCGGCCCCAGCCCGTCGGACAGCGGGCTCAGCAGGTGGGCGGCGATCAGCTCGGGATCATGCGGGGCTAGCAGGTGCCAGGCCGCGATCATCTCATCGAGACGGACTCCAGCGCGGTGGACGGCGTACTGCCGGTCATCGAGGCCGTGCGCCAGGTCAGTCAGCAGCGGCCAGCAGTGCGGCGCCGACGCTGACGCGGGAATTCGCGCCAGCCGGGCGTACACACCGTCGCTGTCCTCGGTGTACCGCTCCCGCCCCCACGGCAAGTCGCGAAACCTGACCGTGCGCATGGTCAGGGACGGCTCGAGCGCCAGTTCCTCGTCCGCGCCCGGTGCCGCCCGCAGGCGCGCGGCTTCCAGGTCGTACCGGCACGGCGTGAGCTCAGCTGCGGCCCAGAGTGCCTGGCGGGCAGCCAGTTCCCCGGGGCTGATCGTGCCGTCCGCGAACTCGGGCTCGGCCAGCAACGGGAGCGCGCGGCCCGCGGCGATCAGCGTGCAGGCTTCGCCGATCCGGGCGCTGAGGATGCCGGACAGGATCGTGGGCCGCCGGGACTGCCACGGGGTGTCGTGCCCCTGCGGGTGCCAGCCCATGTACTCCATATAGCTCGCGGGCGGCAGCTCGCCGGTGCCCCAGGTCAGCGTCAGCCAGCCCATGTCGGCGCGGATCGCATGCCCGCTGAACGGGCCATCGAAGTCGCCAAGGCCCTGCTTCCGCGCGCGCTTAAGCAGCGGCCCGGCGACCTTCGCGCGCTCAGCCAGGGGAACGGTATCCAGCCGCACCGCGCCGGCCAGGGCACGCTCCACCGCGAGCGCGTCGGACGCGTCCTCCATCAACTGAGCCAGGAGCAGAACGAGCTCGGCACCCTCTTCTACCCCGGCCGCCCTCGCTACCGGGGCCGCGCTCCCGCCCCCGGCCACCAGCCCTTCCTCAGCCGCCCCCGGGACAGGCGAAACTGCTGGGGCCGGGGAGGTGATTGGTGCTGCCGTAGCTGATGACGTCGGCGGGGCCGGGACGAGTCCTAGTGCCTTTGCGTCGGGCCGCAGTACCGGCGACAGCGCGGACGCCAGCTCCACGACCGCCGCCCGCGCGCTCGCGTCCTGCGGGACGCCGTACCTGGCGATCAGCTTCAGCGCGGCGGCCTGGACGTCCTCCCGCTGGTGGGCGAACGCCTGCGCCGCTGTCGCGAGAGCTCGGTCTTTGACGGCGCTGTCGCGGGCCTCGGGTCGGCCGGAAGCGAGCTTGCCGATGAGCTTGAGCTGGGCGGTCGCGACGGACTTCTGCGGGAACACCAAGGCCGGCCCCGACGCGGCGAGGAACGCCTCCGGGTCCAGCCGTCCTGCCCCTGCAAACGCTGCGTCCAGGAGCCTGGCGCACATCCGCTGGCCGAGCGAGACTCCGGGCTTGCTGTGGGCCGCGAGCAGCGCCAGGTACCGCGCGGAGCGCGCGGCCACCTCGTCGTCTGACGGCCCGAGCCGGTCGTGGAAGCTGGCATACCAGCCGGCGTGGTTCGGCGGGAAGTCGCGCAGGAACGCGTCCAGGCACTCGTCGAGCAGCCGGCCCCGGTCAAGGTGCCCGCGTCCGGCGAGCTCCAGCAGCGCGTCGGTCCACTGCTCGCCGACGACGAGCTGGTCCCACGAGGTGACCTGGCGGCGGTCCTCCATCTCCTGCCCGACACCGGGATCGGTGAACAGCCGCCAGATCTCGTGCTCGAGCAGGCCGGGGTTGTCAAGGATGGCACGGGCCAGCAGGACTCCGCCGGTCCCGACCATCTTGCGCCGTGGCCCGTCGTAGCCTGGCGGCTCGAACCTCGACTGGCCGGGTTCCAGCGGCGGCGACAATGGCGGGTCCTGCGTCAGCGCCTGCACCATCCTGGCCCCGTACTCGGGGACGGCTGGGCGCTCGATCGCCCCGAGCCGGACTAGCCACCGGGCCAGCGGCCAGGAGCCGACCCCAGGATGCCACCCCTCGCCGCCCAGCCTGGTGTCCACAAGCTCGGCGAGCCACGGCGGGTTCCGGTCCGCGAGCACGCCCGCGATCGCCGCGCACTCCGCGTCGGACACGCGGTAATCGCGCCCGTGGCACTCATCCAGGGCACGCTCAGCCGCCGCCCGCCCGCCAGCGACACCAACGGCGAGCGCCGCGAACGCCGGGGCCCGGCTCAGCTGCCCCCACTCCTGCCCCTCCCGCTCGCTCGCCGGCGGTTCGGCTTCCCCCCCGCGCATCGTCGCGGCCATCTGGCTGCGCATGAACGCCAGGCCTTCTTCGAGACTGGTGAACATGATGGGCTCGGGGAACTCCCACCTGGGCCCCTCCAGCAGCGGTTTGAGCGCCTTCGCCAGGGCCCGGCGGTCGGCCTCGGTCGCGCCCGCGAGCAGCTCACGGACTCCGGACGCGTCCTCCGCCCGCACAGCCGACTCCACCGCTGCCGCGTCGGGCGCGCTCACCTGGCCTGCCCGGCAGCATTCCGGCCGCTGGCGGCAGCGCTGCAGCCGAGGGCAATGCGCGCGGCCAGGACGTGCTTGCAGGGGCCGCGCGCCCCCTGGTGCTTACCCCACCAGGGACAGGTACAGGTGTCGCCAGTAGCCCCGCCTTGCCCGAGACCGAACCCCACGCGATGGCTCCCGGACATCGCACCGCCTTCGAGGAGGGTGACCTTGCCAGTCGCCACGAGCTCGCGGGCGCCGGCGAGCCTCGGGTGGACCCGCTCCACATCGGCCCCGAGTGGCAGTTCCCGGTGAAAGTACGCGGCATCTGTTAGGTCGTATCCCACCTTGCCGGACGAGGCCAGGATCGCGAGAGCGGCAACAGTGCGTTCAGTAGAAAGGTTTGCCGAAGCGGTAAGGCTGGCCAGGTCGATCACAGGACCCCAGCCCAGGAGGAGGCTGATCAGGCCGGCATCCCCGGCGGCGGTCTCCGGGGCGGCGAGCGCGCCGAGCAGGGCGCCCTCGCCAGAAAAGCCACGGTACCTCTCGGGGCTGAGGGTGAACGTGAGGCGCGCGCCAGTCCCTCCGAGGGTGAGTTCCCATGCACTTGCGGCAGGCAGGGCGCTCGGGGCAGGCAGCGGCGCGCCATCAGAATCGGCGCCGCCGGCGGCAGGGGGAGCGTAGACGCGCAGCTTTTTGGTGAACCGGAGCAGCGGGCGCAGCTCGCCGAGCCGTTCCGGCCCGGCCAGGCAGGCGGCCCCCGGCCGCGGGGACGCGGCCAGCGACAGGGTGCGCCCGGCGGGCACGGCCCACAGCGGGCACCGGGCCGTACGCGGGAGGCGGGAGATGAACCGCTGGGCGTCGGGGCCAGTCAGCTCGGCGATCAGCCGCATCCGCGCGTGCAGCGCGGACACCTCGCCGAAGCCCTTGACCCAGCGGGCGGGCAGCTCGACCTTGCGCTCGGTGACGCTGGCCCGCTCGGTGACCGCCGTGACTTCCTGGTCGCCGACCTTGAGCAGGATCTGGCCAGCGGTGGCGACGGCACCCGCCAGCGCGGCGCGCATCTGCGGGTTGAAGTCGACGTTGGTCGTACCGGACGTGACCGGCGCGGCTTCCAGGGCCTCGGGGGGAAGGTCAAGACGGGCGTGGACGCCGCAGCAGGCCGAGAACGACTCGAACCGGAGCCGGTCGGCGTTGCTGGTCACGACGGGGTCGCGGAGCATCCGGATAATGCTCGCCGCCACGTGGTACCGCGCGCGGGCGATCGCAGCGGCCGCGAGGAGCGCCTGCGCCGCGGGCCCCGGCTCAGCGAGGAAGCCGGTGAAGAAGTACGGGTGCACCGCCGGGCCGGCCTCGGTGATCCCGCCGGAGGTCGCCAGGGACAGCTCGTCACGCAGTAGCACCGAAGGCGTCGCATACCGGTACGCGAGAGTCACAGACCCCGTCTGACTCATAGCGGGATGCTATCGCCCCCGCGCTGCACGCGCTAGAACATATGTGCGAAACGTTTGCGGGCAGCTCCGGACGCGGACGTCCGCATAAGCACTCCTCATGGTTACCGGGTCTCATCGAGACTGAGGACGAAATCTTCGAGTTCGGCCGCGACGATGGAAGGCGCTTCCAGGGGCAGGAGGTGTCCGCTGCCGCGGATCTCGCGGAGCTGCGCCCAGGATAGGCAGGGCAGCAGGTTGGTCTGGAGGCTTTTATTACGATGGCCACGGCGTCGAGATGGCTTCTCAAGTGGCTGGATGAGACCGGGAACTAAGCACCGGACGCCTCGATTACGTCTCACAATCCACATATCGGCAACGCCACGCCTGCCGGACGTTGGCCCGGCATCCGGGAGCCCGGGGGCATTGGCCGCTACAGAAAGTAAGCCCTCATTGGGGAGCCGCCAGGCGCTCCCGCAGATCGCCGACTCTGACGGCGGAGAGCTCGGCCGGTTCCGCGCGTGATGGCACGCAGATCAGCGCCCCATAGGAGATCGCCGCGCCGGGCCCGGTTTCCGGCAGTGCCCTGTACATGGCCGCGGCGAGCAGCAGGATGATGGCAGCGGCTACGACGTACACCGCGCGCCAGCCGGCGGCTGAGGCGATCAGGCCGCTGATGATGCGCGCCAGCAGCACCCCGATCATCAGCCCGCTCATGACCGTGCCGACCGCCCGCCCGCGCTGAGCCGCAGATGCGAGCGACGCGGTCATGGGAACGATGATCTGCGCCACGACTGTGGTGATCCCCACGACCGCGAGCGCGGCAGCGAGCACGGCGATATCCGTTGCGGCTGCCGCCACAGCCAGGGCCGTCGCTGCGGCCACGAGCATCCGGGTGATCAGCCGACGGCGTTCAAGCAGGTCGCCGAGGGGCACCAGCAGCGCCAGCCCCAGCGCGTAGCCGGCCTGCCCTGCCGTTACCAGCAGCCCTGCCGTGGCATTGGCTACGCCGAGCGCCGCGCCGATCGTGTGTAGCAAGGGCTGCGCATAGTAGTTGCTGGCTACTGCCGCGCCGCAGGCTGTGGCCAGCAAGACCACCAGGCGCCGGGGCAGCCGGGACTCGGTTCCGTGGCAGCGGTTCCAGGGGCCGCCGGGCGTCGCAGCTGCCCTGCGCTCTTTGCCCGGCGCATTTCGCGTGCTCAGGCGCTGGCAGGAACGTGTTCCCGCAGCGCCCTCCAGACGAGTTCCGGCGTGATCGGCAGCCGGTCGATTTCCACGCCAAAGTCGCTCAGCGCGTCGCAGATAGCGTTGGCAACCGCCGCGGCCACGGGTATCGTGCCGACCTCGCCCGCACCACGGACTCCGAGCGGCGTCACTGGCGAGGCAACCTCGGTATGCATCAGCTCAATCGCGGGCAGGTCGCACACCGTCGGGGCGAAATAGTCCATCATCGTGCCGTTGACCAGCTGACCAGTCTCGGGATCGTAGACAAGTTCCTCCCCAAGCGCTTGGCCGAGTCCCTGGGCGAGCCCGCCCCGGACCTGTCCTTCAATCAGCTTGGGGTTGAGCGGGGTACCGCAGTCGTGGACCATCAGGAAGCGCTCCACGTCGAACTCGCCGGACTCCGCGTCCACCGAGACGACGGCGGCTGCTGTCCCGAACGAGTAGGCGGCGGCAGGCGGCTCGAAGTATGACGTCTCGTCGAGGCCAGGCGGCTCGCCTTCAGGCAAACCCTGACCCAGGATCGCCCGGTCGAACACGCTCGACAGCGGCACCATCAGGGTCAGGTCGTCCCGGTGCTGCACGACATGCCCCACGACGGTCAGTTCTTGCCAATCTGCGACCTTGAGTATGTGGGCGGCGATGCGCAGGGTCTTCTCGCGCAGCCGTGCGCAAGCGTCAAGCAGTGCGCCGGCCGCCGCGATCACGGTCCGCGAGGCGAAGGAGCCGGTGTTCAGCGGTGACGTTCCTGTGTCTCCGGCGTGCACCCGCACCCGGTCGTAGTCGCACCCGAAGAACTCGGCGCACATCTGCGCAAAGACCGTCTCGCTGCCCTGGCCGATGCTCGACACCCCGGTGTACACGTCAAGGCTGCCCGACCTGTTCGCCCGGATCGTCACCGATTCGTGCGCGCCAAAGTCCGAGCCGCGAGCGGCGAGGAACTTGCTGCTCGCGTACCCGGTGCGTTCCACATAGGAGGAGAAACCGATGCCCCGGTACCGGCCGTCCAGCGGGCGGGGAACACGCCCTGCCCGGCGGTGGCGCGCCCAGTCGACCGCCTCGGCGGCCATGCGCAGGCACCGCTCGTAGTCGCCGCTGTCGTAGACGGCGCCCGTCGGGTTGACCCATGGGAAGTCATCCGGCTTCACCATGTTCAGCGCGCGCAATTCCACGGGGTCGGCGCCGAGCTTCCTGGCCAGCTTGTCCATCATCCGTTCATAGGCGAAATTGACCTCCGGCTGGCCGTATCCGCGGTAAGCGCCGATCGGCGTCTTGTTGGTGAGGACGACGCGGCGTTCGACGAATCCGTCGTCGACCTTGTACGGGCCGTTGAAGACCACGGTCGACAGCTGCGATGAGCCGACCGGGGAGTTCAGGCCCCCGAGGTCGTTCTCGTAAACATCCGTCATCGCCAGGATCCGGCCATCGGACCGGGCGGCGATCCGGTAGTCGTGCACCGATTCACGCCCGTGCGTCGTCGCCCGGAAATGCTCGTTGCGGTCCTCCACGAACTTGACGGGCCGCCTCAGCGACATGGCGTGCAGGCAGGCGAGCACGTCCTCCGGGTAGATGCCGAGCTTCAGGCCGAAGCCGCCTCCGACGTCCGACGCCACCACCCTGACGCAGCCCTCGTCGATGCGCAGCGACTCCGCGAGCTGCTTGCGGACGAGGTGTGGCGTCTGGGTCGAGGTGAACACTGTCAGCTGTCGCGCTCCGGGCCGCCACTCCGCGAGCACCGCGCGGGTCTCCATGGGGAGCCCTGTCACTCGATTGATGAGGAACCTGCCCTGAACGACAACGTCGGCCTCCTGCAGCCGCGCCGCGACGTCGCCCGCACCCTCCCGGTTGCTCACCAGCAGGTTTGATTCGAGTGAACCGGGCTGGAGGACCGGAGCGCCCGGCGCGAGGGCGGAGATGACGTCGCAGACGTGCGGCAGCGGCTCGTACTCGATCTCGATGAGTTCAAGCGCGTCTTCGGCCACGTGTCGGCTGGCCGCCGCCACGCTGACGACCGGCTGCCCCTCGTAGGTCGCGGTCTCCTGGGCGAGGGCATAGTGCGGGATGGCCGGCGCCCCGGGCACCGGCCGCAGGATCCGGATGGGCCCGCTTCGGGCCGCCACCTCGGCGGCCGTGATGACCTGCAGGACACCGTCGAGTTCGAGCGCCGAGGAGGCGTCGACACTCACGATGCGGGCGTGCGGATAGGGAGAACGGCCCACCGCCATCTCGACCGCATGCGGCCGGTCGACGTCGTCGGCGAACTGCCCGGCGCCGCGGAGCAGACGGTCGTCCTCCTTGCGCGGCATCCCGGTGCCGAGCACCGCGTAAGTGCGCTCAACCGCCGACGCCCGCGTTTCCACGTCAGTCATCGGCTGCGGTCCTTCCTCCGGAAGAGAGGTGCTCCTCGACGGCGTTGACGATGAACTCATAGCCTGTGCACCGGCACAGCACGCCCGCCAGCTCCTCCCGGACCTGCGCGCGTGTTCGCTTCCGGTCAGCCGCGGCGAGCGCCGTGGCGGTCATCAGGAACGCGGGCGTGCAGAAGCCGCACTGCAAGGCATGTTCCTGTTTGAAGCGCTCTTGGAGCGGGCTGAGCGGCCCGTCGGCGGCGAGGGACTCGACAGTTCGTACCTGGCGCCCGTCCAGCTGGGCGGCCAGCATCAGGCATGACTTGACAGCCTCGCCGTCGACAAGGACCGTGCACATGCCGCACACGCCCTGTTCGCAGCCGACGTGTGTTCCGGTGAGGCCAACCCGGTGCCGGAGGAAGTCCGCGGCGTTCAGCCGGGCCGGCACCTGCTCGGTGACGGCCGTGCCGTTAACCTCCACGGTGACGATGACGTTCGGTTCGGCAAGACCGAGCCGGGCCGTCTCAGAGTGGACGGACATCACCGGGCACCCTTCCGCTGACGGATCATGATCAGCACGCCTACCACCAGTGACGCGCCGCTCAGAGCGGCCGCCACTCGGCTCCAGCGGTCGGGCGATGCCGAAGACGACGTGACGACCGCCCGGTCGCCTGACACCGTCCCGGTGCCCGCGCGGGCCTCGGACGTTGAGGGCAGCTCTCCGTGCAGCGCCCGCCGCAGGTTGGCCGCGAACTCGGCGGTCACCTTGTCTGCCTGCCTGGCGACGACCTTCTGGCCGACGCTCCCGAGCGCCCCGGCGAGGACCACATCGCCGTCGACTGCGACGGTCGTCCCCTCGGCGCTGCCCCATAGCCGGACTGTGTTCTCGGTACGCACGTTGCCGACGGCGCCGCGCACGCTCTTGCCCGTGGACCGGAAGCGGATCAGCTCTTCGGTAACCCGCTCGAGAACGGTGACCTTCGCATCGAAGGTCGCGGTCATCGGCCCGATACTCTGCGTGGCCCGCACCTGGACGTTGTCCGGGTCGAGGATCGTCACCTTCTCCACGCCGGGCATGCATCTAGCTACCGCCTCAGGTTCGTCGAAGAACTTCCAGACGGTCCCGACCGGTTCGGCGACCGTGAATTCCTGATGCAGTTTCACCGTTCGTTCCTTTCCGGGCGGGCGAGCGGCAGCTGCGTCACGATTCACCCGCCGAGCGCAACTGGGTGAGCACGCGGCGCACGTAGATCGGAATCAGGTGCCGCCGGTAGTCCGCCGACGCCCGTACGTCCGACGGCGGGTCGGCGACCTCGAGGGCTTCCTCGGCAGCGCTGGCGATCGACTCGTCATCGAGCGGCGAGCCGGAGACGATCCCGCCCGCCCTGGTGGCCAGGACCGGCTGGTCGGCAACACCGCCGAGGGCCAGCCGGACCGCTGTCCACGTGCCGTCCGGTGCACGGTCGCCGACCGCTGCGACGCTGACGGTCGCGAAGTCATTGTGCCGCCGGCATTGCTCGGCGAAGGCGAAGTGGCGCGGCGGGCAGGGGAAGCGAACCTCGGTCAGTACCTCGCACGGCTCGAGCACGGTCGCGTAGGGGCCCTGGTAGAGGTCCGCGACCGGGAGTTCCCGGCTGCCGGACGGCCCGGTCACCGTGACGCTGGCGCCGAGCGCCAGGCATGCCAGCGGCATTTCGGCCGTCGGGTCGCCGTGCGCGAGGCTGCCGCCGATCGTGCCCCGGTTGCGCACTTGCCGGTCGCCGACGTGCCGGACCATCTTCGCGAGCAGCCCAAGACGCTCGGCGATCAGCGGTGATCGCTCGATCATCGTGTATCGAACCAGGGCGCCGAGTGCCGTCGTGTCGCCGGACCTTCGGATCTCAGCCAGCCCCGGTACGCGGTTAACGTCGATGAGCGCATCCGGGCGGATGAGACGCATGTTCAGCATGGGCATCAGGCTCTGGCCGCCCGCGATGACCCGCGCCGTTCCCTCGTAACAGGACAGCAGCCGCACCGCATCGGACACCGAGGTCGCCTGGGGGTAACCGAACGGGCCCGGCTTCATGGCTGGATCTTCCAGGAAGCGGTGCCCTCGTAGGAGACGCTCCCGTATGGCCTGCTCACAGGGCTCCTTCTCTTGTGATGGGCGACTGCCCGCTCTAAGATTGCATACATGCATGCAGTCCCTCCCGTCAAGACCTGGCATGACGCGCAGCTATGAGCGACGACGGGGTCATCGCAGGGCCGGTGCGGGGAGAACGCATCGCCGACGTCGTGGCGCGGCGGCTGGCGCGGGCGATCCTAGGCGGCGAGCTAGCGCCCGGGACGAGGCTCCGGGAGGAGACGCTGGCGAAGACCTTCTCGGTGAGCCGAACGCCGGTCCGGGAGGCGCTCATCATGCTGTCGGCCAGTGGCCTGGCCCACCTGGAGCCCAATCGCGGCGCGACCGTGCTCGAGCTCACCGCGGATGACGTGTCGGAGGTCTATCACCTGCGAGCGCTCCTCGAGTCGGAGTCGGCGGCGCTGGCGGCCAGGCGGATCACGGCCGAGGTTGCCCTGCTGCTTTTCAAGATCTGCGACCGGATGAGTGAGCTGCGCGCCGCGTCAGCGTCCGAGCAGCTTGCCGCGGACACGAACTTTCACTACACGATCGCCGAGGCGTCCGGCAGCCCGCGGCTGCACGCCCTGATCCGCCAGGTGTCGGCCATTCCCGAGGCATACCGGGCAAGCATTCCCTACACAAGCGAGGACATGATCGAGGCCGAGCGCCAGCATCGAGCGATCGCGGAGGCGATCCGCAGACGGCACCATGGCGAGGCACGTAGATTCATGCGATCGCACGTCGGATGGGCTGGCAACCTTGCCATGCAGCGCCTCGAGCCCAACCTTGCGGCGGCGAAAGAGCAGTGATCCGCCGTCCGGTCGTCGGTACGGTCCCCGAACCCGGATGGCACAGGAAAGGCCAGGTCAGGATGCACCAGCGTGGCGAACGGCCGGCAGGTGAGGACGGCCGGCGAGGGGGCGTCCAGTCCGTCGCCACGGCGCTCGAGCTGCTCGACTGCCTGGCCGCCGAGCGGGAACTCGGGGTAGTTGAGCTCGGGCGCCGGCTAGGCATCGCGAAGAGCAGCGCTCACCGGATCCTGACCACGCTCGTCGGAAAGGGCTACGTCCAGCAGGTCCCAGAAACCCGGAACTACCGGCTGGGTACCTGGAGCGGCTGAGCTACCACGGGCTCCGGTTTTCCTCCCGAACGGGCCGGGTCAGGCCGATCCACCTGACGAGCTCGGGCAAGGCAGTTTCTGCCTTCAACCGGGACGTGGCCGAGGCAGCCATCGCCGCAGGCTTCGAGCCGAAAACGCCCTGGAGCATCAGCAGCAAGGAACAGTTCCTCCGCTGTCTCGCCGAGACCCGAACCCGGGGCTACGCATACTCGATCGGTGAGGACGAGCCAGACCTTGCGTCGGTGGCGGCTCCGGTGCTCGACCGTACCGGTGTCGCCCGGGCGGCGATTTCGGTGGCCGGCACGGTGTCGCGACTCTCCGCGACACAGATCAGCCAGGTGGCCCGCCGGGTCAAGGCGGCGGCTTCCCACCTTATGAGTGTCGAATCTGCGTGGTGGGACGGTTCCGGCTACCGCTGACCAAGCTGACTAAGCGTTCGTGTGTACCAAACATCGTTCGTTATAACGGAACAACGCCGCGGTCCAGGCCAGATCGAGCTCGCCTCCCCCCGCGGACAGCGGATCAGCGACCTGTGGAAATGATCAAGGCCAGACCGTGGCCGAAGTCTGGACATCGTTCGCTATGGCGGAACAACGCTTCCCTTCCACGGTGCAGTCATGCATCATTCCGGATCAGCCGGCCTGAGCCCCCGCTCGCCGCTCCCGTACCTGCTAGCCGCTGGACCGAAAGGCAGCCATGAATCGAGGCCGTTCTTTCTCCAACCCCTTCGACGTGGAAACGCCGCCCGGCGCCGAGGGCTGGGAGTCGATGTACCCGTCGTACCTTCTGTTCGGGGACGAGCTGCGAGAGCGGGACCAGCAAAAGCTCTGGTTCTTTGACCAGATGCACAACCCCGAGCCGGTGTATCCCTTCGACCTGATGATGCCAGAGAGCTGGCTCGTCGCGCTCAACCAGTACACGACGCGAGTGTGGAACGTACCGACGGCGCTCGGGTTCGAGCACCGGATCGTGAACGGCTACCTGTACCTGAGCCCCAACACCATCGATGATCCCGAGGCCATCGCCGCGCGCGCGCCTGTCTTCGCGGAGCGCGCGCGGTACTACTTCGAGAACTGGATGGCCTACTACCACTTCGAGATGCTCGGTCTGGCGTACGGTGCCTATCTCACGTTCCTTGATTTCTGCCGGGCCCACTTCCCGGCCATCACCGATGACCTCGCAGCGCGGATGGTGGCGGGCATCGACGTGATCCTCTACCGGCCCGACGCCGAGCTGCGCCGGCTTGCCGCCCGCGCGGTCGAACTCGGCGTCGGCAATGCTCTGAAGTCGGGCGCCGCACCCGAGGCGGTCATCGCGGAGCTGAAGACGAGCGATATAGGCCGCCAGTGGCTTGACGAGCTCGAGGCCGCCAAGGACCCGTGGTTCTACTACTCGACCGGGCCCGGATACTGCCACGCCAACCGAGCCTGGATCGACGACCTGCGGCCGCCGTTCAGCGCCATGGCCGACTACGTTAGCCGCGTCGAGCGGGGCGAGGATCTGTCCCGCCCGCTGGAGCAGCTGCGCGCGGATAGGGAACGCCTCGCGGAGGGCTACCGGCAGCTGCTCGACGACGAGGATGCCGCGGAGTTCGACAGCCTGCTCGCCCTGTCCCGCCAGGTCTTCCCCTACGTGGAGAACCACAACTTCTACGTCGAGCACTGGCACCATACGATCTGGTTTGACAAGGCGCGCGAGCTCGGCGCCGTGCTGTGCGCCGCCGGCCTGCTCGACCAGGACGACGACATCTTCTTCCTGCACCGCTACGAGGTCTACCGCGTTCTGTACGAGGCCGAGGCACGATGGGCGGTCGGCGTGCCCTCGCGCAGCGAGTACATCTGGCGGGAGGAGGTTGCCAGGCGGCGGCAGATTTACGCCGCGCTAGAGAAGTGGACCCCGCCGCCCGCGCTGGGTGCCGCGCCGGAGACGGTGACCGAGGCGATCAGCGTAACCCTGTTCGGCATCACCACCGACACGATCAACCGCTGGCTGGACGCCGAGAGCGACGGCAACCCGGACAGCATTGTGCGCGGGCTCGCCGCCTCGCCGGGTGTCGTTGAGGGCGTGGCCAGGGTGGTGCGCGGGGTCGAGGAACTCGACGCTGTCGCCGACGGGGAAGTCCTCGTCTGTCCGCTTACGGCGCCGAGCTGGTCGATCGTCTTCGCCCGCCTCGCCGCTGCCGTCTCCGACGGCGGCGGGATCATGTCACACGCGGCGATCGTGTCCCGCGAGTACGGGCTTCCCGCCGTGGTCGCGACCGGCATCGGGACCCAGGTGCTGCGAACCGGCGACCGGCTGAGGGTCGACGGCGATATGGGGGTCGTGACGATCCTCGAGCGGGCCGGGGCGGTCCCGGCCGAGGCGGCCCGCGAATGACCGCGCTCCAGGCCAGAGGCGTTCCGGTGACTGCTGTCGCGGGGGATCACGTGGTCGCCACTGAAGGCTGCCTGCCGGCACACGTGGCCGACGTCGGCGGCAAGGCAGTCGGTCTGGGCTCGCTGCTGCGGGCCGGCCAGCGCGTCCCGGCCTCGTTCGTCATCACAGTCGGTGCGTACCGTGACTTCGTGCGCTCCCGGCCGCACAAGATGAGCGGGGCGGTGCGGGAGGCGATCGCGCGAGCTTATTCGTCGCTCATCGAACGGCACGGCGCCGAGCTCACCGTCGCGGTCCGGTCGAGCGCCACCGTCGAGGACGCCGCGGAGGCCAGCTGGGCCGGCCAGTTCCAGACCTTCCTCGGGGTCTGCGGGGTCGATGATGTCCTCGCGCGGGTCGAGCAGTGCTGGGCCTCCGCCCTGGCCCCGCACGTCGGAGCGTACGGCGCGAGCCGCCGGGTCGATGAGGACGGCGGGATCGCCGTCATCGTGCAGGAACTCGTCGACGCCCGGGCCGCAGGCGTGATGTTCACGCAGCATCCCAAGAACGGTGACCGCTCGCTCGTCGTCATCGAGTCGAGCTATGGGCTGGGCGAGGCGGTCGTCGGTGGCGAGGTCACCCCGGATCTCATCGAGGGCAACAAGATCACCGGCCAGCGGCACCACGCCCGCCTCGGCGCCAAGCACCGCGAGCACAGCCTTACCCCTGACCGCCGCGGCGTCCGGTCCATCCCCGTCGACCCGCAGCGCCAGCAGGATTGGTCGATCTCCGAGCGGGAGGTCGCGGCGCTGGTCACGATGGCGGCCGAACTCGAGGCCCGGCTCGGTCGCGGGCTCGACGTGGAATGGGCGATCGGCGCCACCGGCAAGGGCGGCGGCGAGGATTCCTTGTTCGCCCTCCAGGTCCGCCGGATCACCGTCAAGCACGCCCGGCCGCAGACGTCCGCAGGGCAGTACCGGGACTCGATCGATCACATCCTCGGCCGGCTCTCCGGACGACAGCCGCGAGGCGACGCCGGAGCGCCGCGATGCTGACCGGCACGGAGGCGGTAGCCACGGTGGCCACGGGCGCGGCCTCGGTGAGCGATGTCGTCGACGGCTGCCTCGGCCAGGCAGCGGAACTGGACGCCGCCATCGGCGCCTTCCGTTTCCTGGACGAGGAAGGCGCGCGGGCCAGAGCCAAGCAGCTCGACGAGCACGTCGCCGGGTCCCTGCAGGGGCTGGTCGCGGGCGTGAAGGACGTGATCGACACCGGCGACATGCCCACCGGCTACGGCTCGCCGCTTTTCGCCGATCATCAGCCCGACAGGGACGCTGACGTCGTCGCGGCGCTGCGCCGGGCAGGGGCCATCGTGCTCGGCAAGACCGAATCCACCGAGTTCGCGATGTTCCATCCCGCCCGCACCCGCAACCCCAGGGACCTGAGCAGAACACCTGGGGGTTCCTCAAGCGGCTCGGCGGCGGCCGTCGCCGCAGGTATGGTTCCGGTGGCTTTCGGCACCCAGACCGCGGGATCGGTGATTCGTCCCGCCGCCTACTGCGGCGTCTACGGCTTCAAGCCAACGCGGGGCTGGGTCTCCACGAAAGGCGTCTGGCGCCTGTCGCAGCAGCTCGACACCGTTGGCCTGTTCGCGCGTTGCGTCGCCGACCTGCTGCTCGTCTGCCGGGTCCTCCGGTCGGCGGCCGCGCAAACGCCGCCCGGGTCCGGGACCGCGCCCACCGTCGCCGTGCTTGGTGCGACGGAGTGGGGCCCAGGCGACAGCGACGTTCGCGACGCGCTCTCCTTCATGGCTGGTCGGCTGTCCGATCGCGGCTGGCACGTGCGGGAGATGGCCATGCCGCCCACCTGGCGACACCTGCCGGATCTGCACAACGTCGTCATGGCCGCCGAGGTGGCCCAGAACATGCACGCCGCCCTCGGCGAACACGTCGGCCAGATATCCGAAAGGGCCCAGGCCGTCGTCGAGCAGGGCGACCGCTGCACCGCGCGGGAATACCTTGCAGCGCTGGAAGCGAGCGACGACGTGCTGCGGGCCCTCGCGCCGCTCGCAGCCACCGTAGACCTCGTGCTCGCGCCGAGCGCTCTCGGCGCCGCGCCCGAGGGACTGGAGTCCACCGGCGATCCCGTCATGTGCCGCCCGTGGACGCTGCTCGGGCTGCCGGCCGCCAATGTCCCGGCCTTCCGGCGGCCAGACGGTCTGCCAGTCGGCGTGCAGTTCGTCGGGCTCCGGCGCGACGACCTCAGCTACCTGACCCATCTGGCCCTGGTCGAGGCCGCCCTCACCGACTAGGAGGACTGACCCATGAACTACGACTTCGTCAACGTCTGCCGCGAGGAGCTGAAGCTCTGCGGCGTTCATGAGGGCGAGGCCGTGGCCATCCTGAGCTCGGACTCCGCGGACGAGCTGCTCGGCCACGCCGGAGCGTTCATACAGGCAGCGAAGGAGCTTGGCGCGCTGCCCTATCACGTACGGGTTCCCGCGACGCGAGGCAAGGGCGCGGCGACGTGGGAGGTCGGCACGACGCCGCTGACCGGCCACCCCGCGGCCATGGCCGCGCTCAAGGAAGCCAGCATCGTGATCGACCTTGTGTTCATGCTGTTCTCGAAGGAGCAGCTGGAGATCCAGGCGTCCGGGACCCGCATTCTGCTGGCCGTGGAACCGGTCGACGTGCTGACCCGGCTGCTGCCGGACCGGGAGCTGCGGGAGCGGGTGGAGTTCGCCGGCGAGCTGCTCGCCGCGGCGAAGAGCCTGCGCGTCGAGCACGAGAACGGGACGAACCTGGTCTACCGGCTAGGCAAGTACCCGACCATCACCGAGTACGGCTACACCGACGAGCCCGGTCGGTGGGATCACTGGCCGTCGGGTTTCTTGTTTACCGGCGCTCACGAAGACGGCGTGGACGGCACGATGATCCTTGCTCCGGGCTCGATCATCTACCCCTTCAAGTCCTACACGCAGACGCCGATCCGCCTGCAGATCGAGGCCGGCCGGATCGTGGACATCTCGGGCGAGCTCGACGCCGGCCTCATGCGCGACTACATGGATCAGTTCAACGACCCGGACGGATACGCGATCTCGCACATCGGCTGGGGGCTCAACGAGAAGGCGCGCTGGTCCGGGGCGAAGATGGACACCAGGGGCATCGGCCAGGAAGGGCGCTCGTTCTACGGCAACGTCCTGTTCGCCACTGGTCCGAACCAGGAACTCGGCGGCAGCAATGCCTCGCCTTGTCACATGGACATTCCGCTGCACGGCTACTCCTTGTACCTCGACGACCGCCAGATCGTCGACCGCGGGAAGATCACCGTTCCCGAGATGAGGCCACGGGGCTGATAAAGGCCAGCGCGCACCGGCGCGTTTGCCCGCCGCCGGATAAACCCGGACGGACGCGGCTCGCTACCGCCATGCACGAAGGAGGGAAGATGGAAAACCTCGAGGCCGGCGCCGCGATTCCTGCGGGCGAGGGTCGGGACAATTGGGGGAGAATCGAGACCAGGGGCATCGACATGATCCCCGAAGTTGAGCGGCGGGCCAAGCCGTTCACTCTCTTCTCGGTCTTCTTCGGGCCGCAGTTCGGGTACGGAAACATGCTCTTCGGGGCTCTTCCCATAGCTTTCGGGCTCGGCTGGTGGGCGGCGTTCGCGTCCATCACGGTGGGCACGGCGATCGGGTCCCTGGTGTTTCTGGGCATCAGCCCGCTGAGCCCGCGAACCGGCACGAATACCCAGGTGTCGAGCGGTATCGCGTTCGGGACGCGCGGAAGGCTCCTTGGCTCGGGGATCACCTGGTTCATCGCCATCGGGTTCTTCATCATCCTGATATATACGTCGGGACAGGCGATTGACGAGACCTTCAACCGCTGGGTCGGCACCCCTACCGGCCTTGGCGCGCTTTCCGTCAGCATGATTGTCGTGCTGGCCATCGCCTGCCTCGCCGCGATCCTGGGCCACGGCACCCTGGAAAAGAGCATCCGCGGGATCAACATCGTTTCGGTAATCGTGCTGGTGATGATCATCGCGGTGTTCGCGTCTCATTTCCGCGTCACTCACGGGTCGAACTACCTGCTCGGCAGCTTCTGGCCGACCTGGTTCATCGCCACGACGACCACGGCGTCGCTGCCAATCTCCTGGGGCCCGTTCGTCGGCGACTACGGCCGCTACATCCCGTCCAACACGCCGTCCTGGAAGGTCAGCGGCTTCGCCATCCTGGGCATCTTCAGCGGCTGCTATCTCGCCAGCGCTGCCATGTCCCTCTACAACGCTACGCTGGACATCAGCGCCTGGCCCTTCTTCTACCGCTTCAAGCGCTGGGCGATCACGACCGGGTTCGCCGTCATACTGCTCGGCCTCACGTACCTGTTCGTGCTGGCAACGAACTTCCTGACCAACCTCGAGGCGTTCGTGACCATCATGATCGTCACGGCCACGCCGTGGATGGTCATCGTCGGGATCGAATTTACGCTGAGCGGCAAGGACCTGGCGCCGATCGACCTGCATGCGTTCGCTATCCCTGGCATGCGCGGGAAATACTGGTACACCAACGGCGTCAACCCGCGCGCCTTCGTCGCATGGGCTTGCGGTGCCGGTGCGGGCCTCCTGTTCTCGACCAATTCCCTGTTCGCCGGGCCGCTCGAGAGCTCGGTCAGCGGAGTTGATATCTCCTGGCTCGTGGCGGCAATCGTGGGCGGCGTGGTCTATCTGGCCCTGCGCTACTTCTTCCGCCAGGTCACCGAGGCAGCCGCGATTCCAGAGATAGGCCTGGCGGGCTCCGTCGCGTCCACGGAATAGATATGTGGCACTCAAAGACGGCGGGGCTGGGAAATGACAACGTGGGAATCGGTATTCTTCCGCTCCGGGGAACTGCGGCTGCATGCAGCGCATTTCCCGAGAGAAGGAAGTCGGCCGATGGTCGTCGTCCCAGGCATCACCACGCCGGCCGGCGCCTTCGGTGTGGCGGCAGCCCGGCTTGCCGACGTCGGCGCGGATGTCTACGTGCTCGATATGCGGGGACGCGGACTGTCGCAGCGAGCTCCGTTCGGCGCCCATACGGCCGGCGATTACGCGGACGACGTGCTCGCCCTCGTCGAGCACCTGGGGCTGCAACGGCCTTTGCTGGTCGGGCACTCCCTGGGCGCGCGCGTGGTCGCGTGCGCCCGGGCGCGCTTTCCGGGCGGGTCGGCCGGCGTGGTCGCCATCGACCCGCCCATGTCCGGACCTGGCCGGCGCCCGTACCCCATGGCGCTGGACCGCTTCATCAACGGCCTGCACGGCGCGCGCGAGGGGCGCGGCACCGAGATGGCCCGGGCGGACTACCCGACCTGGACCGAGGAGGAGGTGCGACTGCGCGGCGAGTGGCTCGCTTCCTGCGACGAGGCCGCCGTGGTCGAGAGCTACGCATGGTTTCATCTCGAGTTGTTCGAGCCGGTCTGGCACGAGGTCGAGCCTCCGGCGCTCCTGCTGTTCGGCGCGGAGAGCCCGGTGGTCACCGCGGCAGACGCCGCCTCGCTCGAACAGGTCAACCCGAGAGCGGACGTGGTAGCCATAGCGCGCAGCGGCCACATGGTCCCCTGGGACAACCCAGACCAGATGGTGAACGAGATCGGGGCGCTTCTCTCCAAAATCGGGACGAGCGTATGAGTGCAATAGACGATTACTACGAGACGGAGACCCAGGCGTGACCATCAGCGCTGGCACAGCACCGCCGCGAATGCCAGTCACCACCGAGATCGAGCAGCGCGCATTGACCTGGATCGAGCCCTACAGCCAGGCATGGCACCTAATGCGGGCCCGGGACTGGCTCATGTGCCTGAACCCGGATGCGTCGCTCGAGGCGCGTCTCGCCGTCGTCACACACGACATAGAGCGCATGTTCGCCAACGGCCCGCGGCAAGACAAGGCAACAGGCCGCTGGGACGACCCGCTCTACCTTTTCGCGCATGCCTCGAGGTCCGCCGAGGTCGTCGCCTTCTGGTTGCAATCACAGCCCGGCCTGCCCGAGGAGATCGCCCTGCTGGAGATTCAGCGGTTGATCACTCTCCACGAGTTCGGCGGCATCGGCGGCGCCGATCTCGTTCAGGCGGCAGACTCGCTCTCGTTCCTCGAGACCCTGCAGGACCTCGTAAGAAGCTGGGTCGTCAACGGCGAGTGCAGCATGGAACAGGCGCGGGCCAAGCATCTTTACATGGCGGAGCGAATCCGGGTACCGGAAGCGCGCCGGCTCGCCGAGCCCCTGCTGGAGCAGGCGCTCGCCTCACTCGAGGAGCTGTAGATAATGGCACCATGCCGGGTCGGCCTGATCGTTCCGAGCTCGAACGTCACGACGGAGACCGAACTGCCAGCCCTGGCCTGAAGACGAGAGTTCTGTAAGGAGCGCTGTGGCTGGCCGCCAGGTGTCAAGATCGCCTTTGCCGCTGCTGCCGACGTCGATCGTCGGAAGCTATGTCCAGCCCGAGTGGCTTGTCGACCGCGGGAAGCTAGCCAGCAGGTTCCCCCCACGAGTACGCGCCGCCGAGCTTTGGCGGGTCGCACCCGAGTTTCTACGCCAGGCTCAGGACGACGCCACGCTGCTGGCGATACGTGCTCAGGAACGCGCAGGCCTTGACATCATCACCGACGGTGAGATCCGCCGGGAGAGCTACTCCAACCACTTCGCCACCGCGCTTGATGGCATCGACATCGACAACCCCGGGACCGCCCTCGACCGCAGCGGGCACCCCTGTAGGGTTCCAGAACTCGGCCACTGGTCTTGACCAGGGCCTCTACGCGGCTGGTTCGTATTCGTTGATGAGGCCGCCGAGGACGGCGCGGCGCCGAAGCCGCACCTGGGTGAGGTCGGCGGCGGGGTGGTCGGGCTGGGGCGGCCGGAGCTGGCGGCTGCGGTGGGGTCGCCGTCCGTTGTAGTGCCGGGCGTACTGGGCCAGGACGCTGCGCAGGTGGCGTTCGCCGAAGATGAGCATCCGGTCAGTGATCTCGGTCCGGGCGGTGAGCACGAACCTTTCGGCATAGGCGTTCGCGCGAGGACTCCGGGGCGGAATCTTGACGGCTTCGATGCCGGTGCTGGCCAGGACCGTGTCAAAGGACGCGGCGAACTGCCCGGCACGGTCGCGGATGAGGAATCGGAAGTCCGCGGCGTGGTCGCCGAGGTCCATCAGCAGATTGCGGATCTGCTGCGTGGTCCACGGCCCGTCCGGGTGGGCGGTGACCCCGAGGATATGGACGTAGCGGCTGCCGACTTCGATGACGAAGAAGCAGTACAGGCGCCGGAGGGTCGCGCAGTCCACGTGGAAGAAGTCGACGGCGAGCATCGTGGCGGCTTGCGCGTGCAGGAACTGGCGCCAGGTCGTGTCGGTGTGCCGCTGGGGTGCGGGGGGTATCTTCAGGGCCTTGAGAACCCTTCGGATGGTGGACGCGCCGACCCGATGACCGAGCTTGAGAAGCTCGCCCTGAATGCGCTGGTACCCCCAGGCGGGGTTCTCGGTGGCGAGCCGCTCGATCAGCGCGGCGATCTCGGCACTGACCGGCGGCCGGCCCGTCCGGTGCGGATAGGTCCATTTCCGGGTGACGAGGCGGCGGTGCCACCACAGCACGGTGCCAGGCGTGACCAGCCGGTACATCCGCAGCCTTGGGGGCAGGAACCGGCTCAGCGCGGCGAGGACCGCGCGATCGGCCCAGTCCAGCCGGGGCCTGGGCGTGGTACGGCGCAGCACGGCAACCTCGTGCCGCAGCACCAGAAGCTCGACATCCTTGGAGGCCGGCGAGCGGCCGAGCAGGACCAGCCAGCCGCAAAGCCGGATGAAGATCAGGTAGAGCAGGCGAAGAGACACGGCCGATCATCATCTACCACCGCTGACCGACGGCGCATCACCGCAGCTCACAGACCAGGCCCACTTCTGGCATCCCGCAGGTCTGCGAGTGTCATCGTCACTGTCTCGGTAGTCCCGTCTCGCCCTGCTCTGCCTCAAAAGGATTCATACGTCGCATGTCTCAGACGAGTTTGACAGAGAGGGATCCGGCGGCCAGCCACGAGACCGGCCTGGGCCAACGGCACGTGCGCCAGGCTGACAAGCCCCGGCTATTCGCGGCCATCCGCCGAGACGCTCGCGACAACGGGCTGTC